>WNGB01000163.1_pt1 | contig 107421 bp, 78 predicted proteins | sample 5400681 | NCBI WGS metagenome assembly WNGB01 (sample SAMN13153367, study PRJNA577476) | soil metagenome | isolation source: 115 cm soil or saprolite under grassland replicate 2 | place: USA:California | collected 2016-06-15 | reverse complement strand
CGAGCTGATCGAAAAACCCATGCTTCGCCTCGACCGCCAGCGGATCAACGGTCAGGATCTCTTCAAACTGATCGAAGAGCAGGACTACGTTCTGCGGCGCCGACCGTCGCCGCGGGCGCTGCTCGAAATACCCGGCCAGGGTCTGCTGGGCGAGCACCTCCAACGGCCGGCGGAACGACTTGGGCACTCCTTCCTCGAATCCCTGCACCGCGCTCAGCACGTAGCGGTTGGCTCCTGGGTTCGTCCCTGAAAGCGCCGGCTCCGCGTTGACCCGGGTGGGACCCCAGACGTCGAACGAGCGGGCGAGGAGCGGCAGGAGGCCCGCCTGGACCAGCGAGCTCTTGCCCGCTCCCGACGGCGAATGGAGCAGCACGATGCGCTCGGCGCTCAGGCGGAAATGAAGCTCGGAGATCTCGCGCTCGCGCCCATAGAGCCGCTCGCCCAGCTCGAAGGGACGCGGCCCTACGAACGGGTTGGGACCAGACCTCACCTCAACCGACGGTGACCCAATCATCCTCGGTCTCCTCGGCCGCCGGCACCGTCGCCTCGGCGGTCGTGGCCAGGTGCCCCCGCAGCTCCTTCAGGAAGTCGACGGCGGTGCCCCAATAGATGTCGATGCGCGGCGTGTCGCGGCCGGTGCCGAAGTACTGCGCCAGGTAGTCGCGGGCGCGTTCGACGTCGATCAGGCTGTGCGCCTCGGGGTCCACCTGGACTCCGACGTGGGCATAGTCGCCGAGCTGACTGCTGCCGTCGAGGGACATGATCAGCCGGAAGAGGACGCGGAAGGCCAGATCGTCGAGGGTGAAACCGAGGAAGAGGAGCGAGCTGCGCACCAGGGTGCCGCGCACGACGGTCGGAATCAGCTTGTAGTCGGCGGCGGCGATCAGGTAGTCGAGGAAGTCGTCCTCGGTCAGGACGAGCGAGTCTTCCTCCCCCTTGCGGGAAACGCCGAAGGGGTAATAGACGACCGGGCTCTCCGGCTGCGGCACACCGTCGTACGGCGGCTCGGCGGGATGATTGTCCCGGGTCTTGCGCCACTTGCAATAGAGCGGCTTCGGCTTGCGGCCGGCGGCGAGAAGAGAAAGGAGGAGCACGGGATCGGCGCTCGCGGTGACGTAGATGGGCGCCTCGAGGCCGGCGAGGATGCGGAACGGATCCTCGTCCCCGGCCTGGCTCTTGACGACGGCTTCGAAGAGCTTGGGCTCGTCCGCCAGGGCAGGGTGGCGGCGCCGGATCTCGGCCTTGAGCTGGTCGGCGACGGCGTCACGCGCGTACTGGCGGCTCTCGGTGACGCTCAGGTACTGGGTGACCTTGGCGAGGTCCGAGCGGTCGTGCGGCTCCAGAGGGAAGCCGTGCGCCGCGGCGAGACGGTCGGCGCGCTCGCGGGCGGTGCCGTAGAGGTGCTCGCCGACATCGGGGCCGAGGATCGGCACCGAGCGGCCCTGGCGGACGCTGCCCGCGATCGAGCGCCACTTCTTGAACTGGTCCTCTTCACCCGCGAAGCCCGGCTCGTACCAGAGGCGCCCGCTCTTGAGCCGCAGGTAGAGCGCCGGCATCCAGGCATCGGACCGGTCGCGCACCGTCCCGCGGGCCACGGCGAGAGCGCGGTCGATCTGGCCGTCCTTCCCCAGCTCGGAGAAGAAGACCGGGACCGCCTTCTTCACCGTCTCCATGCTGATCTGCCCCTGCATGGCGACGACCGCCGTCACGCCGGCCTCGGCCAGGCGCGGCGCCAGCGCGGCCTGGGTGGCCCCGTCCGCGGTGCCGCCGCTCTCGCAGGAAGCGAGGACCACGAGGCGCGGCGGCTCCGGCAGCTCGCGGAGGCGCTCGGCCAGCGCGGCGCCTTCGACGCGGGCGACCTTGCCGTCGTCGTCCTGGAGGAAGAGCCAGGGGACCTGGCCTCGGACGAGGACGCCGTGGCAGACCAGGTAGAGGACGTCAGTTCCCTCGCGCAACCGGGCAATCAGCCGCTCCAGGGTCAGCGGCTCCTCGTGGCCCAGGACGGTGGACCGTATATTGCCGAGCCCTTCCCGGGCGCGGGCGATCTCGCCGTCGAGGTCCACATCCGCCAGCTTGTAGGCGGCGAGGTCGGACGGGGCGGCGACGGCGACCAAAGCCGCGAGCTCTGTCTTGCGATGGAGCTTCACCGGCCGCCAGTCCTGGCTGACCATGAAGCGGGAGAAGAGGGTCTTCTCCGACGTGGCGAGCGGCGCCCGGGTCTCCGGATCGCGGAGCAGCTCCCAGCGCAGGCCATGAAGCTCGGGAGCGGACGGCCCCACCAGGAGCCGCAGACGCAGGAACCGGCCGCTCGCCTCGACCGCGGTCTTGACGCGGCCGTAGAGACCGCGCACCCGCTCGTCAGCGAAGACCTGGGCGGCCAAGGCCTCGCCGTAGGCCCGGGGGTCCTGCTGCAGGCTCAGCAGCTCCGCGAGATCGAGGGCTGCAGGCCCCTTTTCCGAGGGCACCTCGGCCTCGCTCGCAGGATCGCAGAAGCGCAGCTCGACCTGAACGGCCTCGGCGGCCAGCCGGGACAGGCCGACCTCGAGCTCGGCATAGGAGGTGGCGGTGGAGCTCATCGGGTCGTTCTCCAGAAACGGGCCTACTCAAGAGAACGCAGAACGAAGGAAAAAACGGCAGCCAGGCTTTCAGTTGATTCTGAGGACCTGTCCAGAATACCACGTTCCGAGCGCGGGGTCACCGCGCTCAATTAAAACAGGCTCCGTACGACCGAGCTTTGTTACCGCCGGCAGACGTCGCCGTCCGCCGCGACGGAGTGCAAGAGCGTTGCCGGACCCCTCACCTCCTGGTCCCTCGCCCTCTTCTATCTTGCGGGAAGCCTCATCTTGTAGCAAGGAACGGGCTGGTTGCGCCAAGGAAGCCAATCCAGCGCTGCGGACAAGCTTACCTTGTAACAACGTGAAGATGGCCTGTAACGAGTTGCCTCGTCCCTCACCGCAGGAAACCGCTGCACCCTTCTTCGAGAGGTCACTCTGTAACAGAGAAGGGTCTCTCGTTCAACGGGAGACCCTTTTCATGCTCCTCGGCTCGGTAGGTCGCTACAAGGCAGGAGACACTTGGCGCAACCTATCCCATCCTTGGCGCAACCAGCTCCCTTGTTGCTACATCAAGGTTCAAGGTTGCGCCAAGGGAGGGATTCCTCGAGACTTTACAGAGCTTGGTCGTCACAGCTCGCCGGATGATGGCGGCAATGCCACCTCATCCATAGGAGCCTTTCCTCCAAGCCGTTACGAGTATTCAGGAGGTTGTGATATTGGTTGGGCTGGTTGCAATGAAAAAGGGTCTCCTCGTAAACAAAAAGGTGTTCTTGTTTACAAGGGCCGGATTGGTTGTAACGTTCCACGCGAGGCTTGGCGCGACCTTGGACCTGCCCGGCCGCCCGGCCCTCTACCTCCGGCAGGCGTCGGCTTCCGGGTACGCGGCCACGCGCTGCACCTCGGCGTCGGGCACGGAGGCCAGGAACGAGGTCTTGCTGAAGGCGGCGTGGACGAGGTCGTAGTTGATCTGGCGGGTGTAGGGCACGAGGGCGCGCGCGACGTCGCCCTGGATCCTGGCGTCCAGACGCAGCACCCGCACCGGCCGGCCGCACGCGAAGTCCAGATCTCCGAGGCTCAGGGTGCGCACCGGGCGGAGGTCCCGGGTGCGGAAGTGGACCCGCAGGCGGTCGATCTCGTAGACGATGCTCCACTGGGTGTAGGTGCCCTGCGCGACCTGGTCGAGAGTGTCGAAGGCGTAGGCCACCGCGTCGCCCTTCTGGCTGTGGAAGGCGTCGACCCGCTCGGCCGCGCGCTGGAAGCGGGCCACCGAGGCGGTTCCGTCCGGCGGCGCGAGATGGCGCGCCTTCGTCTCCTGCCGCGACTTCTCGGACACCTCGTAGGTGCTGTTGGTGAGCGCCGCCACCGGGAGGTCCTTGCCGGTGTGCGCCACCATCCGGCCGTCGAGGAACTCGACGGAGGCGACCTGCCCCTTGCGGTCGGCCACCAGGTAGTGCAGGGGCACGTCTCCCGCGATCCGGACCTTCTGGTCGGCGGCCAGCACCTCCGCGACGGTGGCATGGGTGTCCAGGTTGTACTGGATCCATTGCAGGATGTCGAGAGCGGGCCGCTGGTCGGGAGTTGGATAGCGGGAGCCCTGCAGCATCATGAGCTCGATCACCAACCCGGCCTCGTTCATCCCGCCCGACGGGAAGTCGCGGCCGTACTGGTTGAACGTCACGCTGCCGTACCGCGACACCCAGCTCGCCGGCCGGTCGTTCTCGACATCGGCCTTGCGCGCCACGCCGCGCTGGTTGACCACCAGCAGGCCCTCCCCCACCTCCCAGTCGTAGTTCTTGCCGAACAGGACGCGACCATCGTCGCGCAGGCAGAAGGTGGTGCAGGCCTGGGACGGCACCGCGAGGCCCAGGGCGATCCCCAGGACGGCGAGAAGGGCGAGGCGGATTCGTGCGTTCATGCGGGTCGGCTCCTCCCGACCCCAGTTTACGGGAGAACGGCGCCCCGGGTTCTGATCACCTCGGAATAGAACCGCGCGCTCGCCTTGGGGGTGCGGCGCTGGGTCTCGAAGTCGACGTGGACGATGCCGAAGCGCTTCGAATAGCCGTGGCTCCACTCGAAGTTGTCGAGGAGCGACCAGGCGAAATAGCCGCGCAGGTCCACGCCCTGGCGCATCGCCTCGCGGGCGGCGACGAGGTGCGTGCGCAGGTAGCTCACCCGGAGCGGATCGGACAGCTCGTCCGCCTCGGCGGAGGGGGGATCGTAGAACGCCGCGCCGTTCTCGGTGACATAGAGAGGAATGTCGCCGTACCGCTCCTTGATCCAGACGAGCGTCTTGGTGAGCCCCGGAGGATGGACCTCCCAGCCGGTCTCGGTGTGGGCGTGGCGGGTCTGGCGCACCCGGCCGGCCCGGACGGGCAGGGCGCGCGGATCGTCGCAGGTCACCATCCGCGTGTAGTAGTTGACGCCGAGGAAGTCGATCGGCTGCCGGATGTGATCGAGGTCCGCCTGCGGGAAATCCGGCCATGCGTCGCCGAAGATCTCCCGCATCTCCTCCGGATAGCGGCCGAGGAACACCGGATCGAGATACTGCCGGTTCAAGTAGGCGTCGGCGCGGGCCGTGGCCGCCAGGTCCTCCGGCCGGTCCGACGCCGGATCCTTGGGCTCGATGTTGACGACCAGCCCGATGCGGTGCCGCCCGAGGGCGCGGTAGGCTTCGACGCCCGCGGCGTGGGCGCGCAGGAGGTTGTGCGACGCGAGAGGAGCCTCGAAGAGGCTCCGGTGGCCGGGCGCAAGGACGCCGTGGAGATAGCCGCCGTCCGCCACCACCCAGGGCTCGTTGAGGGTCGACCACATCTCCACCCGGTCGTCGAGCGCGCGGACGAGGACCGCCGCGTACTCGGCGAACCACCCCGCGATGTCCGGATTGAGCCAGCCGCCGCGGTCGTCGAGCGCCGCCGGAAGGTCCCAGTGGTAGAGCGTGACGACCGGCTGGATGCCGTTGGCGAGGAGCGCGTCCACCAGCCGGCGGTAGAAGTCGAGCCCGCGCTCGTTGATCCGACCCTTCCCTTCGGGCAGCACGCGGCTCCAGGAGACGCTGAACCGGTAGGCGGTGAGGCCCAGCTCGCGCATGAGCCGGACGTCCTCCTCGTAGCGCCGGTAGTGGTCGCACGCCACGTCGCCGGTGTCGCCGTTCTTCACCAGACCGGGCGTATGGGAGAACCGCTGCCAGATGCTGGGGCCGGCGCCATCGGCCAAGGGAGAGCCTTCGACCTGGTAGGCGGAGGTGGCGGCTCCCCAGAGGAAATCTGCGGGGAATCGGGGGTCCGGGGTCATGGTGCGGGGAGGTGCAGGAACGGGGCTCAGGAGCGCAGCGCGATGACCGGCTCGATGCGCAGGGCGCGGCGCGCCGGCACCAGGCAGGCGATCCCCACCACGGCCACCAGCGTTGTGGCGATCAGGACGAAGGTCGCCGGATCGGTGGGCTCCACACCGAACAGCAGGCCTCTCAGGAGACCGGTCAGGAGGAGCGCCCCCAGCGCTCCCAGCGCCAGGCCGCAGGTCACGAGCTTCATCCCCTGCCGCAGCACCAGCGCGAGCACGGTTCCCCGGGTGGCGCCCAGCGCCGAGCGGATGCCGATCTCCTGCGTGCGCTCGCTGACGAAGAAGGCGATCACTCCGCTCACCCCGGTCGCTGCGATCACGAAAGCCAAGAGGGCGAAAAGGCCGATCAGTGTCGCGGTCAGCTTGGCCGGAGCGAGGAGCGTGCGGCGTACCTGCTCGAGGGTCCGGACGTCGGCGACCGACTGCTCGGGATCGACCTCGTGGACCGCCCGCAGCACGTCGTCCACCATCATCAGCGGCTCCCCGGCCGTCCGCACCAGGAGCTGCCCTTCCCCATCCGCCGCCTGCTCGTAGGGAAAATACACTCCCGGACCGGCCTCGTTGTCGAGGCCGTGCTGCTTGACATCCCCCACCACACCGACGATCGTCCGCCAGGCTCCTCCGCCCAGATTGGTCAACGCGATCCGCCGGCCGACCGGGCTCTCGCCGGGGGCGAAGAGCTTGCGCGCCAGCGACTGGTTGACCATCGCGACCAGCGGCGTCTTCGGGTCCGCGTCGGTGTCCCTGGCGGCGAAGCTCCGCCCCGCGAGCAGCGGCACCCGGAGGGTGTCGAAGTAGCCCAGGGTCACCATGTGGAAGCCCGCCTGCGGCTGCTGATCGGGGCGCAGGACCGGCGCTCCTTCGACCTTGAAGGTTGGATTGAGGGGGCCGTTCGCGATCGGGGTGTCGTTCCCCACCGCCACGCCGACCACTCCCGGGTGAACCTCCAGACTTTCGATCACCCGGTTGAAGAACCGGCGGATCTGCGGCTCCTCCTGGTATCTGGTGAAGGGGAGAGTGATCGTCGCGGTCAGCACGTGCGAGGGATCGACGCCGGTCGCGACCCGCTGCAGCTTCATCACGCTGCGCAGGGTCAACCCGGCTCCGACGAGCAGCACGAACGAGGCCGCCACCTGCAGCACGACGAGCAGCGACCGGAGGCGGCTGCCGCCGGCTCCGATGGTCGCCCGCGTGCCGCCCTCCTTGAGCGTCGCGGCGAAATTCAGCCGCGTGAGCTGCAAGGCGGGCAGAGAGCCGAAGACGAGGCCGGTCGCGACCGACACGGCCAGCGCGAAGAGCAGCACCCAGACATCGAAACGCACCTCGGCCGCGCGCGGTGTGAAACGCGCGGCGAAGGCCGCCAGCAGGCCCGTGCAGATCCGGGCGAGAAACAGACCCAGCACACCTCCCAGCAGAGCGAGCAGAGTGCTCTCGGTCAGCAATTGCCGGATCAGCCGGAGGCGGCCCGCTCCGAAGACCGCGCGCAGCACCATCTCGCGCTGGCGGCTGAGCAGGCGGGCGAGGGTCAGGTTCGCCAGATTGCCGCAGGCGATCAACAGGACCAGCACGACCGTCCCCTGGAGGACCAGCAGGACCGGCCGGAAATTGCGGGTCAGCTCATCCCGCACCAGGGCCAGGGGGACCTCCACCGAAGGCTCCAGGGCGTAGGCCTCCGGATATTCCTTGTGCAACCGCCGGGAGATCGTCGCGACGTCCGCCGCGGCCTGCTCCAGGCTCACCCCGGGCCGCAGGCGGCCGAACATCTGGATGAGGTGGAACGACCGGTTGTTGTGCGCGGACTCGCCCGAGCGGAACGGACACGAGGGGATCGAGATGAAGACGTCGTCCGTGCCGGGATACGGCGGCAGCGGCGGCAGGACTCCGATCACCGTGATCGGACGGCCGTTCATCCGCAGCGCCTGGCCGATGATGGCCGGGTCCCTGTCGAGCTTCTTCACCCAGTACTCGTAGGTCAGCAACAGCACCGGCTCCCTCCCGAGAGGATCGTCGCCAACCGACAGCGGACGACCGAGGAGAGGACGGATTCCGAAGACGTCGAAGAAGCTCGACGACACGACTCCGGTGCGGACCCGGCCCGGCTCGCCGTGGCCGACCAGGGTGAAGATCATCGAGTGGTATTCCGTGAGAGCCGAGAAGCTCCTGGTCTGCCGCTGGTAATCGCCGAGCTCCGGGACGGAGAACTGCACGTCGCCCAACCCCACCCCCGTCCGGTGTCCGACGTGGACCAGCCGGTCATCCTGCGCAAAGGGGAGCGGGCGCAGCAACACGCTCCGGACGACGCTGAAGATCGCTGTGTTCGCACCGATCCCAAGACCCAGCGTCAGCACCGCCGCGACGGCGAACCCGGGTGATTTGCGCAGCTGGCGCAACGCAAACCGGACGTCCGCTGCCAGTGTTTCCACCGGCGAAATCTACCATGCGGCTGCGCGGGGGGGAAGGTTGGAGGCGACGACCGGATTCGAACCGGTGAATAAGGGTTTTGCAGACCCTCGCCTTACCACTTGGCTACGTCGCCTGAGAGACGCCGAAGGCCGCTCGCGCGGCCTGTTCCATCGGACAGCTATCGAGGGTTCCAGCCCGCAGGCCGGAGGGCATCAAATCGATTGGAGCGGGAAACGGGATTTGAACCCGCGACCCCAACCTTGGCAAGGTTGTGCTCTACCACTGAGCTATTCCCGCCCGTCCTCACGAGGTGCAAAGGATAGTCACCCGCCCGAGGACTGTCAAGCGGGTGCCAGACCCGTGAGGACGAGCCGCCGGGCGCTTGCCGGCGGCTCACGCTGCGCGCGGCTCCCCTCCCGGTCTCAGCACTCGCCGCCGCAGTAGCAGCTGAACTCGCAGATCCCCCAATCTCCACAGGACTGCGGAGAGCCGCCCACCTGGCAATTGTCCACATAGCAACCGCGCGTACAGTTGCAGAAGGTGTCGCAGGGCGGAAGCTGGGCTGCGGTCTGGAATGCCGTGAGCAGTCCGCCGAGCAACAGGGCCAACCGGAGCAAGGGCCTGAATCTTGTCATGGCTCGTCCTCCTGGGGTGAGCTCGGGACCGGTCATCCTTGAGCGATCCCGCGCCAACGTTAACAAGAAATGCGTGGAAGGGGAAGCGGGGAAACGCGACCGGGCGGTCAACCCGCGTACGGAAACGCGTTGCGCACCAGAGTATAGCGCCAGCCTGCCCCGTCCCGGTCCAGGCCCAGGACGTCGAAACGGCAGGGCTCGCGGTGGAGCTTGTGGGTCGCGATGTAGAGGGCCGCGGCGCGGGAGAGGCGGCGCTGCTTGCGGGCGTCGACGGCGGCGATCGACGGGCCGAAGCGGTCGCTCGCCCGCGCCTTGATCTCGATGAAGCAGAGATAGCCGGCCTCCCTCCCCACCACGTCGATCTCGCCGCCGTGGTTGACCACGTTGCGCTCGACGATCGCGTAGCCCTGGGCGGCGAGCCAGCGGACGGCTTCGTCCTCCCCCAGGCGCCCCTGGGCGCGGGTGTTCGGCTGCTGGCGGAAGTCGTCGGCGCTGTGCGAGCTCACCGGCGCTTCCAGCGGGTGCCCTGCGGGGTGTCTTCGAGGACGATGCCGCGCGCGGTCAGCTCGTCGCGGAGGCGGTCGCCCTCGGCGAAGTCCCGGCGCTTGCGCGCATCGTGGCGGGCCTGGATCAGGCGCTCGATCTCCGCGGTTTCGTCGTCCGCCGCCGGCCCCGCAGTATCCGCGGCCGTCGGCCAGGCGGCCGGATCGAGCACGTCCAGGACCTGGTCCACGTCCGCCAGAGCGGCCAGGATGCGCTCCCGGTCGCCGCTCCCGATCCGCCTCTCCTCGATCGCGACGTTCACCTCCTTGACGAAGACGAACAGGGCGGCCAGGGCGGCGGCGGCGTTCAGGTCGTCGGCCAGGGCGGCGGCGAAGTCGGTCTCCAGACGCCCGGCGGCCTCGGCGAGGCGCGCATCGGGCTCCCCGCTCTCCTGCGCGTGGGCGAGACGGAAGCGCATCTCGTCGAGGCGCCGCAGGGCTCCCGCCGCTCCCTCCAGGGACTCGAAGGTGAAGTTCAGCTTCTGCCGGTAGTGGACCGACAGGAAGAGGTAGCGGATGGCGCGCGCCGTGTGCCCGCGGTCGAGCAGGTCCTTGAGCGTGTACTGGTTGCCCAGCGACTTCGACATCTTCTGCCCGTCCACGATCAGGTGCTCGGAGTGCACCCAGTGGCGGACGAACGGCCGGTCGGTGGCGCTCTCGGACTGGGCGATCTCGTTCTCGTGGTGCGGGAAGACCAGGTCCACCCCGCCGCAGTGCAGGTCGAAAGTGGGCCCCAGGTACTTCATGCTCATCGCCGAGCACTCGATGTGCCAGCCCGGCCGGCCCGGCCCCCACGGGGAGTCCCACGCCGGCTCGCCCGGCTTGACCGCTTTCCAGAGGGCGAAGTCGCGGACGTCGTCCTTGGCGTACTCGTCGTTGGCCACCCGCTCGCCCCGCCGCACCTGCGCCAGGTCGAAGCCCGAGAGCCGCCCATAGTCCGGATCGCGCGCGATGCTGAAGAAGACCGAGCCGTCGCTCTCGTAGGCGTACTCCCGCTCGATCAGCCGCTCGATCAGCTCGATGATCTCAGGAATGTGCTCGGTGGCGCGCGGGAAGTGCTCCGGCCGCTCGATGTGCAGGGTGTCCAGGTCGCGCTGGAACGACTCGATGAACGGCGCGGTGTAGCCGGCGAGGGAGACCCCGGCGCGGTGGGCGCCCAGGATGGTCTTGTCGTCGACGTCGGTCAGGTTCATCACCTGCACGACCCGGAAGCCGAGATGGCGCAGGCTCCGCCGCAGCAGGTCCTCGAAGAGGAAGGTGCGGAGGTTGCCGATGTGGACGTCGTTGTAGACGGTCGGGCCGCAGGTGTACATCCGCACCACGCCGGGCTCGACGGGATCGAGCGGGGCGAGCTGTCGCCCCATCGTATTGAACAGGACGGGCACGGGCATGTCGGGCTAGAGGGTGACCTGGACGGTGCCGGCCGACCAGCCGAAGTTGGTGATCGTCTGTCCCGTGGAGCTCACGGCGCTGTTCTTGTCGAAGCTGAAGGCGCCCGTGCCGGTCGCGATGGCGCGGAACTCCAGGGTCATCAGCACCCCGGAGCCGTTGGTGCCGGAGACGGCGCCGAGCTTGGAGAGGCCGACGATGAGGACACCGGTGCCGGTCCCGGGCGCGGACTGGAGCGTGGCATTGCCGAGGAAGGCGCCGGAGCTCGCCTGCACCAGCTGCAGGAGGTTGCTCGGATAGTGCAGGTCGAACGCCAACCCGTAGAGGTCGTTCACCGAGCTCGCCCGGATCTCGAGGATCAGGGTGCTCCGCGTGGTCGCCGCCCCGGAGGCGATGGAGACGCCCGTGGCCGGCGCGGACGCGGGAGTGACGACGATCCCGGCCTGCGGCGGCTGCGGCTCGGTCGGCCCGCCCCCACCCCCGCCGCCGCCACAGGCGAGGAGCAGCAGAAGCGGAACGAAGAGCAGAAGCCGCCACCCGCCGACCTCACCCCCCGACCCCCTCTCCCATCGCACACCCCCCAACCGGGAGAGGGGGCGCCACCACCCGAACAGCCAAGAACGGGATGAGGTTCCCCCCTCTCCCGGGGGAAGGGTGTGCGATGGGAGAGGGGGGCTAGGGGGGTGAGGTCTCACGCCATCACCTCCTGCTCGGTGACGAGCTTCCTGAGCTGGCGCTTGACGCGCTCTCGCCGCAGGCCGCGCAGATGGTCGACGAAGAGGACGCCGTCCAGGTGGTCCAGCTCGTGGCAGATCGCCCGGGCGAGCCAGTCGTCGACCTCCATCTCGAACGGCTGCCCCTCGGCGTCGACGGCCCTGATCCGCACATGCGTCGGGCGCTCGACCTTGTCGGTGATGCCGGGGAGCGAGAGGCACCCCTCGACGTCGGTCTCCTGCCCCTGGCGCTGGACGATCTCCGGATTGATCAGGACATGGAGCTGCTCCGGGGCCTCCCCCACCGACAGGTCGACCACGGCCACCCGCAGCTCGACGCCAACCTGGGGAGCGGCGAGACCGATGCCGGGCGCGGCGTGCATGGTCTCGACCATGTCGGCCACGAGCTTGCGCAAGGGCTCGTCGAAGGCGGTCACGGCCCGGCATTCCACACGCAGAACCGGATCGGGATAGATACGGATCGGTCGAATCGCCATCAGGCCCCACGGATGCGGCGCAGCGTCGCCGCGACATCACGGTCGTTGTGCTGCTCGCGCAGGACGTCCAGGAAACCGCGCGGATCGGGGTTGCCGACCAGGGCCTGCTCGAGGCCTTCGCGGGCGAGCCGGAGCGCGGTGACCTGATCGGCGGCGCGGTAGGACACCGGCCAGGCGCCCCGCTCGAGGAGCGGCGCCTCGCCGACGATGTCCCCGGAGGTGAAGGAACGGAGGACCATCTCCTTGTCGCCGTCGCGGACGAAGCCGTCGACGGTGCCGGTGACGATCAAGAGGAGGAAGGCGTCGCGGGCCCCCTCCTCGGCCACCACGGTCTTCGGCTCGAGGCGGACGAGCTGCATGGCCGAGAACAGGCGCTTCAGCTGGTCGCCGGAGAGGTGCTGCACCACCGCGGACGCGGTCAGGTTGTGCCAGAGCCGCTTGAGCTCGACGGCCGAGGACCCGGCCTGGGCGCCGCCGGCCTGGCGCAGCCCTTCCAAGGCGAAGGAGCGCACGTGCTCCATGCTCTTGTCGCGCTGGATGCGCTCGATCTTGAAGCGGATCGACTGGTCCATCGGGGCCAGCTTCTGCGCCTTGGACAGGAGGGCGATCCCCTTGTCGTGAAAGCCGTCCTGGGCGTACTCGTCGGCGACGTAGCCGAACTCGTCCACCGCCCTGTCGAACTGGCGGAGCTGGGCATAGACCTCGGCGAGCTTCAGGTGCGAGTGCAGGTCCTGGGGGCTCAGCTTGATCCGCGTCTTGAGGCGGTCGGCGGCCTCGTCATACCTCTCGAGCACGATGAGGTCGTCGATCGTGTAGTCCTGCTCCTTGCCCTTCTCGGCCTGTTGCTTGGCGCCGCTGCCGAACCAGCTCCGGATTCCCACAGGATGCCTCCAGGATTCGCGTCGGACGGAGGAACGTGCGACCGGGGGGACGCCCCTGACGCCTGCGGTGGACGCTCCTCCTCCAGCAAAGCGCGCTCATTATACAGAAACCCTCACCCCCGGCCCCTCTCCCGCAAGCAGGAGAGGGGAGAAGGTTAGCCTCTCCCAAGAGAGCGTGGTCGCAATCCCCTAACCTACACCCCTCTCCCACTCGTGGGAGAGGGGCCGGGGGGTGAGGGTCCTTCCCCTGGCAGGAAAGTTGCTGCACAATAGGGGGTAGAGAGGGCTCTGGAAGGAGGTCCGTGCAAATGTTCATCCGGAAAGCGCTGACGCGTCGCGTCGGGCTTGCCCTGGGATTCTGTGCCCTGGCAGCTCTGCCCGCGTCCGCCGAATACGACAACGGCTATGGCTATCTCCGCGCCGTGGAGGGGTCGGCCACACTCATGCAGGCGGGATCAGGAACCCGCACACCGGCCGAGCTCAACCAGCCGGTGCTGCCGGGCGACCGGCTCCTGGTCCCTGCGCGGTCGCGGGTCGAGATCGTCCTGGCCGACCGCAACCTGCTGCGCATCGACGGCGGCAGCGAGGTGGTCCTGGAGCGCCTGGCAGCGTCGCCGGATTCACAGGACCGCGGCACCGTGCTGCGCCTCATCGAAGGCAACGTCCTGCTCACCGTTCTCCGCGAGTCGCTCGGCGACGAGCTGCCGCGGATCGATACTCCCAATGCCACCATCTACGTCCAGGACTACGGGGTCTTCCGGGTCTCCGCCGATCAGGAGGCCAGCACCGAGCTGATCGTCCGCAATGGCCGTGCCGAGGTGAGGAGCGACCGCGACACCGAGTCCGTGCAAGCCGACGAGCAGGCGTTCGTCGACGGGGATTCCCGGATCGAGGTGGAGTCGGCCGGCTCCTACGACAGCCTGGAGCACTGGGCCGACCGCCTCGACGAAGACGGGCGGGTCGACGACCGCTCCAGTGAATACCTGGACGAGGACATCCGCTACGCCGCGGCGCCTCTCTCGCGCAACGGCTCGTGGATCGACTACCAGGGGTCGCACTACTGGAGGCCGCGCGTGGCCGCGAGCTGGCGTCCCTACCAGAACGGCCGCTGGGCCTATACGCCGAGCGGTTACAACTGGGTCTCCTACGATCCGTGGGGCTATGTCCCGCACCACTACGGGAGCTGGGACTACATCCCGGCTTACGGCTGGGTCTGGCTGCCCGGCCGCGTCTATTCGCCGGCATGGGTCTACTGGTACTGGGGCCCGAGCTACACCGGCTGGTGTCCGGTCGGCTACTACACCCGCTACTACGGCTCGCGCTGGGGCGGAGGCTTCGGCTTCCACGTCGGCGTCTACGGCTGGGCCGGCGGCGACTGGGGCCTCTTCGGGAACTGGACCTTCATCTCCTCCAGCTATTGGCACGGCTACCGCGACGGCTTTCGCGATGGCCGCTTCGACGGCTGGCACGACCGCTGGAACGTACAGCGCCATGCCGTGCCGTTCGACCAGCTGCGCCGCCACGGTCCGCTCGACCGCGGTCTGGTGACCACGGACACGCGGCCGCTGAATCCCGACGTCCTGCGGGACCCGCGGCATGCGGTCGAGGTGCTGAGCCGGGATCCCTCGGCGCGGCGGATCGCCAGCCGGGCCAACGGCGAGCTGCCGAACGTCAACGACTTCATCGCCCGCAGGGAGCTGCCGGCGACGCTGCGGCGGACGGTGGCGGACGGCGACGCCAGCCACCTCGACGGCACGCCGATGCGGCCGGACACGCTGGGCCGCAGAGGCCGTGGCGACCGTGAGGCGAGCGCGCGTGGCGCCCGCGCTCTCCCCGGCACACCGGCGGACCGCGATCCGGGACGGCCGCGCGTCGTCATCGGAGACCGTGACGAGGGCGCTCGGCCGGGCAGCCGGTCGGGCTCCGAGAGCACCTCGCGCTCGCCACGGGACGGCCGTCCGACGGCGGGTGAATCCGGCGGCATGGCGCGTCCGGACCGGGGGAACCGGGCGGAGCCGCGGGAGCGCGACAGCGGTGAAGGCGTCCGGCCCGACCGGGGCGTCCGTGCCCTGCCGCGCGACCGTTCCGACAGTGATCGGGGCGAAAGCGGCAGGAGCGGCGCCACGCCGCAAGGGTACCGGCGCATCGATCCGGGCTCCGAGCGGCCGTCCGATCCCTCGGGCAGCCGTGGTCGCAGCTCGCAAGGCTACACCCGACCGGAGGCCCGGGACTCGCAGCCGAACGCACGGCGGCCCTCCGACCGGCAGACGTACGAGCGGCCCGAGCCGCGGACGTCCCGGCCGGAGCCGCGGTCGTACGAGCGGCCCGAGCCGAGGTCGTATGGACGGCCGGAGCCGCGGTCCTCTGAGCGTCCGGAGCCGCGGTCATACGAGAGGCCGAGGCCGGAGCCCCGGTCCTCCGAGCCGTCCAGCCGCGACAGATACGAGCGGCCGGAGCCCCGGTCGTACGAGCCGCGCGTCTACGAGAGGTCGGCGCCGCCCTCCTCCAACCGTGAGGGAACCGAGCGGCCGTCGTCCCCTCGGGTCTACGAGCGGTCCTCTCCTCCCTCCTCGAGCCGCGGCGGATACGAATCCCCGTCGCGTCCCGAGCCGCGGGCGGAGCCCCGCAGCGCGCCGCGCTCGTACGGCGGCTCGGAAGGCCGTTCGGGCGGCCGCGGCTCGTCCTCGGAAGGCCGTTCGGGCGGCCGCGGCTCGTCCTCGGAAGGCCGCTCGGCGGAAGGTCGCTCGTCCAGCCGCGGCGGCTCGCGGGGCCACGGACGGGAGTGATCCCGGCCTCACATCCTCGTCCTCAACCCAACTGAGATCCTGAAGGCCGGCGGCGACGCCGGCCTTTTTTCGTGGTTGTGGTCGACGTCAGGCCGGAGGGGCAGACGTTTGCTCGAGATCCCGCAGCCCCGCCAAGAGCTCGGCGAAGCGGCTCGGCTTCCGATATCTTCCCATCGCTTCAACCAGATCACCGATGCGCCGGATGCGTCCCTGATTCCGGCCGAGAAAGACCGGGAGCTCCCGGCCGAGACCGATCACCGCCTCCAGGCAGTGGAGCGCCAGCGCCTCGTGCGGGCTCTGGATGCCACGCACCAGCTCCTCTTCGAGGTCAGCCAGAGGGATCGCCATTCCGAGGCGGATCTTCTCAGTCAGCTGCTCAACGACCTCCCGAGGCCGCACCTCCTTCTCCCTCTCCAGAAGGCCGATCAGGTTAGCTTGCAGGATCCGCAGCGTCTCGCCGTCCAGAGCTTCGATCTGTTCCTGCAGAAGCCCGCGGCCGACGGCGCCTGCGTGGAAAAGCGAGCACATCGCCGCCTGCCAATCCTCGGCATGCTGAGCACGGATCGTTGCGGGGGCTTTCGCGAGGAGGAAGGCCAGGAGATGGACCGCGTCGTTGCGCCCCCCGGAGCTGATGTTCGGTGACCGCAGCGAGCCTTCGAGCAGCCCGACCATCTCCTCGTCGAAGTCTTCGGCGAACGGGATGAGCGAGGCGAGGAGAACCCCCTTCGCGGAAAGCTGCCGGCGGTTCGGCTCCGGCATCTCGGCGAGCTTCCTCTTGACCAGCCCGAGCAACCATGGGCTGCTCAGACCGGAGAGCCGGCGAGACAGGCGCTCCTCGACGCTCGAGCGAAGGCGAGCGCAGGAGCGGACCTGCGCCGCCAGGATCAACCATTCGACGCTGCCTCCGGTGGAGCGGCCCGGCTCAATCATGAATTCGACGATCTGGCCTGCCAGGGACGCGAGCGTCAGGCTGTCGAGGCTCTCTCCATTCTCGGTCCAGCTCACCAACCATTTGAGAAGATCGTTGCGGAAGCTCGTCCCCGCGGCCGCCGGCAATTGGGCATAGGCCAGGAGCATCTGGATCTGGTTCCGATCGACCGCCAGCTTGCCGGGCGGCGGATCGAGGACGGCAAGCTCGAGAGAAGAGCGCTGATCGTGTCCCTCCAGACGGGATACGACCCAGCTCCTGATCAACTTTCCGGTTTCCGAAGGATCGAGATGGCGCAGAAACACCAGGGATCGCACGAGACATCTCCGCACCTCCGGATACCGCATATTGCGCAACCAGGCGTGCAGGCAAGGGAGCAGGTCCGCGGCGAGCGTCTTCTGGAGGAGGCTGCCCTCTTCCTCGAAGGCGGCACGTTCGGCGAGCCAGTCGACCAAGCGGGCCAGGCCCGCTTCATAGCGGCCGGCCGGTGAATCCTCCACCGAATGGTTCTCCAGCATCGTGCCGCCAAAGCCGAACTTGCCGAGCCGCTGGACGACGTGTCCGGCCAGGAAGCACGTGTCGAGGTGTCCGAGCTGCCAGACTTCGTGGAGAAGCCGCTGCCAGCGCTCGAAGAGGGTCGAGCCCAGGATGGGTAGAGAGAACAGGATCAGCGCCTCCCAGGGCACCTCGCCGGTCTTCTGCCTGGCATGCTGGGCCTCCGCGGAATCCCAGGCCCGAAACAGCGCTTCGGGAGGAGGGCACCCGAAGAGCCAGCCCTGGTTGAGCTCGAGCAGCACGGCAAGGAGCTCGCCGATCCCGTTGCTGCCGGCCGGGTCGTCTCCCGGCGCGGGTTGGAGAGAGAGCTGTCCGAGCACGTGCGCCAGCCGGTCGGTGTGGAGGCGCACGCCCACCCACTCCTCGTCGGGGGCGGCCTGACGCAGATAGCGGTAGCGGAACGCGTTCTCGATCCGCCAACCCCCGCTCGGATCGTCCGTGAAAACGTGCCTGGACCACAGGGACTCGGCGGCCCTTTTGAAGAACTCGTGGCGTTTGCTCAGCACCCCTTCGAAGCTCAATGGCAGCAGGCGGTACTCGACCGGAGTCTCCTGCCGGCTCTTGCCGCCCTTGCCCGTCAGCTCCAGCTCGCTGCGGCCACTAGCCCAGAGGCCGACGAGCTCCGCGGCCCAGTGAAGGGGGCCGAAGAAGACGAGCAGGAGGATGAGGCGTGAGCGAATCTGCATGTCCTGCGTACCGAGGTCCTGGAGATCCAACCAAGCGATGGCCTGCAGCAACCGCGCCGCCGCACGCTCTTTCTCCACGTCACCCCATTGCGGTGCGAAACGGGGCGCCAGGATCAACAGCTTCAGGTTGAGGAGCGCGGCCAACACGCGGAAGTTGGCCCCGAGATCCTGATTGGGACCTCCGGCCCTCTTGAGCCCTCCGGCAGTGAGGAGCAGCTCGGCGAGAGATCTCAGAGGCAGCCACTGCGAGAAAGAGAGCTCGAGACCGGGCGACTCCATGTCCACACGGCAGATCTCCTTGAGCCTGGCGACCAGCTCTCCGAGCGCCTCCTCACACCGCGGATCGCGTCTCTCCCGCGCGGCAAAGCGGCGGACGCAGTCACCGAGCAAAAGGGTGAGATTTTCGAAAGCTTTCTCTTGATTGCGGGCGATCCGCCGCCGTGCGGCCTCATCCAGTTGTGCTCCGAGAACCGCCACCATCTCCCGGACCAGGGTCTGATGGGTTTTCGCGAGCCCTGTGCCCCCCGCGTCGTCGTCGCGCCTCACGAAGAGGGCGGACCGCTGCTTGCTCCGCAGGCTCTGCACATGCTCCTTCTGGACCTCGCCGAAAGCTTCGAGAACCCGATAGAGCCTCTCCTCGTGGTCCCCGGCGACCTGCCCTCCGGAGCGCAGGTCGATGATCTGGACCTGCCGCTCCTTCCAGAACTCCATTTCCGTGCGGCTGACCCCATGCTGGAGCGAGAACGCGAGCCGCGGGTTCTCCCGTCCCAGCATGTTCAAGACACGTTCGTTGATGGCGCGGAACGCCGGATCGTTGAGGCCGAACCCCACGAAGAGGACGGTGGATTCGACGAAGCTCTTGGTCACGAAGACCTGCGCCCACGGGTGGGTTTCGGCGTAGGAGAGGAAATCGTTCCCGGTGATGATGATCTCGCTCGGGTTCAACCGAATGCACCCGTTCATCTTGAGGATCCGCGGCGGCCGGCGCCGCTGCACCAGGTCCTGGCCGCGGACGATCACCTGCGGCTCGATGAACTGGCCACGGAACGAGCGCTCGATGAGCGTGTCGAAGTTGGTCGTGATGATCTCTTCGAAGTTGAGCCGGGCGATGCCCTGATGGACGCGCCCCGGAACGTGATCGGCATCCCGGATGGCATCGCGCACCGCCTCGACGAGCGCGGCGCGGCCGAACTTCGTTTCGAAGTAATCGGCCACCTTCAAGGGATCCGTATCGATTCGGATATCGTGCTCCAGGCGCTCGCGCAGGCGGCTCGAAAGGTCTCCCCAACTCGGCATCCGGTTGCGACCGCCGTCGCGGACGACCGCGTTGAAGGACAGCCCTGCACCGGCGAACAGGACGACGCTCCCGAAGGCCAGCTCCTGCGCGAGCTGCCACAGGTATTTCTTCCCCTCTTCATTGACAAACCCCAGCTTGTCGACGGGATCCCGGCTCGGCATGTCTCAAGCCTCCAATGCTCTGAGGAGAGCCGAAATGTCCAGACCGACCTCGCTCTTTTCGATGATCTGATCGATCCGCGCCCCGGCATTCGTCATGGCCCGCAGATGTTCCTGGCTCTGGGCGTAGCTCGTGTAGAAGGCGATCGGGATCATCTTCCACTGCTTGATCCACCGGTAGATCTCGGTTCCCGAGGGGCTCATCCCGTAGTCCAGGATCACTCCCTGCGGGACGAAGTTGGCGAGGAAATCTTCCAGCATCTCCTTCCCGTCAATCCAGGTCAGGGAATCGACCGTATGGAACGCATGCTCGAGGAAGATCTTGAGGTTGTCCGTCACGGTCACGTCATCGTCAATCAAAAGAATACGCATCAAGGCTTCTCTCCTGCCCCCGGCTCGGGGCGGGTCTGGTGGGGGAGAAAGATGGTAAAGGTAACCCCTCGCCCTTCGGCGTTGTTGGAGGCCTGGATCCTCCCGCGCAGCTTCTCGGCGTAGAGTTGGGAGACGTAGAGCCCCAGGCCCATCCCTTCGACGCTCTCGACCGCCGGATGTCTGCCACGGAAGAACGGCTCGAAGATGAACGGCAGCTCGCTGCGGGAAATCCCCGGCCCTTCATCGCGAACCCGGATGTCGGCACCGCGTGGCTTGACTTGGAGATCGACGTGCACGGAGCTCCCCGGCGAGCTGTATTTGATCGCATTGCCGATCAGGTTCAGCAGGATGTCGTAGACCTTCACTTCGTCAGTCCAGAACAGAGAGGCTTGGACGGCATCAGAATCTGGCTTGGGAAAGCCGAGGCGGATCCCTTTCGCCTGGGCATCCTTGCGAACCGTCCGAACGACGTCGTACACGACGTTCGCAAGCGCCACCTCGCTCATCTCGACCGAGGTTTCCCGATCGCTCAGGCTGAGGATGCCATCGATGATCCCGGTCATGTGACGGGCTTGCCGGCGGAGCTCACGATATTTTTCCTGCCGCGGCTCCGACTGCTCTTCGAGCCACCCCTGGATGAGGACGCCCAGATCCGAGCGCATTTTGAAGACCGGCGCCCGCAGGTTGTGCGCGACGATCGAGAAGATCCGGCTCTTCATGGCGTCCTGGTTGACCGACGCCTGCCGGAAGGCCAGCGCCTGCAGAACGACGACCCAGGTCAACCGATGGAGCTTGAATCGCTCCCAGCCTTCCCTGGTCTTCTCGGTCCAGCCGAAGGCGTAGAAGCCGAAGTGTGTCACCGCCTCGGCGACGATCGGAATCGGCACCACCTCCCAGGTCAGTCCCGGCTCGCTCTCACGAAGCCATCTCTCAACTTTATCCCTCTCGAGCTGCTCGAAGGTCTCCCATCGCATCCAACTGGAAGGGAGAGAAAACGGTTTCTGGCCCGGGAAGTCATTTTCGAAAAGCCGGTAATCGTCGGGATCGTCCTCCTGGACGAATATGCGGGTCCCCACCGTCCTCGTCGCGAGACCACGATAGATAAACAGGGCGCGGGACGGCTCCGAGAAGAGAAGGAGGCGGGTGAAGAGACTCGAGAACGCGGTGAATGTGAGCTTCTCCTCTTCGGTGACGCGCGTCATCGCCTCGACCGCATTGCTCGAAGCCTTGGGCACCTCCTGGAGGTGGCCCTCCACGATCCCCAGAAAATCCTGCAGGACGTGCTTGTTCTGCTCCTCGGCCAGGATCAGCTTCCACTGCTCGACGAGGCGGGAGAAAAGGCCGCGTTCCTGGACCGAAAATTTCGCGCTCCTCTGCTCAAACGCGGCCTTCAGCAGCCGCCAGGATTTCCGGACGGCGTGGAAGCCCTCATAGGTGAGGCGCTGCATCGGATCGAGGTAGATATCCGCGTATTTCTGGTCCCAGTAGTGGCCGACGGCGTCGAGCATCCGGGAAAGCTCCACCAGAAGCTCGAGGGATGGAAACGATGGACAAGCTCGCTTTGGAGGCTTCCAGCTCGTTCTCAGCTTCTGCATGCCCTCAAGATCTCTCACTTGAAGAGGAGGAATCATCGCCCGGTAATAGCAATCGACATCGGCCAGAAAGGTCGGGGAGGGGCCGTCGTTCTGGGAACGGCCGGTGTGGGACAGGATCTTCTCCATCGTCGCGACAATCGTCGAGATCTCTCTCTTTTTTTCGAGCTGCTCCTCCAGGTCCCGCGCCCGCCGCAGCGCCTCCGCGGCTCGCTGCATGCGGACTCCAATCTCGCCGTTCGGCACCTCTCTGGCATCGTGCGGCAGGCGCCCCAGGGCGGCGCATTGATCGATCAGGATCTCGTCCATGGCGCCGGGAACCTCCGCTTCCTGGAGACGGCGGGACAGGTCGAGCGGATCGAGTAGCTCCACCTGGATCAGGAAGCCGAAGAGACGGCCGACCTGCAACGTGACCGGGTTTGGCTGGGTCTGGTCGACTAGGCTCCTGTATGTGCGCAGCCAATGAATGAGAGGTTCGAGCAGCCACTCGAGGTCCCCCTGGACGATCTTGTCACCTCGCAGCAGGAGGCCCCTGTGGGAGACGCCGCGCCAGCCAAAGAGGAGGCGTTCGACGTACTGGAGGGTCTTGAGCTGCAAGAGCTCCGGCAAGTGGTCGAGAAAATGGAGAAGGAGATCGCCCGGCGACGCCAAAGGCTCCTCGGGCGCCAGTCGCTTCCCGAGATCGATCCAACGGCGGAGCAGGTCCAGGCTGTCGACGTTGCGGAGGAAGGAACGGATCCAGAAAAGCTGCACCCTCCGGTTTTCGAGCGAGCCCGGCGTATCCCATTGGTCTTCGAGCTGACGGAGCAGCTCCAGGATCTCCAGGTATAGGTCCTGACTCTCCAGGATCTCCCGCAAGCCGTGAGGACGATCCCCTCCTCCCGTCGCCGGCAGGCCGGGAAGGTTGTTCTGGAACAGACGGCGCAGCAGAGCCGTGACGAGGCCGGTCGGGCGGTCCGAGCTGTCTCCGACCTCCAGGAGCCGCCGGATCTCCCGGATCGCATCCTGGGCGCCAGGTCCGGGATAGCGCTCGCTCTGGCGGGCGAAGCGATGCCTCAGGTGTCCTTCGCGCAGCGAAAAGGTGCGCCAGCGCGTCAGGCGATGCTCCCGCTCTTCGGCCGCAAGGCTCCCGAGCTCCCGCTCCATCTCCTTCAGGATCCGCCGCCGGCTGACCACGCGCAGACCGCGGAACTGATTTTCGAAAGCGCAGGCATACACCCGCGCCTCGGTGAGATCGCTGTCACCATCGATCCTCCCGCTGGTGACAAACCTTTCCACCTGGGTCCCGGGCAGGTAGACGATCTCGAGATGTCGCCCGAGGAGATCGAGGACGTGCAGGTGCTCGTCATAAGAGCCCACCACGAGAAGCGGGACCTCGGGAGCACCGCTCTCCTCGGCGGTATGCAGCGCTTCGACGGCGCGCACGGCCTGCCCGGCACGGTACGCCCAGTAGAGGGCGAGCCTCGCTGAGAGGTCGCCAGCTGTATCGACATCGAGGAGCACCCAATAGCCGGCGACCAGGCCGTCCATCCCCCCGACGACGATCTGTCTCAGGGACGCTGTGCCTGCCACCAGGAGGCTGGTTGCAGGAGCGTTGCCGATCGAGGCCGTTGCGAGATCCTTCGATGCGGGATCGGACGCGCTCGTCCAGCGCCTGACGTGGACGGTCCCCAAAGTGGTGCAGGCAACGATCAGAGCCACGTCCGGGCCATCCAGAGCGGACGCCACGAACGAGCTCAGGTCCTGAATCGCTGGCATAGGACCACCGCGCTCCCGCGCGTCGCTCCCCAGATCTGCCCACAGCGAGCTCCCTGCCGAATCGGCGACGAAGATCCGCCCCTCGGCGTCTCCCCACAAAAATTGTCCATTTCCCTCTCCCGGCACCGCGGCAAAGGCGAGGGGGCATTCCGCGGAACCGAGCCCCGGAATCCGTCGAAACCGGACGGGTTTCTCCGCCCCACCCTCCTCCCAGGGAGCTGACAGATCCGCGAGCTGGACGCGCTGCATGCCGCCTTCAGAGAACGAGAGGATCGCTTCGCCGCGGCGGAAGTGGATCGCCTGTACGTATCCCCAATCCTCCGCCATCCCGGCCAACCGCCGCGCCCGGCCGGTGCCATCGAGGAGCCACAGTGTCCGCCGGTAGGTTCCGGCAAGGAACCGCATCCGTTCGGGCGCCACGGAGTCGAAGGGGAGAAAGGAGCCGTCCTCCCCACGCTGCGGGACGGCCGCGAACGCCTGCACTTCTCCGAACTGATCGTCGGGGCCGAAGTTGCGCGTGAAGACCGGATCGTGCCGCCGCGAGCAGAGGATCGAGCGATAGATCATCCTGTCGTCCGCGAGGCTCGGGTCGGTCGCGTGCACCAGCTTCAGGAAGTCGGTCTCCTTCTCCGAAAAGCTGTCGCGATCGAGGACGTATTTGCGGATGGCAGTGATCGTCTCCTCGAGATGCTCCCGCCGTTGCGGAGGCAGATCCTGAAGCTGGCGAAGCGCCTGGATCATGAGGATGGGGACGGACCGGTCTTCGAGATTGGCCAGCACGTCCCAGATCAGGAGACCGAAGCGCCGCCATTGCGCTGCCGTGCCACAGAGGGCTCCCAGCTCCGGGACGACGTGTATGAGTCCGATCTTTTCCCGGCGCAGGCGATCCGGAGACAAAGCGATTTCCTGGAGACGATCGAGGAGGTCGTTCACCGGCAGACTCCCGGTCAGTCTCCGGGCCGCTTCCCGGGCCTGGCGGCGGAGCTCCCAACGAGAGGTGAGCTGGTGGAGCCGCACCGAATGGTTTCCCAAGCCCAGGACGACCGGAAGGCGCTGGTCTCCCATGAAAGCATGGGGTGCCGGCAGGGCGAAGCCGTAGACGCGCTCCGGAAAATCCAGATCTTCGAAACCTGAGAACAGTGCCGCCGGGGAATCGATCTCAGCCACACCCTCCGGATAGGGCGCGTGCTCATCATGGTCCGGCCGCCTCAGGCCCGAGGGACGGAAGAGGCGGACCTTACCTTCCAGGGTGGCCACGGCCAGACACTGCCAGGACGGCAGGCAGAAGCTCTCGAGATCCAGGATCTTGGACTGGAGGGTCGCGATTCGGGTCTGCGCGACCGCTGAGGAGCCTCCTCCGAGGTCATCGCAGACGAGCACCAGATGCCGAAGAGTCGCACCGAAGACCCCGCGATCGCGGTACCGGCGGCCCCACTTCCCCGTGGACCCATCGAGCCGGCGGATCGCCGAGAGGGGCTCCAACCACTCGATGACCGAGGTCCTCCCCCGCCAGAAAATTGTTTCGAGATCGAGGGCAGCCGCCGTGACTTTGAATCCACCTTCGGCGGTCCGGCCGAAGCGGTGGAGACCACAGCGGTTGGTGGCAACGTAGAGCTGATCGCGAGCGGGATCGTCCTCGTCCTGATCGATCGCCAGAGCGGTCACGCGGAAGCCGAGGTCTTCCTGTTGGATCAAGCGAGGCCGGTCCTCGTCGAGAGCCCACGCCAACAGATGGGTGCCGCCAGCGGCCCAGAGCGTCCGCGAAACCGGGTCGAGCAGGAGCCGGCGGATGGCCTTCCCTTCGCCGCCCGGCAGAACCGTGAGACCTTCGCCGGTCCAGCCGGGCCGTGAAACGCAGGAGAGCGGAGCGATCCGGGCACCGTCTCCCCGGGTCCCGACCACTACGGCAGGCTCCCCCATCCACTCCACGATCCGCAGGAGGTCGACCACGAAGCGAGGCTCTCTCGAATAGAGGGAGGGCAGCTCGCGCCAGGAAAGGTCTGCCGGCTCTCCGGTGCGCGGATCGAACGTTCCGGCGTACCACGAACCAAGCTTGTCTCCTGCAATGACGAGCACCCGATGGTCGTCCAGGAGGTGGCAGGTGATCCCCCTCACCTCGTGCGCCGTCGTACCGAGGAGAGCGCCTCGATCAAATCCTTTCCGGGAGACGCTGTCTGCCAGATCCGTCAGTGCCTGCCAAAGCAGGGCAAAGTCATCTCGTGTCGACTCGATGGAGTCCGTCATCGTGCAATCGCCGTCAAAACCCAGGCGCGGCCAAAATTGGCAGGGTTCAGGAAATAAGAGTACAACAGAACCCCCACTATTGGACACTCCAGAGTGGTAATTGTTCATCCGGCAGACCGACCGTGTCGACGGCGGCTCTTGGAGCGAGCCCTGCCCTGAAGTACCCTCCCCCCATGCTCCTCCCCTGGCTCCAACACACCCTCCGCCGGGCCGCCTGGGCACCGATCCTCGTGTTCGGCCTTCACACGATCTCCTCCTTTGCCGGCCTCTATCGCGTCTGGCCGCCTCTGGACATCCCGATGCACTTCCTTGGTGGCATCGCCATCACCTATTTCTTCGGCCAGGCGTTCCGCGCCGCGGTGGAGATGGATCTGCTCGGCCAGCCGGCGGCCATCCTTTATCGAGTGACGGTGTTCACCCTCACCTGCTCTTCCACGGTGTTCTGGGAGTTTGCGGAGTTCCTCTCCGACCGCTATCTGGGCTCGCACGCGCAGAAGGGGCTCGAGGACACCCTCGGGGATATGCTCGTCGGGATCCTGGGGGCACTGGCGTTCCTTGCCTTCGCCGCCGCCCGGAAGGGTCCGAAGACCGCTCCCCCGCTCTGAGCCCGGCGAGCGTCCATTTTCTTGGACGGACTGTTTCAAGAGGTTGGACACTCCTCCCCCCGGCCGTTTCGCAACTCGTTGCAGGATCAAGGCTTGTCATCACGCCTCCCCCTGGAACCGATCTTGCTCAGCAGGTTTGGACAGCAGGACCAGAACGGAGGGCCGCCCATGAGGATGCGATGGCCGTGACGTTTCTCAGCGCCTCCCGCTCAGCGGTGCCAGTCCCGCTCCAGACGGCGCGAGGCCAGGTAGAGCAGGGTTGCGGCCAGGACGTAGAAACCCAGGCCGATCAGGATCGCATAGCGCAGCGATTCCTCGCCGAAGCGCGGCCGGAGGACGTCCGACATCTTCCCGAAAAAGAAGACCCCGAAACCGATCCCGAGCAGGTTGTTGATGAACAGGAACACGGCCGAGGCGGTGGCGCGCAGGGCCGGCGCCACGAGGTGCGTGATCGCAGTGATCACCGGGCCCAGCCAGACCAACCCGAGCGCCGACGGGATCAGGAAGACGACGAAGGCCAGGGCCGGCGACGTGGACAGGAAACCCAGAGCGTAGAACGGGAGCGCCAGGACGAAGGCCGCGGCCGGCACGAGCGCGTACGCCGCCTTGCTGGTCCGGCCCAGCCGGTCGGCCAGGTAGCCGCCCGTCCCGATGCCCAGGAGGCCACCGAAGAGGGCGATGGCGCTGTAGTAGAGCGACAGGTCCGCCAGGCTCAGATGGAAGCTGCGGCCGAAGAACTGGGGCAGCCAGAAGGCCAGGCCGTAGCCGAGGGTGGAGCTCGACGTGGCTCCGAAGGTGATCAGCCAGAAGCTCCGCTTGCCGGCCAGGGTCTTCAGCACCTCGGAGAGCGGCGGTGCGGCGGTCCTGGACCCGGGCGCATCGAAGCCTCCGCGCACGGGCTCGCGCACGGTGAAGGCCAGGAGCGGCGCCAGCATCAGCCCGGCGGCGCCGCAGGCGAGAAAGGCCACCCGCCAGTCGATGCGGGCGGCGATCAGCCCGCCGAACAGGATGCCCGCGGCCGAGCCGACCGGGATGCCGAAGGAGAAGACGGCATAGGCGCGCGCCCGCACCGCCGGCGGGAAGTAGTCGGAGATCAGCGAGTAGGAGGGGGCGACGCCGCCCGCCTCGCCGACGCCCACGCCGATGCGGCAGAGGAAGAGCTGCCCGAAGCCCCGGGCGAAGCCGCACAGCGCCGTGAAGGCGCTCCACAGGGCCAGCGCCAGGGTGACGATCCAGACCCGGTTGAAGCGGTCGGCCAGCCAGGCGATCGGCAGGCCGAGGCCGGCGAACAGCAAGGCGAAGGCGATCCCGCCCAGGAGCCCCAGCTGTGTGTCGCTGAGCCCCAGCTCGGCTTTGATCGGCCCGGCCAGGATGCCCGCGATCTGGCGGTCGACGAAGTTGAAGGTATAGACCAGGAACAGGAGCACCAGGACGTAGATGCGGTACCCGCGACCCGGCTCGGTGCTGGAAACCTCGGCCATGACCTCCCCTCCCGCGAGATGGCCCGCGGAGTCTACCGGGAAATGCGCTCCAGGGGATGTGCCCAGAGAGGAGTCTCCACGATGATCCGGCGATCTCTGATGGCGGCGGCCCTGTTCTTCGGGCTCGGCTTCGGTGTCCAGCCCGTCGTGGGCGCGGACACGGCGCCCTCCCTCCTCCTTCGCGTCGTGGACCGGGCGGGACGGCCGGTGGCCGGCGCCACGGTGCGGGCCGCCTGGGGGTCGCCCGAGGAGGATGCGGAGCACACCCTGCGGGAGACGACCTCGCCGCGCGGGACCGTCCGGCTCACCGGGCTGCCGGCGGAGGAGACGTTCTGGATGTCGATCGAGAAGGCGGGTTTCACGTCCGAGATCCGCAGCGCCTCCGCCACCACGGACGGACCGCGGGAGATCCGGGTCACGCTCGCGCCCGGCAGCCTCGCCGTCGGCCGGGTGGTCGACGAGGAGGGCCGGCCCGTGGCCGGCGCGGAGGTTGAGCTGTCCGGCTCGCTCGGACCGGCCGTCCTGTCGACACGGCGCGCCCGCAGCGGCCCCGCGGGGCGTTTCCGGTTCCGCGACCTCCCCGCGGAGGAGCTCGAGCTGACCATCCGGCACGACGAGTATGCGACGTTGGCGGCGGACCATCGCATCGAGGGAGGCACGCCGGGCCGCCTCGGCACGTTCGTCCTGCGGCGGGGAGCCACGCTGCGCGGTACGGTGACCGATGCCGCCGGACGTCCGGTCGCCGGTGCCCGCGTCTGGGCGTTGACCGGCCAGGAATTCAGCGTGGACGCTCCGGCCGCCGCCGTCACCGCGGCCGACGGCACGTTCCTGGTCCCCCACCGGCCGCCGGGCGAGGAGCTGTCGCTCTGGGTCTGCGCCGACGGCTTTCTCCAGGTGGCAGACACCGTCCTCTTCTCCAATGAGCCGGTCGGGGTGACGCTGGAGCGCGCCGCCGCCGTGCAGGGCCGGGTGCTCGATCCCGATGGCGCGCCCCAGCCGGGCGCCACCGTCGACGCCGAGGCGTACCAGAATGGGCCGGTTTGGGAGCGGGACTGGGCTCCCTGCCCCACCGAGCAGTCCGTGACGGCCGATGCCCAAGGCCGCTTTGCGTTCCAGCGCCTCGGTCCGGACTGGTACGAGCTGAGGGCTTCCGCTCCAGGTTCCCTGGAGGGTGTCGTCGAAGGCATCCGGCTCGACGCCGGCATGGCCGGGGAGGAGCAGGAGATCCGTCTGGGCCGCCTCGAAGCGGACGAAGGAGAGACGGCCGACGCCGTACCCGAGCCCAAGGAAGACGAAGATGCGATCGAGGTCCACGGGCGGATCCTGGGGCCGGACGGCTCGCCGGTCGAGGGAGCCCTGGTCTCGGTGGCCGAGCAGAGCGTCTCCTCGGAGCGGGACGGCGCCTTCGCGATCCGCTGCGGGTGCCGGTCCGACGAGCCCCAGGAGATCGTGGCCGAGAAGTGCGGCTTCGCGCGCGGCCGGACGACGGTCCTCCTCGCCAGCGATCGTGTGCAGGACGTCGAGGTCCGGCTGGAGGCCGGCGCCCAGATCAGCGGACGCGTTCTCGGCCTGGCCGGCGGCGACCTGCCGGGCGTCGAGACCTACGTCACCGATGGCGAGACGGTCCGCGGCGAGGCGCGCGTGGACGCCGAAGGCCGGTTCCGGCTCAGCCCGATCCCGGCCGGGACCTGGGAGGTCCAGGCCCGCTCCGGATACCGGTTCGCAAAGGCGCCTGTGATCCTGGAGCCCGGGCAGACCGAAGCGAGCGTCGAGCTGTCCTTCGCGCCGGTCCAGGAGGTGAGCGGTCGGGTCCTCGACCCCGACGGCCTGCCGGCGGCGCACGCCTCGGTCTCCGCCTCCCATCCCCCGGAGGAGCACCTCGGGGACACCTTTACCCACGTCGACGGGACGTTCTCGCTGCGAGTCCCGGCCGGGGAGCTCTCCCTCGTCGCGGAGCATCACGGTCTGCGCCGCCTGGAGTCGCTCCAGATCGGCGACGATCCGGTCACCGGCGTCGAGATCCAGCTGGAGCGCGGCGCCGTGCTGAGCGGCCGCGTCCTCGGGCTCCCCCCGGACGACGACCTTCCGCTCATCACGCTCAACGGGCCGCTCTACGAAATCGCCCACGCGGATCCGGACGGTTCCTGGTCCGCGCAAGGCATCGGCTCGGGGACGTGGAAGCTCGAAGCCGTCCTCTTCCTGGAAGATGGCGTCCAGGTGATCCGCCGGACGCTCGAGATCTCTCAAGAAACCCCCGAGATCACGCTCGACCTCGACTTCACAGGCCTCCCGGTCACCGATCCGGACACGGCAGGGATTTATTCTTCCCCCCCGCAATGAACCGATCACGTTTAACGAGGAACATGATGCCTGAGAAAACCCGCCGCCACCTGGTTTGCATCGTTGCCCTGCTGGTCTCGACCGCCACCGCGAGCCTCGCCGCAGGAGACGAAATCCAGCAGCCGCCCCTCCTGGTCGTGACTGGCCGCGTCGTCGATTCCGAGGGCAAGCCGATCCCCGGGGTCAAGATCTGGAGGCTGCAGACGACGGAGGAGCAGCTCCAGCACGCCGATCCTCCGCCCGTAGCAATCTCCGGACCGGACGGCACGTTCACCCTCCGCGGCCCACAGAAGTCCGTTGTCGTGGGCGCCTGCCCTGCCGGCTGGACCTATGCTCAGAAACCTGCAATCCCCTGGCGCCCGCAAGCGCAAATCGAGCTGCGACTGGACAGAGCGACCCGCATCTCCGGCCGGGTGCTCGACAAGAGCGGCGAGCCTGTCGCCGGAGTGACGGTCCGGTCCACCCTCGAAGGGAGGAGCGGAGGATGCATCCGCCACGGCGCGACCCCGCCGTGCGAAAATTCCTACGAGCCGCGCTCCAGAGTCACCGATGCCGACGGCCGGTTCGTCCTCGAGTCCCTGAAGCCGGGCTGGTTCGAGATCAGCGTCGACGAATCGGAAGAGGGCGAGAGGCAGGTCGTCCGCCGGCGGGGAGCGCCCGGACGGGGCATCGAGGGAGTCGAATTCATCCTGTCGCGGAAGAGCGTCCCGGTCGAGGGCCGGGTCGTCGATGCGGACGGTGCGCCCGTCGCGGGCGCCTCCGTGACCCTCTCGCGAGCGCTCCCCGAGCCAAAGACCGAAACGGATACTTCAGGCGAGTTCCGTTTTTCCGGCGTTCTCTCGGGAAAGAGCCATCTCAAAGTGGAACATCCGGATCAGGGTTGGATCGAGAAGGACGTCGAGATCGAGGATCGCCCTGTGCGGCTCGATCTCCGGATGCCTCCCGTCACACTCGTCCAGGGCCACGTCCTCGGCCCCGACGGCATGCCGGTGGAACAGGTTTTCCTGAAGGTTGGAGCGCGTTATGCCGAGGTTGCGTCGGACGGTGCCTTCCAGCTCACCGTGCCTCCGGGCGAGCACGAGATCGTGGGCGAGTCGTTCGAGCCCAGAAGCATGGTGCGAAAGAAATTTACGGCCCGGGGCGAGCCGCCGGTCGACTTGGAGCTTCGGCTGGTCCGGCCCGGCACGATCAAGGTCCGGTTGACCGGCCTTCCTCCGGAAGAACAAGGGCAAATCGATCTCCAGGATCGCCCGGAGGGTCTCAGATTTTCCTCGGAGAAGGACCTCTATGAGATCGATGAGGTTCCTCCGGGCACGTGGACGCTGGTGGCGAGCGACTCCAACGGGCGCACCGTCGAACGCTCTGTCGTCCTCGGAGAAGGTGAGACGGTCACCGCCGACACCATCGACTTTCCTCCTCTGCCTGCCGTCCGCGGGCGCGTGCTCGATCCCTCGGGGCGGCCGTCCGCACAGGCATCCGTGACCTTTCAGCAAGGCGATCGGGAGATCAGCGCCGAGGCCGACGCAGCAGGGAATTTTGTGAGCTGGCTCCGCGAGGGGCGTTGGACGGTTCGCGCGCAGCGCAAAGGCTTCGGACCTGCGAACGCGACCATCGAGCTGACCGGCGACGCTCCGGCCGAGCTGCCGGATCTCCGGCTCGTCCCGCTCGTGACCGTCTCCGGCCGCGTCCTCGGCGTCCCACCGGAAGTGGCCGTCCCTCAGGTCATGGCTGAAAGCGAGGGCGGATCGGCGTGGAGCGACGTGGACCAGGAAAACCATTTCCATTTCCCTGACCTCTGGCCGGGCACCTGGACGTTGAGCACCGATCTCGACGGGCGCCCGGTGCGCGCGACTTTCGAGATCCCGCCGGGCGTTGCGGAATTCGGAATCGATCTGGACTGCGCGAAGATCGAAAAGGATACGAACGATGAGCCGCGCTGAAGCCGCCCCCATCATCCTAACCACTCTGCTGCTCGCCGCCGCTCCCGGAGTCTCCGTGGTCGGCCAGGAGCCCGCCCGCCCCGCCCTGACGGGCCAGGTGGTGGACAACCAGGGCAAGCCGGTCGCCGGTGCGAAGGTCTGGGCGGGAACGACGAGCTGGGATGAGAAGAGCCACGTCGTGCTCGCGTCGCTCCCGGAGCGCCCGGCCGCGGTGACCGATCAGGAAGGCCGCTTCGCGCTCGGGAAATTGCCGCCCGCCCCGGCCCTCCTCGACGTCTGCCGCGACGGGTACGTTCCCTGGCGGGATGCCGGCGTCTCTCCGGGACCGCTGCGCATCCAGCTCGAGACCGCAACCCGCATCGCGGGACGCGCGCTGGACCCGTCCGGCGCCCCGGTCCCGGGCGTCCACGTCACCGCCGAGAGCCAGGCCCGCCCCTCCGGACACAACGTCCTCGGCGCGCGCTGCGGCGAGGTCGGCCAGCGGGACGAGGCGGTCACGGACGCCGCAGGACGCTTCACTCTGGCGCCGCTGCGGGCGGACTGGTACACGGTCACCGCCGAGGCGCCGGGCTGGCAGCGCATCCCTCCCCTCCGCCGGCAGACCACCCTGGACCATCCGGTCGACCCTCTGCGGCTGGTCCTGGAGCCTGCCGCGTTCCTCGTCGGCAAGGTCGTCGATCCGGACGGCCAGCCGGTGGCCGGAGCGGAGATCACCCTGGCGGACGAGCCGGCGGGGAAGGTCCCGGCGACCTCCTCCGGAACCGACGGCGCCTTCCGGCTGGACGGCCTGCTGCCCGGCCGCCGGACCGTGCACGTCGAGCATCCCGACTGGGTCGCCTTGTCCGTGGATCTGGCGCTCTCGGCCGGCGAGAACCGGTCCGACCTCACACTGGCCGAGCCGCGGCGGTTCGACGTGCGCGGACGCGTCGTCGATCCGCAGGGCGAGCCGGTCGCCGGAGCCACCGTCGGCGAGAACACAGAAGGGGGCGTGACCGGGGAGACGACGACCTCCGCAGACGGGAGCTTCGTCCTGAAGCGCGGTCCCGGCATCCACGCGCTCACCGCCGACAAGGAGGGATATGCCCGCGGTGACGAGCTCCTCCCCGTCCTGGACAAGCCGGTCGATGGGGTGGAGATCCGCCTCGAGGAAGGGCTGGCTCTCCTCGGGCACGTCCTGGGGCTCTCTCCCGAGGAGCTCCGCAAAACCTCCGTCCAGGTCTCCGGCGGCCCGGGAATCCAGCAAAAAACCGCTGTGGCCCAGGATGGGAGCTGGCGGCTGGAGCTGCTGCCGGCCGGCCGGTACACCGTCGAGGCGGACGCCCTCCTGAGCTCCGGGACCGGGTTGCGGCGGAGCCAGGCCCAGGTCGAGCTGAGCTCCGAAGATCCCGAGACCTCCGTGGATCTCCGGTTCTCTCCCCTGGTCCTGGTGCGCGGCCAGCTCGTGGGACCGCAAGGCGAGCCGGTCGGAGACGCCTGGGTCCACTTGCGGACCGCCGAAAGCTCGACCGTCCGGTCGGCCGAGAGTGGAAAGGATGGCCGCTTCACCCTCTCGGCCGAGCCGGGGAGCTGGATCGGGACCGTCCAGTCCACCTCCTACGTCGCTCCGTTTCCCTTCCCCCTCGACATCGCCGAAGGCGAGCCGGTCGACGGGCTGATGATCCATCTCGAGGCCGGCGGCGCGATCCTGATCCGGTTCCTCGGCCTGCAGCCGGGCGAATGGCCCGCCATGGCCTCCGTCACGAGGCCCGAGGTCGGCCACTTCGCGCCACCCCTGGGAGACACGATCCGCTTCACCGGTCTGGCTCCCGGAGACTGGCAGGTGGAAGCCACCCTGAACCGCCCGGACGAGCCCCCCAGAAAAGTCGCCGCCGTCGTGACGCTCCCCCCCGGCGTTCCCGAGGCGCAGGTCGACCTGAGCTTCGCGGAACCGTGAACCGCCCGCGGCGACCGCCAGCAGCTCCTGGGAAGACCTCGCAGAGTCCCGGGACGACAGCTCAACGTCCCGGAGCACCGCGGCAACTCTCCGGGACGAAGCACCAACGTCCCGGAGCTTTCCTTCGCTCTCCCGTTGATCCGGCGCCGAGCCCTGGGGCTTCGCGCCGGTTTCCCGGGCCTTCCGCGCAACCTCCCGGGGCATTGCTTCGTCGCATAGGAAAGTCATCTATTCATCCAGGGGCAATGCCGCGGAGCCCCGGGACATCGCGCCATCGTCCCGGGAGATCGAGCCAAACCCCCGGGACATCGAGCCATTGTCCCAGGGCTCCACGCCGATGTCCCGGGAGCTTGCGCCAGTGTCCCGGAACGCCGGCCTGATCTCCCGGGGCATCAGCTCAAATCCCTGGAAGAGCGAGGCAAATTCCCGGGAAACCACCGTGATCCCCCGGCGCATCGAGACGCCGAATCGGTCACCCGAAGAGCAGGGAGCGTCCGCGTTCGAAGCCAGGTGGAGCGATCGGGCGACGAGAGCGTCAGTGTCTGTGGTCCGGCCGTGCATGGCTTCGTCTCCCTGGATCCCGGGCTTGACTTCGAGGAAACTATACCCACATACTGTTGCCAATGGCAAGCCCGATCTGTACTGGGCTTCGACGGCGGGGGCAACCGGCCCGTTGGACCGGGTTCCCGTCGAGCTCTTTGACATGACGACGTACCGGGGTGCTCCTCAGGGCGGAAGGAGCAGCTCCGGCCTCGCGTTCTTCGACAGGGGCCGGAAGGCCGGCCCGGCCCCTGCCCCTGGCTCGCCTTCTTGAAGACGGCGCCCTGCTTCGCCGACCTCTGAGAGGGTGTTTCGAAAGCCAGGCTTCCTCGCGTGGAGTCCTCACCCCCTGGCCCCCTCTCCCATCTTCCGCCCTCCCCCCGCCGGGAGAGGGGGAAACCACCCGGCTCTTGAACGACGTCCGCGTGAGATCGTCGCAGTGGCCCATCACAAGCGGCGACCCTTCTACTGGAGGAAGCGCTGACAGCCTCCTCGCCTCACCGTACCGCCTGGATGTCCCGCCGGAAGCGCGGATCGACCTCGTAGGTGCTGCCGTACTGGTTGCCGAAGCCGGTGACGCGGATCTTGCGGCCGGTTTTGAAGGAGGGGGAGCGCGGATCGATGTCCGTCGACGCGTTCAGATAGACCTGGATCGCGCCCGAGCCGTCGTCGAGGAAGACCCTGTAGCCGTAGGGCGGGTCGTCCGCGACCGGCTGGGTGACGGTCCCCTCGACCGTGATGAGGTATCCGAGCGTCGCGGCCCCGACCTGGCCGGTGGCCACCCGCAGCTGGGAACCCGGCAGCCGCTCGACGTTGGCGGGAGCCACCGCGATCTGGAGCTTCTCCTGGCTCTCCCCCAGCGTGCCGGTCACCCGCACGCGCTCGCCGAGGCGGAGATGGAGGTTCTTGGAGAGGCTGATCCAGATGCCTCCGGTCTGGTCCTGGATCGCGAAGCCCTCGTCCGAGCTCGACGAGCGGAAGTCGCCGGAGGGGACGGTGACCAGCCCTTCGACTGTGACCGACGACCCTTGCGCCTGCTGGCGCGCCGCGGCGATCGGGATGGTCGCGGGCGCGGCCAGGGCGAGGGAGCCCACGGCCAGCTCTGCCAGGGCGACGAGGAGGAACACACCAGCCCATCTGCACCTGGTCGGCACGAGCCTCTCCTTTGCGCTCAACGGCCCCGCCGGGCCTCCGGAGCGACGGCGCGGTACAGCTTGCGCCACTGCAGGTGCATCTCCACGTCCGGCCTGAGGCCCAGACACTGGGAGGGCACCTCCTTGATGGTCGTATACCGCGTGCCACGGAAGGTGATGGACCCGTCCCGGTGAACGCGACCGACGAGCGCGTCCTCCCCGTTGGCGGGATCGGCGAAGGGCAGGATCTTTCGACTGCGAATCATTCCGGCACCTCCTGATCAAGAGCGTCATCCCAGGGACTTCAACTGCCGGCTCGCCTCCATGATAGCGCGGCACGCCCGCCCGGCCCAGAGTCTGTTGCAATCGGTTACATGCCGGAAACAGGCAGGAAAACTCTCCGGTCCAGGATGACCCGCATGAGGAAGATCGTCCTGGGTCTCGCAATCGTCGGAGCTGTCGCCGCCGCGGCCGTCCTGCTGGGGCGGACGGCGGCGACGCGCGGCGACGACCGCCTGCGCGACGCGGAGGTGGTGCGGGTGGCGCGGCGCGACATCGGGTCCGCCGTCACCGCGACCGGCGTCATCAAGCCGATGATCGGCGCGGAGGTCCGCGTGGGCTCCCGCATCTCGGGAGTCGTCGGCCGGCTGCTGGTCCGGATCGGGGATACCGTGAAGAAGGGGCAGCTCCTGGCGGAGCTGGACGGCCGCGACCTCCTGGCGCTCCGCGCCCGCGCCGCCGCGGCGCTCCAGTCGTCGCAGGCGGCCGTCGACTACGCCCAGGCCGACCTCCGGCGCAAGCGCGAGCTCGCCGCCGCCCAGGTCATCTCGTCCAACGACCTGGACCTGGCCGCGCGGGCCTGCACGGTGGCCGAGCAGGAGCGGAGCCAGGCCGCGGCGAATCTCGACTATGCCTCCGCGCAGCTCGGCTACACCCGGATCTACGCGCCGATCGCGGGCGTCGTCTCGTCCATCTCGACCCAGGAAGGCGAGACCGTGGCCGCGAGCTTCGCCACGCCGACCTTCGTCACGCTCCTCGACCTCGACCGGCTGGAGGTCTGGGCCTATGTGGACGAGACCGACATCGGGCGCATCCGGACGGGACAGCAGGCCCGCTTCACCGTGGACACCTATCCCGACCACGAATTCGCGGGCCGGGTGACGGCCGTCTACCCGCAGGCCGAGATCCGGGACAACGTCGTCAACTACGTCACGGTGGTGCGGTTCGAGCCGCCGCGCGACCGCACGCTGCGCCCGGAGATGACGACGACGGTGCGGATCGCGCTCGCGTCGCGCGAGAACGTGCTGGCCGTGCCCCGCCGGGCGGTGCGCCGGGAGGGAGGCCGCCAGTTCGTGCTCTCCCCCCGCGGCGAGACGACCGTGCGGCACTGGGTGAAGACCGGCAGCCAGGACGACAGCTATTGGGAGATCGTCGACGGGCTTCGCGAGGGGGACGAGGTGCTCGTCGGCGACCCGAAGACGGACTGAAAGACCAGGGAGGTCCCGATGATCGAGCTGCAGGGGATCGGCAGGACGTACGCGCGGCCCACCGGCGAGCCGGTCCGCGCCTTGGACGGCGTCTCGCTGCGTATCGACCGCGGCGAGCTCGTGGCGATCGTGGGCTCGTCCGGGTCGGGCAAGTCGACGTTGATGAACGTCCTGGGCCTCCTCGACCGGCCGAGCGAGGGGCGCTATCTCTTGAACGGCGAGGACGTGTCCGGCCTCGACGTGAACCGGCAGGCGCGCCTGCGCAATGCGAAGATCGGCTTCGTCTTCCAGACCTTCCACCTGCTGCCGCGGACGAGCGCTCTGGAGAACGTCGAGCTGCCGCTCCTCTACTCCGACCGGGCCTCGATCAAGGGGCTCGCCCGCCGTGCCCTGGAATCCGTCGGTCTCGCCGACCGGATCGATCACCGGCCGTCCGAGCTGTCCGGCGGGCAGCAGCAGCGGGTCGCCATCGCGCGCGCCCTGGTCAACGATCCGGACCTCCTGCTGGCCGACGAGCCGACCGGGAACCTCGACGCGCGCTCGGCCGGCGAGGTGATGGCGCTCTTCGCCGACCTGAACAAGGCCGGACGGACGATCGTCGTCGTCACCCATGATGCGGGCGTGGCCGCCCGCTGCGGCCGGATCGCCCGCATCGAGAACGGCCGGATCGTGGAGGAGGCACGATGAGCACAACGCGTCTGGTCCGGAACAGTCTGCGGGCGATGGCCCGCTTCAAGCTGAGGAGCGGCTTCATGATGTTGGGGAGCCTCATCGGCGTCGCCGCGCTGACGCTGGTCCTCTCGATCGGCAAGGGAGCCGAGCGCAAGATCCTGGCGACCGTCCGCCAGATCTTCGGCGCCTCGTCGATCGTGGTCTTCTCCGGGGGCGGCCGGCTGATGGGCGGACCCCACGCGGGAGCCTCCCGGTTGACCCTCGCCGATGTCGAGGACCTGGCGCGGGACCTTCCCGCCGTCGAGGCCTGGGACCCCCAGCAGGCGATGCGGACGGTGGTGCGCTCCGGAGACGCCAGCGCGACCGCGCGCGTGCTCGGGGACTCCGAGCGCGCCGAGCGGGTCTGGGACCGCGGGGTCTCCACCGGCGAGTACTTCGACGCGGCCGCCGTGGCGGGCTCGGCGCGGGTGGCGCTGATCGGCGAGACCGTGGCCCGCGAGCTGTTCGGTGACGAAGACCCGCTGGGCGCGGAGATCCTCATCGGCTCCGTCCGCTTCCGGGTGATCGGCATCCTCGAGCGCTTCGGCACCGACGTCCACGGCATGGACCGCGACGACGAGGTCGTGGTGCCGATCTCGACGGCCATGCGCCGCCTGATGAACGTCGACACGATCCGGGCCGCCAAGCTGCTGGTGAAGGACCCGTCCCGCGTAGAGGAGACGGCGCGCGAGGTGAAGCGGCTCCTCCGCGAGCGCCACGCCATCGCGCCGGGCCAGCCGGACGACTTCACCGTCATCACCTCCCTCCAGGTCCAGCAGATGGTGGGCCGGGTGCAGCGGGTCCTGTTCCTCTTCCTGCCGCTCGTGGCGGGCATCTCGCTCGCCGCCGGCGGCGTCGTGGCGGCGAGCCTGATGCTGGCCTCGGTGAGCGAGCGAGTGGGCGAGATCGGTCTGCGCCGCGCCGTGGGCGCACGGCCGCTGGACATCCAGCTGCAGTTCCTCCTGGAGACCGCGGTGACGACGCTCGGCGGAGGTCTCGGCGGGCTCGTGCTGGGCACGGCCGTCGCCCGGATCGTGGCGCGCCGGATGGGGCTGGAGGGGATCGTCTCGTGGCAGGCGGTCGTCCTCGGAATCCTGGCCGCGGCCGTGACCGGCCTCCTGGCGGGCGTCGTGCCCGCGCGGCGGGCGGCCCGGCTGCAGCCGGCCGATGCCTTGCGATGAAGCTCGGACGCAACCTCGGCTCGTCGGTCAAGGCGCTCCTCGCCCATCGCCTGCGGGTCACCCTGGCCCTCTCCAGCGTGGCGATGGGCGTCGCGGGCGTCCTCCTGACCGGCGCTCTCGGCAAGGGAGCCGAGAGTGAGATCCTGCGCGATCTCGACGCCATGGGCACCGACCTCCTGGTCGTCCGGCCAGCCACGGTGAAGCGGCTGGTCGCCCGCAAAACGGTGCAAGGCCTCGTCACCAGCCTGAAGATCGAGGATGCCGAGGCGATCGCCGAGCTGGCTCTCGCCGGCGAGGCGGTCCCGGGGGCGGACGGAACGCTCAAGGTGAAGGCGGGCAGCGGCGCCCTGGTGACCACGGTGCTCGGAACCACTCCCGCCTTCCCCGGCGTGCGCCGGTTCCGGGTGCGCGGAGGCCGCTTCTTCGACGCCGAGGACGACCGCGGCGCCCGGCGCGTCGCCGTGCTCGGGGCCCGGGTCGAAGAGAGGCTGTTCCCGGGGGAGGACCCGGTCGGCCGCTCGATCCGCATCCGCGGCGTCCCCTACGAGGTGATCGGGACGCTCGAAGCCAAGGGCGTCCAGGCCGACGGCTCCGACGAGGACAACCAGATCATCGTCCCGCTCCGGACCGCTCTGCGCCGGATCTTCAATGTCACCTGGCTCAGCACCGTCTTCGTCAGGGTCAGCGATCCGCGCAGGATGGACGAGGCCGAGGCCGGGATCGGCGCGCTCCTGCGCGAGCGCCACCGGCTCGGGAGGAACGGCAAGCCCGACGACTTCGCCGTCCAGAACAAGACCCGCTTCCTCGCGGCGCAGAAGGAGACGGCCGAGTCCCTCACGCTCCTCACCACGGGCCTCGCGGCCCTCGCGCTCCTCGTCGGCGGCGCGGGGATCCTGGCGCTCATGCTGCTCTCGGTGCGCGAGCGGACCGGCGAGATCGGCCTGCGCATGGCGGTCGGGGCGAGGCCGCGGGACATCCTCGTCCAGTTCCTGGCCGAGGCCACGGTCCTGGCGCTCGGCGGCTGGTTCGCCGGAGTCGCCGCCGGCGCGCTCGGGGCAGGGGCGGTCGCCCTCGGCACGGAATGGAAAATCGGCCTGCCGCTCCCGGCGCTCCTCGCATCGCTCGCCATGGCCGCCGCCACCGGGCTCGGCTTCGGGGCCTTCCCGGCCCGCAAGGCCTCACTGCTGCCGCCGATCCAGGCCCTGTCCGCGGAATGATTGGGAGATGATGAGACGGCCATGACGGCCCATTCATCCAATCCGAGGGTGCTCGTCATCGACGACGACGAGGCGCTGAACGAGCTGCTCACGGAGTACCTGGGGCAATTCGGCTTCGCGGTTCGGACGGCGGCCCACCCCGAGGAAGGGCTCCGCGCGCTGAAGACCGATCCTCCCGACATCGTCGTCCTCGACGTGATGCTCCCCGGCATGGACGGTCTCGCGGTCTGCCGCAAGATCCGCGAGACCAGCCGCATCCCGATCGTCATGCTGACGGCCCGCGGCGACGTCATGGACCGCATCCTCGGGTTGGAGCTGGGTGCGGACGACTACCTGCCGAAGCCGTTCGAGCCGCGCGAGCTGGTGGCCCGTATCCAGGCGGTGCTCCGCCGGGGAGCGCCGGCGGTGGAGGACGACCGCGTGCGCATCGGCGCGCTGGAGGTGAGCTGGGCCACCTGCTCCGCCCGCCTGGACGGGCGCCCGCTCGCCCTCACCACGGCGGAGTTCGAGCTGCTCGCGCTTCTCGTGCGCAACCGCGGCCGCGTGTTGAGCCGCGAACGCATTCTCGACGAGACGCGCGGCGTCGACTGGGAAGCGTACGACCGCTCGATCGACGTGCTGGTCAGCCGCCTGCGCCAGAAGCTCGGCGACGACCCGCGGCAGCCCGCCTTCATCCGGACCATCCGTGGGTTGGGCTACCGCTTCATCGGCGGCGGAGACGGCGATGACTAGGCGGAGGATGTACAGCTCCATCTTCGTCAAGCTCCTGGCGATCATGCTCGCCACGGCCGCGAGCCTCTTCGTGGTCGTGGCCGCCGTCTTCTGGCTCATCGTGAGCCCGCTCCTGGCCACGTCGAGGCGTCTCGTCGCGGACTACGCGCGCACCTTGGCGGCGACGTCACCGGACCTCCCGACCGCGCAACGGCTCGCGGCGCGGCTCGATCTCGAGATGCGCTACGAAGGACCGGAGGGCACCTGGGAGACGGCTCCCGGCTTGCCCTCGATCCAGGAGGTCCAGCGCGATCCGCGGCGGAGGTACGACTTCTACATCGCTCCTGGAGGCCATGGGGGCACCTATCTCATCTCGTGGGAGCTCGGCCGGCGGATGCGCCGCGCCCATACGAGAGTTCTGTGGTTGCTGCACCTCCCCATGCTCGGGATCGTCTTCATGACGTACGCCGTCCTGCGCCTCGCTCTGCGTCCCCTACGGTCGCTGCACGAGGGGGTCACGCGGCTGGGCGAAGGCCAGCTCGACGTGGTCGTGCCGAGCCGGACGCGCGACGAATTCGGCGTCCTGACGGACGCCTTCAATCAAATGGTCCGCCGCATCCGGGACATGGTGCGCTCCCGCGACCAGCTGCTGCTCGACGTCAGCCACGAGCTGCGCTCGCCGCTGACCCGCATGAAGGTGGCGCTCGCTCTCCTCCCCGAGGGCGAGAAGCAGAGCCGGATCGCCGCGGACGTGGCCGAGATGGAGGCGATGATCACCGAGCTGCTCGAGCTGGAACGGCTGCGCAACGGCCGCGCGATCCGCCCCGCGCGCCAGGACCTGGTGCCGATCCTCCACGAGGCGGCCGAGCGCTTCGAGGACCGTCCGCCCGGCGTCCGCGTCGTCACGGCCGCGCCGGAGATCCTGCTGGACGTCGACGGCGACGGCCTCCGCACCGTCCTCCGCAACCTCCTGGAGAACGCGATCAAGTATTCGCTCCCCGACAGCGGCCCGGTGGAGATCTCCGCCATCGAGGACGGCGAGACGGTCGTCGTCCGCGTCACGGACGACGGACCGGGGATTCCCGAAGAGGATCTCGCCAACCTCTTCGAGCCCTTCTTCCGGGTCGACCGTTCGCGCTCCAAGAAGACCGGCGGCTACGGCCTGGGCCTGAGCATCTGCAAGCGGATCCTGGAAGCCCACGGCGGCAGCCTCACCGCCGCGAACAATTCCGGGCGTGGAGCGACGTTCACGCTGCGGTTGCCGAAGGGGGTGGCAGGGTAGGATTTCCCCCATGGCGCCGCGCCACCTCGCCCTCGCCGCCCTCCTCCTGGCCCTCGGCGGAAACGTCCGCTGCGACACGCAGCCCGGCTCAGGAGCCGTCACCTGGCGCTCGCGGCACTGGATCGTCCAGATCCCGGCGGAGCTGGCGGCCCGGCGGCCGGCGGAGTCCTGGGGTGCCGCCGCGGACCGCCGGCTGGAGGCGATCGCGGCTCGCCTCGGTGTGAAGATCCCCGGCGAGCCGCTGCGCCTGTACATCGACGATTCGACCCAGCGTTTGGAGGAGAGGACCGGCAGCGATGCGCCGTTCACCGTCCTCCCGGACCGCCGCGAGGTCGGGCACCTGGTGGCTCCGGATGGCGCCATCACCGACGCGAGCGGCGACGCGCGGCTCCTCCTCCACCTCGCCTGGGGACCGTCCGCCTCCGCAGCCCTGGCGGCAGCCATCGCCCGCTACGGTGCCGGCGACTTCCACGGCCGGCCGCTCGCGGTCTACGCCGCCCGCATCACCCGCGAGGAAGAGCCCTACTCCCTGCGCGAGGTCCTGCGCCTCGGAGAGGGCGGCGAGGGGCAGCTCTCGCCTCTGGTCACCGACGCCCTCGGCGGCGCCTGGGTGGAGCACCTGCGCGCCCGCCGCGGCGCCGGCATCCTCGAGCGCCTCTGGCAGAGCCCGGGAGACGAGAAGGCGCTCGCCGCCGCGCTCGGAAGCTCCTGGGAAGGGCTGGAGAAGGAGTGGCGGCAGTGGCTGGAGAGCCGGCCGGCCCCGCCGCGCGAGGCGCCGATCCCGAAGCTCTCCGGGTTCCTGCGCGGCATCTCCTTCTCTCATGAGGTGCGCCGCGCGGGCTACGGCTCCGATGCCGCGGCGGCGCAGCTCGCCCGCATGCGCGCTCTGGGGGCGAACGCGGTCTCGATCGTCCCCTACGGCTTCACCCGCGCGCCGGAGGAGCCGTCCGTCCGCTACCTGGGGACGGACGAGAGCGACGACCGCATCCTCCGCACCCTGGCGGCGGCAGAGCGCCTGGGGCTCAAGACCGTGCTCAAGCCGCAGCTCTGGGCGCCGCACCACTTCACCGGGGACATCGCCTTCGAAAAGCCGGCGGACTTCGCGCGCTGGTGGGCCGGCTACCGGCGCTTCATGCTCCACCACGCCCGCGTAGCGGCGCTGGGGCGGGCCGACGTGCTGGTCATCGGCACGGAGCTGGGCGGCGTGATGCGGCATCAGGAAGCCTGGCGCCGCCTGATCCGCGACGTGCGCCGGATCTATTCCGGGCCGCTCACCTATGCGGCGAACTGGGCCGGGGACTTCGAGACGGCGCCGTTCTGGGGCGACCTGGATCTCCTGGGGCTCAACATGTACTACCCGCTCGCCGGACCGGGAGAGCAGCCGCGGGCCGACTCGCCGCGGGTGCGCGAGCTCCAGGCGAAGCTCGCCGCCATGGCGCGCCGCTATGGCAAGCCGGTCCTCTTCACCGAGGTCGGCTACGCCGCGAGCGCCGCCGCGGCAGCCGAGCCCTGGAAGGAGGACCACGGGCCGCTCGATCCTGCGATGCAGGCCCGTTGCTATGAAGTGGTCTTCGAGGCCTTCTCGCGCGAGCCCTGGCTCGCCGGCCTCTTCTGGTGGAAATGGCCGAGCCACGGCCTCGGCGCCGCCGACGATCCCTCCTTCAGCCCCCTCGGCAAGCCGGCGCTGGGGGTGCTGGAGAAGTGGTATGGGATGCGGCTGGCGAGGTAAGCCTCTTCCCCTCGCCCCGCGCGGAGCGGGAGAGAGGAAGCCCTCTCCCTCGTGGCCGCTTCACTCTATCCTATCATTGACATAGATTCTCGACTGACCTATCATCATATCAGTGCTTCAAGATACTCCGATAGCTTATTGACTATTTCGTCATTCGACGGCGCATCTGGGGAATGCCGAACGCCCCGCTCAACGACTTGCTGGAGGGGAACGGCAAAGGAGCTCAGTAGTCTGGACGGCCACAACAACAGAATAGGAGGGCGCCAAGTTGAAAACTGCAACCCAGAGCCCGAAAGGAAAGCGAGATTCAAAAAAGCGCGTTGCCTCCACAAAGGGTGCTCCCAAGAAGGCCCATCCTCGGTCTCACCAGCCGGGGCAGAGATTCGTTGGTGAACGGAGGATCGTCCTCTTCGACCTTGACGGTACCCTCATGGATTCCGGAACGGCGTGGCGCGAGTGTTCGGAGCGAGCTCTCGCCCAGCTGGCAAAGCTCCTGCCCGACCTCGATTCAAAGACCGTATTCGCCGCCTACAGAGCAATCTATGCCTGCCACGCACACATTCGGGGCAAGCCTGGTCCGCGAGGGCACACTTTCGAGGACATGCGCCAGGAATGGAACACTCGAACCTCCTATGCCTTGCTCCTTGCTTGGTCGAGATCCGCCGATTTCCCCCGCGGGTCGATATCCCAATACCAGAACGTTCTGCAAAATCTGTTAAAGAATGATGATCAGATGGAGCGGCTTTTCGACGACGCAGAGGAGTTCAGAGATACATGGTCTATCGATTGGGCTCCATACATAGATCGCGCAGTGGAAGAGTTTTGGAATGTGGACTTTCGACAACGCTATCTTTATCCCGGCGTCCCGGAGCTCCTCTACAGTCTGCGCCGAAGGAACATAGAGTATTATATAGCCACCGAGGGCCACCTTCCCACGCAGTGGCGCAAAATCCGTGCACTTGGGTTAGACCAGCCCAATCCCTACGATCCAGAAAACCTGCCCTGGATTTCACCCAATCAGCTCCTGACGACTAGCCAGGCAGCGCGACCACATCGTGCCCTACAGGCGCTGATCGGATTAAGCGAATGGTATCGCGGCCGGGCGGCCGCTAGCAAGGACGCGCTGAACATGCTCACCACAAGCGCGTACGACCACTCCCAGCTGCAACTCACGGCCGACTCTTCCGAAATAATGGCCTCTGGATTGGCGAGAATGGCGGGGTTTTTTCGCCGTCTGGCCGGTAAGATCAGCATCGATGCCTCTGGCCTCGTGCAACCCGAGTTCTATACGCGTGTCCTCCTTGCGATCAGCCAGGCGCCAGACAATCCCCGAGGTCACTTTGCGGGAACGGAGTTCTCAGCCTCATGGAATACTCCGATTCGCTTGGCAATGGTTGGTGATAAACACTCATCCGACATAGCCCCAGTCTTACGGCTGGCGAGTGAGCTAAAGACCAGGATCATGGCGATCTGGGTCAGGCAAGGGAGCCATGGTTCTGGAGAACCCGATCCCGGAAAGACACCGGAGTGGGTGGAATGCAGCGCCATTTCTGAAGCCGGAGCAAAATACCTTTTGCGAGAAGAAGCGTGGCCAAGACTTACAGAGCGTATCGATAAGCCACCCGCTCGCCTATTTTTCAGCGCAATCGAACCTCTGCCTGGAGAGCATTTGGAAAAAAATATCTGGGAACTCCTCGCCGGCATCGGCACCGTTCGCAATAGTTTAGCCAAGAACCAACAAATAGGTCCTAATTTAAAAATTGTGAGAACGGCTACACGGGTTGTGAACGACCTCTTTGGAATAATAGTATCAGACATTCGACTTAGCAAGATTCGCGACGATGTAATTCGTTTCCTGTTACGTCTTTGTCTACATCCTGAACTGCGCAGCAAGGATGTGGTGCTAGGCCAATGTGCTGGACTGCCCGAGGCAGCCGTTGAGTTGCTTTTGGCTATATGCGAAGAGAGCGAGGGTACTCCTGCTGCTATGGGCGCATATCGGGAATACCTTAAGATAATGGCCAATCTGCTCGATACCAACCACCTCGAGTGGGCGGCTGCCGTAATCGATGTACTTGACAGTAAGGCAAAGATCGTGGACGATATCTGTTCATCGCAGAAATTGGCTCGCCTCTACAGCGGCCGGTTGATGCCGCTGTTGCATTTTCCCCATCTTCCAGACAACTTTCCGAGGCTCAAGACCGAGCTATTGTATGGTAGAATCTTGGATCATGTAGATTTTATGGATGAAGCAGAGCAACCGCCATACAAGACAACTTTAAAAGAAAAGATCATTCTTGGTCAATCAAGCCAAGAGCACAGACACCAACAATTCGTATTTCTGGGTACGAACCGGGAGGAGGATCAGGTTTACTGTTCCCTTGGCGGTCCGAAACGGCGGAATATCGTATGTGTTTGTGGAAGCCCTGGAACCGGGAAGAGTAGCTCATTGGACGCCCTGGTGTTGGGAGCCCTGAAAGGTGAGGGCTTGGAGGCGGCTTCGGCTCCTCAGTCTGCTGTTATTGTTTTTCACCATCAGTTATCTGGCGCGTGTCCATTTGCAATCCCAGCCCAGCAGTTAGGCTTCGTCACCAAAGTTTTTTCTTTTGTGGATGAGCTACCGGACATAAAAAAGGAATATCCGACGCTGTCCACCGATCAGATAAACCCAATTCGGTTCGATCTTGACCAGCTCTCTGACGACCTCGTGTTGCGCTGGATTGGCCTTGGCGAAGGTACAGCAGCTGCGCAGGAATTCCGTCGAATTCGGCGAGATGGAGGCATCAAAACCACTCTCGGGGAATTGCGCAATGCAATAGCAACCGCACCTCAGGACGTTGTCAAGAAAAAGAAAGAAATTTTGCGCAGCTTAGACAAGCTCGAGCCAATTATCACGAAGAAGGGAGAGCTGCCGCTTAGCAAGGAAATCGATGTAGGTAGACTCATAATTATCGATTGTGGAAGGGTCAATCAACATTTTGGTCGACTCGATGCCTGGGAGACCGTTTTATCTGTTTTAGAGAAACACTGGGATAGTCGCAAGGAGGGCGAGCACTTGCTTTTGGTTTTTGACGAGCTCCACCAGGTCGCTGGAAGACATGCTAATTCGGATGCCAAGTTGCTTGCCAGCAGGCTGGGGGGGCTGGTCGACAGGATGGGCCGGCATCAGCAGGTCTCAATCGTTGCCGCTTCGCAAAGGCCAAATGACTTCAAAGGAGCTGGCGACCTCTGGGAAGCTGCCACCGTGCTGCTGATTCATCGCCTTCAAACGCCCGTCAAAGAAGTACCCAGCGGCGAGCTTTGGGATCTAGCAAGAAATGTAGGCGACTTCACCGACTTAAAGGTTGGGCAAGCATGGTACTGCTCGGGGGAACAGGATGAGCGGGAACCGAGCCGGAAGATAACAGGTTACGTGAAGGTGCGAAGAACGAGTTGAGGAGATAGCGGCTTGGTCATGCAAGACGAGCTACTCGCGGCTCTGGACAGCAGCGGGAAGATTTTGCCCGAGCCCGTCTCTCGCCAGGAAGCGCACCGGCGCGGGATCTGGCACAGGTCCGTGGCCATTTTCGTGCTGAGCTCGCAAGGGGAGATTCTCCTCGAAAAACGGAGCCTCCATAAGGATCTGTTCCCAGGATTTTTCGACATTCCTGGAGGACATGTAAGATCTGGCCAGGCACCTGCCGAGACCGCGCGCGAGGAGCTACGGGAGGAGCTCGGGCTCGTGGTCGAACCGAGCCGTCTGCAGCCCCTCTCGGAAGAGGACGCAATCCTGGAACGAGTCGTGCTCCCTGAGAAGGCGATCATCAATCTCGAGCGGAAGACTGCATACCTCGTCGAAATCAACGAGACGGAGGAGCAGAGTATTCTGCAGAGGGCCGCGGAATGGGCTCGCGCCTCGGCGCACGAGCTGGCGATGAGGGGACCGGAAGGTGAGGTTTCCCATATCGAGCTCTGGAGTTGGGAGCGGCTGCAGCATGCTCTTCGCGACAGGGACCGACGGCGCCTCGCCAGCGGAGTGGAGTCGGCGCTCTCGGATGAGGGAACTCGGAACCAGATCGGCAAGAGGATCCTCGATCTGCGCGATGAACGCCGGCGTGAGTTCTGGGAGGAGAACGAAGAATTCCTGGATTGCGGAAATCCGGTGCAGAGGAGTGATCGCAGGCTCTTTGAGCTGCTCGTGGATTCCCCTACCAGCATCGCCACAACCAACGAGGTTGACGCCATCTTTGAGCTCGGAACCGATGAGATTAGCGGTGCGTATTTGATAGGAAACTTCAGATTACAGGTGGCAGGTGACGCATACTGGGGGGCAAAGCTTCTTGACCCGGCGACGCGATATGTCGACAATCTTCTCCAAACGGTTGCGTTCGGTTGCAGCACCGAAGCGAGAGAGAAGCTGCTCGATGCTGCGCCGGCAGCACGACGATTTGTTGCGGGAGTTTTGAACTTTCCTCTGGAGAACGGCAGTCGATTCCGGGATGGATTGGGGAACCTGACCGAAATCGCCGTCGCGCGGAAGGCCGTACTGATCTGGCTCAGAAAGTATGCAGCCGGGTTCCTGTCTGCCGAAGTGTTGGACAACCCTACTCGCAGCGTTGCCCACGAATGCCTCAAGGCCGGGCGGACTCTCCTCACGACATGGTCGGCAAGGTCGTTCACCTCAGACAAAGAACGATTAAAGGATCTCGCATTGCTTGGCTTGGGCGCCTCTGCCGTGGATTTCAACAACCCCCAGTTCCAGGTGCGACTGGCAGAGAATGCTGGCCCGGGTTCCTGGATTCTTCAATTCATCGAGGAGAGGACGGCAGAGAGCTTGTGCCCGGAGCTCGGAGCAGATGCCTTCCTCGACGAGTTCTGCGATCGATACCTTGCGAGCGGGCAGCCCGTAGAGCTGGCCTTCTTACCCGGAAGCGCCGCCCAGGCCTACGTGAGCTTGGCCCTTTGCCAGGAGATGCTTCGCCAGAACCCCTCATTGCGCGTGTCCTTCATTCCGAAATCCGGCGCTCCCGGCAATGACCTGACGCTCGACGATGCGCAGACAGCCTTGCAGATGGAAGCTGCCGGCGCTCTGGCCGACCTCGCCGCCTATGCCAAGGAACAGCGATTCATTGTCGTTCCCAACGGTCCCGCGGGTCACGGGCTTGACCCGGCACGTCTTTCCTCCGACACCGCGGCGGTGCTGGCGCGAGCCACTGCAATTGTTGCCGAAGGACAGGCATACGCCGAGATCCGAGGTTGGAAGAAGCCCACGTATATCGCCTTCCGGGTTCATGGTCGAGTCGCGGAGGCAATTCACGGAGTGTCGCGCGCGCGCGGGGCCTGCGGTTTTGTCCGGCTGACACCTGGCGTTGATCACTTCGAAGGATTCGAGGCGGCCGTGCTGCGGGAGATGACAGATGCCACAAACGGCGCCACGATACGAGCTGCGTCGCAGACGACGTCAGAATACGTGACAGCGATGCTCAGCCAAAACTTCGCGCTGGTCGTCAATGGCCTCTTCCAGGGAGATCAGAGCGAGGCATGCCGGCAGTTGCGAGCTGAGGCCCGGCGTCTCGCCAGGACATTTGCGGAAGTCGTGATTGGAAATGCGGCGAAGCCTCCCGCCCGGCTGCTGGTGAGAAATTATTACGAACAATCCGAGTACACGGTGTTTGCTTGCGGCGGCGGCGGCGGTTTCAATGGCGTCACACTTAAGGCGCTGCGGCTGTTGGGGCTTCCCGTTGCGGCAGGTGTGCCGAGCACTGACGACGGGGGCAGCACTGGTGAGCTTCAGCTCTGGTTCCGCCACGCTCGAGGTTTCGTCTTCGGAGTGGGCGACATGGCCGCCATTCTCCAGGACAGTCTCGATAACAAGGGCAAACAGGCCGTCCTGGCCTATCGGTTCGACCATGAACCCGTCGATCTGGCTGCCGGTGTGTTGGAGAGAATCGTGACGGAGATGAGTCAACCAACCTATGAGGATTCGCCCATCGGCACTGCCATCGACTTCTTGTCCTTCACGTGCGACCAGCTCAATCTCGCACGCATCATCGACAGATCATTCCGCAGCGACCCCGGGAGTCAGCGACTCCCTGTGAAAGGCGCAAGCATCCGCAACCTGGCCCTCATTGCTGCCTATGAGCTATGCGGCTGCTTAGGTGAGATGGAAACTGCCACCGGCGAAGCTCGCTTGAGCGCCTTGTACGTCCTCGAGAAGGCTCTCGGAATCAGAACCCGGCTGATGGTTCTGCCGGTCACTTATGATGAATGCATGCTCTACCTCGAGTACGAAACTCCAGTGCCGTCGAATCTCGCACAAGCTTTCCGTGTGCCCAGTACCCATCTCCAATCGGATGGGCGCCGCCTGTTTGGCCAGCGCTATATAGACAAGCTGCCGCACGATGGCCGAAGGCGAACCGCTGGTGTCGTCGCAGGTATAGAGGCTATGGAGAGGCGACCCAAGGTAAACCCTGAGTATCTGGCTCGCCTCAGGAAGGCAAAGCTGTTCATCATGGGCGCAGGCTCATTAATCGGCAGCCAGCTCGCGCAATTGACCATCGATGGTGTGGCGGAAACATTGATTTTAAGACGGGACATGCGGCGCATACTCGTACTCAACCATGTAAAAATGGATGAGACCCGCGGAATGAGCTTGCGTGAGCATGTAAAGCTCATTGAAACAATTGCCACCGAGAGTGTCACACAAGAGATGCTAGACCGAATCTCCCCATCCACGAAGCGGCTGCGGATAGCAGACCTGTTTACTGATGTAGTGATCCCTAGGACAGTAGCTCGGGAGATCGAGGCCGAAATGGCTGAACATGGATTTACATGGGATCCGGTGATGGATGATCAGCCGAAATTCATTCATCTGGGAGCCATCGACGGCGACCGAGCGCCATCACGAAGAATCTTGCGGAATAGATACGTGGAGTTTATCATTCAATATCCAGAGGTTCGTGAAAGGCTTGGCATCACATTGCGCGAGATCGAGGTTCTTTCCTATATGGAACAGCCTCACAGCCTCTATGCAGGACGCACCGAGGCAGGTCGCTATCGCGGAGCATTGTTTGCCACGGATGAGGATATTCGCTACCTTGTGGAACAAGGTATTCAGCTTCGCAATATTCACGAGATCGATTCGATCGGAGAGAACTGGAAGCTGCTGAAGTCGGAGGGGAGTCCGTGTTTCGAATTCTTTCCAGGGCTCGTACCAGAGGCCTTGATGGGTATCATCCGAATTGCCTTGGAGCGCGGTTCGGACAGCATCGAAGTTGCGGGGCAATGAAGCGATTCCCCCTCCCCCTTGAAGCGGGAGAGGGGAACCTCCTCCCATAGCTCGCCGTAGGAACGAGGAGTAACTCCGGTCGGGCGGGGGCGCCCTCTCCCGCTCCGCGGGGGAGGGACGGGGAGGGGGGTCTACAGATAAAGGCTGAACGCCCGCTCCAGCAGCCCTGTCTCCCCGTCATAGCCGTCGAGCAGCCGGTGCATGGCGTCGCGCACGGTGCGGCTGGTGTCCGCCTTCATCGCCTCCTCCTCGATGGGTACCCCGTCCTGCATCAGATAGGCGAACAGGCGCGCCATGCCGCAGTTGGCGATGAAGTCGGGGATGATCGCGAACCGCTCGTCCGCGGCTTTCTGCACGTCGCAATCGCCCTGCTCGCGGTCGGCGAACGGCGTGTTCGCTCCGCAGGAGATGACGCGGACGCCGGCTGCCGCGAGCTCATCGAGCCGCGCGGGGTCGATCGTGTAGGAGGTGGCCGCCGGGATGAAGACGTCCGCCCGGGTCTGCCAGAAGGCGGGGGCGTCCTCCCCCTCCTCGCCTCCCGCCGGGAGGAGAGCGCGCTGCGGACCCTCGCGGCGCGCCAGGAGGTCCGGGACGTCCAGCCCTTCGGGATCGGTCCACCAGCGGAGGACCCGCGGCTGGCTGGAGACCTGGCAGATGGCGCCCACCACCCGCGCACCGGCCAGGTGCAGGTAATAGGCGGCGGCTCCCCCGACGTCGCCGAAGCCTTCGACCAGGATGCGCTGGCCGGCGATCGGCTCGCCGCGGTGCTCGAACCAGGCCAGGACCGACTCCGCCACGCCATAGCCGGTGATCATCTCCGCCAGGGCGAGCGACTGCCCGAGGATTTCCGTGGGCAGGACCACTCCCGCGTCGAGCTGCCCCAGGAGGCGGCGGAACGCCTCCTCGTCCGGCGCGAAATGCCCCCGCAGGATCCCCTCCTGCGGATGCGCCAGCGCGATCGCCTCACCGCTCAGCCGGCGGACCTCGTCCTCATTGACGTTCTGATCGCCGGCCGTCCCATAACAGGTGTGCAGCAGATCGCCGATGTGGCGGAACCAGCGCCGCAGCACCTCGGGCTTGCGCGGATCGGACGGATCGAAGCGGAGCACCGACTTGGCTCCCCCGATCTGCGGACCGCAGACCCGGAACTTCACCTCCATGGTCTTGGCCAGGAAGACCGCCTCCTCGCAGGCGCCGGTCACCCGCATCCGGGTGCCGCCGCCGGCCGCGTTACCGGTCAGTGAATTGATCACCAGCCACCCTTCAGCGCCGGTCTCCTCGTCCTGCCAGGAGACGATCTTCTCGGGCTCCTGGAGAAAAAAATCGCGATAACGGTCGAAACCGCTCGATGTCATGACTCAAGCCTCCTGATCTCGAATTCAAATCACCCGGACGAGGTGGTAGTCCTTGCGTCCCTTGCGCAGCACGAGGAGCCGGCCACCGAGCGCATCTCCAGCCGTCACTTTCCGCGTCTCCTCCCCCGCCCGGACATTGTTCAGATAGATGCCGCCGCCGCGGATCGCCCGCCGAGCCTCGGACTTGGAAGGGACGAGGCCGCTCGCGGCGAGCAGGTCGATGAGCGGCGTCCCCTCCCCCGCCAGCGACGAGCCCGCCACCTGGCTCGACGGCACGTCGGCGAAGACCTCCTCGATCTCGGAAGGCTCCAGGCCGGCGATCGCCTCGCCGAAGAGGATGCGCGTAGCCGTCTCCGCCCGGGCGAGGCCGGTCTCGCCGTGGACCGCCAGGGTCACCTCCCGCGCCAGCCGCCGCTGCGCCTCCCGCCGTTCCGGAGCTTCCTGGGCCTCGAATTCGAGCTCTCCGATCTCCTCGCGCGTCAGCCAGGTGAAGAATCTGAGGTACTTGATCACGTCCCGGTCGTCCGTGTTGAACCAGAACTGATAGAAGCGGAACGGCGGCGTCAGGCCCGGATCGAGCCAGACCGCTCCCGCCTCGGTCTTGCCGAACTTCACCCCCGAGGAGGAAGTGACCAGAGGGGAGACCACACCGTGCGCGAGCGGCTTCGCCTTTTCGGCCTGCCCGTCGGAGGGGGCCTCGGAGCGGTCCCCGCGCAACCGGCGGATCAGGTCCGCGCCGGCCACGATGTTCCCCCACTGGTCGCTGCCTCCCATCTGCAAAGTGCAGCCGAAGCGGTCGAAGAGGACCAGGAAGTCGTACGCCTGGAGGAGCATGTAGCTGAACTCGGTGAAGGAGATCCCGTCCTCCTGCTCCAGCCGGCGCTTGACCGACTCCTTGGCGAGCATGGCATTGACCGTGAAGTGCTTGCCGATGTCGCGCAGGAAGTCGGTCAGCGGAATCGTGGTCAGCCAGTCGCCGTTGTTCACCAGTCGCGCCGGGTTGCCGCGCGCCGTGAAGTCGAGGAAGCGTTCGAGCTGGGAGCGGATGCCGCGGAGGTTCTCCTCCACCTTTTCCGGAGTCATCAGCTGGCGCTCCTGGGTCTTGCCGCTCGGATCGCCGATCAGCCCGGTTCCCCCGCCCACCAGGGCGATCGGGGTATGCCCGAACCGCTGCAGGCGGGCGAGGTTCATGATCGGCAGGAGCGAGCCGACGTGCAGGCTGGCCGCGGTGGGGTCGAAGCCGACGTACCCGGTGACCTTCTCCGTCGCCAGGACCTCGCAGGCTCCTTCGGTCGCTCCATAGACCAGACCTCTCCACTCCAGCTCGTCGAACAGGCTCATTGCCATCTCTCCTTCGAATGATTTCCGGGCAGCGGCGCCACGCCGGAGGCGGCTTGCCGAACCCTGCGTAGCCTAGCAGAGCCACTCCGTGGGCGGTGTTGACTCCCCGGGCTCGAGGGGATAGATTTTATTCGTGACGATGAAGATCGAAGTATCCCTTTCCGAGGATGTCCAAGGGCAGGTGTCTGCGCGGAGGCGTGTGATGACGAAACGGAAGGCCCCTGACCTCGGGCTCGCCCGCTCGGCCGAGCCACTGTATCAGGAGATCAGGGCTGTCCTCGAATCGGCGCGCGCCGGTGTCTACCGCGCCGTCAACGCGGCCATGGTGCAGGCCTACTGGCACGTCGGCCGGCTGATCGTCGAGCACGAACAGGGGGGCAGGAAGCGCGCCGCGTATGGCGAGGCAGTGGTGGAAGACCTGTCGCAGCGGCTGACCACCGATTTCGGCAAGGGCTTCACGACAACCAACCTCAAGTACATGCGGTCGTTTTATCTGGCCTTCCCGATTCGTCACGCGCTGCGTGACGAATTCCCCGCCACGATACGCCAGGAGCTTTCCTGGACGCATTACCGTCTGCTCCTGAGTGTCGAGGACCCGGCGGCCCGCGAGTGGTACATGAACGAGGCCGCGGCAGAGCACTGGTCCACCCGCCAACTGGATCGCCAGATCTCAGTGCTCTACTACGAGCGCCTGCTCGCCAGCCGCAAGAAGGCGCCCGTCCGCGACGAGGCAGCCGCGAAGCTGGCAACGATCGAGCCGGAGCAGTTCATCCGCGACCCGTACGTGCTCGAGTTCCTCGACCTGAAAGACTATCCTGCGCTGCGCGAATCCTCCGTCGAGCAGGGAATCATCGACAACCTGCAGGCGTTCCTCCTGGAACTGGGCAAAGGCTTCTCGTTTGTCGCCCGACAGAAGCGCATGCGCTTCGACGACGAGGACTTCTACGTGGACCTCGTCTTCTACAACTACCTGCTCAAGTGTTTCGTGTTGGTCGATCTCAAGGTCGGCAAGCTGGCCCACCAGGACATCGGGCAGATGGAATCCTACGTACGGATGTTCGATGCCCATGCACGACCTGACGGCGACAATCCGACCATCGGTCTGCTCCTGTGCTCCAGGAAAAACGAGGCGATCGCGAAATACTCGGTGCTCAGCGAGAACCGCCAGATCTTCGCCGCCAAGTATGTGAAGGTCCTGCCGACCGAGCAGGAGCTCACGCGCGAGATCGAGCGCGAGCGCCGGTTGATCGATGCGCACCGCGAAGGTGGAGAGAACCTCTGACGGTTTCCGGCTGATCCATTCCTACTCGCTGCGGAGCGCTTCCGCCGGATCCGCGGCGGCGGCGCGGCGCGCCGGGAGCAGGCAGGCGACGGCGGCGACCCCGAGCAGGGCCAGCGGCGCCGTCGTGTAGGCCAGCAGGTCGAAGGGGGTCACGCCGAAGAGGAGGCTCGCCATCAGCCGCATCACGGCCGCCGCGACAGCGAGCCCGAGGACCAGACCGGCGGCGGTCAGCACCAGGCCCTCGCGCAGGATGAGGCGGGAGAGACCGGCCCGGGTCGCGCCCAGCGCAGCCCGGATGCCCATCTCGCGGCGGCGCTGGGAGACGCCGTAGGTGAGCACCCCATAGAGACCGGTCGCGGCGAGGGCCAGCGCGAGCAAGGCGAAGACTCCGAGCACAATCGCGGCGAATCGCGGCTGCGCCACCGCCCGGGACGCCCGGCTCGTGAGACGGCCGACCCCGTCCACGGCAGCCTGCGGCTCCATCTCGCGCACGAGCCGCCGAAAGGCCGGTGCGAGCGCGAGTGGGTCGCCCGTGGTGCGCACCAGGACGTACGGCTCGGTGAGCATCCCCCGGTTGCGGTCGCTCGGCACCACATAGATCTCGGGCTGCGGCGGACGGTCGGGTCCATCCTTCAGGACATTGCCGACTACGCCGACGATCTCCGTGACGCGCTCGCTGCCATAAAGGAGGCCGGGGTAGCGCCGGCCGATCACAGGCTTGCCGTCTGCGAGGTAGCGACGGGCGAGCTCTTCGTTGACCACCAGGGCGAGCGTGCCCGAGGTGAGGTCGGCGGCGGCGAGGAACCGGCCGCTCCTGATGCGCAATCCGAGCGCCCGCTCGTAACCCGGAGTCACGACCCAGAGGTTCGCAAGCACGGAGGCCGGCTCGCCGCTGCCAGTAGGCAGGGCGAACCCCATGACCGCGGTCGAGTCGCCGAGCGGCGCCATGTTGGAGATCCCGGCTGAGACCACGCCGGGCAAGGCCTCGAGGCGCGTCTGGAGCGCCTTGACGAAGGCGTCGCTGTGCGCCGCCGCCCGCTCCTCGTCGGGATCGTTCGGCAGGATCACCTGGGCGATCAGGACGTTGTCCGGCACGAAGCCGCTGTCGATCTCGAGGAGCCGGACGAAGCTGCGAGCCAGCAGGGCGGCACCGATGAGGAGGACGACGGCGAGCGCCGCTTCCGCGACCAGCAGGCCGCTGCGCAGGCTCTTGCCGGCCGCGCTCGTGGCCCGGCTGCCGCCGTCGTGCAGGACGGTTGCCGCCCCGGTGTGCATCCCGCGCCATGCCGGCACCAGGCCGGAGAGCAGCCCGGCGAGGATCGACGCGCACCCGGCGAAGGCCAGCACCCAACCGTCGAGATGGATCTCCCCGATGCGCGGCAGATTCTCCGGCGCCAGCGCAGGCACCGCGCGCGTGAGCCCCGCCGCGAAAAGGATGCCGAGCACTCCGCCGCCCAGCGACAACACCACGCTCTCGGTGAGGATCTGGCGGGCCAGCCGGCCCCGGCCTGCGCCGAGCGCCGCGCGGACGGCCAGGTCCCGCTGCCGTGCAAGGGCCCGCGACAGGAAGAGGTTGGAGACGTTGGCGCAGGCGATGAGCAAGACGAGCCCGACGCCCACCGCGAGCACGAGGAGAGCCGGACGGACGCCCGCCGTCTGTTCCTCGACCACAGGCCGCACGCGCACCTCGACCGGCTTCCCCTTCCCGAACAGCAGGTCGGCCGCCATCGGCCTTGGCACCGCGCGGGCCGCGGCCGTCCCCTCGGCCTCAGCCTGGGCCGCCGTCACGCCGGGCTTCAGCCGTCCGAGAGCCGAGAAGGTGCTGATTCCGCCTTTGGGTAAGCTCGCCACCCGCGGGATCACGTACGGCATCCAGAGCTCCGCCTCGGGGCTCGGAAACGCGAAGCCGCGCGGGGCCACGCCCACCACACGGCACGGCCGGCCATCGATGAAGATCGTCCGGCCGATCGCCGCCGGGTCTCCACCGAAGCGCGCCTGCCACAGCTCGTGGCTGAGCACCACCGCGCCGGGCGCACCTTCGACGGCCTCCTCAGGAACGAAGAAGCGGCCCACCGCAGGCGCGACGCGCAGCAGGGAGAACAGGGACGGCGACACGGTCGCGCCCGGCAGGCGCTGCGGGTCCTCGCGGCCGACCGTGAACGTCTCCTCGCCGTATGCGGCCACGTCCTCGAGGGTATGCATGGCCCGCGTCCAGCTCTCGAAGGTCACATTGCTCAGATACGCCCCGCGCAGCGGCGACTGGGCGCCCGGATGCTCCTCCGCGACATGGACGAGCTGCTCGGGATGGTCGTACGGCAGCGGCCGGAGCAGAACACCGTAGACCACCGAGAAGATGGCCGTGTTGGCACCGATCCCGAGGGCGAGGGTAAGGCAGGCGGTCGCCGTGAAGCCTTTCTGCCGTGCCATCCACCGGAGCGTGTGCCGCACATCCCGCCAGAGCGTTTCCATGGGGGTCACCTCGTCATGGCCGGGTCCAGTCTATAGGAACGGCCAAAACCCCTCCCTCCCCTTTTCCGTACGGATATACTCGAAAGGGGTTGTTCCGCGACCGGAAGCCCCCGATCCAGCAAGGAGGAGCCCGCGGTGGAGAGAGAACGCGCGACGGGACGGGACGTGATCCACGCCGTCGTCGAGAACATGCGCCAGAGCCTGGAGCCGCTCGTCACCGAGACGGTGGCGCCGAGCCTCTACCGCGTCTACCTTCACGGCGAGGACTACGAGCACCTGCGCACGCTCTTCGGCAAGATCGAGAACGAGGCCAAGAAGGTCCTCGACCAGGAGCTCGAGCGGCTCAACAAGGACTCGGTCCCCATGCTCCAGCGGCTGCTGCGCCGGAAAGACAGCGGCTCGGAAGCCCCGATGCGCTACGTCAGCGCCGAGAGCGGCTGGTACATTCGCTTCCAGGAGGACCCCAACGGCACCCTGGGACCGGGCGACCTCGAGGTGGTCTCCGAGTTCGCCCAGCCGGTCGTCCAGGGGTACGGCGCCGGCTCGAAGACACGCCGCATCTCCACCACCCGGCGTCTCGGGCAGACGGTCAGCCGGCGGGAGCTCACCGACTCGCTCCCGGCCTACGCCCGCCTGAGCTATCAGGACAAGCGGGGACCCCAGACCTATCTGATGGCCAAGGACGAGATCGTCATCGGCCGCGAGGCCCCGGACGTCTGGGTCGACCTCCGGCTCGACACCCTGCCCGACGTCTCCCGCGAGCATGCGCGCCTCCAGCGCACCCCCGAAGGGAAGTTCCGCATCAAGGACCTGAGCAAGCTCGGCACCACCGTGGACGGCAAGCCGATCCCCCGGAGCCTGGAGGCGGGCAGCGGCGAGGTCAAGGACCTGGACCGCTGGGCCGATCTCCCGGAGAAGGCGAAGATCGGCCTCGCCGGTGTGGTCTTCCTGGAGTTCGAGAAGCTGGTATGACCGGCCTGTTCCTCGCCCGCTGGATCTTCCTCGCCGCTCTCGTCCTCCTCGCGGGCGGCTTCGGTGCCTTCGCGTTCTTCGAGCGGAGACGGAGGTAGCCAACCCCTTGCGCGCTTCCGGACCGATCGCCGCGGCCGACAGTGATCCCGGACGCGAGCGAGAGAACAACGAAGACCGCATCCTCTCCGATCCCGAGCGCGGCATCTATGCGGTCGTGGACGGCGTGGGCGGCGAGTCGGGCGGCGAGATCGCCGCCCAGACCGCGGTGGACGTTTTGCGCTCGCGCCTGTCGCGCCGCACGACCGACACCGACCGCCTGATCCGCGAGGCCATCGCGCTCGCCAACAAGCGGATCTGGGAGAAGGCCCAGGCCGAGCCCGATCTCACCGGCATGGCCTGCGTCCTCACGGTCGCCGTGCTCGATGGGGACCAGGCGACCATCGGCCACGTCGGCGACAGCCGCCTGTATCTCCTGCGCCGCGGCGAGATCCGCAAGGTCACCCGCGACCACTCGCCCGTGGGCATGCGCGAGGACGCCGGCGAGATCTCGGAGGCCGAGGCGATGAGCCATCCGCGGCGCAACGAGATCTTCCGCGACGTGGGCTCCGCCCCGCACGAGCCGGACGAGGCCGGCTTCGTCGACATCTACACGGTCCCCTTCGATGCGGAGAGCGCGCTCCTCCTCTGCTCGGACGGCCTCTCCGACCTCGTCCCGGCGGCCACCCTGCGGAAGGTGGTGGAGGCGCAGGCCGGCAAACCGGACCAGGCGGTCCGCGAGCTGATCGACGCGGCCAATGAGGCAGGGGGCAAGGACAACATCTCGGTCGTGCTCGTCGAGGGGGAGCGCTTCGGCCAGGGAGGAGCCCGGCGGTCGTCCGGAGCGGCGGCGCCGGCCGATCCCCTGGATTCCACTCACGCCACCACCCGGCTCACGCCGAAGCCGCAACTGCGCGGCGCGGCGAGCGCCAGCCCGACGACCGGAGAGCGGGTGGGCCGCGCGTTCAAGCTCGGCCTGCTCCTGGGCATCCTGCTCCTCGCGGCCGGTGCCGCCTGGTATTTCCGCGAGCCGCTGCTCCAGACCCTGGCCCGCTTCGGCATCGGCTCGCACGAAGCTCCGCCGCCGCCGATCCTGCGCGTCGATCCGCGCGACCCCGAGGGGTTCCGGACCCTGGCCGCGGCACTGGCGGCGGCGCAGCCGGGGCAGACGATCGAGGTGGCCCCCGGCGAGTACCAGGGACCGGTCGAGCTGGAGGACGGCGTGAGCCTGGTCAGCCGCACACCGCGCGGCGCGGTCGTTCGCCTCCCCCAGGGGACCGCCGAGCCGGCGGTCACGGCCGAGAAGGTGCACGACGCGCGCTTCGCCGGCTTCAAAATCGAGGGCAACGCCCAGAGCCCTCTGGAGATCGGGCTGCGCCTCGCCGACTCGACCGTGGTGGTGGAGGACGTGGAGATCTCCGGGGCGGCCACCGCCGGCATCGAGATCGCCGGGGCCGATCGTGCGGAGATCCGCGATTCCTATATCCACGACAACCCCGGCACCGGAGTGATCGTGCGCGACCAGGCGGCCCCCCGCTTGCATGGGAACCTTCTCTTGCGCAATGGCGCCGGGCCGGAAGCGCCGCGGCCGGGCGTCGAGATCCGAGACATGGCGAGACCGCAGCTGCTGCAGAACCGGATCGAAGAGAACGCCGCCGCGGGGGTCTGGGTCCCGGCGGCCGACCGTATCGACGAGATCTTCGGTTTCAACACGTTCGGCAAGCTGGCGAAGGACAAGGCCGTGCGGACGCCGCCGCCGCCCAGCCCCTCACCCCCTGGCCCCCTCTCCCATCCCCACCCGACCACCCGGGAGAGGGGGAAACCTACTCGAAGCCGGCCTGCCAGATCTTCCTTCTTGAAAGTCTCCCCCTCTCCCGGCGGAAGGCAGGGGGTGGGAGAGGGGGCCGGGGGGTGAGGGGCCCGTGCTGACGCAGCAGCAGGTCGGCCGCTTCGAGATCCGGGACTTCCTGGGCCGGGGTGCCATGGGGGACGTCTATCTGGCGTGGGATCCGGAGCGGCAGGCCGAGGTGGCTCTCAAGCTGGTCCGCACCCACAGGGCCGACCCGGAGATGCTGGAGGCCGAGAAGAACGGCGCCTCGCTCCAGCAGCAGCTCGCCGCCGTGGCTCCCCAGGTCGCCGCGGTCTACGAGCAGGGGCAGGACGGAACCTTCTTCTGGGTGGCCATGGAGTACGTGGCGGGCACCGATCTCTCGGAGGTCCTCGACCGCGGCCCCCTCCCCGAAGAGCGCGCGGCGCTGATCGCCTGCCAGCTCTGCAGCCTGCTCGAAACGGCGCACCAGTTCTCGGCGGAGATCGGCGGCCGCCGCGTCCTCGGCATCGTCCACGGCGACATCAAGCCGGAGAACATCCGCCTGCAGGACGGTGACGCCGAGGGGGAGCGCGTCCGCATCCTCGACTTCGGCATCGCCAAGCACCTGTCGCAGACCCGGAAGTTCACGGTCAACCTGTTCGGGAGCCTCCCCTACACGCCTCCCGAGCGGCTGGAGCGCGGCGCTGTGGACTATCACTCGGACCTCTGGGCCTTGGGAGTGGTCCTCTACATGATGGTGGCGGGCACGCCGCCCTACGTCGGCCGCGATCCCGAAGAGCTGGAGGCGCGGATCCGGCGCGGCGAGCCTCCCCTGCCCCTCCCTCCCCACGTCACGCCCGGGCTGCGCCGGATCATCCACCGCAGCCTCGCCTTCGACGTGGCCAGGCGCTACCCCACCGCGGCGGCGTTCAAAGCGGACTTGGAGGCCTGGCTGAATGGTGCCCAGGACGGCGAGGAGGAGGAGGCCCGCGACGATCTCAGCGCCACGCGCAGGACGTCGCGCCCCGAGCCGGCCGATCCGGAGCTCACCGCCACCCGCCGCACCGAGGTTCCGGACAACGTGCTGGACTTCCGCGCGCTCGGCGCCACCCGCCGGACCGGCCAGGTGGAGGAAACACTCGAGGAGCCTCCTCCCTTCCCGCCTTTGCCATCCGCCGCCGCACCGGCAATGGAGACGGCGCTGCAGAGCGAGCCGCGACCGCGACGCTGGCCGATCGTCTTCCTGGCCGTCTTCCTGGCCCTGCTCCTCCTCGCTTTCGGCGGCACGCAGATCTACGTGCGCGGCGAGGCCCGCGAGATCCGCCGCGGGCTGGTCGAGCCGAATCCGGACCTCGACGCGCTCCTCGCCCGCTACCGCGAGGCCGAGGTCTGGGACCCGCTGGGCGTGGGTCTGGGCGGCGTCCGCGACGAGCTCCACGACTCCTTCGTGCGCGCGGCGGACAACATCATCTCCGCCTATCACGGAGACAGGCCTCGCTCGACCGAAAGGGGCTGGCAGCGGGCGCGCGACTACCTGCGCGCCGCCGTGGACATCCGGTTCACCGACCGCGAGGCGCGGGCACGGATGATCTACGCGCAGGGCCACCTCGACCGCATCGCGGGCGAGGCCCTGCGGGCGCAGGGCAAGGGCCAGGAGTCGCGCGAGAAGACCGATGACGCCATCGCCAACTTCCGGGACGCTGCCCGCCGCGACCACGAATGGCCCGACCCCTACCTGGGTCTGGCCCGCATCTATGCCTACGACCGCTTCGACTTGGACGAGCTCCAGAAGGCGGTGGGCGAGCTCGGCAAGCGCGGCTATCCGGTCGGCCGGCGCGAAAAGGCCATGCTCGCCGACGGCTTCCGGATGCGGGGGATCGAGTTTCACGAGCGGGCGAAGCATGCCACCCGCGTGGACGACGAGATCAGCTGGCTCGAAAGTGCAGACACCGATCTGCGGAAGGCGCTCGACTTCTACAACGCGATCGCGGGCTATGCGAACGTCGAGAAGAATCGGGCGGACGTGACACGCCGGCTGAGCGAGATCGAGATCCGCCTCGCCAATCTCAACCAGCCCGGAGTCCTCGGCAAGCTCTTCGGCGAGCTCGGAAAGCGCCTCGGGGAAGAGATCGAAAAACAACATCCTTAAGGACGGAGGACAGGAAGACCACCATGGCCGTGACCCGCAGCTCCGCCGCCGATCGCCGCCGGCGCGAGGCCACCGGAATCTCCCCGATCCCCGGTCTCCAACCCAACGTGGCGCGCGACCGTGAAACTCTCCTGCTCGCAGGAGGGATCGTCGTCTTCCTCCTCGGGCTCCTCCTCGTCTACCTGGCGAAGACCCAGCCGTTCGGCGAGATCAAGCCCCAGCTGGCCAGCGGCCAGGTGGTGGCCGCCGGCGCGCTGCGCGAGCCCGGGCAGCTGACGCCTCTCCTCGACTTCCTCGCCGAGCCGGCAGAGCGCACGTACGTCGCCGGCAAGATCTTCGAGCGCCTCCAGGAGGGTCCGATCCAGAACGTCGGCGAGCTGGCACGGCTGCGCGTGCCGATCTCGGAGGTGGAGGGCGACTCCCACCTGCCGGTGCTCTCCCAGCGGGCCGCGGCCCTGCGCCGGGAGCGCGGCGGCACGCTGCGCCAAGGCGCCGAGGTGGTGCTGCTCTCCTCCGGCCAGCTCCACGTGCTCAAGCCGCGTCTCGTCGTGCACAGCCCCGAGCAGTACAAGAGCCAGCTCGCCCTGTGGATCGGGCTCTTCCTCGTCTCCTTCGTCGCCGTGCACGTCGTCTTCCGGATGCGCCGGTTCGCCGGCGACCAGCTCCTCCTCCCGATTGCGTTCGTCCTCTCCAGCCTGGGCCTCCTGGTCATGGTGAGCGTGCGCGATCCGCTGCGCGATACGCTCCTCTTCCGCACCTTCGTCCAGGGCGTCCTCGGCGGCCTCGTCCTGCTTTTCGCGGCCAGCCTGATCGACGTCCAGAGGTCCTTCCTGCGGCGGCTGACCTTCGCGCCCCTGGGCGCGGCGTTCCTCCTCTCCGTGCTCCTCATCGTGCTCGGCAGCGGCCCGGGGGGCAGCGACGCCAAGGTCAACCTGTTCGGGTTCCAGCCGGTCGAGGTGGTCAAGATCCTCGTGGTCCTCTTCCTGGCCGGCTATCTCCACGACCGCTGGGAGTTCCTCCGCGACCTCTCCGAAAAGAGAGGGGGCCTGGGCGGCGCGCCGTCCTGGCTGCGCGTCCCCAAGCTGGAGTACGTGCTGCCGCCGCTCCTCGCGATCACGGTCGTCCTCCTCTTCTTCTTCCTGCAGAAGGATCTGGGACCGGCCCTGGTCCTCTCGTTCCTGTTCCTGCTGGTCTACAGCGTGGCGCGCGGCCGGGCGGTGATGCTGGCGGTGGGAGCGGTGCTGATGGCGGCCGCCTTCTGGGTGGGCTACCAGATCCATTATCCCCAGACCGTGACCGGGCGGCTCGCCATGTGGCTCTCGCCCTGGGACAACTCGTTCCGCGGCGGCGATCACCTGGCGCAATCCCTCTGGGCCCTCTCCTCCGGCGCCTTCACCGGCACCGGCCTGGGGCTCGGCCAGCCGGGGCTGGTGCCCGAGATCCATACCGACATGGTGCTCGCGGCGATCGGCGAGGAGCTGGGATTCATGGGCCTGCTCGTCGTCTTCGGCCTCTACACGCTCCTCTTCTGGCGCGGCCTCAAGGCGGCGCGACAGGCCGATGGAACCTACGGCTTCTTCCTCGGGCTGGGCCTGAGCCTGCTCTTGGCCCTGCAGATCCTGCTGATCGGCGGAGGCGTCTTCGGGGTCCTCCCCCTGTCGGGCGTGGTTTCGCCGTTCCTCTCCTCCGGCCGTTCGGCCATGCTGGCCAACTTCTTCATCGTCGGCCTGCTCCTGGCGATCTCGGCCCGGCCCGGGAGAGCGGAGGTGTCTGACACGGTGCGCCGCTTCGACGGCGCGGTCCGCTGGGCCGTTCTGGGGCTGGGAGCGTTCGGCATGGCGATCGTGGCCAAGGCGGCCGTCGTCCAGGTCTTCCGGGCGGACCACTACCTGACGGAGAGCGCCCTCGTCCTCCATGCGGACCAGAAGCGGTATTTCGACGCCAACCCCCGCCTGGAGGCGATCGCCAGGACGATTCCGCGCGGCTCGATCCTCGACCGGAACGGCATCCCGCTGGCCACCAGCGATCCCAAGGAGCTGGAGCGGCAGCGCGCCACCTTCGAGCGCTTGGGGATCTCGCTCGAACGCACGGTGTCCGCCGACAAGCGCATCTATCCCTTCGCCGGCCGCACGTTCCATCTGCTCGGCGACCGCAACAACCAGATCAACTGGGGAGCGCCCAACACCTCCTACGCTGAACGCGACTCGCGCATCCGCCTCCAGGGCTACGACGACTATGCCGAAGTCGTCGACGTGAAGCAGCCGACCGGCGAGGTGACGCGCGCGATCCGGGTGGACTACAGCGAGCTCGTTCCTCTGCTGCGCCATCAGAACCAGCCCAAGCACCCGGCGGTCCGCAAGATCCTCGACGCCAACCGCAACCTGCGGCTGTCGATCGACGCCCGGCTGCAGCTGCGCGCCGGCGACATCCTCAGGAAGCAGGCGCAGCAGGCCGGCTTCGGCGGAGCGGCCGTGGTGCTCGACGCCCAGACCGGCGACCTGCTCGCGAGCATCAGCTATCCCTGGCCGGAGCGGTTCCCGATCGAGCTTCCGAAAGGGCCGGCCAAATTGGTGGAACAGGCGCAGAAAAACCTCGAAAAAGTTTTGATCGACCGCGCTCGCTACGGCATCTATCCACCGGGCTCGACGTTCAAGCTGGTCACCACGCTCGCCGCCCTGCGCAAGAACCCGGCGCTGGCGAGCCAGGTCTACACGTGCGAGGGGTTGTCCGCAGGGAGGGTGGGACACAGGGTGCGCGGCTTCGGTGTCACCCGGGACGACCCCATCGATCACCAGCCGCACGGCCAGGTCGATCTGGAAAAGGGGATCCGCGTCTCATGCAACGCCTACTTCGCGCAGCTCGGGACCTACGACGTCGGCCCCCAGCCGCTGCTCGAGACCGCGGATCTGCTGGGAATCACCGTGGCAGAGCCGAACACGCCGGAGCAGCTCGCCAAGGCGCTCCCTCAGTCCTCCTACGGACAGGGGCAGGTCACGGCCACGCCGTTCGAGATGGCGCGGGTGGCGGCCACCATTGCGAACGGCGGCATGATGCCCCAGGGACGTTGGGTGATCGACGAAAGCAACGATCGCAAGGCGCCGCCGGCGGAGATCCTGACCGGTCCGCCCCTCGGCATCATCCAGCGTGCCATGCGGGGGGTGGTGACCGGCCCCGGAGGCACGGCCATGTTCCTGGCCAACGTACAACCGCCGATCGCCGGCAAGACGGGCACGGCCCAGGTCAAGGACAAGGGCTCCCACTCCTGGTTCGTGGCCTACGCGCCGTTCGGAGCGCCGGAGGGGAGCCGCCGCATCGCCGTGGCCGTGCTGGTCGAGCACGGCGGCTATGGAGGCCGCTTTGCCGCGCCGGCCGCCGGACAGATCCTGCAGGCCGCGGCCGAGCTCGGGCTGATGGGACCCGCGCCGGCACCATGACCTCACCCCCCGTCCCCCTCTCCCATCGCCCCCCCTTCCCCCGGGAGAGGGGGCGCCACCACCCGAAAGCCAAGGATTGGGCGGGGGTTCCCCCTCTCCCGGTCGGTGGGGGGGCGATGGGAGAGGGGGCTAGGGGGTGAGGTCTCGGGGGTGGGGCCCCTGCTAGAGTGACTCTCGGAGGGTTGATTTCATGACGAACTGGATGGACAAGCTCCGCGGCCTGGTCAGACCGTGGACCACGGGCACGGAGCCGATGGAGCTGCGCCGGGCCGTGCTCGACGACGTGGAATCCCGGGTCGTGACCGCGGGAGGCGGCAAGCGGGTCTTCCCCTACAACCGCCTCGAGGTGCGCCTGCTGGCCGACAGCCCGCAGCAGGCGGAAGCGCTCGAGGCGATCGTGCACGAGGCCTGGGACCTGCGGCACGAGGTGGCGGACCGCCTGCACGACACCGGCTCCACCGTCCCACCGGGCCTGGACGTCGACGTGAAGGTCATAGATCAACCCGCTCCGGAATTCGGAGACCGCCACTGGCTCGTGGTCTACCACCGGGCCGAGGGAAACGCCGCCGCGGGTCCCGGCCGCCGCCCCACCCTGACGCTCACCATCACCCAGGGCAAGGCGAAGCAGATCGTCTACAGCTTCGACACCCACGACCGGATCACCATCGGCCGTCTCGACGAGGTCCTGGACGAGGACGGCCGCGTCAAGCGCCGCAACGACATCGCCTTCCTCGAAGAGGGAGAGGTCAATCGAACCGTCTCCAGGGAGCAGGCCCGCATCCTCTGGGACGCCGAATCCACCGAATACCGCCTGCGCACCGAGCCCGGAGCCTCGGGAACGAGGATTCTGAGAGACGGCCGCACCATCGACGTCAGCGCCCAGGACCGCCGCGGCGTCCGCCTCCTCGCCGGCGACGAGGTTTACCTCGGCAAGGCCTGCATGAAGGTGGCGATCCAGGCGGTGTGACGTGGTTGAAGAACATACTCCGCCGTGGTACTCTTTCGTGGCGAGGTGATCCGGATGAGCACGACGACACAGACCCCAGCATCCGCTGAACACACGATGGAGTCTCCCCTCGAACCCGAGGAGAGGGAGAGGATTCTCCGTGCCTTGGATGGCCTTCTGGAAGGCGACGAAGAGGAACAACGAGAGACGTTCGCGTTTCTCAAGCAAGCCCTGGACGAAGACCGCCCATCCTACCGCAGACTGTTTCCTCCTGAATGATCATTCTGCTCGATGCCGGCCCTCTGGGGTTGGTCTCCAATCCCAAAGCGACGGAGGCTGGCCATGAGTGCCGTGAATGGATGAGGGCCCTGATCGCCAGCGGAGCTTGGATCTGTCTGCCTGAGATCATCGATTACGAGCTGCGGCGCGAGCTACTCCGCGCCAACAAGGCCCAAGGTCTCGCCCGCCTCGATCTCCTGAAAAGCTCCATCCATTACCTGCCGATCACCACGCCGATCATGTTGAAAGCGGCAGAGCTCTGGGCCGATGTCAGAAGACGCGGCATGCCCACGGCTGATTCCAAGGCCTTGGACTGTGACGTGATTCTGGCCGCTCAAGCCCTGGCTGTGAATGGGACTGTCGCCACTGAGAATGTGGGGCACCTGTCCCGTCTCGTGACTGCGAAGCACTGGCGCGATATCAGGTGACAATCACCGCACTTCGCCCAATCCTCCCGGACCGCCGCCGGCCGCCGCCTGGAAGCCTATTGGATCGGCCTGCGGCCCGAATTCGCCTCCTGGTCGATCGAGGATCTCCTCCCCGCCGTCACCTGCCCTGTCCTGGTCATCCAGGGCGAGCAGGACGAGTACGGGACCGTCCGGCAGGTCGAAGCCGTCACCGGCAAGGCGCGACCGGCGGGAGGAGGCGCTCGCGGCCATCACACGGTTCGTCACCTCGCTGTCAGCTCCCGTTCCAGCCGGGCGGCCCGCGGGAACAGGACGTTGTTCTCCAGGTGGATGTGCTCGTGCAGAGTCGCCTCGAATTCCTCCAGGCCGTGGTACAGGCCGCGGAAGGTGTTGCAGGCATCGTCCGGTGGCACATAGCCACCGGTCAGCTCGCGCATCCTGGCGAGAGCCCGGCCGGCGTCGTCGTGCTCGTGCTCCATGGCTCCGATCGGTGCATCGATCGAGCCGAAGGGGGAACCGGGCAGCGAGGCTCCCTGCGTGGACGTCTGCTCGAGACGCTCGATGTACGGGAAGAGGATTCTCTCCTCCTTCATCATGTGCATCTCCAGCTCCTCCCGCAACGCGCGGAAGGTGGCCTCCAGCTCCGGCAGCACCTCCGGATGGCGCGCGCCGTGGACGCTCAGCACCTTGGCCGCCATCTGCCCGAGGCGCGGCAGCTCCTCCCGCAGGCCGGCGTGATAGTGGTCCACGATGAAGCGCACGAGCTCGGAGAGCGGCGCGTCCGCGGCGGGCAGATCCGGCCGCTCGGTTCCTACCACTTCCAGGACCATCCGCAGCTCGGAGAACGTGATGTGCCTCTCCGCGCAAACCTCGGAGAGAGGGCGCTTGCCTCCACAGCAGAAATCGATCCCGTGATGTTGGAAGATCTTGATCGTGGCGGGGTTCGCGGTGGCAACGTCGGCGATCCGGGTCTCGGGCGTGATGTTCATCGGCTCTCCTTTCAGCGAGTACGGTACCGCCTCGTAGGACAGCGGTCTTTGCGCCAGCGCAAAGAGAACGCACGGGAGATAGACTGACCGCGCCATGAACGCACCGCTCCCGAGATCGCAGAAGCTCTTCGAGGGCTTCTCCCCGGAGGAGCGCGAGCAGGTCCTGTCCCTGGGGACCCCGCGCGTCTTTGCCCGGGGCGAGACCTTGTTCCGCGAAGGCGAGCCCGCGACGACCCTGTACTTCCCCGAAACGGGCCGGGTGAAGCTGACCCAGCTCTCCGCCGAAGGAGGAGAGGTCATCATGCGCTACATGGCACCCGGGGAGATCTTCGCCGCCGTGGCCCTCTTCCCCGGAAGCACCTACCCCGTCACCGCCGAAGCGACCGAAAGGAGCCGCGTCCGCACCTGGACCGGCGAGGCTCTCAGGACCCTGGTCCGCGAGCACTCCCGCTTCGAGGCGAACCTGCTACGAATCGTCTCCGCACACACCCAGGAAGCCCTGAGCCGGGTCCGCGAGCTCGCCACCGAAACCGTGGCCCAGCGCCTCGCCCGCACCCTCCTCCGCCTGGGCAGCCAGATCGGCCACCCAGGCCCGGACGGTGCCGTGCTCGTCGACCGCATCACCCAGCAGGAGCTGGCGCAGATCTCGGGGACGACCCTGTTCACGGTGAGCCGGACGCTGACGGAGTGGCAGGAGCAGGGGATCGTGGAGCCGGGGCGGCAGAGGTACCGGATCGTGGATCCGGGGCGGTTGCGGGGGGTGGCGGAGGGCGGGGGGTGACCCGGCCCTACCGGCTCGTTCTGGAGATCCGCTCGGTGTCGCGATCGAGAACCTCCCTCACCGTAATCACCAGGAATTGTAAAAGAATTAGCGTACTGACTCTCTGGCTTTCTCATCACTTATTGTGGGACAGACCACCTCAAGCCCGAGGATGAACTCGTCAGCTACGTCCTTGCCTACTCTTCCCATGAGTTTTCCGAAGTCATGCCCCCCTTGGCCGTGCATGACAACCCGAGCGATTGTGCGGATCTCCGGCAAATCCACCACTCGCCAGCGTTTCTCTTGACTGGGTTTCTGTTTTCCGCCAAATTCCTGATTGGAGTCATCGAAGACGAACACCTCCTTTCCTTCGGGATCATAAAGAACAATTTTCCAACACGCCCCAACGCCAAAGTGGTATTTGCTATAAATCAGCGTGACGCGGTTGGCTTGGAGTGGAAGCTGCAGTCTGGAGCTATAGTCGATCCCCTGGCAGGTGACGTTTGTCGCATCAAGCTCACCCCAGGCTCGGACTGGGGAACATTTCCCTTTTACCTTTTCTTCTTCTTCCCTGCGCTTTCTTTCTTCTTCCTCTTCTTCCTTCACACGATTCTCCGCCAACCTCAGGAATTCCCTAGCCCGAGTATCATTGGGGCTGAGCCGTAGGACCAGCTTAAAGTCGGGGATCGCCTCCCGGAATTGTCCCGATGAGTACTCTTCCACGGCCCTTTCACACACACGGCCCCCTTGCGCAATCTTGGACTGCTTGAACAACTCCAAGACAGGCGGCGAGACTTCCTTATCGCTCAGCTCGTAATCGGGCTCGATCTCGAGTAGCTTGATGAATTCGTCTTGGGCCCTCCCGCGCTCCTTGCGACCAATCAGGGAAAGCGCCAGGAACTTATGCCTGGTGACCTGCTCGTCCTTCCGAAGCTTCGTCTCATTCATGGCATCGAGCACAGCGATGGCGGTCTTGTAGTCGGCCTTCGTGTAGAGTTCGATACCGCGCGCCAAGTCGGCAGCATCCTGTGCCCGCACTGCCGCGGCTACGAGCATCGCGCAGAAGGATGCGAGGATGATTCGTCTCATTGTCTGGATCCTCGTTACAACCAGTTGTGCGTCAGAGGGTATGGCTCCCCGGCCCGAATCGTGACGGTCTGGGGGTGCTCCTTACCTTGAAAACGAAGGACGACTTTGTGGCTCCCCACTGAGAGCTCAGGCGAGAGGGGGGTGTATCCAAGAAACTTCCCGTCGACCCAGACCTCAGCCCACGGATTGGCATTTACATTCAGAGTGCCGGTCGCCTGGTGCTCTAGCGTTCTGGTCTCCGGAGAAACCACCCGCCCCTGCTCGGTAGCCGAAGCGGGTTCGTTCGGCGGTGGCATCTTGGGGGCATTCCCCGGAGTGGACGTTGAAGTTTTCACTGATTTGGTTCCCTCTGAAGGAGGCTGCTGCACAGGACGCGCCCGTACATCAGGAGGCGACGCGGGATGTGGCTGGATATCCGGTACCACTATTTCGTCACGCTCCAACACTGATTTTCGGGCCAACCAAAAGCCGGCAGTTCCGAGGGTGATTCCTATGAGAAGCACCGAGATTGTCTTTCTCCAGACCATGGGCACCCAGGAAAAGAGCACGAGGTGGCGAAGGAATTCCCTCCTGGAGGGCATGGGGAATACTTCTTCGTTACCAATACGATAATCGATCTTTCCATCATTCCACCACACGACCGCGAATGCCTCCCGGAGGTCGGTAAGACTGCCGCAGACCAGGAGAGCATCGGCACGCAGCGAGATGCGGCTCCAGGGCCAGACTCGGAAGATCTCGATAACCAACTCCCCCTCCTCCCCCGGCCGGAAGAGCTTCCATCGGTAGTCGGTGTCCCGGGGATATTCGTTGCAGAAGACGTTCACCTGCCGCAAGTTCACAATTCGGCGCCTTTTCCTCTGGTGACGGTAGATAAGCTTTACCAGAACGTGTCTTCGCCCCATCTCCTCAATCCGCCAATGCAAGTCACCTTCCTCGGAAAGCAAGTTGTCTTTGTCTGGAAAGGTCACCTTGATGCGACCGGCAAGCAGGTCGAGGTCCCAGACGAGGTCCTGGTCCGAGTCAAGAGCGGCCTCCAGACTGGTTCCACCCGACTGTTTGGCAAGATCATTGCCAATGAAGAAGACCGCCTCCTCTCTGTTCTGATCGGGACGCGCGAAACCAGGTGGAAGAACCGCTGTTTCCGATCTTTCGCCGTTCTCGAAGAGGAGGCAGACTCGTGCCGGTTCGGTCCCGGGATTGGTCAGAGGAAGCGCAACGAGCCACTGCCCCTGGCTCTCGTCGGCTTCCAAGGCGGCGGCCAACGGCCTAATGGTGCTGACGCTTGGTCCCTCGAAAGATTGAGGTACAAGGAGGAGCCTTAAAATGGTCCTGATGCTAGTCCCCTTGTCCTCTTCAGTCCTTTCGATCCTGAGCTCCACCTGCGTTTCATGCAGAGGCTCGCTCGCTAGCCAATCCGGATTCAACAACAGCCGGATCGATTGTTCCGCACCCGCTGGGATGTTCAGACCATCGGGGTCCACCTCGATGAGGCCTGGGGGCTCAACCCTCAATCTTCCAGTTATAGCAAAGGGGGTTGGATTTAAAATCTCCCATTCTTTCCACAAGAAGTCCGGCGACACCACGTCCCAGTCCCGATCGGCGGCGTCGGCTGGGGTCCCTTCGTAGGCACTGAAGCAGAAACGCGCCTCGCCGTAGGGCAGGAGAACTCGCAGCGCGCCGCCGGTGCGTTGCCCAGGCGGAACGCTGGTGGACATTTGTCGGCGCCCTTCATGGCTCTCTGTGATGATGTCGAGGTTTAACCCATGCTGGTTTGGAGGCAGTCTCGGCAACTCCAAGCGAATCGAGTAGGGAACCGGGAATCGCCACTCCAGAGTAGCAGGGTTTTCCAGAGGGTCCTGGTGAAAGCGAAGCGTCCGGTAGGGCTCGGGCAAGGAACCAGGCGAGACGAGCAGGTAGCCGCCACCTACCAATGTCCGCCACTGGCCAGGGGCCGGCCGAAGGCTGTAGGTCTTACGAGCTCCAGGCGGGACAAACGGAGGGCGGTCCGGCAGATTCTTGCCAACTTTGTTGCCCGAGCTATCGAAGACTTCCACCTGCAGCTTGCCCCGCTCGAGACCCAGGTTGGCGACCTCGATGCGGAGGGTCCGGCGTTCCGATTCGGGCGGAACCAGCGCCTCCCGCTCGACCAGGTAGAGCTGGGGACCTCGGGCTGGTTGCAGTTGAGGCCAGACGGCGTGCGGCGCCCGGGTGCGATCGAGGCGCCGGAGAAAATTTTCCCAGCGCAGGCCGCGTGTCGAATCGATCATCCCAGGTGTTGCTCGCTGAGCACCACGACCGCCTTCCGCCAGACTTTCTTGCTCTGTCTGTCGCGGTAGCCGGGCGCAATGACTTCGATCACACGGTTGGGGCGGTGCTCTTTGGTTGCCCGGACGCTCTCGACGATGTGGATGTCGCGATCGATGGAGTCGTCCACCTTGACGGAGATCTCTTCGTAGCCGAGGAGATCGAGGAGGGCTGCGTGCAGCCGCTGAAACCCATGAGGATCCGGCTCCCCCTCGCGGGGACGGCGCGAGCCGGCAAGCGGCAGCAAGGCCTCTGCGGGACCGCGCCAGTCGATCTCCTGCTGGCTGCCCTGCCTGGAGCGGACAGCCTCGAGCGAGTCCCGCGCACAGCGTTCGGAATCTAGCAAATAGCGGAGATATTCCAGCGGCTCCGCTCCGCCGCGAGAGCGCCACTCTGCGGGGGTTTGCAAGGATGGCAACAGGAAGCTCATCTCTTCTGCCGCTCCCTCGCTCGCCGCGATCGCCGTTCTCAACCGGGAGGCTATCTCAGCGAGATTGCGCGCCGCAGAATCCGGCTCACCGGTGACTCGAAAGATGTTGGCCAGGTCCTCTGCCGCCTGCGCGACCGTGGCTGCCTGCTCTCGGCCGGTAGTGGCCTGGGGACGGCTCGTCGGTTGGCGTTCTTCCTGTTGCCACCTGCGTTCGAGAGCCTGGAGCCTTGCTGAAACCAATCGGAAGGCCCACTCAAGCGGATCGGCTTCGGCCGTCGGTGCGCCAGTTGTTTTCTCTTCGGCGATGACCCCGGTTGAACGTCCTTCGCCACTTCCGCCGTGGTCCGGTCTCGCCCCCGCCAGGCCGGGCTCGCTGCGGGTGAGGAGCCGAGAAAGCAGGCGACCGTGCAGCAAGAGGAGAACGAGCACCGCGCCCCGCCAGAGCAATTCGACCGTCTGCTCCTGCCAGATTTCTCGACGGTCGGTGAGCAGGAAGAAGACCTCGCCAACCAGCCAGAGGACAGGGAAGAGACCACCGAGAAACCAGACGATTCCCCGCCGCAGATCGCCCTGCGGTATGGAAAGCTCTCGCCGAAGCTTCCGAAAGATCCCTTCGTTCATGATGGGAACTCCACTTTTTCGACGTGCACCTGTTTCGCGCGCTGGAGGACTTCGACCGCCAGCTCCCCGCGCTCGGCGGTGGCCAGGGACGCCCGCACGAGGAGATGGCCTGGCGCGAAGTGGAAGTCGTGGGGACGGGACAGGATGACGCGGCAGATCTCGTGGGTCTCCCGCCGGGTTTCCGCGAAGCCTGCGCGAAGGCCCACGTAGAGTTGTTGTGGCGGGCGCTCCGGGATTTCGAAGAGCCGCTCCAACCGACAGGGAAAGCTCTCCTTGCCCGTGGTGAGGGGATCGAGCCGGGCATCGCCGTGGTCCAGCCAGTACCGCCATTTCCGCGTGAAACGAATCGCCGACTCCTCTTCGCTGCGAAGGTTCTCGGCCAGGTACTCCGAGAAGGAGACCTCCTCGACCGGCGATCTCGTGCCGGCTACGGCGTTCAAGAGGTTCGCCGCCTCCCCATCCGCCGCCAGCAGGGGCCAGTCACCGGGAAGGCTCGCCAAAGATTCTGAGACGGCGTGCTCCATGGCTTGATCGCGAGCCACGTAGTAGGACGAGAACAGCTCGGAGCACTGGCGGTATAAGGTGAGGCTCAGCTCCTCGCGGCCGCTCGTGCGCTCCTTGGCGATCGCGTAGAGATCGAGGTCGGAGCCACAACGGTCCGCGATCACCCAGCCGCCTGCAGCGGGCGCGGCGCGGCGCTGAGCCTGCGCCAGCGCCAAAGCCAGCCCCCGCTCCAAGCCATCGAGCACCGTCAGGCCAGAGTCCCGCGCCGCGTTCCGCAGGAGCCGCCGCTCTCGCGGTGCCATCCAAGGGGGGAAATAAAGATAGTACGATACGTTGCGAGCGCTTGCGGGCAACTCGTTGGCAGCTGTCGAGAAGAAACCGCGGAGCAGGATCGAGAGGAGATCGACGTCCTCCCAAATGGGGAGATGGGCTCCCAAACGCTCGACCACGACGATCTCCGCCTCGCTGTCGGAGGAGAGCGATCCCAGGGGAGCGAAAGCGATGCCGTCGGCCGGGTTCCGGTGGACGGCTACCTTCAGGGGTAGGGTAAGTTGCCGTATGGCACTCCCCGCCTCCTCGCCTGCCGGCCAGAGAAACGTTGCCGTCTCGGCGCTCACCACAAGAAGTCCTTTCATGGCTCGACCGGCACCTCCTTGACCTCCCCATTGCGCCAGGCTTGAAGCTTCAAGGTCCGATTCTCCTTGAGCACCAGCCCCACCTCGGTCAGGGGCTCGTTCGGCCCGATCTCCTCGGCCGGATAGGTCAGGTGGCCGATCCCCACGAGCTCGGCTTCGGGGTTATCATCCACGCGAGGGTTGTGCGTCGGGTTTTCCCAAATCTCCAGCCGGGCCTCATAGAGATCGGACCGGTAGGGAGTACCTAACCAGACAGGCTGCCGGGTTTCCGAAGGTCGATCGATCTCCCAATTGGTCGGCAGGATCTCCAGGAATTCCCCCCGGTGACCTCGGATGCCGAAACGGCTGGCTGAACGGTCGCCTCGGACAGCCAGTTTTTCGTTGCCTCCTCCCTCGATCAGATCTAAAGCCAGGCAGGCGCCGAGTGACACAGCCTCCTTGAGCGCGACTTCCTTATTCCGATCCTGCGCAAATACCTTCTGGAGCCTCGGAAACCCTCCCTCGTTGATCAGCCAATTTTCAAGGCCAACACGAACTGGCGGAAACAGCGAGGAGCGCCCCGCCAGATACAGGAAATCGAGCGGCTCGACGCCAGAGCTTTTCAGCATGTCCAGGATCTCGACCCACAATCTCTTCAGCCGCGGCTGAAACAACTCCTCCACTTCGGTGGAGGTAAAGCTGGTGCTCTTCAGGGGAACCAGCTTCCCCTCACGGTTCCAAAGAGATGTGTCGAAGGCTGCCGAGATCGGGGCAGGCTCGGGAACTATAGGAAACAGCTTCAACTTGCGCTCCTCGACTTCGATGAAGAGCTTGTTCTGGTTCCGTTTGGCGATCTTCTGCAGCTCTGGCGCTTCCAGCCCCCTGTCAGGCCATGGAATCGCCTCGCGCTCGTCGAAAGGAAGATTGTCGAGCACGCGCTGCATCATCATCTCGGTGATGTCTCTTCCCCCCAGCTTGACATCGCCCGCGACTCCGAGCACGGTTGGTCGAATTTCCAGGAAGTTGCCGGCTCGGCGGTTCACGACATGAAAGAGAGTCACGTCGGTCGTGCCACCTCCCATGTCGTAGACCAGCAAGGTGTACTCCGGCTTGTCCTTGAACTCATTGTACATCCCGAGAATGCCTGCGGCCACTGCCTCATCGATCAGGACGACGTCGGGCAAGCCTGCCTGCCGATAAACCTCACGGAGGGCCTGAACCCGCCGCAGGCTGAAGCGGGTGGGAAACGTAGCGACGACGCGCGTCAGCCGCTCCCCGAGCTGCTGCTCGGTTTGGCGCTTCATCTCACGGATCACGAAGGCTGCCAGCTCCTCGACCGGGATCTCGATCAATCGCCCTCCGAGAACGACGATCTCGGTGCTTTCCGGGTGGTCCGTTCCGAGCCCGATCCGCCGTTTGAGGTTGCGGGCCAAGCCCAGATGGCGCTCCTCCGTGAACTTCCCCCAGTCGATCTCATACGACGGCTCTCCGCTCTCTTGATGACGGACGATCTGGACATCCGAGGGGAGAAGCGTGTGCGACCGCTCTTCATCCGGTGGCCGAAACTCGATCGACAACACCTGCCCTGGCCGCCTTTGCTCCTGGTGTCGAGTGGCCACTGCCGACGCCGAGGTGCCAAAATCGAGCGCTGCAGGTAAACGGTGTGGCTTGGGCTCCCGTGAGTCCAAACGAAAGGGAAGCAAAAAAGACTCCACATCGGGGGCTCCCAGCTGCAACGTGCCTGCGCGCCTCACTCCGGGAGGTGTCCCTCCCGCGCAGTCGATGCACACCTGGATGGTTTCACCGGGAGGGACCTCGTACGCATACGGAGGCGAGAGCGGCTGAGCCAGATGACTGAAAAGCCGGTACCTCACGCCGGGGAATTCCTCGCCGGCATCGGTGGTGAGGGAGACGATCTCGATGGGATAACTGAGCCTGCCATCGTTGCGGAGCGTGATCACTCGACGTACTGACTCTCCGGGAAAGACTCGCACCGAGACGTAGCGTTCCCCTCCCACCAGGAGCAGACGCCCTGGGGTTGCCTCCTCGAAGGTCAGAGGAAAGACGAGGCGCGCCCCGTCGTCGAGCTGGAGGACAAGCCCACACGGTTCACAGGGTTCCTGCGGACGAACGCACCTCGCAGCGTCGGCGCGCAGGGTAACCGTGCGTGGAACCCCCGCCTGCAGCCGGAATCGTTGTCGAGGCTCGACCAACTCGAGCCCCGGGCCGCGCACCTCCAATCGGATCCACTCCGCGCCCTGCGCCAGGGAGAGCTCACAGTCCACCTCCATCTCCTGGCCGCGTGGCACCTGAAACTCCCGCTGGCTGAGCCGCAGCGGAGGCGCGGCCTTCGTGCGAACCGGCAAACGGAGGGTGCCGACCGAGGTGCGGATGGAGATCGACAACGGCTCGGCTCCGAGCTCGCCGGAACGCTTCGCTTCAAGGTCGAAGGTCCCTTGCACCGGCAACTCCCGTCCGCCTTCAGATCCCGGAGGAAGGAGCGGATCGATTTCGATCCCCGGGGGGGCCTCGACCGCGAGGAGGTAGAACGAGTGTTTCCCGTCGTTGCGCAACCGGACGCGGCCCGGAGAGAACGTCTCAGGACCGGTGTCGTCGGCTGGATCCCGAGGGGAGAGCAGGCTCAGGGCGTCCGGCTCAACCGTCAGCCGGCGCTGTTGGCGCCCACAGAGCGAGCAATAGTGATCGCTCTCCCGCAGCTCCCAGCCGCAGTGGTCACACACGGCTCCAGCGAACACGCCGGAGAAGGAGTCACTGCGCTCGACGTCCCTTTGCACTGCTCCTGTCCTCCGTTTGCGTCCGGCCGAACGCGTCGCGAATCTCGGTCTCGGGTTCCTGTTGCCCGCCCTCCAGGATCGAGGAGGTGAGCACCCGGAGCGGCGGGTCCTGCCAAGGGACGGTGTGGCTGATCGCCCCAAGGTCGCGGGCAGCTGCCGCCTTGATGAAGAAGGCTTTGTCCGTTCCCTTGGATCTGGCGAGATCCTCCAGACGCCGGGCCTCGTCATCGAGGATGTGCCGACCGTGGCTGCTCACTTCTTCGGTCCCGCCCCCGCGATAGCGCCAGCGCAGGGGGAACGCCCCCTCGGGTCCGAGGTTCGCCACCAGGACGGCATACAGATCGGTCAGGCGGGCGGGAGAAAGCCCACGGGCGGCCTGCGTCATCGTGGCCTCGACCCGCCGGGCGAGGTCCTCCTGGCGCAGGAGAGTGTTCAATGCAAAGAGCTCCGGGCCCAGCTCGACCGGCTGGGGAGGGCGCCTGTCCAGATCCATGAACGACCAGGACAAGCGCCCGGTCGAGCCCAGACGACTGCGGAGAACGCCGGTGATCGTCCCCAGGAGGAGCAACCGGTAGATCCTGAGATAGCTGCGTACCTCTTGAAACTCGCGCAGGACGACCTCCTGGGGAAAATTTTCCTCGTGGAAGTCGATATGGACGCTCTCCCGTCGCCGGGCGGAGAGATAGGCATCCTTGAGGTATCGATCGATGAGGCGAATGGAGGGAAGCGACACACCGGCGACTTCCGAGTAGATATAGACGGAGTCGGAGCCCACCGTGTCCAATTTCTGCACCGAGCCGGTGCGTGGCGCCGCTTTCTCGTTGACGGTGTTTTGGATGAGCTCGATGAGCTTGAGGTTTTCTTGTTTTTCTGTCTTGGGTGCTCCCAAAAAGACCAGATCCATCACCGTTCTGTCCAGATCGGAAAAACGCTCCGCGACTTCGCCGGGGGCGAGCCACACGCTACCACGGCGCACCCATTTCCGCAGCTCGTCCTCCATTTTCCCCGCCCGGATGCGGCTGAACTCCTCCAGCACGTCGAAGCGCACCGGCAGGTCCGAGAACCTCTCGAAGGCGAGCGCCTCGAGCGCGTTGGCCAGCCCCTGCCTTCCCCGCAGGGCGACCGTATAGCTCAGGTCGGCCGCCCCCCGCACCTGCAGTGATTTGAGGAGATCGCCCTCGAACCTCTGCAGCAGCTCGGGAGTAATCCTGACGAAACCGTCCGCGGTGCGGAGGCGGTACGAGTTCTCCAAAATGTCCCGGTCCAGAACCTCGTCGAAGATCTGGTGTAACTTTCCCTCCTCGAAGGCTGCCCGGCGCTCGGTCAACTCGTCGCGGACCCGCCGGAGATCCTCTTCGAGGCTCCCCAGGAAGCGATCCAGGCGCTCCAGGTAAGGGAGGAGTGACCGCTCTGCGAATTCCACGGCGGCACGGCACGCCATCTCGTCGAGCCAGGCGGCCGTCCACGAGGTGAGGTCACGGCGCAGGCGCCGCAAAAGCGTCCGTTTTGAGGGCAGGAGCTTGCCCCGGCTCTCCTCTTCCGATTCGAGCATGCGCACGCGGCGATCGACGCTCTCGTCGAACCCCCGCGCCGTCTCCCGCTGGTCTTCGGCCTCTTGCCGCCACCGGGTGACGATCTCCTCCCGGAACAGGGCGGCTGTCGTCTTCAAGTAGGCGCGCGCCAAGGGGAGGCGAAAACGCGCATCGTCGAGCCACCCCCGGACGATCCGCCCGATACTGCCGGTGGGAGCGACCCCAAAGGTGTCGGTGTGGCCGGGATCGTCGTTGAGAATCGCCCAGAGGTCGTCGTTGTCGGGGTCGAAGCGGCCGAAGAGCCGGCTGGCGAGCGCCCGTGGATTGGCCAAGCGAATGCGGGCCAGGTAGTCACCCGGACGTGCCCGCGGATCGGAGTCCTGCGACATCTCGCGCCGCAGCTTCTCGCGAAACGACTGTATACTGCTGCTGACCGGCTCGGGCAACGCCTCCCTCCACTCGACTTCCTGATCGGAAATCAGCTTCGCCAACTCGTCGGCGAGGAGGTCCTCGGTGTTGTCCCCGACACGCTTCAAGGCGCGCAGCAGAGCAGTCTCGTCGAGACCCATCGGCGCGAAGTGGTGCTTGCGCACTTGATGGGAGATGTCCCCTGGTGCCGGCGGGCTGGCTGCCAGCGAATCGAGCAAGTCGATGCTCAAGCGGTAGGCGCAAGAGCGGCGGATCCGGTCCGCGGGCACGAAGAGCTTGGTCAGACCGAAGCTCGAGAAACGACAGGAGAAGACGTCGGTGAACAGGAGACGATGGCTCTCCCGATCCTCGTAGTCCATGTCCACCTTGCTGAGCAGAAACTGCTCGAGGTTACTGCGCGTCGAGCGCTTCTGGGCGGCAAAATTCCCCTCGTTGAAGTCGAGAAAGACCGCTTCCGCCACCATATCGCAGAGGTTCATCTTGTCGCCCGGCGAGAGGGCCTCGCGCGAGGCCCTCGGCTGGTTGTCGAGGATGTAGCAGGTGTTGAAGGGGGGGCCTGGAAGGCTCCGCGACTCACCTCGCGTCCACTCCACACGGAAGAGATGATCGCTCTCGCGGTGAAACTGCTCCGGGCTCGCGTCGTCGCGACGCCCCAGCAGATCCTTGGCGAGACTAAAGTGCTCGAGCTCCTTCAATGCGGCATAGCCGTTCGCAAAGATCACCTGTCCGCCCTGGCTGTTGACATCGGGGTTGAAGACGCTCGGCAGGAGCAGGTAGGCAGTGAGGTTGGGGGAGTTGCCGGTCAGCACCTCGCGGCTGAAAAAAGCGGTATCGAGGAACATACCGCTGCCGGTACCCCCGGCGATGGAGAAGACGAACAGAAGATCGAGCCGGCCGCGGTCGACCTGCGGCATGTTGACACCATGCCGGCGGCAGAGGTCCGCGAGCCTGTCGGTCGCGCGCTGGTCGAGGACCGCGTTCTTCATCCCCAGCAACCGCTCCCGGAGGCGGTGATGATTGTGGAAGAACGCGAGCCGGCCGAACGGCCGCTTCTGACCGGCGCCGTCCACGACCTGGCCGTAGGCCGCGAGCGAGGGATCGAGCCAGGAGAAGATGTTCGGATGGCTCTCGCGATCCCGGAAATAGGAGGCGAAGCTGGTGCCCGAGACCTGGGCGTCGAATCTCTCCTCCGGTTGGAAGGACACCTTCTCCATCAGATAGTCGTACTTCTGCCCCTCGAGATCGATGTTGCGCATGTCGGTATCGATCCAGAGATAGGAGATGAGCGGGAACCCGACCTCACCAAAGCGCTCGAAGAAGCGCCTGCGGATGCGCAGCAGGATCTCCTTGCCGGTGCCTCCCAGACCGATGATCAGAGTCGGCGCGATCTGGCGGACGTTCTCGCCCAGTTTCGCCTGTGACTGGCGGATGGTGATCGGCATCGCGAGCTCCTCAAACGCGTTTGTGCGTAAACCAAAGGATCAGACCGAAAGCCAGGATGATTATGATCAATGCCCAGGTGGCGGCGGGGCGTAGCCAGCTGTCCAGCATCAAGCGGATCGAAATGGCAGACAAGATCAGAAAGATCCACCATCCGAGCCGGCGCAGGTTGGCCGGATGCCACTCCCCATACTCCACACAGGGGCGGAGCAGCCCGCGGTAGAGCGCGTAGCTTCCCATTCCCGAAAGAAGGATGAGCACTGAAACAAACACCAATGCGCTGACCGCGAAATCCTGGGAAGTGAAAAACCAACTCAGCATACCATCCTCCTAGCGGACGCGAACGAGTTTCAGGCGGACCCTGAGCCCGTCGCTCCTGCGGCGAAGATCGATCGCTCCACCCTCCCGGGACAACCAGAGCGGCTTGCTGGGACGCTTCGCCTTGGGATTTCCCGGCGCTGTGGACGACGACCCGCGGGGGCCGACCTCCCAGCCGTGCGCTGCCCGGAACCAGATCAACGGGGGAATCTGATGGAGGGAACCCAGCAGGCCGGCCGAGCCGCGCACCGGGCGGCTACCCCTGATCCGGAAGGGGCGCCCGTCGAAGCCTTCTCCGACAAGCTGGTATCGCGCGCGAAACAAGCTGAGATAGGCGAGTACCAGGACCAGGAGCACCACCAGCGGCAGGACCACGGTCCCGACCAGGATCGCCGCGGAAACCGGAGAGTACGCCATCTCGATCCGGACCGGCACCTGGCCGGGAACAAGCTCCAGGGTGTCCTCGACGAACTTTTCTTGGAAGAGCTCCTGCAAGCGATAGACCCGCGACTGCACCTCGGGTGAGGGATCCTCGAAAATGCTGCGATCTGTGGTGAAAGCCCGCACGTCCTCGGGGACGATGACGACGCTCTTGCGGTCCACCGCCAGCTTCAGTGTCAGGTCGCCTTCAAGGACGCCAGGTTGTTTGCCCTTGGCGAAAGCTTTGAGGGCCGAGGTGAAGTTCCGACGGAGCCGAACCGGCTCGAGCGACAACGCAGCTTCGATCCCGGTCCACCCCCGGCCGATTGCCTCGATGTCCTTCTCGGCCAGGGAGGCCTGCACCTCACGGGTATCGAAGTCGACCGTCGTGAAATCGCCGGCAGTGAAGGTAGGCCTCGCGTTGTAGAACGTGACGTGATCGAGCTTCGAGCGCACCTTGATGGTAAACGTCCCGTGGAACACCTGCCCCTCACTCCCCTTGCCGCGCAAGGTACCATCCGGCAGGCGCTCCATCGTGCCGCTCTCGACCTCCAGACCCACGCTATCCTCCTGGAGCGGCTTGCAGCGCAAGCGCAGGGTGCGCCGCGGCTGATAGCGTTCGAGAGCCGCCGCAACCCGGTCCACCGCCTTCCGAAAATCTTCCTTCGCCTCGCGGTCGAGCAGTGCCGCGTAGAGCACAACGGCTCGATCCCCCCGGTAGTCGGAATCCAGAGGAAGGTCGGAAGCCCGGTAGATCTCTCCACGGAACGGGAGCTTGAGGACGACGAGGGTGACCGCGTAGGGTTGTTGGCTGCCGCGAAGCCAGTCGTACAGGCGTTCGAGGTCCTGGTCGGGGTGGTCGTGGGAGGGCTGGTTGTCCGTCAGGAGCCAGAGGCTCGAGGCCCGGGGGAAGCGGCGGAGCGCCATCTGCACCGACTCGAAGAGTCTCGTCTCGCCGCCATAGGTGGACGGGGGATCGTCCAGAATGAGCTGGGTCTCCCCCCGGTTGCTGACCGTCCACAGCACCTGCGGATTCCCAGGGATCGTCTCGCGCAAAGTCCGTACGGCCGGAGACAGCGCGTTGGTGCTGTCGAACCCGGCCATGCTGCCGGAATGGTCGACGAGAACGAGCGGACGGGCCACGCTCGCTGGAGGACCGGCGAACACCCCCAGCAAGAATCCCACGAAGCCGGCGCGAAGCCTTCCCGAGAGGCGTCTCATTCTTCCGCAGAATTCCCCTGAGAGATACCGATCCAGACGAGATCGAGAGATGCCTTTCCTGGTCTCCTCTGAGCGGCGACGATTCCTCCCGGGACCAGCCGGGGCTGGCAGGGCAGGATCCCGTCGAGCTCCGTGTGCCGGAGCCAGCCGGGGTTCTTGAGATCGGCCAGCAGGAGCTGCGTGCCGGCACCGCGGGCTGCAGCGGGCACCAGCAGCGCTTCGCCTGCATGGTCCCAAGGCAGGGCGGCGGGGGCGAAGTCGGGCATCACGATTCTGGAATCCCAGAGAACGTGCTCGTCATGGCCCATGATGCGCAGCCGGTCACCCTCCAAGATTACCACTCCCTCAGGCGCTGGGAGGACAGCCCCACCGCCAGCGGCAGCGAAAGGGATCAACTTCAGGCTCCCTGGCTGCCACCAGTACACGGCCGTCTCGCCGGAGAGGTAGACCCGGTCCGTCGCCGGATCGTAGAGGGGGGGATGTGCGGCAAGCGGCTCCGGCGCTGGCGAGCGCTCGGGGGGATCCCCGCCTGCGAGCGAGCCGAAGTACAGGTCGCTTCGTCCCAGACAGACGAAGTCCTGGCTCCCCATCCAGGCCGGACTCGTAAGGAGATCGGGAGTTTCGGACAGGATCGACTTCCCGGCGTCTGTCGAGAGCAGTGTGCCCGTGCCGGATCGATGGAAGGCAAAAAGGCCCTGAGATTCCCAGAGCAGCTCGCCTCGGTCGGCGGGAAATCGTTCCCCCTTCCACGGTCCGGTGTCGGGATCGTGAGATCTGAGATCGAGGCGGAGCATGCGCCGCGTGGTGAGCATGTGCCAAGTCGTCTCGTCCCGCTCCTCGTCCCGCAAGTTACCGCCCTCGCTACGCAGACCGAGGAGGGCCTCGCCACTCTCCAACGTGAGCTCGAGCCCTGCGCAGCGGGCGAGCCAGGGACCGGGCTCCAAGAGGAGCACCCGCCTGCCCAGCACGGCCGCCACCCAAGCGTCCGAGGCGACGAGCTGAACTTTCGGATGTCTTCCAAGCTCCTGCCGGGAGAAGCTAGGTCCAACCAGAGGCTCGGCGAGCTCGACGTCAGGTGTCAAGGCCTCCCAGAACCGGTCGCGCCAGCGAGGGGGAAGAGGCTCTCCACAAATCCGGCAGAACAGGCCGCCTGCCCGAGTTCGCCCGCCGCAGTCCTTCTGGGGGCAAACCTGCGACGCTGTGCCGCATTCGGCGCAGAGCGCCGTCGAACCGAGAAGACACTCAGCGGGTGGGGGGAGCTCCGCGCCGCCATGCGGGCCAGGGCAGGTACGGGAGACTTCTGCGAGACGAGCCGGTGTACTCATCTGGGCCATTCTATTACGAGCAGAGACGGGCAAGGAAGACTTCGCCAAGAAAGTCCAAGACACTTACCGGCTGTCGGCTCGATATGCGTGACTTGACAATTTGATCCCGAATTTTTTCGTAGAGCGGAATTACGAACAAGAAGCCCAAGAAGGCTATCGCGATCACAGTCCATCGTTTCGAGACTCCTTTAGCGAAAAAAGAAGAAAATATGGCCAAGGCAAGAGAGATATACAATAGAAAGGTCCATCCCGTATCCACCCACAATCCCCAAGGCGGCATAGAAGACTGAGCCTGAGGAACGAGATCTTCCTTTTTCCGCAAGCTCCCCACTCTGCCACGAAGAGCGTAAAGTAGCCCGGAAAATATCACAGCGAGAGCAAAGAGGCACCACACAAGCTTATTACCATCCCACAAGATATTGTTTTGCCACGAGAAAGATTGAGCTATAGCAGCCACCGAGGAGGCAAACGCAAAGGAACTTAGTAGCGTTGAAGATAACCTGAGGGACCAAAGGGTCCAGGTTTCCGCCGCAATCTTGGTTATGACATGAAATCTTTTCTCCTGCTTGGGCTCGCCGGCAGGAGTTGACAGGCCCGATATAGTCGCTCTCCATTCATGCGCACATCGCCTCAACGGAAAGCTACTGGGCCGCCAAAACGTATCCGGTTTGTATAATAGACCAACCGTCTCTTTTATAATTTCATCGTCATCATCCATCTTTCTAAAACCGAGTTGCAAGCATTTTCCACGACTATCAAAACAATCCTTTTCAATGTCCCTATAGTAGACCAGATGATAGACAACACCAAAGATCGGAATAACATCAAAAAAAATCCGCCGGGTCTTATCTGTGAGCCAATGCATGCTTGGTCCATCCTCGCGCAACACCTCCTTAACCTGGGGGTCATTGTCGATGTAGCGAAAGTGCCTCTTAGCATAGACCTCCGCGGAGCCTTCTCGCTTAGCATCCTCCATGGCGCCATCGGGCCGGTAGTAGAATACCCTTACAGAGAACTTAACATGCTCCGCATATAGCCAAGCAGTCAACAAAGAGAACGCAAGCAAGAAGAGGGCGACAAGAGCGAAGATACGTCCATGAAAAAATAGCTTCTTCCACCAGATGGTAAATGCCTCCCTTATATCGGTTTGCGGCGACATTAGTTCCACCCTTATAAACGGAATCCTATCTTTTTGATTGGCGAAATTTCCCTCCATAGTCCATGGGAAGGAGAACTCTGTAAGCACATCTTCCGTTAACTTTATGGGTATCAGATGCGGCATAGATTTCCATTCCGTAGAGGAACTCTCGTCTTCAGGCTCAACCGGCTCGATTCTCGGTTCGTGAATCAGAGGTTCACCCTTGGCGCTGAGGCGGCCCTCGGCTATAGTGACCGAGAGATGCCTCGATTTCGTATCTGAGGTCAACAAAAATAGCGGTAAGTATTCAGTCTCTCTTTCTTCATGAACTGCGTCGGCCGGAATCTCCAGATAATATGGCCCGATGGGCGAGCTTGGAGCTTGGAGCGTAGGATAGGGGTAGCTGGTAACAGTTGGCCAGTGTCCAGAATACCAGACCGATCCACCTGCAGGATTGAGACCCGTCACGAGGCAGGGATAGACTCCGCTCTTACGGCCAATCCGGCGCCTGATCTCGTCGGTAAACAGATTGGGATCCGTCGAATCCCAGAGGGCGCCGTTGAGCAAAGCTGCCCCTGCTCCTCCTCCTCCACCCTTCTTCTTCTCGGCGATCTGTCTTAGGCCGTATCGCCAGTCCCTTAGTACACTATTTCGGCTTTGGAGCCGTTTTATGGATCCAGGATCGACCACCAGGAATAGGGCGCGAAAAGGTTTCTCTGGCTCTTGATGAACAAACCCAAAAAGCACCTTGAGAAAGCCTGTATCCGCACCCTGAGAATCCCTGAAGAGCAGTTTAAGCTTCCCCTCTCCCTCCGGTTCGTGCATCCCGTCCGTCAGTATGACATAGTACTTGTGAGCACGTTGGGAAGCCTCGCTGTGGGAGTCACAAGATTTTTCCTTGCGTGAATCACATATCCTATGCTCGTCAACCCGAGGCGAAGAACCAGTAAAGAGGTTTTCAATATCTGTCCGGTTTCCTGGATAGGCTGGGTTACTCTCCAGCGGTGCCAACGAGTTTTCAATTTCGTTCCTTGCTGCAATTCCACCATCTTTTACTGTCTGGATCCATTCGGTGGTAACTTCCAGATGTCGCCCTTCATAGTAGTCCTCGCTAAAGGTATCGACCGTCAGCCAATCACCCTGTTCGAGAGGTAGCGAGCTAACCAATGGAACCAGTGCCTTGGGGATGGGTTCCTCAGCCGTAACGTAACTGCCAGAAATGTCGAGGACGACGTGCCAGTCGATCGGAGTATTGAGAAAGTCGGCGACACTCTGACAGTAGTCTTCTTGAAATTTTCGAAATTCCGCGAATGACATGGGCTGGACCTGCACCGACGCAGAGCCTCCGTGCACCAAGGAGCTAGAGTCGCGACAACTAGCTGAGGTAAAGGCCAACACGCCTAGGAAAAATAGGCCGAGAGTGACTCGGTTCGCAGAAGGAAGCATAGCATGTCCTACATTTAGGCAAGTCACAAGAGAACTCCTCGGGAAGGACCCATGGCCATTTATCTATAGTTTAGGAACTAATCGTACCATGCTTTGTTCCAAAGGGAGAGGCCTCAAGAGAGGAAACCGACTCTCTGCCGACTCAAGGCGAGTCGACAGCAAGTGCACCGATTGGCTCCCGGTCGGGCCCAGCCCCCACAGATGCCTCCGCAGGGACCCGCGGTGATCGGACAGTTCTTAGGACACTCTCGGAACCACCTTTGTTTAGGCGGGACGAGAAATCAGGACATGCATCCGCAGGAGACTAGTTAGGGTCAAGTTCGATTGCGGGGCGTCAACTTCGGCCGAGTGGAGAGGGAGAGCTCGCACGGCGCGGCGGGGACCTATACGCTCAGCCTGGATTCGATGCCGTAGGCGGGGATTGGCTACCACTCCCTGCCGACCTCCTACCGGCGCGCTGGTGGCACTCCACGCGTTGCTTCTCCGCAACGCCCAGCATGGAACGCCAATGCGCCGCGGTAAGGCTTAACCGCCGGCATCCACCTCATCCCAGGCGTCGCGCTGGCAGACACAGCCATCGCGCTCTGAGGCATAGCTCCTGCGCTCGCATACACAGCCATCGCGCTCTGAGGCATAGCTCCTGCGCTCGCATACACAGCCATCGCGCTGCCTGACACAGGCATTGCGTTTGGTGACACAGCCTCAAGGCTTAAAGCGCTGTAGCTGTGTCTTCGAGCGCGAGATCTATGCTCCCAGACACAGCGGCTGCGCTGCTAGACTCAGCGGCCGAGATGTGCTGAAATCTCTCGCGTAACCGGAGGAGACCGCGCATGGCCTCGAACGACCGCTCCTTGTCGGGCCGCATCACGCGGTGGCGCAACCTGTTCAGGAATGTCCAGGAGCTTCTGCCGGAAGTGCCTCACGTCGAAGGGGATCTCCAAGAGCTTCGCGGGATCGCGGACGAGGTCTCGGCTCTGCGGGCCGAGCGGATGATTCAGGAGACGAAGCTGCGGGAGATCACCCTGAAGATCCGGAAGCTCGCCAAGAAGGGCGACAGCATCAGGGGCCGCATCGGCGCGAGTCTCAAAGGCAGGTACGGCTTCGATGCCGTCCTGCTTATTCAGTGCGGCTTCACACCGCGCAAGCCGAGGATTGACCGGGGAATGAAGCTGTCGGCCGAAGACGAGGCGCGCCTCGACCCGAGACCCTCTCCTCCGGCCCCCTCTCCCGCACGCCCGGGAGCGGAGGAAGAGGCGAGCGGTGGCACAAATGAGGTAGGCGCTCCTGCTGGCAGGATCTTGTCCTGACGCCCCGGGAACTTTGACCTCTACCCCGGAACTTGGACCCGTGCTCACCGCTCGCCAGGGGTGAGCTTACCACCAGAAGGAGCTCGCGGGTCAGCCAGCGACTCCGGGGTCGACATCGGCCTCTTCGTCCTCGTCTTCCTCTCCGCGCGGCCAGGTGTTGAAGACCAGGACCTCTCCCTCGACCAGGGCCTGCTCGAAGAACTCGCGGTCTTCGTCGTCCGCGGTGTAGTCCGCGCTGGTGACGATCGTCCCGTCTTCGAGCGCTTCCACGGACCAGCCGTAGTCGTGGATCAGCTCGGCGGCCCGCTTCTCCGCGTCGCTCCGCTCCGTGCTCTGGATCCAGCAGCTCACGTAGGCTCCCCCAGCGTCGAGGAACTCCTTGGCGTCCGGGGTGGGGACCGCGTGGAAGGTCAGGAAGTACATGGCCATGGCGCGAGACTATCACCGGGAGGAGAGGAAAAAAGGGCCGCGGGGCGGGGAGAGGAGGGTTGTTTCCCGCCCCGCGGGTGGAACGGAGGGTTCGTCTCTGTCTGCGGATCAGTGGGCGCTGGCGACCTTGGCTTCCTTCTCTTCCTCGGCCAGCCACTGCGCCAGGACCTCCTCGGGGACCGGGGCGAGCGTCGCCGAGAGCTTCTGCTCGGCTCCCGCTCTCGCCACGGTCCAGGTCACCTGGCTCCCCACCCCGATCGAGGCCTTGGCCGCTTTGATCCGGTCGTGGTCCTTGACCGGGATGCCGTTCAAAGCCACCAGCACGTCTCCCGCCCGGAAGCCGGCCTGCTCGGCCGGGCTGCCCGGCGCGACCTTGGTGACGCGGTAGGCGCCGGTCGCCTCGTCCTTGTCGGTCTCGATCCCCAACCAGCCCTTGGCGGCCAGCTTGGCTTTCGCGGCGTGCGCGTCCTTGTCGCAGTTCTCCCCCGAATGATCGCCGCCGGCGAACGCCGCCGTGATGAGGCCGACCACCAGGGCAAGGGCGAGGAATGTGACCGTCGGTTTCATGCTGACCTCCTTGGCTCGGACCGGAGCGCGGCTCCGTGCCGCGTCCAACGGAGACCAGCCTACGGATCGCGCCTGTAAAACTCCTCACCCGCGGGTAAAACATCCGCAAAGGCTGTAAAGGGTTGGTAAATCACGGAGCTTCCCGAGTGGCTGGGGCCTGCCCCCGCCCGACCTCACCCCCCCGGCCCCCCTCTCCCATCTCCCACCCCTCCTCCGGGAGAGGGGGGAGCTGCTCTTCCGAAGGCGACGAGGATCCCCGTGAAGATCAGGAGCGTCGCGAGCGAGATCAGCGTGTACTGCTCGTCCCGCCAGTCCGGCATACCGAGGACCGGCAGCGATACCAGCTCCGAAAAGGCCGCGAGCGCGAGCAGGGCGATCCCCACCCAGCGCTCCTCCACCCACAGCAGCGCCGGGATGAGAATGAAGGCGTAATAGTAGGAGGTGAGGTCGACCGCGAAGGCGATCCAGAGCGTGCCGAGGGCCGCCGCGATCCAGGGCTCCGGCCGGCTCCTCGCTGCGCGTCCGAGGAGGACGAGCGCCGCGGCGGCGAGGAGTGCCGCCAGGAGCCGCGCCTCGTGCCAGGCCGCCAGACGCGCCTCCTTCCAGCGCAGCCAGGGATCGGCGGCGGTCTCGTCGACCAGATGCCGCCCGACCTCGGCCGGACGGTACGTCACGACCGTCCGCAGGCCCATGTCGTTGGTCAGCGGCGTCGCTTGGTGCTTGCGGGTGTTGGCGGCGAAGGCGCGCCAGGCTCCGGGCCCGGTCACCACGAGGCTCGCGGACATCAGGAGCGCCGTGGCTAGGGCGGCGCCGCCGAGGAAGCGCAGGTGGGTCCGGACTTCCGGCCGTCGCAGGCCGGCCCGCAGGCCGTCGCGGAGGACGAAGGAGGCCACGGCCGCCGCCGGTCCGGCCGCGAGGAGCCCGGGGAAGATGCGGAGCATCGCCGCATAGCCGAGCGCCAGACCGCCGAGCCAGGGCCTCCCCTTCTTGAGGCACGCCACCGCGGCGACCGTGTAGAAGAGCCAGTCCCAGCGCAGGAACGCCCCGCCGGTCCAGAAGAAGCGGCAGGGGAAGAAGGTGGCGAAGACGAGCAGCGCCACGGCGAGCGGGCGCAGCCCGAAAGCCCAGCCGATCACCGCCAGCAAGGCGAGGAAGTAGATGGGATCGAGGAGCGTCAGGGCGAGGATCTGGCCGTCGCTCGCCGGCCCCCCGGGAGGAAAATTGGCGAGCCACGAGCCCGCGATCAGCCAGACCGGAGTGCCGTTGAAACCGTGGTCGGTCGAGACCTCCTCCCAGCGCTCCGGCGTCTCGCGGTGGCGGAAGAAGGCCACGTCGGCGGTGAACTGACGCCAGCGGTCCGGAGAGAAGTGGGCGGTGCAGCGCTCGGGATGGGCGAGGATCTCCGCCGTCGACCCCAGCACGTTGGTGCGGAGGTTGGTGATCTTGCGGTGCTCGACCCACGGAGCCAGCCGCGGCTCCCGGGCGTCGGCGACCGCGATGCACTCATAGAGCCGGTCGTAGGAGAGCTCGCGGAAGTACTTGGCGCCGAGGTAGTAGTGGAGGGTGTCCCAGGTGTGGACGAAGTTGCCGAAGTGGAAGGCGCCGAAGTTGAAGTAGGTGAGCGCGGCCACCACCGCCGCCACGGCGAAGAGCCGCCGGCTCCGCTCGCGCCGCGCATCGGCGACGAGGAGAGCGAGCCCCAGGAGCGCCAGCAGCAGCTCCCACCAGCGGCTCGTGAGATCGTTCCAGTACGTGAAGAGGTCCGGCACCGGCGGACGATAGCAGAGGTAGGGGCCCGGCAAGGTCGTCGCAGTCGGAGCCTTCCCCCGCCCGACCTCACCCCCTCGGTCCCCCTCTCCCATCTCCCACCCTTCCACCGGGAGAGGGGGAAGCTTGCGAGAGAGGGCAGGCACAAGGCCTGCCCCTACAGGATTTGCCCGATTGACGTAGGGGCAACCCTTGTGGTTGCCCGGAAGGGCGGAGGCGCCCCTCTCCCGGTGGAAGGGTGGGAGATGGGAGAGGGGGACCGAGGGGGTGAGGTCTGTAAATCATTCGTAAAAGGTCCCGAGCATGCTCTATATTGACTGCTCGCCATGAAGATCCGGCGCCCTCTTCACCGGCAGACGCTCTGGATCGGCTTCGTCGCCGTCCTCGTGCCCCTGCTCATCCTGCTCGGTCTGCAATACCGCTGGCTGGTCAAGCTGGACAGCACGTCGGCTCTCGCCCATCAGGCGACCCTCTCGAACTATCTGGAGGCGGTCGCGTCGGAGGTGCAGTACTTCTACAGCGGCGTGGCCGAGCGCGGGCTCAACCTCCCGGCGTCGGTCTTCACCCAGCACCGGCTCGACAAGGCGGCCCACTACTTCAAGAAGAAGGGAGTCGCGGGCGCGAGGCGCCTCTTCGTGGTCGATTTCGTCCAGGACAAGGACGGCTATCCCCTGTTCTTCGAGCCGTCGTGCGAGTCTCTGTCCCTCCCCTCCTGGTCGCCCGAGGTGCGAGCCACCTATGTCGCCGCCGCGCCGTGGCGCATCCTCGCCCACAAGGGCGGCGTCGTGGAGCCGGTGACCTTCAAGATCGACGAGCGGGACCCCGAGTACCGCATCCTCTTCTATCCGATCACCGACGAGTCCTCGAAGGTGGTGGGGCTCGCCGGGATGATCCTCGACGAGTCGTATTTCTCCGAGGTCGTCCTCCCCGCGGCGGTGGCCAAGTCGCTCCCCAAGCTCTCGCCGGGCTCGCAGGGTGTCATCGATCCGATCGTCTCGGCGTGGGATTCCAAAGGGCGGCTCACGTTCCTGAGCGACTGGTCGGCCAGCCAGGGGAAGCACCCGGAGATCCGCAGGCACCTGCCGTTCGTGTTCGCCGACTGGACGATCGGCATCGCCAGCCGGCACGCCACGGCGGCCCAGGTGGCGCGGCGGAACTTCCTTCTCAACATCGCCCTGTCGGTGGCCCTGGCCGCAGCCCTTCTCGGCGGCATCGTGCTCGCCCTGCGCACCGCGTCGCGCGAGATGAGGCTGTCGCAGATGAAGAACGACTTCGTCTCGAACGTCTCCCACGAGCTGCGCACGCCGCTCGCCTCGATCCGCGTGTTCGGCGAGCTCCTGCGCCTCGGACGCGTCGACAATCCGGACAAGGCGCGCGAGTACGGCGAATACATCGAGACCGAGAGCCGGCGCCTGACCCAGCTGATCAACAACATCCTCGATTTCTCGAGCATCGAGTCGGGCAGGAAGAGCTACCGCTTCGAGCGCTCCGATCTGGAGGAGCTGGTCGGCGAGACGCTGCGCACGTTCGGCATCCGCCTGCGCCAGAGCGGCTTCAAGATCTCGTTCGCCGGACCGGACCGGCCGCTCCCGCCGGTCTGGATCGACGCCGGCGCCCTGGCGCAGTCGCTGAGCAACCTGCTCGACAACGCGGTCAAGTATTCGAACGGCAGCAGCGAGATCGAGGTCGCCCTGCGCCGCGAGGGGAGCTGGGTGGTCGTCGCGGTGCGCGATCACGGGATCGGCATCCCGCGGGACGAGCAGGGGAAGATCTTCGAGCGCTTCCATCGCGTGAGCACCGGGCTGGTCCACGACGTCAAGGGGAGCGGACTGGGGTTGTCGATCGTGCGGCACATCGTCCAGGCGCACGGCGGCAGGGTGGCCGTCGAGAGCCGCCCGGGCGAGGGGAGCACCTTCTCGATCCTTCTGCCCATCGATCCGCCGGAAGCCGCAGCCGCCGGCGTCTTCGCCGTTTCCGAGGTCTGAGCGAGGCCTGAGATGACACGAGTGCTGATCGTCGAAGACGACACCGCCATGTCGGTCGCGCTGCGCGACGGCTTCGAGTACGAGGGGTACGCCGTGACCGTCGCGCAGGACGGGGAGTCCGGCCTGCGCCTGGCGACGGCCGAAGCGCCCGACCTGATCCTGCTCGACGTGATGCTGCCCAAGATCACCGGGCTCGACATCTGCAGGAAGCTGCGCGGCGACGGCAACCGCGTGCCGATCATCATGCTGACCGCCCGCGGCCAGGAGATCGACAAGGTGCTGGGGTTGAAGCTCGGGGCGGACGACTACGTGACCAAGCCGTTCGGCTTCATGGAGCTGATGGCGCGCGTCGAGGCGGTGCTGCGCCGCTGCACGTCTCCGGAAGCGCCGCAGCTCGGCACGGTCCGCTTCGGCGACGTGACGCTCGATTTCCGGGCGCACGTTCTTCCTCCAGCACCGCGGCGAGGTGGTGACGCGCGAGCGGCTGCTCGACACGGTGTGGGACTACAACGCCATGCCCTTCACCCGCACCGTCGACATGCACATCGCCAAGCTGCGCAAGAAGATCGAGGACAACCCCGCGGACCCCCGGCACATCATCACGGTGCACCGGCTGGGCTACAAGCTCGTGGGATAGGCTGCGCCCTTGGGCGGTGGCGTGAGGAGGGGGTGAGGGTCACCCCCGTCCGATCCACCGCAACACCCTCTCGCGCAGGCGCCAGGTCGCGGTCCCCAGCACGTAGCGCAGGTCACGAACGGTCTCCTCGCGCCGCCGGCTCTCTTCGCGGAGCGCCTGCGCACAGAGGCGAACGCACTCCGCCGCCGCCCGCCCCTCCTCGTTGAGTCCCGGGGAGGGACAGGCGCCCTCCGCGATCACCTCGCCATAGAACCCGATCAGGCGATCGAGGGCTACGTCCAGGCCGGCGGTCTCGCGCACCTGGCGGGAGACCTGGGCGGCGTCTCGCGGATCGTAGCGCTCGATCCGCCGCAGCACGCCTTCGGGGGTGACCGGATCGCGCAGGGTGCGCGCTCCCAGGTTGTTGCGCCGCAGGCCGTCGAGCTCGCCGCTCGTCACCAGGGGACCCAGGCCCCGGTAATCGCAGAGGATGACGGCCGCTCCCACGGCCAGGGCCTCCAGGGCAGAGCGCGCTTTGGCGAAGACCAGGTCGTACCCGCCCAGCCGGGATTCCGGATCGGGGACCGACCGGCCGGCGCCGGCGCCGAGGACGTCGAGCTCCAGGCCCGCGCGCCGGCAGGCCTCGCGCACGGCCGGCAGATGGGTGTCCTCGCGGGCGTAGTTGCTGAAGACGAGAGCGCGCCGGGGGCGCGCCGGGAGCGGAGCAGAGCGGGGCCGGAAGCGCTCCAGATCGACCCAGTTGAGGAGGATGCGGAGGCGCTCCTCCGGCGCGCCGGCGGCGAGCAGGCGGTCGCGGTTCGCCTCGTCCACCGCAACGTAGCGGCGAATGCGGGTGAGGAGAGGCGGGGCGTCGTGCCAGGCCGTGGCATCGTGGGAGACGAAGAGCGCCGGAATGCCCGGGAACCGGAGCAGCGCCTCCACGGTCTGCGGCTGGTGGTGGCCATGGATCAGGTCCGGCGGCTCCCCCACCGCGGCCAGATCATCCATCACCTGCACACCCGAGCTCCGGATCTCCTCGGCGATCGCGCCGGTCTCCGGGCTGTACACGAGCGGGGTGTGGCCGCGCCGCCGCAACCCCAGAGCGGCGTCCTTGATCCAGACCTCGGTGCCGGTCCGCGACGCCAGAAAGAGATTGGTGAAGAGGACGCGGAGCGGACGGCTCATGCGCTGCGCCCGAGCTCGCGGAGGGCGCGGGCGACCGGGAGGAAGTGCTCACGGAATCGCAGGACGCGCTCGTAGTGCCCCTCCTCCACCTGCCGCTCGCCATACCGCTCGTAAGACGGCGGCTCCGCGAACAACGCCTCCAGATCGGGCTCCGCCTCCACCGGCCGCAGGCATTCCACCGCGAACGCCGCGGCCCCGTGCACGGCCAGGTTGCGCTCCACCTCGAAGGCCATCTCCGGATAGCCCCGCGCCGCCTCCAGCTTGCGCGCGAGGGCGCCGTCCCGCAGCTCGAGGCGGAGGGCGCGCGTCCGCACCGGCTCCGGGCAGCGGCCGGGGCCCTCCTCCAGAGGGAAGTCGTAGACGGCGATGGGGCGGCCGGTCCGCCGCCTCGCGACGGCCACTGCCGCGTCGGTCATCACCCGGCAGAGGTCGTGCGACGGGTTGTATCCCTCAAGGGCGTCACCTGCCACCAGCGAGACACCGCGCTCGGCCAGCGCGCCGGCCAGCTCGAGGACGAGACCGGCGAGGACGTCCGTCTCCCGGTCGAGCAGGATGCGGTACAGCTCGCGGTCGGTGAAGCGGCCGAAGATCGGGCCGGGCCGCGCGCCGGCGCGGCGGAGCACCGCGGCGGTCGACGGCACCCGGGAGACGCCGCGGTGTCCCGAGCCGTCGGTGAGGACGAAGACCTCCGGACGCTCCCGCTCCAGCCAGCCGTAGATCCGGAGCTCGTGTCCGGGGTGAGCGACGACGAGGGCGGAGCGCGAATCCGGCATGGTCTGGCGCAAGCTCATACCGCCGCTGAGGGCGCCGGAGCGGAGAGGACCGGCGCGGCCGGAGACCTCGCCAGCCAGCCCCCCTCCCGCACGACCTCGATGAGCGACTCGACGATGCGCGGATCGAACTGGCGGTCCGCTTCCCGCCGCAGCTCCTCGATCGCCGCCTCGACGGACACGCCGCGGCGGTAGGGGCGATCGTGGGTGATGGCGTCGAAGGCGTCGACCACGGCAAGGATGCGGGCGTCCTCCGGAATCTCTTCGCCGGAAAGCCCGAAATAGCCGGGGTAGCGCACGCCGTGGCGCGCGCCGTCCCAGCGCTCCTGATGATATCGGATCAGCGGCTCGACGGCGCGCAGGGCCTCGACGTCGCGGATGATCCGCAAACCGATCTCGACGTGCTGTTCCATGAGGTCCTTCTCGTCCGGAGTCAGCCCGCCGGGCTTGTTGAGCACCCACTCCGGGACGCCGATCTTGCCGACGTCGTGCAGCATGGCGCCGTAGCGCAGCACGCGGAGCCTGCGCTCGTCGAGGCCCAGCTTGCGGCCGATCAGGACACAGAGCTGGGCCACCCGCTGGACGTGTCCCTCGGTGGTGGGATCTTTGGCTTCGATGGCCGCCGCCAGCGAGAGGACTGTCCGGTCGAAATCCTTCTCGAGCTGTCTCTCGTGCGCCCGCACCCGCTCCAGGAGACGCAGGTTGCGGCCGGCGAGCCAGCCGCCGACCAGGGAGAACGTCGCGAAGAAGCCGACCGTGGTATAGGCCGGGGCGAGGACTTCCTGGAGGTTGCCGAGCGAGTCCGGACGGGCCAGCAGCAGGACGGTCAGATACGAGGCCGAGGCGAACGAGCCGATCAGGATCGCCGGTCCGGCTCCTCCCTGGAGCGCGGCCAGGCCGATGGGGGCCACCAGCAGGATCGACAGCCAGTGCGGGAAGGCCCAACCCAGGCGCTCGAGGAGCACTCCAGGGACCAGCCCGACGAGGACGAGCCCCACGCACTCCGCCACGCCCCGCCCGGACCGGAGCCAGGTCCGGAGACGCTCGCGGTCCGGCGCCGCCAGCAGCAGATCGGGGCGCAGCGCGAGGAGGAGAGGCAGGCCGAGGACCGCCGCCGCGGCGAGGTCCGAGATCCACCAGAAGAAGAAGTTGTAGGCCACCTCCCGCTGCGCCGGGGCGAGGCTGCCGAGGGCCACCAGCCCGACCGTGCCGATCACCGCCGAGGCCAGGTTGTTGAGCAGGGCGCCGGCGAAGAAGGCACGCCGCAGCCGCCGGCCGGTCCCCCCGTGGGGATGGCGCAAGGCCCACGCCGGGATCGCCACGGTCACTCCGTTGGCCAGACAGGAGAGGGCGAGCCCCGGGAGATGCGTCGCCACACCCCAGGGCGAGGCGATCACTCCGAGCAGCACGCCGGCGACGCCCCAGCTCCCGAAGGCCGCGCCGGCCGCCAGCGAGATGCCCGCCGGAGGGAAAACGAAGGAGGCGCCTTCGGGCTGGCTGAATTGCGCCGCGAAATCGCTCGCGAGCTTGAACGCCAGCGCGGTCCCCGCGAGCTGCAGCACGCGCCAGGGGAGGCGGTACCTCTTCACCGGGTCCATGCTCATTCCGGCCCTCCGGGCTCCACGGGAAGCCGAGCGAAAGCGACTGAGATGTGCACTCTTGTATACCCGGGGCTTCGAGGCGTGTCAAGGACGGGAGGTCTGCTACATTCCTTTCATGAATTCGCTCTCCCGCCGCACCGCCCTCCTGCTCGCCGGTGTCTCGCTCGCCGCGGCCGCCGCGCTTTGGGCCATCCCTCCGGATATCTGGGCGCGCGGGCTCGGCGGCCCGGGGCGCGAGCGCGCGAGCGGCGTGGCTCCCGACCGCGGCGGCACGGTCTACACGGTCGGCCGGATCGAGGGCGAGGCCACCCTCGGCACCGCGCACGTGACCTCGGCCGGAGCGGATGCGCTGGTCGCCTCGCTCGACGCGAAGGGCCAGGTCGTCTGGGCGCACGCCCTCGGCGGCCCCGGGCCGGACGAGGCGCGCGCCGTGGCCATCCTCACCGAAGGCGACGTGTTCGTGGTGGGCTCGTTTTCCGGCAAGGCCGATTTCGATCCCGGTCCCGGCCGTACCGAGCTGGCCAGCGCGGGAGGCACCGACGTCTTCGTGCTGCGCCTCACGCCCGAAGGCGCGCTCGTCTGGGCCCGCCGTCTCGGCGGCTCCCAGGCCGACACAGGGGTCGACGTGGCGGTGGACAGCCGGGGCGTCTACGTCGCCGGCTCGTTCCGGGGCTCCCTGGAAGCCGGCGCGAGCCGCCTCGCCGGCGCCGGCAAGAGCGACGGCTTCGTGGCGAAGCTCGACCTCGCCGGCACGCCGCAATGGGTGCAGCGGATCGGCGGCCCCCAGGACGACGAGGCGCGGAGCGTGGCCGTCGAGGCCGGAGGCGAGGTCTGGGTGACCGGCAGCTTCGAGGGCAAGGCCGGGATCGGTCCGGAGGCAGGCGCCTCCGTGGAGAGCGCCGGCAAGTCGGACGGATTCCTCGCGCGGCTCGGGCCGGACGGCGGGGTCCTCTGGAGCGGCCGGATCGGCGGCAAGGGAGAGGATGCGGTCACCGCCGTGGCAACCGGGCTCGGCGGAGCCTGGATCACCGGCTACTTCACCGACATCGCGGACTTCGATCCCGGCTCGGCCGTCACGACGATGGCCAGCGTGGGCAAGACGGACACGTTCGTCGCCCGTCTCGCCAAGACCGGACAGCTCCGCTGGGTGCAGCGGATCGGCGGACCGCACTACGACACCGGAACCGGCGTGGCCCCCGATCCCGAAGGCGGCGTCTGGTCGCTGAGCGTCCAGATCGAGAGGAGCGGCTTCTCCCTCGACCCCGAGTCCACCGACGACCGCGCCGCCCTCACCCACTTCGACCGCAACGGCGAGCGCAAGATCACGCGCGACATGGCCGGCGAGGACGGCCTGCGGGCACTGGACGTGGCCGTCGACTCCGCCGGCAATCCCTGTGTCGCCGGGGCGTTCCGCGGCAAGGGAGAGGTGATCACCGGCTTCGAGGCGGCCTATCTGCCAAGCGCCGGCCAGACCGACGCTCTGGTCGCCCGGATCACCAAATGACCTGTGTCCGGTTTCGCATCTCTTTGCCGCACTTGTAGATCGATGAGTCCGGAACAGCGCGAGAAAACGGGCGGCCGTGGTATTCTATCGTTCGGTCATTTGTAAGACCACTGTTTGATTGTTCCACACGCATCTCTTCGCGGCCTGGGTCCAATGGCGGGCTCACGGCCGGTCCCGGACGAGGAGGAATTCATGCTATCCACAAGGAATCGAGGAGCACTCTCCGCGCTCATCGTCGCTGTCCTGCTCGCACTCGCTCTGACTCCGGCGAGCGCCGCATCCACGGGCTCCGAGGCGCCCGCGCGGGCCGAAACCCCCATCCTCTCCCAGCTCTGGGAGTGGCTCACCAGCCTCCTCGCCACGGACACGACGAGCAGCGGAGGGGGAACGGACTCCGCCACGACCTGCACGGCGACCGACCCGGGTGGACGGGGCTGTGCGATCGATCCCAACGGCGGTTCGGTGTAGGGGCAAACCCTTGTGGTTGCCCTGCCTTCGCTTTGCTCCCCTTTCCCCCTCGCGGGAGAGGGGCCGGGGGTGAGGGTTCTGTGCGATAATCCCCCAGTTGCTGTTTTCTCATTCTGGAGGGATCGATGGCCGGAGAGGATCGATCAACCAAGCACCCCAGCCCCGCACAGCTGAGCCGCTTCCTCGCCGGTGAGATGTCGGGGAGCGAGGCCGCTCCCGTCGTCGCCCATCTCCTGACGAAGTGCCAACACTGCCGCGAGCAGATGGAACCCTTGACCGCGGTGATGTTCGCCAAGGGCGCTCCGCCGGAGCCGCCGGCGACCGACGGCACGGAGTACGACTTCCCCATCTTCCGGGCCTTCGCCACCGCCCGCCGCTATGCCGAATCGCTCCTCAGGGAGCGCCGGGAGGGCGAGGAGCGTCCGCTTCGCGAGGTGCCGTCGCCGGCTCCGCTGCCGGTCCATGAGCGGAGCCTCCGCGACGAGCTGCGCTGCCACAAGCTCCTCGAGCGCAGCCGCTCGCTGCGCCAGAGCGATCCCGAGGGGATGGTGATGAGCGCCTCCCTCGCGGTCTCGCTGGCGGAGCAGATCGCTCCGGGAGCCCTGAGCCTCGCGGAGCTCGCCGATCTCCAGGCGCGCGCCTGGGCGGAGCTCGGCAACTCCCTGCGGGTAGCCGACGATCTGCCCGAAAGCGAGGCCGCGCTCGCCCGCGCCCTGGAGCGCACCGTCCATGGGACCGGAGACCCGCGCCTCCTCGGTCTCCTCATGGACCTGACCGCCTCCCTCTATGTAGACCAGCGGCGGTTCGCCGAAGCGGTCCGGCTGCTCGACTGCACCTATGCCCTCTACCGGTCCCTCGGCGAGACCCGGCAGGCCGGCCGCACGCTGATCAGCAAGGGGATCGCCACCGGCTATGCGCTCGACAACGAAGGAGCGGTGCGCCTGATCGGCGAGGGTCTCGGGCTGATCGACGCCCAACGGGACCCCAAGCTCGTCCTCGCCGCGGTCCACAGCATCCTCTACTTCCTGGTCGAGGATGGGCGGCTGGCCGAGGCGAGCCGCCTGCTGGAGCTCAGCCGGAGCCTCTACACCGCCCAGGGAGGGCGGCTCGACGTGCTGAAAGCCCGCTGGCTGGAGGGGCTGATCGCCGCCGGCCTGGGAGATGATGCGAGCGCCGAGCAGGCTCTGGCGGAGGTGCGGACCGGCTTCACCCAGGCCGAGCTCCACTACGACGCCGCCCTCGCCGGGCTCGCCCTGGCCGAGGTGTGGCTGCGCGGCGGACGCACGCGCCAGATCCAGCGCCTGGTCGACGAGATGCTGTCGGTCTTCCGGGCGCGCAAGATCCGCCGCGAGGCGATCGCCGCCCTGCTGGTGTTGCGCGAGGCCCTGGCGCGAGAAGGAGCGACCGTCGCTCTCCTGCGCAGCGTCGCCTCCGAGATCGCCGGGCTGAAGCGCGAGCCGGCGCGGCAGGCCGGGCTCGCGCCGGGTTAAACGTCCTCCTCCACCTCGTCCTCGTCCTCCTCAGGCCTCTCCCCGGGCGCCCTGTCCCGGGTGGAGGCTTCCGCGTCCTCCATGCGCTCGCCGAGAGCCGCGCGCACGGCGCTCTCGACGAGCCGCTCGAGCTCGCGGGAATCGACCGCCGGCGGCTGAGGGGGCGGAGCCGCACCGAACCCGAGCTTCTGGAACCGCTTGAGAAACTCCTCCATCACCGCCTGGTCGGACGACGGCCGGTCGCCGGGGTAGAGCGTCTGAAAAAAGACATTGGGCTCCACGTCGAGAGCCCGGAGGATCGCCAGGATGTGGCGGAACTTGAGCTCCATCCGCCCGGTCAGGACCTGGCTGATATAACCGGGACCGGCGCCGAGCCGCTGGTCCAGCTCCTTGCGGGTGAGTCCAGCCGCCTGCATCACGGTCTCGAGGAGCTTGGTGGCGCGACGGACCTCGTCCTCGATCGTCATGTCCATAGTTTAGCGCACTCGACAAATCGAGGAAGGAGCTATGGATTCCTACGATCGGACAGCAGCTCAGGGTCCGGCAGCCCCTCGTCGATCGTCTTGAGCTCATCTTTAGAGACCCGACCAAGGAATCGGGTGACCCGGCGCTTATCGACGCTGCCAGCCTCACCGCCGCCCGACCCCGGGTTGCAACCCGGGATCGCGGTCCTGCGGTAGAATGCCTCCCCGGTCACGACATTCCGTCGTGGCACCCCGGAACAGAGCAGAGCGTGCGATGAATCCCAGACCCGAACAGATGAGCGAGATGGTCGACGCCGTCTATCGCTCCGACTCGCGCCGCGTCTTCGCGACTTTGGTCCGCCTGCTCGGCGATTTCGACCTCGCCGAGGAGGCGCTGCACGATGCTTTTGCGGCGGCGCTGGAGCAATGGCCGAAGGGCGGCGTGCCCGCGAACCCCCGGGCGTGGCTCGTTTCGGCCGGCCGCTTCAAGGCCATCGACGCCATGCGCCGCCGCGCGCGGTTCGACGCCGCACAGGCGGAGCTCGCCGAACGGCTCGAGACCGAGACCCAGCCTCCCGATCTGGACGACGAGCATCTCGAGGACGACCGGCTGCGGCTGATCTTCACCTGCTGCCATCCCGCACTGCCGTCCGACGCCCGGGTGGCGCTGACGCTGCGGGAGGTCTGCGGCCTCACGACCGAGGAGATCGCGCGCGCCTTCTTGACCGCTCCGCCCACGCTGGCGCAGCGCATCGTCCGCGCCAAGCGGAAGATCCAGGACGCGCGCATTCCGTATCAGGTCCCGGCGCCGGCCGAACTGGCGGACCGGCTGGAGACCGTGCTCCAGGTGATCTATCTGGTGTTCAACGAGGGGTACTCCGCCTCCTCGGGCGGATCGCTGACGCGGGCCGACCTCTCGGGCGAGGCGATCCGCCTGGGCCGCCTGCTGATCGAGCTGCTGCCCGAGCCGGAGGTCGCCGGGCTTCTCGCTCTGATGCTGCTCCACGAGTCGAGGCGCCCGGCGCGGACCTCATCCTCCGGCGAGCTGATCCTCCTGGAGGACCAGGACCGCTCGCTCTGGAACCGGGAGCAGATCGCGGAAGGGAGAGCGCTCGTGGCGCGTGCCCTGGCGGCGCGCCAGCTCGGCCCGTACGCCATCCAGGCCGCGATCGCAGCCGTGCACGCCACGGCGCCCGACGCCGCCGCGACGGACTGGGCCCAGATCGTCGGCTTCTACGACCTGCTGGAGCAGGCGCATCCATCCCCTGTCGTCGAGCTCAACCGGGCCGTGGCGGTCGCCATGCGCGACGGGCCGCAGGCAGGCCTCGCCCTGATCGACGACATCCTGGCGCGCGGCGATCTGGCCGACTACCACCTGGCTCACGCCGCCCGCGCGGATCTGAACCGCCGGCTGGGCAGGACCGCCGAAGCCCGGGCCGCCTACGAACGCGCCCTCGGCCTCACACGGCAGGAGCCCGAGCGTCGCTTTCTCGAGCGGCGGCTGGCCGGTCTGTGATTCCCCCTCTCCCGGGGTATGGGGGAAGGGGAGATGGGAGAGGGGGTCAGGGGGTGAGGACCCGTTGTCGATTTCGGGCCCACCCGAACGACTATCTGATGACGAACAGCTCGCACGGGCGCAAACCCGGCGGGCGGACATCCCTGGAACCAGGAAGGAGGCATGGATGAGCAGTGTACGGGTCCTCGTCGGTACACGCAAAGGCGCGTTCATCCTGACGTCGGACGGAAAGCGCAAGCAGTGGGAGATCACCGGCCCCCACTTCGCCGGCTGGGAGGTCTACCACGTCAAGGGCTCTCCCGCCGAGCCGAGTCGCCTGTGGGCCTCTCCGTACACCGGCTGGCACGGGCAGGTGATCCAGCGCTCCGACGACGGCGGCGCGACGTGGGAGCCGGTCGGGAACGCGTTCGCGTACCATGGGGCTCCCGGCACCCACCAGTGGTACGACGGAACCCAGCGGCCGTGGGAATTCAAGCGGGTCTGGCATCTCGAGCCCTCGCTGACCGATCCGGAGACCGTCTACGCCGGAGTGGAGGACGCCGCCCTGTTCCGCTCCGGGGATGCCGGCCAGACCTGGCAGGAGCTTCCCGGCTTGCGCGAGCATCCCTCGGGACCCCAATGGCAACCGGGCGCCAGCGGGATGTGCCTCCACACGATCCAGCTGGATCGGAGCCATCCCGAACGGATCTTCATCGCCATCTCGGCCGCGGGCGCGTTCCGGACCGATGACGCCGGCCAGACGTGGAAGCCGATCAACCGCGGCCTCAAGTCCGGCTACATCCCCGACCCGGACGCCGAGGTCGGCCACTGCGTCCACCGCATCGCGATGCACCCGTCGCGTCCGGACGTGCTGTTCATGCAGAAGCACTGGGACGTCATGCGCAGCGACGACGCGGGCGACTCGTGGTACGAGGTCAGCGGGAACCTGCCGTCCGACTTCGGGTTCCCGATCGATGTCCATGCGCACGAGCCGGACACCATCTACGTCATTCCGATCAAGAGCGACTCCGAGCACTTCCCGCCCGAGGGGAAGCTGCGTGTCTACCGCAGCCGGACGGGCGGCAACGAGTGGGAAGCGCTGACGAACGGCCTGCCGCAGAGCGACTGCTACGTGAACGTGCTGCGCGACGCGATGTCGATCGACTCGCTCGATTCGTGCGGCGTGTACTTCGGCACCACCGGCGGGCAGGTCTACGCATCAGCCGACGCGGGAGACACCTGGACCGCCATCGTCCGCGATCTGCCCGCGGTCCTCTCTGTCGAGGTCCAGACGCTGTCATGATCCGCGTCGTGCTGCCGCCGCACCTGCGAACGCTGGCCCGCGTCGCCGGAGACGTCGAGCTCCAGATCGACGGTCCGGTCACCCAGCGCTCGATCCTCGATGCGCTCGAAGCCAGCTATCCGGTGCTGCGGGGGACGATCCGCGATCATGCCACCCTGCAACGCCGCGCGTTCCTGCGGTTTTTCGCCTGCGAGCAGGATCTGTCCCTGGAACCGCCGGACGCGCCGCTGCCCGAGGCCGTCGCCCGCGGCGAAGAGCCCTTTTTCGTCATCGGAGCCATCGCGGGTGGATGATTCTGTAGAAATGGAGGCAAGACCGTGAAATACATGCTGTTGATCTATGGGGACGAGCACGCCCTGGACGAGGCCGAGCGGGAGCAGTGCTACGCGGACTCGACCCATCTTGCGCACCAGCTCTACGCAACCGGCAACTATCTGGCCGCCTCCCCGCTGCACCCGACGGCGACGGCGACCAGCGTGCGGATCCGTGAGGGCAGACGGCTGGTGACCGACGGTCCGTTCGCGGAGACGCGCGAGCAGCTGGGCGGCTATTTCCTGATCGAAGCCAACGATCTCGACGAGGCGATCGCCATCGCTGCCAAGATTCCCATGGCGCGCCTGGGAACGGTCGAAGTCCGGCCGGTCATCGAGATCGCGGGCCTGCCGGCGAAGTGATCCGCCGCGGAGGAGACCATGAGGTATCTGTGCCTGATCTATTATGAGGAGGCGAAGCTGAATGCTCTGTCCAAAAGCGAGTACGACGCCCTCGTCTCCGACGCTCTCGCCTACGACGACGAGCTCCGGATGAGCGGCCACTATCTCGTCTCGGACGCCCTCCAGAGCGCGGAGACGGCCACCACCTTGCGGGTCCGCAACGGCAAGATCTCCCTCACCGACGGTCCCTACGCCGAGACCAAGGAGCAGCTCGGCGGCTTCATCCTCATCGAAGCGCGCGACCTGAACGAGGCCATCCACGTGGCCTCCATGATCCCGCCGGGCCGCCTGGGGAGCATCGAGGTACGCCCGGTCAACCAACAAAGGAGCGAACGATGCAACTGAATGCTTACCTCTTCTTCAACGGCGACTGCGCCGAAGCGTTCAAGTTCTATGAGCAGTGCCTCGGCGGCAAGATCGTCATGATGATGACTCACGGGGAGTCGCCCGCCGCGGATCACACAGCACCCGACTGGCAGGACAAGATCATTCACGCCCGCTTGACCGTGGGAGACGCGGTCCTGATGGGTTCCGACAGCCCGCCGGAGTACCAGGAAGAGGCCAAGGGTTACTCCGTGAGCCTCGGTACCAGCGATCCGGCGGAGGCGGAACGCATCTTCAACGCGCTGGCGGAGAACGGCACGGTGAAGATGCCGTTCCAGGAGACCTTCTGGGCTCGCGGCTTCGGCATGCTCACGGACCGCTTCGGCATTCCCTGGATGATCAACTGCGAGAAGGCCCAGGCCTGAAACGATTGGGCAATGCCGGTGCGGCGCTTCACCGTTCGAAGACGGCGACAGCCCGCACCGGCGAGCCGGTCCCGCCGCGGATCCTGAGCGGCAGACCGATGAAGCGGAAACGTCCGCGGCCGACCAGCTGATCCAGATTGACCATGTTCTCGTAGTGGGTGAAGCCGAGCTCGCCGCAAATGTGATGGACTTCCTTGTTGGAAACGCCGGGCACCCCCGGCGACGCAGTCTCCACACCGAACGCCGCGATTTCCTGCCGGCCCAGCCAGCGCGCCGCGTCAACGCTGACGCCAGGTCCCTCGAGCCAATCGGCCGTCCCGTAGGCGCGGCGATAATGGTCCGTATACAGGAGAACCGTGTCTCCCTGCCGGATGGCGAGACCCGCCGCGGAGAGGGCGCGCTCCAGATCGGCCGGCTCGATCAGATCCCGCAGACCTTTCTGCGACAGGTCCAAGCAGATGCCTTCGGTATAGAACATCGCCAGAGGCATCGTATCGATCGACTGCCCGCGGTACTGGCGCGCCATATGATTCATCGCATCGACGTGCGTCCCCGTATGCTCGCCCAACTCCAGCCGGTTCACGGCGGGAGAGACCACGTCGCTGTCCGTGATGCCGTCCCACTGCTCGTGCGAGGCGTGCACGGTGATCTTGACGTCCGGAAGGCCGTGGAAGACCGGCATCCCCGAGAAGATCTCCTGGCTCAGATCGATGATCTCGGGCCTGCTCACTGCGCGCCCTCAGCCGGGCAGTCGAAGAAGTCGACCACTCCCGTCTGCAGCGAGTACTCGGCGCCCACCACGAGGAGCTTCTCCTTCTGGATCAGCTGCTCGAGAACCTCCGATCCGTGACGGAGGTGGTTTGCGGAAGCACGGACGTTGGCGCGGACCGCATGCCACACGAGGGCGTCGCGGTCGTGCCGGACCTCGGTCGCGAGCAGCGGCTCGACGGACGGCCGGATCCGGTTCACGATGGTGCGCAGGTTCCACGACCGATCTGCGGAAGGCCGCACGAGCTCCTCCAGGGTCGCGAGGACGGCCCCGCAGCTGGAGTGCCCGAGGACGACGACGAGAGGTGTGCCGAAGCGCGCCGCGGCAAACTCGACGCTGCCGACTTGAGAGGGCGCGACGATGTTGCCCGCGACGCGGATCACGAACAGATCGCCCAGACCTTGATCGAAGACGATCTCCGCGGGCACGCGGGAGTCCGAGCATCCGAGGATGATGGCGAAGGGCTCCTGGCGCTCCGCCAGCTCACGGCGGGTCTGGCTGGAGAACGAGCCTTGGGCAGTGCTCCCCGCCACGAAGCGCTGATTGCCCTCTTGAAGTCGCTGAAGTGCTTCTTGCGCCGAGATCATCCCATCCCACTCGCCGGGGCCGTCCGGCCTGGAGCGGCCAATCCCCTCATCCGCCCCGATCATAGCGGGGCACCCGTTCGGCCTTCAAGGCTCAGCGGGCAAACGTGCGATTACGGAGGACTGACGAGAGACTCGGTCGTGTTGAGACTGCCCCGCCATTGGAGGACCGCTCTCAGGAAGTCCAGGATCTCGGGAGAGCAGGAGGGCGCCCCGGATGTGGAGGTCATCGTGAATGTGTTGCGCCTCTTCTTGCCATACCAGGTCACCCTGAAGGCGCCAGGACAGAGGTTGCCCTCCGCCGTGTACGAGCAATCGGCCTGGCTGCCGATCCTTGCCGCAGCCATCGCTTCGTGCAGGACGGGAATCGAGGCTGCTTGTGGTGTCCCATAGTCAGCGGAGTTGGAGTAGATCGTGAGCGGGTCGGACTCGCGCGTCCTGGTGACCGTGAGGAACAAGGAATCATCGTCGAAGATGTAGTAGACGGCGTGCTCCACCACGGCTGACGTCGTGACCGCCCGAACCGCAAGCTTGAGCCTACGCTGCCCGAAGAAGTGGAGCTGTGGGAGCGCGTACCCCTGAGAGCAAACAGCACCGATGAGCAAAAGGAAGATTGCGGTAATCCTGAAACGACGATGTGGCATGGCGCCTGACCTCCTCGTGATATGCAGGGGTATACGAGCTTGGTGCCCCCGCCGCCCAAGAGAGCGACGATTCCCGAACGTCCTCGTGCCCGTCTTACGGTAGGATCTCTTCATGCGGCCGGTATTCGCGGATCCCAAGACCGACTTCGTCTTCAAACGTATCTTTGGCAGTGAGGTCCACAAGCCGCTCTTGATCGAGCTGCTCAATGCCCTGCTGGAGCTTTCCGGCGACCACCGGATCGTCGACCTCAAGTACCTCTCCTCCGAGC
>WNGB01000514.1_pt1 | contig 107567 bp, 103 predicted proteins | sample 5400681 | NCBI WGS metagenome assembly WNGB01 (sample SAMN13153367, study PRJNA577476) | soil metagenome | isolation source: 115 cm soil or saprolite under grassland replicate 2 | place: USA:California | collected 2016-06-15 | reverse complement strand
CGGTCTCTTCCGCCGCCTTGCGCGCCGCGTTCACTGTTCGTAGTGACCGGGGCTGACCAGCTGCCCTGAAGGGCGGTTCGATGTCCCGCCGACCTTCGCAGGGCGGCCGGTCAGGTCGCTTTCACAAGGACACGGGCGGTGATCGTCCGTGCGCACTCCAGGGATTCGGTGTGCGTGGTGTCGACCTCCAGGTGGTAGACCACGCCTTGGTGGAACTACTTCCGCCTGTGAGGCCGCCATTTCGGTGACGCGATCGCCTCGGGAGACCTCGCGGGCTGCGGCGACCGCGCTGTCGCATCGGACGCCGACCCACAGCACCCGTAGGCCGCTGAGAGAGCGTGCTGCAGCCGCTGCTGGGATGCGGCACCGCCGAGGAATACGTCGTCGATGATGAGCTTGGCGCCGGTGATTACGCGCGTGAGTATTGGCTGCATCTTCGCGTGAGTTCCGGCCCCACAACATGGGACCTAGACGTCGTCCTGAGGAACGAGATTTGGCCCCACCCCGAGCGGTCTTCGCATCTGAGCGTGACGTCGCGGCATGCCGAAGGCTCGCTGTGATTCATGGCTTTGGCGGTGTTCGGATAGCCCTCGCTCATTGAGAATTTTGCGTACCACCGATCTGAGACACCGCTGATCACGGCGCCTCACCCGAGTGTCCGGTTGGGGTTTCCCTCTACGCTACGGTCTCGGAGCTAGATGAGTGATTCCATGTCGAGAAGCTCTGACCGGCTCCGCTCACCAGGTGAAGGGCCACGACAGGCGCGGCCCACGACACCAGGAGACCACCATGCCGAAGTACCTGCTCCTCAAGCACTACCGCGGCGGCCCGGAGCCGCACCATCCCTTCCCCCCGATGGACCAGTGGGCCCCCGAGGACGTGGAGGCGCACATGGCCTTCCTCAAGCACGTCACCGAGCTGCTCGAGCAGAACGGCGAGTACGTCGACGCGCAGGCGCTCACGCCGGCGCGCACCTGGGTGCGCTACGGCGGCCCGGACGCCGCGCCAGTCACCACCGACGGCCCGCTGCCCGAGACCAGCGATCTCGTGGCGGGCTGGTGGATGATCGACGTCGAGTCGCACGAGCGCGCGGTCGAGCTCGCGGCCTACGTCTCCTCCGAGCCAGGCCCGGGCGGGGAGCCGCTGTACGAGTGGATCGACGTCCGGCAGGTCATGTCCGAGGCACCCTCGGACGACTGACCCGGCGTGATCGACGAGCCGACGCGGGACGAGGGCGCGCTGCGCGCTCTCGTCCCGCGGGTGCTCGCGGGCCTGGTCCGGCGCGGCGAGGACTTCGACGCCGCCGAGGACGCGCTGCAGGAGGCGCTGCTCGAGGCGCTGCGGGTGTGGCCCCAGCACCCGCCGCGCGACCCACGCGCGTGGCTGGCGACGGTCGCGACCCGGCGACTCGTCGACGCCCGCCGCAGCGAGGCCGCCCGTCACCGCCGCGAGGAGGCGACGTACGCCGAGCCGCGGCCCGCCGCCACCGAGGAAGGCGACGACACCCTCTTCCTGCTCTTCTGCTGCTGCGACCCCGACCTCACGCCCGCCTCCCAGGTGGCGCTGACCCTGCGCGCCGTCGGCGGCCTCACCACCCGGGAGATCGCCGACGCCTTCTACGTGCCGGAGCCGACGATGGCGCAGCGGATCAGCCGGGCCAAGCGCACCCTGCAGGGGCGCCGCCTGGACCAGCCCGGCGACCTCGCCGTCGTGCTGCGCGTGCTCTACCTCATCTACACCGCCGGCCACGCGGGCCGGGCCGACCTGGCCGGCGAGGCGATCCGGCTCGCCCGCCAACTCACCCTCGCCACCGAGGAACCGGAGGCGCGCGGGCTGCTCGCCCTGATGCTCCTCAACCACGCCCGCCTCCCGGCGCGACTTGACCCCGAGGGCCGGATCGTCACGCTCGACCGACAGGACCGCGGCCTGTGGGACACTCGCGAGATCGTCGAGGGCGTGCGCGTCCTGCAGTCGGCGCTGGCCGTTCAGCGCTTCGGCCGCTACCAGGTCGAGGCCGCCATTGCCGCCCTGCACGACGACGCGACAAGCGCCGAGGAGACCGACTGGCCGCAGATCCTCGCCTGGTACGACGACCTCGTCGCCCTCACCGACGACCCGGTGCGCCAGGACCCCGCCGCGCTGCTCGGGCGCGCGGTCGCGGTCGGCCACGTCCTCGGCGCCGCCGCCGGGCTACGCGAAACCGACCGGCTGCGTGACGTGATCGGCGAGCGGCACCGCTGGCACGCCGTCCGCGGCCACCTGCACGAGTTGGGCGGCGACCTCCGCGCCGCCGCCACGGCGTACGCAGAGGCCGCCAGCCGGGCCACGAACGTCGCCGAGCGCGACCACCTGGTCCGCCAGGCCGCCCGCGCGCGGGCCGCCGAGCCACGACCGGATTGAGCTGATGAAGTTCCACGCCCCGACGGCCCAGGTCGGCGACCGGCACGCGCCCGCGAACACCCTGGGTATCCGCCGTATCGCATTTTCAGTCGATGACATCGACGCCGCCGTCGACGGTCTGCGGGCCCGTGGCGTGGAGCTGGTTGGCGAGGTGGTGCGCTACGCGGACCTTTACCGGCTCTGCTACGTCCGCGGTCCGGAGGGGATCATCGTCATGCTGGCCGAGCAGCTCGGCTGAGGGCTCCGGCTGGCCGCCAACCGCCTCGCCAGCGTCAGTGTCGTCCCGGGGCAGCCCCTAACGGACATCGCCTCGCGCACCCCGCACGTCGTCTGTGGAGCTGATCACCGGGCCGGACGGTCTGGACAGGTGGGGCCAAGTCTCGCCGGAACGGATTCCCGACCACCGCTAGAACCTAAGTTCCCATGTGGGGCCAGAAGTGGTTACCACAGCCAGCGCCGGCTCGGGCCATGGCGGCGATGCCTTCGAGCCAGGCCGCCTCCAGTACCCCGGAACTGCGGCCCGACGATCACCTCGCCGTCCGGAGCGAACTCGATCCCAGCGGCCGACGTTTGCATGGACGCGGGCATCGCCTCGATCAGGCTGTCCACACCGAAGGTCAGCCACGGTTCCGGCGGGACCGCCTGGAGACACCGTACGATCTCGGACTTTCCGGAGCTGGAGCCACCGTTCAGGACGATTACCTGAGTGCTCACCGCGCCACAGTAGAGTCCCTGCGTACGCCTCGATCGAAGATCTGCAGTAGTTGTACGCCGGGTGATAGTAGGTGTGCTACATTCCGTCCGACACATGCTGTAGGGGAGGGGTGTGGTGACGAGGACCGACGAGGCCGCACTGGAGGCGGCGGTCGTTCCGTTGGACGACGACGTCGTGCTCGACGTACGGGATCTGCGGATGCGGTACGGGACGAAGGACGTACTCACGGGGGTGGAATTTCAGGCTCGGCGCGGTGAGGTGCTCGCGTTGCTCGGTCCCAACGGCGCCGGCAAGACCACCACGATCGAGATCCTGGAAGGGTTCCGGATGCGGTCGGCCGGTGAGGTCCGTGTGCTCGGCACCGACCCGGCGCACGGCGGTGAGGCGTGGCGGGCGCGACTCGGTGTGGTGCTGCAGTCCTGGCGGGACCACGGCAAGTGGCGGGTCAGCGAGCTGCTGGAGCATCTCGGCCGCTACTACGCGCCGTACGCCACCGACAGCGTCGCGCGGCCCTGGGACACCGGCGAGCTGCTCGCCGCGGTGGGGTTGACCGAGCACGCTGGCAGGCGGATCCGGCAGCTCTCGGGTGGGCAGCGGCGCCGGCTCGACGTCGCGATCGGGATCGTGGGCCGGCCGGAGGTGCTGTTCCTGGACGAGCCGACCGCGGGCTTCGACCCGCACGCGCGGCGCGAGTTCCACGACCTGGTGCACCGGCTCTCCGACGACGAGAACACCACGGTGCTGCTGACCACGCACGACCTGGACGAGGCGGAGAAGCTGGCCGACCGGATCCTGGTGCTCGCCGGCGGGACGATCATCGCGGACGGGTCCGCGGACGCGTTGTCGCGGCGGATGTCCACCGAGGCGGAGGTGCGCTGGACCCGCGACGGGCAGCGGTACGTCCACGCCACCCAGGACGCCACCCGGTACGTACGCGAGCTGTTCGCGCAGTTCGGCGAGGCGATCGGCGAGCTGGAGGTACGCCGCGCCAGCCTCGAGGACACGTACCTGCGGCTGGTGCAGTTGGTCGAGGCCGGCCAGGACGACGAGTCGGCGCTGCGCGCCTTCCAGGAGGCATCGTGAGGCGACCGCGAGTGAGCATCGTAGCGAGCGCAGCGAGCGAGGAGCGGAGCGAGCGCAAAGCCGAACGGGAGGCACAGTGAATCCCACCCAGGCAGCCATCCGGACGGGCTTCTCCCGCGGCTGGATCGAGTTCAAACAGGTTCTGGTCAGCAGCCAGGACATGTGGAACCTGCTGTTCTTCCCGATCGGCACCCTGATCGCGATGTTCTTCATGCGCAACGCGTCCGTGCCCGGCGTGCACTTCTCGCTCGGCGCGCAGGCGATGCCCGGCGTACTCGGGATGCAGGTGATGCTGGGCGGCATGATCGGCGTCGCCGCGGCGCTGATGGTGGAACGCGAGGACGGCACCTTGCTGCGCGCCAAGGCGACGCCGAACGGGATGCTCGGCTACCTGGTCGGCAAGATCGTCTCGGCGTCCGGTGGGACCCTGATCGGCATCCTGCTGGTGCTCGTCCCCGGCCTGGTGATGCTCGACGGGCTGGTCCTCGACGGGCTGGGCGGGGCGATGACGATGGTCTGGGTGCTCGTACTCGGGCTCGCGGCCACGATGCCGCTCGGCGCGGTCTTCGGATCCCTCGGCGACAACCCGCGCAACCTCGGCCTGCTGATGCTGCCGACCACCGGGCTGGTGGCGATCTCCGGAATCTTCTACCCGATCACCGCGATGCCGCAGTGGCTGCAGATGGTGGCGCAGGCGTTCCCGATGTACTGGCTCGGGCTCGGGATGCGCTCGGCGCTGCTGCCGCCCGCCCTGGTCAGCGCGGAGATCGGCGACTCGTGGCGGCACTGGGAGACGGCCGGCGTACTGGGGCTGTGGGCGGTGGCGGGTCTGCTGGTGGCGCCGTCGATCCTGCGCCGGATGGCCCGTGGCGAGTCGGGATCCCGGGTGGCGGCGCGGCGGGAACGGGCGATGCAGCGGGTGCAGTGATGGCCGAAGTCATCTATAACCGGATCCCCGTACTGCGGGCGGAGCGGGGAGTCTCGCGGCGGCAGCTCGCCGAGGCGCTCGGGGTGCACTACCAGACCATCGGGTACCTGGAGCGCGGCGAGTACAGCCCGAGCCTGCACCTGGCGCTGCGGATCGCGGAGTACTTCGACGTCGCGGTGGAGGTGGTGTTCTCCACCGCGCCGTTCCCGAGGATCGGCGAGCAGTCGGCTTAGGCATTTTCCGGGGTACGGCTGCCGCCACCCGGCGCGGTGAAACCGCCGTGAAACCCCCGTGATCCGTACGGTGCGCACGCTCGACACATGACTATGACGGCATCTCCACCAGCGATCGCTGCGGCGGGGCTATGTAAGGCCTATGGCGAGAAAGTCGTTCTCGACGGGATCGATCTGCAGGTTCCCGTGGGAACGGTGTTCTCGTTGCTCGGCCCCAACGGCGCCGGCAAGACCACCACAGTGCAGATTCTCTCCACGCTCATCTCCGCCGACGCCGGCGAGGTACGGATAGCCGGCCACGACCTGGCCCGCGACCCCGACGCCGTACGGGCCGTGATCGGCGTGACCGGCCAGTTCTCCGCGGTGGACAATCTGCTCACCGGCGAGGAGAACCTGCTGCTGATGGCGGATCTGGGTCACCTGGGCCGGGCCGAAGGGCGACGCCGGGTCGCCGACCTGCTCGACCGGTTCGACCTGGTCGAGGCGGCCAGGAAACTGGTCGCGACCTACTCCGGCGGCATGCGGCGCCGGCTCGATCTCGCGATGACGCTGGTCGGCGACCCGCGGATCATCTTCCTCGACGAGCCGACCGGCGGGCTCGACCCGCGCAGCCGCCGCACGATGTGGCAGATCATCCGCGAGCTCGTGGCGGGCGGGGTCACGATCTTTCTGACCACGCAGCAGCTGGAAGAGGCGGACCGACTCGCCGACCGGATCGCGCTGCTGGACCACGGGAAGCTGGTCGCCGAGGGCACGGCGGACCAGTTGAAGCGCCTGGTTCCCGGGGGGCACATTCGGCTGCAGTTCGCCGAGGTCGGCGCCCTGGAGTCGGCGGCACGTGCGCTCGGCGACGTGGCGCGTGACGACGATGCGCTCACCCTGCAGGTTCCCAGCGACGGCGGTGTCCGGTCGCTGCGGGCGCTGCTCGACCGGCTCGACCAGGCGTCGGTCGAAGTCGAGGAGCTGTCGGTGCACACGCCCGATCTCGATGACGTCTTCCTGGCCCTCACCGGCCGTACCGACATCGTGAAGGAGAGCGTGCGATGAGCAGCCTGTCGTACACCGTTAGCGACTCCGCGACGATGCTGCGGCGCCAGCTGCGGCACATGCTGCGCTACCCGTCGATGACGTTGATCCTGGTCGGGATGCCGGTGGTCTTCCTACTGCTGTTCGTCTACGTCTTCGGTGGCACGTTGGGTGCGGGACTCGGTGGCCCTGGTCCGGGCGGCGGAGGCCGCGCCGAGTACGTCAACTACGTCACGCCGGGAATCATCCTGATAACCGTGGCCGCCGCGGTCCAGGGGACGGCGATATCGGTCGCCATGGACATGACCGAAGGCATCATCGCGCGGTTCCGTACGATGGCGATCTCCCGCGCCTCGGTGCTGACCGGCCACGTCCTGGGCAGCGTGATCCAGACGATGTTCAGCTTGGCCGTCGTCATCGGTGTCGCACTGCTCATCGGATTCCGGCCCACCACGGGGCTCGTCGAGTGGGTCGCGGCGACCGGTGTGCTCGTGATGGTCACCGTCGCGCTGGTCTGGTTGTCGGTCGCGTTGGGCCTGGTCACCGAGAGCGTCGAGACCGCCAGCAACCTCCCCATGCCGCTGGTGTTCCTGCCGTTTCTCGGCAGTGGGTTCGTGCCCACCGACTCCATGCCGGTCGGACTGCGCTGGTTCGCCGAGTACCAGCCGTTCACCCCGGTCATCGAGACCGTACGGGGGCTGCTGATGGGCACCCCGATCGGCAACAGCGGGTACCTCGCCGTGGCATGGTGCGTCGGCATCGCACTGGCCAGTTATCTGTGGGCGCGGAGATTGTTCAACCGCGACCCGTCGCATCAGCCCGCCAGCTGATCACGGGCCCGAAGCGCCGACAGCGCGGCGCCGCGCAGATCGTCGTGAGTCAGGTCGGCGTACGAGGACACCGCGGCCTCGTACGCCGACCTGTCGGCCTGCTCGGCGGCGCGCCGGGCATGCGTGGAGGACATGGTCGGCTGGAACCCCCGCGGGTAGTTGAGGCGCTGTGCGAGAGCGACCATCCGTACCCCCGAGGTGGTGGCGGGTTCATCGCCGGACTTACCGCGTTCCAGGTCCACCATGCCCACAGCCAGCAGCATCGCGCCGCAGATCGGTAACTCCATGACGAATGCCGGCGGGTTGACGAGCGGGTTCGTGAGCATCGTCGACAGCTTGTCCACCAGTTGGTCGGCGAGGTCCTCGACCAGGTCGACCCGGCCATGGCGGGCGTGGGCGACGACACTGGCGGCCAGCACCTCCAGAGCCCAGGGCTCCAGACCGGTCGACTCGATTTGGAACAGCGGATGTGCGGTCTCCGTCTGCAGCTCGACAGCGCGCCGCCACAGCAGCAGGCCGGCCGCCACGTCACCTCGCGCGAGATTCACCTCTGCTCGGACGCCGAGTACGAACGCGCCCAGCCCGTACACGTCCTCAGCCGTGTGCTCTCCCGCCAGCTCGAGCCAGCGCTCCGCCTCGTCGACGGCGCCGAGTTGCAGGTTGACGAGCACCAGCGCCAACCGGATCTGGATCACGTCGGTCCAGGGGCCGGACTGTTCCAGCAGCCGCAGCGACGCCTTCAGGTGACGCCGTGCCTCGTCGCCCTGTTCGAGCTGCATGCACAGTTCACTGATCCGCGAATGGGCGAGGATCCGAGTCCACGGGATGCCGCCGGTTTCGAACGCGTCGAGCATCCGGCGGCCGGCCTTCAGCGCGCCCTCCGAGTCGCCCTCGGTCTCGTACGCGTAGCTGGCGACGATGTTGGCGACGCCGGCCAGCAGCGGCTCGTCGCTGTCGCACAGCGTACGCAGCGCCGCGGGGTCGGTTGCGATCTCGCGTACGGCGCCCAGCATGGTCGCGATGGCTCCGATCAGGGTGTCCGGCGCCGGCGGTGGCAGCCGGCGCAGGGTAACCAGCTGACGTACCGCCCGGGGGCCATGGATCATGATGGTGTGCACCGCGCACAGCACCGAGGCGGTCCGGGTGACTCCCACGAAGTCCGGCTCAGGGCGGAAGTGCGACAGGATCCAGGCCGTCTCGTCGACGAGTGTCATCGCACGGGCGTAGTTGGCGTCGAGGGTCCACAGCCCGGCGAGTACGGCGGTCGTCGCCGCGACCGTGGGTCCGTCGTCCCGGGCCAGCCCGTACCGCAGCGCCTGGACCAGGTTGTCCAGTTCGGCCCGGGCCCGTTCCGTGTCGGAGAACGAATCGGTGCCCAGGAGCAACTCGTGGTACGCCGTACCGAAGTCGCGTGCCCAGGCGAGGAAGCCGCCGGTCACCCGCTCGGTCTCCCCGGCCTGATCTCGCAGCGCCGCGCTGAACTCGCGTACGGTCTCCAACATCCGGAAGCGGGTGCCCGTAGGGGTGTCAGTGACCTTGAGCAGCGACTGGTCGACCAGGTGCTCGAGGATCCGCGACGTGTCGGCATCGCCGAGCAGGTGTCGTGCGGCGTCCGGTGAGAATCCTCCAGGGAAGATCGACAACGCCCGCATCGCCGCCCGCTCGGACGGGGCGAGCAGGTTCCAGCTCCAGTCGACGACGGCGTGCAGCGTGTGGTGTCGCCGCGGCGCGTCCCGTGGCGCGCCGCGCAGCAGCCCGAACCGGTCGTCCAGACGACGAGCGATCTCGGCGACCGACATGGCCCGGACCCGCGCCGCCGCCAGTTCGACGGCCAATGGCAGTCCGTCGAGGTGACGGCACACCTCCTCGACCGCGTCGGTGGGCAGCTCCGCCCCGGGCCGTGCCGCCCGCGCGCGCTGCACGAACAGCTCGACCGCGGTCGGCAGGTCCAGCTCCGGCAGCTGGTAGACCGACTCGGACGACAGCCCGAGCGGAGCCCGGCTGGTCGTGAGCACGCGTACGTCCGGCGTCGCCGACACCACGGCGTGCACCAGGTCGGCGGCGCCGCGGATGACGTGCTCGCAGTTGTCGAGGACCAGCAGCCCCGGTCCGGGCCCGAGCGCGGCGACGATGCCGGTGAGGACATCCCGCTGAGTCGCGGCGTGCCCGACCGCACCGCGCCGGGACTCGGCCACGCCGAGCGCCGACGCCACCGCGTTGACGACGTCGTCATCGGTGCTGACCCCGGCGAGCGCGACCAGGTGCACCGTACGCTGGTCGGCCTGGCGGCTGACGACGTACGCGAGACGGGTCTTGCCCAGTCCGCCGGCGCCCACGATCGACGTGACGCGGGACGTATGCAGCAGGTTCGCCACGGCGGCGATGTCGCTCGCGCGGCCGAGCAGCCGGTTGGGCTCCTGCGGGACGCCGTGCCGGACCTTGGGCTCCTGCGCCTGCAGCAGTTGCCGATACAGGGCTTGCAGCGAGCCGCCCGGCTCGGTGCCCAACTCCTCACGCAACGATCTGCGGTACGCGTCGTACCTGGCCAGTGCCGCGGACGGCCCCGCCGTCGCCGACTCGCAGCGCAGCAGCTCCAGCAGGACCTCCTCGTCGAACGGCCGTTCGCTCGACAGGCCGGTCAGTGCCTCGACGGCTTCGGCCGGGCGGCCCAGCCGCGACAGCGCCAGCGCCCGTGCGCGTACCAGCGACCGGTACGCCGGGACCCGCCGGGCGCGCAGCGCGGCCAGCGGGTCGCCCAACGGGTCGCCGTGGTCCGCCACTCCGTTCCACAGTGCGAGACCCGCCTCGGCGTGTGAGAGCGCCGCCGCATGATCGCCGGCGGCGGCGTGCCGCGCGCTTGCCGCCGCGCTCGCCAGGATCGCCGAGGCGTCCACCTGGTCCTCGCGCAACGACAACTTGTAACCGGTGGCCGTCCTGGTGACGAGGTCGGCGTCCAGCTGGGCCCGGGTACGGGACACCAGGATCTGCAGTGCCTTGAGCGGGTTCTCCGGTCGGCCTTGCGGCCAGAGTCCCTCCACCAGCCGCATGGTGCCGCAGCCCGAGCGCAGGTCATCGGCGAGCAGCGCGACCAGCCCCCGCAACCGGGGCCCGGTGATCTCCTGGCCTCGGTAGGACGCCCCGGACAGCAGGGTCAGCTCGACGGTCACGACACCAGACTAAGCAGCCGGGGGTTGTTGCCTGGCGCCCGAGGCGGGTGCGACCGCTCGGTGCAGGGGAGACTGCTCGAACCCGACGATCTCGGACGTGCCATCGCCACGCTCGTGGACGACGCGTTCGCCGCCGCGGGCGACGGCCGCTCATGGTCACTACAGCTAGCTGGTCGCGAGGTGTGGCTAGTCGACGCCCAGCAGCCGGGTGACCGCCCGGGCCAGCCGGGGCGACCGCCCGGTGCGCTGCTCGCGGCGGTCGATCGCGGCGACGGCCCGCCGTCCGGCGTTGACCTCGAGCCAGCGGACCGGCTCGGGCGCCCAGTGCGGCGAGCGGTGCCCCACCCAGGGCAGCCGGATCAGCTCGGTGTCCCGCCCCAGCACCAGGTCGGCGAGCGTACGCCCGGCGAGGTTCGTGGCGGCGACGCCGTCGCCCACGTACCCACCGGCGTGGCCGATCCGGGTGGCGGGATCGAAGCCGACCGAGGCGTACCAGTCGCGGGGCACCCCGAGCGGCCCGCCCCAGGTGTGGCTGATCTCGTGGTCCACGTCGGCCAACGCCGGGAAGAGCTCGGTCAGTGCCCGTGCCAGCTCGGCGAAGACGGCCGGCTCGCGGTCGTACTCCGGCAAGATCTTCGAACCGAAGTGGTACGGCGCGCCGCGCCCCCCGAACGCCAGCCGGTCGTCGGCCGTGCGTTGACCGTAGATGATCAGATGCCGGAAGTCGGAGAAGGTCTGCCGCCGCGCCAACCCGACCGGGTCCCAGAACTCCGTGGGCAGCGGCGTGGTGGCGAGCATGAGCGAGTACACGGGGACCAGGAGCCTGCGGTGGCCGGGCAGCCCGGCGGTGTAGCCCTCGGTCGCCCGGATCACCGACGTGGCGCGCAGTGTGCCGTGAGGGGTGACGACCTGGCCGGGCGCGATCCGCAGCGCGGGGGTCTGCTCGTAGATCGCCACGCCCAGCCGCTCCACCGCGCGGGCCAGCCCCCGCACCAGGCGCGCCGGGTGTACGGCCGCACAGTGCGGCGTGTACGTCCCGCCGACCACCTCGGTGGCGGCGCAGTGCGCCCGGGCGCCGGCGGCGTCGAGCAGGGCCAGGTCGGATTCGCCGAAGCCGTACTCGCGGGCCTCGGCGACGGCGGCCTTCGCACGGTCGAGCTGCGCCGGCGAGCGGGCGAGCATCACGGTGCCGCCCTTGGCGTACCCGCAGTCGATCTGTTCGTCGAGCACGACTCGGCCGACCTCGTCGACGGTGCGTTCCAGGGCCCGGTAGAGGGCGGTGGCGCGGTCGGCGCCCGCCAGCCGGGCCAGCTTCGACAGCGAGGTGGGGAACAGCGCGGAGCACCAGCCGCCGTTGCGGCCGGAGGCGCCGTACCCGGCGATCTCCCGCTCGCACACCGCGACCCGCAGCCCCGAGTCGGCCAGGTAGTACGCCGTCCACAGCCCGGTGAAACCGCCACCGACGATCGCCACGTCCACCTCGGCGTCGCCGTCCAGCGCCGGCCGCGGCGTCAGCGGCTCGCCGGCGGTGTCGTGCCAGAGCGACAGGCTCCGGTAGTTCACAGCCGTTTCCACGCCTCCGTCAGTACGTCCCGCAGGATCTGCTCCATCTCGTCGAAGTGCTGCTGGTCGCAGGTCAGCGGCGGGGCGAGCTGCACCACCGGGTCGCCCCGGTCGTCGGCCCGGCAGTAGAGGCCGGCGTCGAACAGCGCCTTGGACAGGAAGCCGCGCAGCAGCCGCTCGCTCTCGGCGTCGTCGAACGTCTCCCGGCTCGCCTTGTCCTTCACCAGTTCGATGCCGAAGAAGTAGCCGTCGCCGCGTACGTCGCCCACGATCGGCAGGTCGTACAGCTTCTCGAGGGTGGAGCGGAACGCGTCGGTGTTGCGCCGTACGTTGCCCAGCAGGTCTTCCCGCTCGAACACGTCGAGGTTGGCCATCGCCACCGCGCAGGAGACCGGGTGGCCGCCGAACGTGATGCCGTGCGCGAACGACTCGGTGCCGTGCAGGAACGGCTCGATCAGCCGGTCGCTGGCGATCATCGCGCCGAGTGGGGCGTACCCGGAGGTGAGGCCCTTCGCGACGGTGACGATGTCGGGCTGGTAGTCGTACCGCTGGGCGCCGAACCATTCGCCGAGCCGGCCGAACGCGCAGATCACCTCGTCGGAGACGAGCAGGACGTCGTACTCGTCGCAGATCTGGCGTACCCGCTGGAAGTACTGCGGGGGCGGCGGGAAGCAGCCGCCGGAGTTCTGCACCGGCTCCAGGTAGACCGCGGCGACCGTCTCGGGGCCTTCCCGGTCGATCGCGCGGCGGATCTCCTCGGCGGCCCAGACACTGAACGCCTCGAGGTCGTCGCCGTGCTCGGGCGCGCGGTAGAAGTTGGTGTTCGGCACCTTGATCGCGCCGGGTACGAGCGGCTCGAAGTCGGCCTTGATGCCGGGCAGGCTGGTCACCGAGAGCGCGCCCATGGTGGTGCCGTGGTAGGCGATGTCCCGGCTCACCACCTTGTGCTTGTTCGGCTTGCCGGTCTTCTTGAAGTACTGCCGGGCGAGCTTCCAGGCGCTCTCCACCGCCTCGGACCCGCCGGTGGTGAAGAAGATCCGGTTCAGGTCGCCGGGGGCGTAGCCGGCCATCCGCTCGGCCAGCTCGATCGCGGTCGGGTGGGCGTACGACCAGAGCGGGAAGAAGGCGAGTTGCTCGGCCTGTCTGGCGGCCGCCTGCGCGATCTCCCGGCGACCGTGGCCGGCCTGCACCACGAACAGTCCCGACAGGCCGTCGAGGTAGCGGCGACCGTCCTGGTCGTACACGTACGGCCCGTCGCCGCGCACGATCACCGGTACGCCGCCGTCGGCGTACGCCGAGAGCCGGGTGAAGTGCATCCAGAGGTGGTCGCGGGCGGTCGTCCCCAGTGGGGTCGGTGCCTCGTGGACCGGGTCCGGCGTGACTGTCATGATCCCTACCTCGCCGAGTTAAGTGGGCTGCTCTCAACGGTTATCGCACATTCCGACAGCAGTCCGCAAGGGTTTCAGTTGTCAGTAACGCTATATGCAACTGATTCCGTACCACGGCGAGGGGGTGGGTTTACAGGGTGCCCCAGGTGTAGGTCTGCTTGCGCAGCTTGAGGTAGACGAAGCTCTCGGTGCGGCGTACCCCGGGGATCTTGCGGATCCGCTTCGAGAGCAGCTCGAGCAGGTGGTCGTCGTTGCGGCACACCAGCTCGGCGAGCAGGTCGTACGACCCCGCGGTGATCACCACGTAGTCGATCTCCTCGATATCGGCGAGCGCGTCGGCCACGGCCTCCATGTCGCCGTCGACCTCGATGCCGATCATGGCCTGCCGCGGGAAGCCGAGCTGCAGCGGGTCGGTGACCGCGACGATCTGCATCACCCCCGCGTCGATCAGCCGCTGCACCCGTTGCCGTACGGCGGCTTCGGACAGCCCGACGGCCTTGCCGATCGCGGCGTACGAGCGCCGGCCGTCCTGTTGCAGCTGCTCGACGATCGCCTTCGAGGTCTCGTCCAGCAGACCCTCTGCGTTGCCACGTATGACCATCCTGCGTCCTTTTGACGAATGTGCGGGCGTTCCTGTCGTGGTCAGCGAAGATCCACTCTAGCGAACGGGTGCTGAATCAGTTGTCGTTCTGTAAATCTGCTGCGGAATCCCTTGTTTCAGTGCGGTGACTCTGTCAGGATCGGCAGCGCGAGCACTAGTCAATAACGTACCAAGGGGAAGGGAATCCACCATGCCTGCCACCCCCAGACCGCCTGGCGACGCCCTGCTACGCGACGAGATCATGTCGGCATTCTCCCGTCGTACGCTGCTGCGGGGAGTCTTCGCCGGCGGTCTGGTCGCCGGTGGCCTCGTCGCGTGCGGTACACCCGGCAGCAAGAAGTCGGCCGAGTCCTGCAAGAGCACCGACCTTTCCGCCAAGGAGAAGCAACTGCGGTTCTCCAACTGGCCGCTGTACATCGACGTGGACGACAAGGACGAGAAGAAGCGCCCGACGCTCGACGCGTTCGCCAAGCAGACCGGCATCGAGGTCAAGTACGTCGAGGACATCAACGACAACAACGAGTTCTTCGGCAAAGTCCGCAACCAGCTGGCCCAGTGCCAGGCGACCGGCCGGGACCTGATCGTACTGACCGACTGGATGGCGGCCCGACTGGTCCGGCTCGGCTGGGTGCAGGACCTCGACACCGCGAAGTTGCCGAACGTCAAGGCCAACCTGCTCGACTCGTTGGCGGGCGTCGCCTGGGACTCCGGTCGCCAGCACTCGGTGCCGTGGCAGAGCGGCATGACCGGGATCGCGTACAACGAGAAGGTCACCAAAGAGGTCCATACGCTCGACGAGCTGCTCACCCGCTCAGACCTCAAGGGCAAGGTGACGATGCTGTCGGAGATGCGCGACACGATGGCGCTTTCGCTGCTCTCGCTCGGCAAGAAGCCCGAGGACTTCTCCGACGCCGACTTCGACGCCGCGATCGAGAAGGTCCAGAAGGCCACCGACTCCGGGCAGGTACGCCGGTTCACCGGCAACGACTACGCCCAGGATCTCGCCAAGGGCGACATCGCCGCCTGCGTCGCCTGGTCGGGTGACGTACTCCAGCTGCAGTTCGACGATCCGAAGATCAAGTTCGTGATCCCGGACGAGGGCGGCGCGCTCTGGAGCGACAACATGATGGTGCCGAACAAGGCGAGCCACAAGGCCAACGCCGAGAAGCTGATCGACTACTACTACCAGCCCGAGGTAGCGGCCGAGCTCGCCGCGTGGGTCAACTACATCTGCCCCGTCAAGGGTGCCCAGGAGGCGATGCAGAAAATCGACCCGGATCTCGCGAAGAACTCCCTGATCTTCCCGGACGAGGCGACGCTGAAGCGTACGCACGCGTTCCGCAGCCTCACCGAGAAGGAAGAGAAGGCGTACGAGACCAAGTTCCAGAAGGTGATAGGAGCCTGAGTGCCGATGTCGGACAGCCAGGATCTGCGGCTGGTTTCGCTGACCAAGCGGTTCGGATCCTTCACCGCGGTAGACGACCTGACCCTCACCGTTCCGCAGGGCTCGTTCTTCGCCCTGCTGGGCCCGTCGGGCTGCGGCAAGACCACCACGCTCCGGATGGTCGCCGGCCTCGAGGAGCCCACCGCCGGCCAGATCCTGCTCGGCGATCAGGACGTCAGCCGGCTACGGCCGTACCGCCGGCCGGTCAACACGGTGTTCCAGAGCTACGCGCTCTTCCCCCACCTCGACGTGTTCGAAAACGTCGCCTTCGGGCTGCGCCGCCGTCGCGTCTCCGGCGTCGCCGAGCAGGTACGCCGGATGCTCGAGCTGGTCGAGTTGGGCGGGTACGAGCGGCGTACCCCGCTGCAGCTCTCCGGTGGGCAGCAGCAGCGGGTGGCGCTCGCCCGGGCGCTGATCAACCACCCGAAGGTGCTGCTGCTCGACGAGCCGCTCGGCGCGCTCGACCTGAAGCTGCGGCGGCAGATGCAGATCGAGCTGAAGCGGATCCAGACCGAGGTCGGCATCACCTTCCTGCACGTCACCCACGACCAGGAAGAGGCCATGTGGATGGCCGACACGGTCGCGGTGATGAACTCCGGACGGGTAGAGCAGATGGGGGCCCCGGCCGAGATCTACGAGTTCCCGGCGACGCCGTACGTGGCGAACTTCCTCGGCAAGTCCAACCTGCTGCCGGGTCGCGTCGGCGGCCGCTCCGGCACCGACCTCTCGGTGGAGGTCGCCAGCCGGCGCTTCGCCCTGCCCGCGACGCGCAACCGCGCCGCGTCCGAAACGGTCTACCTGGGGGTACGCCCGGAGAAGACCCAGCTGACCCAGCACCCCGAGAAGGTCCCCGACGGGCACAACCGGATCATCGGCGTCATCACCGACACCTGCTACGCCGGGGTGAGCACCGAATACCTGATCCGCGCCGAGTGGGGGCAGGAGCTGTCCGTGTTCTCCTCCAACGCCACCGCCGAGGGGCCGCTGTCGCCGGGCACGGAAGTGGTCGTGCACTGGCATCCGGTGCACTCGTTCCTGCTCGACCGGCCGGACTCCACCGGGCCGGACGGCGCCGGTCCGGATGTTCCCGCACCGTCCGGCGACGCGGACGAGGTGCGGTTCGAGGAAGTGCGATGACGGCGCTGACCGGGGTCAGCGTCGGGCAGGCGGCGCCTGCTCCGGCACCGCCGCGACGGCGGCGGCGCGGCGTGGCGTATCTGCTGCTGGTGCCGGGCGGGCTGTGGCTGGCGGTGTTCTTCGTCTTCCCGATGGCCGGGCTCGCCGCGACCAGCCTGTACGACCCCACCGGCTCGCTGGAGACCGGCTACCAGATGACGTGGCACTGGGGGAACTACGTCGACGCGCTCGGCACCTTCTGGCCGCAGTTCGTCCGCTCCTTCTGGTACGCCGGGCTGGCCACGCTGTTCGCGCTGCTGCTCGGGTATCCGCTGGCGTACATGATCGCTTTCAAGGCGGGACGGTGGCGCAACCTGCTGCTGGTGCTGGTGATCGCGCCGTTCTTCACCAGCTTCCTGGTGCGTACGCTCGCGTGGAAGGCGATCCTGGCGGACAACGGGCCGGTGGTCGACGTACTGAAGGCGGTGGGGATCCTCGGTGCGGACGGTCGGCTGCTCGCGACCTCGACGGCGGTGGTCGCCGGGATCACGTACAACTTCCTGCCTTTCATGGTTCTTCCGTTGTACGCCAGCCTGGAGAAGATCGACCGCGGGCTGATCGAAGCGGCCGGCGACCTGTACGCCGGCGCCGCGACCGCGTTCCGCCGGGTCACCCTGCCGTTGTCGATGCCGGGCGTGGTGGCCGGCACCCTGCTGACCTTCATCCCCGCCGCGGGCGACTTCATCAACGCCCAGCTGCTCGGTACGCCGAAGCAGTACATGCTCGGCAACGTGATCGACAGCGCGTTCCTGGTACGGCTGGACTATCCGCAGGCGGCGGCGCTGTCGTTCGTGCTGCTCGCCACGATCCTGCTGCTCGTCTTCGGCTACGTACGCCGCGCCGGCACCGAGGAGCTGGTGTGATGCGGCACCGGATCGTCCGCTGGCTGGCCGACCACCTGGTGGTGTTCGCCGGGGTGGCCGTGCTGGCGTACCTGTTCCTGCCGATCGCGGTGGTGGTGCTGCTGTCGTTCAACCAGCCGGCCAGCCGGCTGTCGTACGCGTTCAACGAGTTCACGCTGGACAACTGGCTGCACCCGTGCGGTGCCGGCGACCTGTGCGACTCGCTGCTGATCAGCGTGCAGATCGGGTTCCTCGCCACGGTGATCTCGACGGTGCTGGGCACCCTGATGGCGTTCGCGCTGGCCCGGCACCGGTTCCGCGGCCGCGCCGGGACGAACCTGCTGATCTTCCTGCCGATGGCCACCCCCGAAGTGGTGATGGGCTCGTCGCTGCTGGCGCTGTTCGTCGCCTCCGCGGTGCCGCTGGGGTTCTGGACCGTACTGATCGCGCACGTGATGTTCTGCCTGTCGTTCGTGGTGGTCACCGTGAAGGCCCGGCTCGCCGGCATGGACCCACGCCTGGAGGAGGCCGCCGCCGACCTGTACGCCACCGAGTGGCAGACCTTCCGGAAGGTGACGTTGCCGCAGGTCATGCCGGGGATCCTCGCCGCTGCCCTGCTGGCGTTCTCGTTGTCGTTCGACGACTTCATCATCACGAACTTCAACTCCGGCAGCACCGTCACGTTCCCGATGTACGTCTGGGGCTCGGCGCAGCGGGGCGTACCGGCCCAGGTGAACGTGATCGGGACCGCGATGTTCGCGATCGCGCTGCTCGTCGTCGTCGCCGGTGAGGTACGCCGCCGGCGCCGTACCCGGTCGGCCGCGACGGGGCCGGCCCTGCCTGTGCTGGCCGAGGAGGTCCGGTGACCCGGTACGGCCCGATGTTCGGCCCGGACCTCACGTTCCTCGGCGTCGACCGCTGCGACCTGGCCGACCCGGGCTCGTACGAAGACGCCGACGTGGTGATCGTCGGGGCCCCGTTCGACGGCGGCACCTCGCACCGGCCCGGCACCCGGTTCGGGCCGCAGGCGATCCGGCAGGCCTGTTACCTGCCGCACGACGGCTCCCGGCCGTCGCTCGCGCTGCGGGTGGACGGGCTGGCCGACCTGCGGGTGGTCGACGCCGGCGACGTCGAGATGTACTCCGGCGACGTGGAACGCTCGATCGGCTCGCTCGAGACCGCGGTGCACGCGGTCGCCGACGCCGGCGCGGTCCCCGTGGTGCTCGGCGGCGACCACACGATCGCGCTGCCCGACGCGACCGGCGTGGCGCGGGTGGTCGGCATGGGCCGGCTGTCGCTGGTGCACTTCGACGCACACGCCGACACCGGCCACATCGCGTTCGGCTCGCTGTACGGCCACGGCCAGCCGATGCGCCGGCTGATCGAGTCCGGAGCCGTACGCGGGGACCGGTTCCTGCAGCTCGGGTTGCGCGGCTACTGGCCCGGCCCCGAGACGCTGAAGTGGATGGCGGACGAGCGGATGCGCTCGTACGAGATGACCGAGGTCGTGGCGCGCGGCCTCGACTCCTGTCTGACGGAGGCCTTCGCGATCGCGGTCGACGACTGCGACGGTGTCTTCCTGTCGGTGGACGTGGACGTGGTCGACCCCGGCATGGCACCCGGTACGGGGACCCCGGAGCCAGGCGGCCTCACCGCACGCCAACTGCTCGACGCCGTACGCCGCTGCTGTTACGAGCTGCCGGTAGCGGGCATCGACGTGGTCGAGGTCTCGCCGCCGTACGACACGGCCGAGGTGACCGCGTACCTGGCGAACCGGGTGGTCCTCGAGTCGCTGTCCGCCATCGCCCGCCGCCGCCACGACCACGCCACCAACACCACCTGGAACCCCACCCAACCCCTCCTCGACGACCGCTGACCGCTGACCACTGTGGATCTTGGAAAGCTGGGGGGCATATCACCACCTGACCTTCCAAGATCGCTCAAGAAAGGGGCTGACGATGCGCGTGCTGCTCATCGGTGCGGGTGGGGTGGGGTCGGCCGTGGTGGGGATCGCGGCGCGGCGGGACTTCTTCGAGGCGATGGTGGTCGCCGACTACGACGTCGGGCGGGCCGCTCGGGCGGTGCGCACGGCGGATTCGCGTTTCGTCGCGGTGGAGCTCGACGCGTCGAAGGCCGACGCGGTGGCGGCCGCGTGTCGTCGGCACCGGATCACGCACGTACTGAACGCGGTCGACCCGCGGTTCGTGATGCCGATCTTCTCCGGCGCGCTGGCCGCCGGGGCGGACTACCTCGACATGGCGATGTCGCTGTCGTCGCCGCATCCCGAGCGGCCGTTCAGCGAACCTGGCGTGAAGCTCGGCGACGCCCAGTTCGCCGCGGCGCGGGCGTGGGAGCGCGCCGGCCGGCTGGCGCTCGTCGGCATCGGTGTCGAGCCCGGCCTCTCCGACGTCTTCGCCCGCTACGCCGCCGACCACCTGTTCGCGTCCGTCGAGGAGATCGGGGTACGCGACGGCGCAAACCTCACCGTCGACGGGTACGACTTCGCGCCCACCTTCTCGATCTGGACCACGATCGAGGAGTGCCTCAACCCGCCGGTGATCTGGGAGCCGGGCGGGTGGCGTACCACGGAGCCTTTCTCGGAGCCGGAAGTCTTCACGTTCCCGGAGGGGATCGGGGACGTGGAGTGCGTCAACGTGGAGCACGAAGAGGTGCTGCTGATCCCGCGCTGGGTGCCGGTGACGGGCCGGGTGACCTTCAAATACGGCCTGGGTACGGAGTTCGTCGACGTCCTCAAGACGCTGCACAAACTCGGGCTGGACCGTACGTCGAAGGTGCGCGTCGGCGGGGCCCACGTGGCGCCGCGCGACGTGGTGGCGGCGTGCCTGCCGGATCCCGCGACGCTCGGCGACCGGATGCACGGCAAGACCTGCGCCGGCACGTACGTCCGCGGCACCGGCAAGGACGGCCGGCCCCGCGCCGTCTACCTCTACCACGTGGTCGACAACGCCTGGTCGATGGCCGAGTACGGCTCCCAGGCCGTCGTCTGGCAGACCGCGATCAACCCCGTGGTCGCGCTCGAGCTGCTCGCCTCGGGCGCGTGGAAGGGCACCGGCGTACTCGGCCCCGAAGCCTTCGACGCCGCCCCGTACCTCGACCTGCTCACCGCGTACGGCTCGCCCTGGGGCATCGAGGAGCGCTAGCGCGGCCCTGCTGAGCCGGGGGCAGGCTGCCGGGTCAGACGTCGAGGTTGCTCATGACGTGCTTGACCCGGGTGTAGTCCTCCAGGCCGTACATCGAGAGGTCCTTGCCGTAGCCGGAGTGCTTGAAGCCGCCGTGCGGCATCTCGGCGGTGATCGGGATGTGGGTGTTGATCCAGACGCAGCCGAAGTCCAGGCGCTTCGCCATCCGCATCGCGCGGCCGTGGTCGCGGGTCCAGACGCTGGACGCGAGGCCGTACTGGACGCCGTTGGCCCAGCGCACCGCCTCGTCCTCGTCGGTGAACCGCTGCACCGAGATCACCGGCCCGAAGACCTCGTTCTGGCTGATCTCGTCGTCCTGGCGTACCCCTGAGACGACCGTCGGCGTGAAGAAGAAGCCGCGGTCGCCCTGGCGTGCCCCGCCGGTCTGCACCGTGGCGTGGTCGGGCAGCCGGTCCACGAAGCCGGTCACCCGGTCGAGCTGGTTGGGGTTGTTGAGCGGGCCGTAGAGCACGTCCTCGTCGTCGGGGGCGCCGGTCTTCGTACCGCGGGCCTGCTCGGCGAGGGCGGCGACGAAGTCGTCGTGCACCCGCGGACCGGCGAGCACCCGGGTGGCGGCGGTGCAGTCCTGGCCGGCGTTGAAGTAGCCGGCGACGGCGATGCCTTCGGCGGCGGCGGCCACGTCGGCGTCGTCGAAGACCACCACGGGAGCCTTCCCGCCCAGCTCGAGGTGCACCCGCTTCAGGTCGGTCGCGGCGGCCGCGGCCACCTCCATCCCGGCGCGTACCGATCCGGTCACCGAGACCATCTGCGGCACCGGGTGGGAGACCAACTGGCGGCCGGTGTCCCGGTCGCCACAGATCACGTTGAGTACGCCGGCCGGCAGGTGCTCGGCGCAGATCTCGGCCAGCAGCAGCGTGCTCACGGGCGTGGTGTCGCTCGGCTTGAGCACCACGGCGTTGCCGGCCGCGAGCGCCGGGGCGATCTTCCAGATGGCCATCATGAGCGGGTAGTTCCACGGCGTGACCTGCGCACACACGCCGATCGGCTCCCGTCGTACGAACGAGGTGTGGCCGGCCATGTACTCGCCTGCCGCCTTGCCTTCGAGCACCCGCGCCGCGCCGGCGAAGAACCGCAGCTGGTCGATCGCGGGCGGCAGCTCCTCGGTACGGGTCAGCCCGATCGGCTTGCCGGTGTTCTGGCTCTCGGCGGCGATGACCTCCTCGGCGCGCCGCTCGAGCGAGTCCGCGATCCGCAGCAGCGCGAGCTGCCGCTCGGCGGGCGTGGTGTCCCGCCACGTCTCGAAGGCCTTCCCGGCGGCCTTGACCGCCCGGTCGACGTCCTGCGCTCCCGAAATCGGGGCGGCGGCGAAAACGTCACCGGTGGCGGGGTTGACCAGGTCGGCGTACTCGGCGGTGGCCGGCTCGACGTACGCCCCGTCGACGAAGTTCTGCAGGGTCCGCTTCTCGGTCATACCCTGCATCTTGGCAACTAAATCAGTCGCAAACAAGAGCATCGACGACTGTATTAGTTGCAGGATGCTCTGATCGCTTCCGGATTTGCACATCGTGTCGACTATTGGGTTCGTACCCGCAGGTCCGGCGGGGCGGCAAGGATGGGAGGACCGATGAGTTTTCCCGCCCCGGCACGTCTACCCCCTTGAAGCCCGTCGAAGTGCAGTGAGGAGACCCCGTCATGCAGAAGATCAAAACCTTCCTCTGGTACGACAACCAGGCCGAAGAAGCCGCGAACCACTACGTCTCCATCGTGGGCGGCGACTCCCGGATCCTCGACGTTTCTCGCTACGGCGACGCCGGTCCGGGCGAGCCCGGCAGCGTGATGATCGTGAACTTCCAGCTCGCCGGCCAGGAGTACGTCGCGCTCAACGGCGGCCCGGAATTCAGGTTCAACGAGGCGATCTCGCTGCAGGTCGACTGCGAGGACCAGGCCGAGGTGGACCGCCTGTGGTCCCGGCTGTCGGACGGCGGCGAGGAGGGCCCGTGCGGCTGGCTCAAGGACAAGTACGGCCTGTCCTGGCAGATCGTGCCGCGGCGCCTGATGGAGCTGATGGGCGACCCGGATCAGGAGAAGGCGCAGCGGGTCACCCAGGCGATGCTCGGCATGAAGAAGATCGAGATCCAGGACCTGGAGGACGCGTACCGGCAGTGAACGCCACGCCGCTCGCCCGGCCGAGGCCAGGCCGGGCGGCGCGTACGTTCAGGGCTTATTTCATGGCATCCGCGGAAGTCCTGATGCATCCTTGTGCCAGGCGGCGACAAGGGCGGAGCGGGCGATGGATGCCAGGCGTACGACCGTGCGTGACATGCGCAGGTCCAACCGGTCGGTGGTGTTGACGAAGCTGTTCCGGGACGGCCCGTTGAGTCGGCACGAGCTGGCCCAGACGACCGCCCTCAGCCAGGCCAGCGTCAGCAACCTGGCCGGCGAACTGCTCGACGAAGGCGTGATCGAAGAGGCCGGCGCCGTCGAGTCCGAAGGCGGCCGCCCCCGTACGCTGCTGCGGGTCGCGCCCGGCTACCGGTACCTGGTCGGCGTGGACGCGGGGGAGACCCGGGTCCAGGTCGAACTGTTCGACCTGTCGATGACCGCCCTGGCCAAGGCGGACTACATCCTCGACACCCCGCGGCCGGACCCCGACCGCGTGGTACGCCACGTCCTCGACGGCATCGGCTCGGTGGTACGCCAGTCCGGCGTCGACGCCGACCGGGTGCTCGGCGTCGGGGTCGGCGTCTCCGGCGTGGTGGAGCAGCCGGCCGACGCCGTGGTCGACGCCCAGACCCTCGGCTGGGAGACGGTGCCGCTCGGCGCGATGCTGCGAGCCGGCACCGACCTGCCGATCCTGATCGACAACGGGGCGAAGGCGCAGGGCCAGGCGGAGATGTGGTTCGGCGCCGGCCGCGGCACCCGGCACGCCGTGATCGCACTCGTGGGCTCCGGCGTCGGCGCCGCCGTGATCGCCGACGGCATGAGCTACCGGGGCGCCCGCAGCAGCGCCGGCGAATGGGGTCACACCACCATCGCGTACGGCGGCCGTACCTGCCGGTGCGGTGCCCAGGGCTGCCTGGAGGCGTACGTCGGGGCCGAGGCGATCCTGGACCGTTACCGCCAGGCCAACCGCGGCCGCCCGGCACCGGGCAACGACGAGGAGTCCGCGCTCGCCGCGATCATCACCGCCGCCGACACCACGAAGACCGCCCGCCGGGTGCTGGACGAGACGGTCGGCTACCTCGGCGCCGGCGTCGCGACGCTGGTCAACCTGTTCAACCCGGAGCGGATCGTGCTCGGCGGCTGGGCCGGCATCGCCCTCGGCTCCCGGTACCTGGAGCAGATCAAGCTGGCCACCGCGCAACACGCGCTGCGCCGCCCGTACGCCCAGACCTCGATCGAGCTCTGCCAACTCGGCCAGGAGGCTGTCGCCCTAGGCGCCGCCACCCTGCCGCTCGCCCGCCTCCTCTCCGACGGCGCCGCCCTCCGCCAACCCGCCGCCCGCTGACGCGGATCTTTGGGTCCCTACGTGGGCAGGGTCCATTTCTGGTTGGCGTTGCCGGTGCAGGACCAGATCTGCAGCGGGGTGCCGTCGGCGGTGTTCCAGCCGGTGACGTCGAGGCACTTGTTCGACGCCGGGTTCACCAGCTCGTGCCCCGACGTGTACGTCCACTTCTGCGCCCCACTGCCGTTGCAGGTGTAGAGCTGCACCTTCGCGCCGTCGGCAGTCGAGGCGCCCGAGACGTCCAGGCACTTCCCGTACGCGCGCAGGGTGCTGTCGCCGTACCCGGTCCAGTTCTGGGCGTTGGTGCCGTTGCAGGTGTAGAGCTGGACCTTCGTACCGTCGGCGGAGTTGGCGCCGGCGACGTCCACGCACTTGCCGCCGTACCCGATGATGGGTCCGGAAGGCAGGCTTGCGGGGGCACCGTTCCAGGTGAAGGTGGCAGACGTGCGGGCGGGCAGGTCGTAGCCGAAGGACTGGCCGCCCCAGTCGACCCGCACCCGCTGCGTACTCCCGGTGGTGTTGTACGCGATCAGCGCCTTCGACCCGTCCGGGTTCCGCCACGCCACGTTGATCACCGAGCTGTTCGCCGTCGACGCGATCCGGTACGCCCCCGGCTTGACGAATTTCGTCAGGTGACCCGTGGTGTAGTACTCGATCGTCTTGTCCACTTCGCCGCTGCGGCCGTCTCCGTTGTGGACGGTGACCAGGCCGGTGCAGGTGCCGCAGCCGCCGTTGTGCGGACCCATGTTCTGGTCGAGCGCGAGGCCCCACTTGACGACGCTGCGGCTCCAGTTGCGGGTGTAGTCGACGATGTCGCGCATGTCTTCGGCGTGCTGGTCGGAGACCCAGGTGCCGCCGGAGTGCTCGGTGTTGAACTGGTCGACGTTCGGGTACTGGTCGTGCACCTGGCTGGCGGTGGACACGTCGCCGAAGTAGCCGTGCCAGGCGACGCCGCCGAACAGCGGGTCGTCGCGTACCCCGGCGTCGGCGAGGACCGCGGAGCCGATCTGGCCCCAGTCGCCGTAGTTCCAGTCGTGGATCAGCACCTTGGTGGTGATGCCGGCGGCGCGGAACGCGGGATAGAGGTGGTTCTTGGTGAACTCGATCAGCCCGGAGGAGTTCCAGCTCATCGTGGGGTAGTTGCTGTTGGCGCCGCAGCAGTTGGGCTCGTTCTGCACCGACACATAGTTGATCTTGATCCCGCGCGCCGCGTACCCCTGGATGTATTTCACGAAATACTGGGCGTACGTGTCGTAGTACTCCCACTTGAGCCAGCCCATGTTGGTCATGGTGCCGTTGTCCTTCATCCACCCCGGCGCGCTCCAGGGCACGCCCTTCACGATGACGGCGGGGTTGAGTTGCCGGGCCTGCGCGGTCAGCGCCGCCACGTCGTCGTCCGGGGCGAGGGTGAAGTCGCCCAGGTCGCAGCACGTGGAGTCGTAGCTGTAGTTGCCGCGCGCCAGGTCCGAGGCGCCCATCGGGTTGCGCAGGAAGTCCAGGCCGATGCCGTCGACCGGGTCGAACAGGTCGCGCATCACGGCGTCGCGGGTGGTCGGGCTGACGACGCCGCTGCCGCGTAGCAGCCAGGCCGCGCTGTCGGTCATCGACGCGCCGCCGCCGGCGAACTGCTGGTAGCGGGTGCTCTCGTCCACGCTGACCACCTGGTCGGCGGCGCCGCCGGGCGGGCCGAAGGTGACCGGCGTCTGCGGTTGCAGGCCGCGCGTGACGTTCCGGCCGCCCGAGTCCGAGGTGGTGGTGAGCCAGATGTCGACCGACTCGCCGGCCGCGTGCGCCGGGTGCACCTGGCTGACGAGCGCGGCGGCCAGGCACAGGGCAAGAGCCGCCGCGCGTACTGCCCGGTTGCGGTGGGTGGTGCGGCTCCAGCTCACGATCGGCTCCCTTCCTCGGGGGTACGCCGTCCGGCAGTCACCACCGTGGGTGCGGCTGATACCTACCGATTCGCGGCGTTGGCATGCCCAGGGAAGCAGTCCGCGTGGCTTCTTTCAAGACTTGAATCGAAACCTGGCCGACTTTTTTCAAGTCTTATATTGACACGTACTCGTAACCGGCCATAGCGTGCGGTCGATGTCGCTGGCTGTGCCCGGCGGCGATTCGGGTCGAGCGAAGGGACCTGCCATGAGTTCCGTTGACAAGCTTCGAAGGCGGCAGTGGCGGACCCCCGCAGCGGCCGTCCTCGCCGGGGTCGCCGTCGCCGCGATGCTGACCGGCCCGGCGAGCGCCGGAAAGGCGAGCTACCAGGATCCCGGAGCGAGCGTGCAGACCCGGGTCGCCGATCTGCTACGGCGGATGACCGTCGAGGAGAAGGCCGGCCAACTGCAGCAGATCGCGGTCACCCGGCTGGAAGGCGACTGCTACTGGAGCGGCGGCGAGCTGAAGGAACAGTGCCTCAAGGAGATCCTGGCCGACGAGCACGCCGGCTCGATCCTCTCCGGCGGCGGCATGCCCCCGCCGACGAACACGCCGCGCGCCTGGGCTGAAATGACCAACACCATCCAGCGGTACGCCATCGGACACTCCCGCCTCGGCATCCCCATCGTGTACGGGGTGGACGCCGTACACGGGCACAACAACGTGCTCGGGGCGACCATGTTCCCGCAGCAGATCGGGATGGGGGCGACGTGGGATCCCGCGCTGGCCGGGGACGTGGCGCAATCGGCGCAGCGGGCCGTCGCCGCGACCGGGATCAGCTGGAACTTCTCGCCAGTCGCCGACCTTGCCCGTGACCACCGCTGGGGCCGCTACTACGAGACGTACGCCGAGGATCCGCTGCTTGCCGGGACGCTCGCCGCGAGCACGGTGAAGGGCTACCAGGACGGCTCCAGCGGACGGCAGCTCGCCGCGACCGTGAAGCACTTCGCCGGCTATTCGCAGCCGATCAACGGCCACGACCGGGTGCCCGCGGAGATGTCGATGCGGTACCTGCAGGACACGATCCTGCCGGCGTACCGGCAGGCGGTGGCGGCCGGCTCGTTGACCGTGATGGTGAACTCGGGGGCGGTCAACGGGATCCCGGCACACGCCTCCCACTACCTGCTCACCGACGTACTGCGCGGTCAGTGGGGATTCGACGGGCTGGTGGTGTCCGACTGGAACGACGTACGGAGCCTGCAGTCTGCGTACCACGTGTCGGGTGACTACGAGCACGCCATCGCGAAGGCGGTCAACGCCGGGGTCGACCTGTGCATGCTGCCGCCCGACGACCGTACGTTCGCCGCGTCCCTGCTCGCCGCGATCCACGACGGGCTGATCTCCAAGTCCCGGCTGGACCAGGCCGCCGGCCGGGTGCTGGCGCTGAAGTTCCGCCTGGGCCTGTTCGACCACCCGTACGTCGACCCCGACTCCGCCGACGACATCGTGCTCGGCGCGGACAAGGACCTGGCCCGGCGCGCCGCCGCCGAGTCGGCGGTGCTGCTGCGGAATCAGGAGCACGCGCTGCCCATCGGTAATGGCAAGAAGGTGCTGGTCACCGGGCCGAGCGCGGACTCGATGCCGAACCAGCTCGGCGGCTGGTCGATCGGCTGGCAGGGCGTACCGGACGGGGTGGACGTGCCCGGTACGACCATCGTGGAAGGCCTCAAGGCGAACGCCCCAGACGGCACCACCGTCACGTACGAGCCCGATCCCGCGAAGGCCGTCGATGCCGCACCGGATGCCGACGTGGTGGTCGTCGCGGTCGGGGAGAAGCCCGGCTCCGAGGGTCCGGCCGACTCGCCGCGGCCCGTCGTGGCGAGCGACCAGCAGGCGTTGGTCAAGGCGCTCAAGGGCACCGGCACCCCGGTCGCCGAGGTGATGGTCGCCGGACGGCCGCTGGTGCTCGGCGACGCGGCCGACCCGGACGCGCTGCTGATGGCCTGGCTCCCCGGCACCGAGGGCGGCAACGCCGTCGCCGACGTGCTGTACGGCACCGTCAACCCGAGCGGCCGACTGCCCGTCTCCTGGCCGAAGGCGCTCGGCAACGACCCGCTCTACTACCAGCAACTTCCCGGTACGAACGGCGGCCCCGAGTCGAGCTACCACGTGGCCTACCCGTTCGGGGCGGGGCTGTCGTACACCACGTACACGACCGGGAAGCCGGCGCTGGACCGGGACACGGTCGGCAGCCGCGACACGATCACGGTGAGCGTGCCGGTTGCCAACACCGGCGACCGGGCCGGTGACCTGGTGGTGCCGGTGTACGCCGCCCAGCCCACCAGTGACGTGCTCGCGCCGGCGAAGCGGCTGGTCGGATTCACCCGCGTCAGCCTGGCCGCCGGCGAGGAGAAGACCGTGCACATCGCGGTGCCGGTCTCCCGGCTGGCCGTGACGGGTGGCGACATCGACGGCTCCGGAGCGCGGCGGGTGGCTCCGGGGGCGTACCAGATCGTGGTCGGTGACCAAACCGTGGCGTTCACCGTCCGCTGAGTTCCAACCGGTCGCGGTTTGTGGCCAGCTTGCTGTCTCAGCCCGCCCGAGACCGCAACTTGACCACAAACCGCGGATCGGAGACAGCCAAGCCTGGGGAGGCTCACATGAGACAGCTACGAATCACGCGGCGGCTCGGCATCGGCCTGGCGCTCGGCCTCGCGGCAACGGCCGCCGTGGTCGTGCAGGTCGCCGCGCCCAGCCCGCACGCCGACGCCGACGTCGGCGGCCTGACCTGGTCCGACGAGTTCAACGGCGCCGCCGGTACGGCTCCCGACTCCACCAAGTGGAAGCACGACATCGGCGGCAGCGGCTGGGGCAACAACGAGCTCGAGTACTACACCGACAGCACCCGCAACGCGGCGATGGACGGAAACGGCAACCTGGTCATCACCGCCCGCAAGGAGAACCCGGCCAACTACCAGTGTCACTACGGCACCTGCGAGTACACCTCGGCGCGGCTGCTGACCGCCGGCAAGTTCGACCAGGCGTACGGGCGGTTCGAAGCGCGGATCAAGATTCCGCGGGGGCAGGGGCTCTGGCCGGCGTTCTGGATGCTCGGCAACGACATCGGCAGCGTCGGATGGCCCAACAGCGGCGAGATCGACATCATGGAGAACATCGGCAAGGAGCCGGGTACGGTCCACGGCACCATCCACGGGCCGGGCTACTCCGGCGGCGGCGGGCTCACCGGCGCTTACACGCTGCCGAACGGGCAGGCCTTCGCCGACGCGTTCCACACCTTCACCGTCGACTGGGCCCCCGACTCCGTCACCTGGTACGTCGACGGCGTCCAGTACTCCCGCAAGACCCCGGCCGACGCCGGCGGCAACAAGTGGGTCTTCGACCACCCGTTCTTCATGCTGCTCAACGTCGCCGTCGGCGGCTACTGGCCGGGCAACCCGGACGGCAGCACCAGCTTCCCGCAGTCGATGACGATCGACTACGTACGGGTCTACTCGTACACCACCGGCGGCGGCGGTGGGACCGGCGGGGAGATCACCGGGTACGGCGGCAAGTGCGTCGACGTCCAGGGCGCCAACAGCGCCGACGGCACCCCGGTGCAGCTCTACCACTGCAACGGCACCGACGCGCAGAAGTGGACCATGGCGAGCGACGGCACCGTCCGGGCGCTCGGCAAATGCCTCGACGTGAAGTCGGGCGGCACCGCGAGCGGCACCCGGGTGCAGCTCTACACCTGCAACGGCACCGGCGCGCAGAAGTGGCTCTACACCAGCATCCACGAGCTGTACAACCCGCAGTCGGCCAAGTGTCTCGACGTCACCGACTGGAACACCGCCGACGGCACCCCGCTGCAGATCTGGTCGTGCAGCGGCAACGCCAACCAGAAGTGGACCGTACCCAACTAACTAGCAGGTTCGGAGAATCGATGCGCAAGGTACTCGTCTCCGCCCTCGCCGTCTCGCTCGCCGCGGCACTCGCGGCCTGCGGCGGCGGGGCCGGCGGAAAAACCAAGATCGTCATTGGTACGTTCGGCGACTTCGGATACCAGAAGCTCTACAAGGAGTACGAAAAGGCCCACCCCGACATCGACATCGTGGAGCGGGTGACGAAGGCCGAGGACCACCACAAGAACCTCGCCGCGCACCTGGCGACCAACGCCGGCGCCGCCGACATCGAGTCGATCGAGGAGGGCTGGCTGGGCCAGTTCAAGGCGCAGCCCGACCGGTTCAACGACCTGCGTTCGCTGGGCGCGTCGAAGATCCAGAGTCGCTGGCCCGACTGGAAGTGGCAGGCGTCGATCGCGAAGAACGGCGCCCAGCTCGGCCTGGGCACGGACGTCGGCGGGATGGCGATGTGCTACCGCACCGACCTGTTCAAGAAAGCGGGCCTGCCGACCGAGCGGGACAAGGTGTCCGCGCTGTGGCCGGACTGGGACGGCTACATCGCCACCGGGAAGAAGTTCGCCGCCGCGAAGGTGCCCGACGCGGCGTTCTTCGACGGCCCCGCGGTGATGTACCGCTCGATCCTCGGCCAGGCCGACGAGGGCCTGTACGACAAGTCCGACCACCCCGTCGTCGAGTCCAACCCCGCCGTCCGGGGCGCGTACGACAAGACGGTCGAAGCGCTCGACGCGGGTCTGTCGGCGAAGATCGCGGCCTGGTCGCCGGAGTGGAACGCCGGCTTCCAGAAGGGCAAGTTCGCGACCATCGCGTGCCCGTCGTGGATGATGGCGTACATCCAGGACCAGGCGAAGAACGCGTCCGGGAAGTGGGACATCGCGAAGATCCCCGGCGGCACCGGCAACTGGGGCGGCTCGTACCTGACGATCCCGAAGCAGAGCAAGCACGCGAAAGAGGCCTATGCACTCGCGGCGTGGCTGACGGCTCCGGAGCAGCAGGCGAAGGTGTTCCGTACGAAGGGCAACTTCCCCTCCACCTCCACCCTGTACGACGACCCGGTGATCACCGACTACACCAACCCGTTCTTCAACAACGCCCCGGTCGGCAAGATCTTCTCCGAGTCCGTGAAGACCATGAAGCCGCAGTACGTCGGCCCCAAAGCCGGCGACATGAACACGGCGATCATCAACGCCCTGACCCGCGTTGAGCAGGGCAAACAGTCTCCCGACGCCGCCTGGCAGCAGGCCCTGAAGGAGATCGGCAAGCTGTGAGGACCTGGCTGCACCGGCTCGACGTCAAGGCGTCCCCGTACGCGTACGTCACCCCGTTCTTCGTGGTGTTCGCGGCGCTGGGCGCGTTCCCGCTGGCGTACACGGCGTGGGTGTCGTTGCACCGGTGGAGCCTGCTCGCCTCGGATCATGAGTTCACGGGGCTGGCGAACTATCGGGCGCTGTTGGCCGACGGGTTCTTCTGGAACGCGTTGGCCAACACCGCCTCGATCTGGGTGCTGTCCACCGTGCCGCAGCTGGTCTTCGCGCTGCTGCTGGCACACATCCTGAACAACCGGCTGCGGGGCGAGACGTTCTGGCGTACCGGGATCCTGCTGCCGAACATCACCAGCGTGGTCGCGGTGGCCGTGATCTTCGGCCAGCTGTTCGGCCGCGACTACGGCTTGGTGAATTGGGTGCTCAGCCTCTTCGGCGCTGGTTACGTCGACTGGCAGGCCGGCACCGCCAGCTCGCAGATCGCGATCTCCGCGATGGTGATCTGGCGGTGGACCGGCTACAACGCGCTGATCTACCTCGCGGCGATGCAGGCGGTGCCGCACTCGCTGCACGAGGCCGCGATGCTCGACGGCGCCAGCTCACTGCAACGCCTGGTGAAGATCACGATCCCGGCGATCCGCCCCACGATCATCTTCACCGTCATCGTCTCCACCATCGGCGGCATGCAACTGCTGGCCGAGCCCCTGGTCTTCGGCACCGGCGGTCTCACCGGCGGCTCCGACCGCCAGTTCCAAACCCTCTCCCTTTACCTGTACGAAGTCGGCTTCGGCCGCTTCGACTTCGGCTACGCCTCGGCGACCGCCTGGATCATGTTCCTGATCATCGTGCTGGCCTCCGCCGTGAACTACCTCGTCGTCCGACGGATCCGGAGCGCGTGATGGCCGTGGTGGCGACGGAGCGGACGCAGTCACACCCCGGCCGGACCGGTTCGGTCCGACACCGGCCCCGGCGGGTACGGCCGATCCGGCTCCGCCGGGTGGGCCGGTTGACGTACCTGTCGTTGACCGCGGTGGTGTTCTTCTCGGCATTCCCGCTCTACTGGAGCGTGGTCGTGGCGTCGCTGGACAACTCGGCCATGGGCCGGGTGCCGCCGCCGCTGCTGCCGGGCGGCCACCTGGTCGAGAACATCCAGCGGGTGTTCACCACGGTCCCGTTCGGTCTCGCGCTGATCAACTCCCTGGTCGTCGCCGCCACGATCACGGTCAGCGTGGTGCTGACCTCGACGCTGACCGGGTTCGCGTTCGCGAAGCTGCGGTTCCGGGGACGCTCCGGGCTCTACCTGGCGGTGATCGCGACCATGATGGTGCCCACCCAGCTCGGGATCATCCCGCTCTACCTGCTGATGGTGAAGCTGGGCCTGACCGGCACCCTGTACGCCGTCATCGCCCCGAGTCTGGTGAGCGCCTTCGGCGTCTTCTTCATGACCCAGTACCTGGCGCAGGCCGTACCGACGGAGCTGTTGGAGGCGGGGCGGGTCGACGGGTGCACCACGTGGGGGCTGTTCTGGCACGTGATCCTGCCGATCGCCCGGCCGGCCGCCGCGGTGCTCGGGATGTTGACGTTCATGAACGCCTGGAACGACTTCTTCTGGCCGCTGGTCGTGCTGACTCCGGAGAACCCGACCGTGCAGGTCGCGCTGTCCGGCATCGCCAGCGGGTACGTCACCGACTACGCCCTGACCCTCACCGGTACGGCGCTGGCGACCGTACCGCTGGTGGTCGTGTTCGCCCTGCTGGGCCGGCACATCATCCGCGGAATCATGCAGGGCGCGATCAAGGGATAGGGAGCGATCAAGGGATGACGCAAGTTGAGGACGTGGCCGCCGCGACGGTGGTGCGGTTTCCGGAGGGCTTCCGCTGGGGGGTCGCTACGGCGGCGTACCAGATCGAGGGTGCGACGGCCGCGGACGGGCGGACACCGTCCATCTGGGACACCTTCGCCCGTACCCCCGGAAGGGTTTTCCAGGGGCACACGGGTGACGTGGCGTGCGACCACTACCACCGGTACGCCGAGGACGTGGCGCTGCTGCGCGAGCTGGGCGTGGACACGTACCGGTTCTCGGTGTCCTGGCCGCGGGTGAAGCCGGACGGCGGCGGCCCGGTCAACGCCCGCGGCCTTGGCTTCTACGACCGGCTGGTCGATGAGCTGGTCGCCGCCGGGATCCGGCCGATGGCGACGCTCTACCACTGGGACCTGCCGCAGTGCCTGGAGGACCGGGGCGGCTGGACCGCCCGCGACACCGCGTCGCATTTCGCGGACTACGCGGCGGCGGTGCACGCCCGGCTGGGCGACCGGGTCGGCACCTGGACCACGCTCAACGAGCCGTGGTGCTCGGCTTTCCTCGGGTACGCCAGCGGCGACCACGCGCCCGGCCGGACCGACCCGGGTGCGGCGTTCCGGGCGGTGCACCATCTGCTGCTGGCGCACGGGCTCGGCGTACGGGCGCTGCGGGCGGGCGGCGCGGCGGAGGTGTCGATCACGCTCAACCTGAGTCCGGTGGTCGCCGACGATCCGGCCGATCCGCACGGCAGGGCGGCGGCGACGCTGCTCGACGGGCTGCACAACCGGTTGTTCCTCGACCCGCTGCTGCGCGGCGGCTACCCGGCCGACATGCTGGCGATCGCCGAACGGTTCGCCGGGCTGGAGTTCATCGAGCCGGGGGACACCGAGGTCATCGCCGCGCCGATCGACCTGCTCGGCGTGAACTACTACCAGCCCACGCACGTGAAGGCGCAGGTCGGGGCACCAGCCGCCGCGCCGTTCCCCGGGAGCGAGGGGGTGGCGTACCCGCCGCACGACCTGCCCACCACCCAGATGGGCTGGCCGATCGACGCCGACGGCCTGTACGCCCTGCTCACCAGACTCGCCGTGGACTACCCGGACACCCCGCTGATGATCACCGAGAACGGGGCCGCGTTCTCCGACGTACCCACGGAAGAGGGGGTGGTGGACCCGGACCGGATCGATTTCCACGACGCCCACCTACGGGCCGCGCACGCGGCCATCGCCGACGGGGTCGACCTGCGCGGTTATCTCGCCTGGTCGCTGCTGGACAACTTCGAGTGGGCGTACGGGTACGACAAGCGGTTCGGCCTGGTGTACGTCGACTACGCCACCCAGCGCCGGCTGCCCAAGCACAGCGCCCTCTGGTACCGCGACGTAGTGGCGCGACGGGGACTGCTGCCATCCGGAACCCGGCCGATCTGAGCGTCTGCCTGGTGTACCATACATGTATGGTAAAGACCACGATCTACCTGCCTGAGCAGACGAAGCAGCGTCTGGCACGGGCCGCGCAGCGGCGTCATCGTTCGGAGGCGGAGCTGATCCGCGAGGCGATCGACCGACTGCTGCGTGAGGAAGCAGGGGTGCGGCGGCCCGCTCTCGGGATCTTCGACAGTGGTGACCCGGACTTCGCGGAGCGCGCCAGCGAGGCGCTGGCGGAAGGCTTCGGCAAGTCCGGGGTCGACTGGTGATCGTACTGGACACCAGCGGCCTGCTCGCCGCACTCGATCGGCGGGCACCGCAACACCTGGCAGCCCGGCGTGTCATCGAAACGGCTGACTCGGCCCTGATCCTCTCCCCGTTCGTCCTGGCCGAACTGGACTACCTGGTCTCCACTCGGATCGGATCCGCCGCGATGCGACCGGTGCTGCGTGACGTGGCGGACGGCGCGTACGACCTGGTCGACTTCGCGCCGGACGATGTGGCGTCAGCGGGGGCGGTCATGGAGCGCTACGCGGACCTGGACATCGGACTGACCGACGCCTCCCTCGTGGTGATCGCCGAGCGGTGCGGCACCACGACGCTGCTCACGCTCGACGAGCGCCATTTCCGCGTGGTCAAGCCGCTCTCCGGCGATGCGTTCACCCTCATGCCCGTTGACGGGTGAGGTCAACCCGCCGACTGGGCATTGGACGCCGAGCCGCAATGGTCACTGCGGTTTCTGCGGGTAGGCGTCCAGTGCCTCGACAGCCTTTCGATTGGTAGAACCTGTTCTCGAAAGTGGCGGCTACGAAGGGACTGTGAGCACGTAATCGGGTATTGCTGTGAATGAGAACCTGTCCTAGGGTCCGATGTAACCGCGCAGTGACGTGGATGTTTCGCCAGGCGCGTACGGACCAGGTGGTGTGGGTGGACAGTACATCGCTCGAGGGCAAGGTCGCGGTGGTGACCGGAGCCGGTGCGGGGCTCGGCCGAGCCGAGGCTCTGGCGCTCGCCCGGGCGGGCGCCGACGTCGTGGTCAACGACCTGGCCCCGGAGGCGTCCGGGGTGGTCGAGGAGATCGAGTCGCTCGGCGGCAAGGCGGTCTTCGTGGCCGGTGACGTGGCCGAGCGCGCTACCGCGGACGCCCTGCTCGCCGCCGCCACCGAGCAGTTCGGCGGGCTGCACGTCGTGGTGAACAACGCCGGGGTGCTGCGCGACCGGATGCTGTTCAACATGTCCGACGAGGAGTGGGACCTGGTGATCCGGGTCCACCTGCGGGGGCACTTCCTGCTGTCGCGCAACGCGGCGGCGTACTGGCGGGCGGAGTCGAAGCGGGCCCGGGCGCCGGCGTACGGGCGGATCGTGAACACGTCCTCGGAGGCCGGGCTCGTCGGGTCGGAGGGGCAGCCGAACTACGCCGCTGCCAAGTCGGGGATCGCGGCGCTCACGGTCTCCACCGCCCGCGCCCTGGCCCGGTACGGCGTGACCGCCAACGCGATCTGCCCGCGGGCGCGCACCGCGATGACCGCCCAGGTCTTCGGCGACGCCCCGGCCGGGGACGACCCGCTGGCGCCTGAGCACGTCGCGCCGCTGGTGGCGTACCTCGCCTCGCCGGCCGCCGACCGGATCAGCGGCCAGGTCTTCGTGGCGTACGGCGGCATGGTCGCGCTGCTCGCCCCGCCGACCGTGGAGCGCCGGTTCGACGTACCCGATCGGGGTGGCCGAGTCTGGACCACTGAAACGCTGGCCGCTACTTTAGGCGACTACTTTTCTGAACGAGATTCGCAAAACACGTTTTCCGCCACCGAGGTGCTGAACCTGTCGTAGTCCCCGATCCGACTGCTGGGAGGCCGCTGGTGCGCCTTCGCTTGACCACTCCGACGGCGGTGCTCGCCGCGGTCGCGCTGTGCCTGTCGCTGTCCGGCTGCGGTTCCCGACTCTCCCCCGAGGAGGTACGCCGAGCCCAGGGCATCACAGGAGACGGCGGGGCGGCCGGCGACTCGGCCCCGGGCGGCGGTACGGAGACCGGCGGCGGTTCGTCCGCAGGCGGCAGCGGCACCGGCTCCGGCGGCGCCGGGAACGTCAAGGCGGGCAGTTGCGACGGCTTCAAGAACAGCAGAGGCATCACCAGCAGCACCATCAAGATCGCCAATGCCTCGGACATCAGCGGCCCGGTGCCGGGGCTGTTCGAGTCGGCGCAGCAGGCGGTCAAGGCGTACGTGGCGTACTTCAACTCCAGCCAGAAGATCTGCGGTCGCAAGCTCGACCTGATGAACCTGGACAGCCGTACCGACTCCGGGGGCGACCAGCAGGCGGCGGTGAAGGCGTGCGACAGCGCGTTCGCGATGGTCGGGTCGATGTCCGCGTTCGACCAGGGCGGCGCGAAGACCGTCGCCGACTGCGGCATCCCGGACGTACGGGCGGCCGGCGTGAACCCGCCGCGGCAGCACTCCCCGGTGGTGTACTCCGCCAACTCGGTGCAGGTCGACGAGATCCCCGCCGTGGTGCCGGACTTCCTGAAGCAGAAGTACCCGGCGGCGTCCCAGAAGGGCGCGTTCCTCTACATCAACGCCGGCTCCGCGAAGCTCAACGGACAGAGCTGGATCGCCGGCTGGAAGAAGCGCGGCTACAAGTGGCTGTACACCGCCGGCATCGACGTCACCGAGTTCAACTACTCGCCGCACGTGACCCAGATGAAGCAGAAGGGCGTCAAGTACGTCCAGTTCATCGGCGCGTACCAACAGGCGGTACGCCTCGCCACCGCGATGCAGCAGCAGGGCTTCAAGCCGGACGTGTTCCTGCTCGACCCGACCGGCTACAACCCCGACTACGTGAAGTCCGGCGGCTCGGCGGTGGAGGGCACGAAGGTGTTCACCAACAGCGCCCTGTTCGAGGAGTCCGGCGCCAACCCGGAGATGCGGCTCTACACCGGCTGGCTGCAGCGGGTCGCGCCGGGCGCCACGCCGTCGTACTTCGGGCTGTTCGCGTGGTCGGCGGCGCGGCTGTTCACCGAGCAGGCGATCCGGCTGGGCGGCAAGCTAACCCGCCGCAGCCTGCTTTCGGCACTCGCCGCCCAACGCGCCTGGAACGGTCACGGCCTGTTCGCACCCCAGAACGTGGGTGGTCGCCACACTGCCGGCTGTAACTCGATCATCACCTTGAAAAACGGCAGGTGGGTACGCGAGTCCGGTGGCCGGTTCATCTGCGGCTCGGTGCTGAACACCGGCGTGGGGGGCTGAATGTCGACCTGGCTGTCGTTCACCGTCCTGGGCCTGTTCACCGGGGCGGCGTATGCGATCGCGGCCAGTGGCCTGGTGCTGACGTACACCACCACGCGGGTGTTCAACCTGGCCCACGGCGCGATCGGCATGGTGATGTCGTTCGTCTACTGGCAGCTGTCGGTGGCGTGGGGGCTGCCGGTGTGGGCCTCGCTCGGGTTGGTGCTGCTGGTGATCGCGCCGCTGTTCGGCGTACTGGTCGAACGGGTGATGATGCGGGGGCTCGGCGACGCCCCGGTCAGCGTCGGACTGGTCGTCACCGTCGGCCTCTTCGTCGGGCTGATCGGCCTGGCCCAGGCCCTCTGGCCACCCCAGGCCCGTACGGTCGAGCAGTTCTTCGGCCGCTCCGGGGTGACCGTCGCGGACGCGTTCGTCAGCTACCACAGCCTGCTCACCATCGCCCTGTCGATGCTGGTCGCGGCCGGGTTGTACGTGTTGCTCAACCGCACCCGGATCGGCACCGCGATGCGTGCCTCGGTCGACAACCCGACCCTGCTCGGCCTGTACGGCGGCCGGCCGGAGCGGGTGTCGACGGTCAGCTGGGCGGTCGGCGTGGCCCTCGGCGCGCTGGCCGGCATCGTGCTCACCCCGGTGCTGTCCCTGGACTACTACGAGCTGACCCTCCTGGTGATCAACGCGTACGCCGCCGCCATGCTCGGCCGGCTGCGCAGCCTGCCGCTGACCTTCCTCGGCGCCATGCTGCTCGGCCTGCTCCAGTCGTACGCCATCGGCTACCTGCCGCCGGGTGAGCTGCTGATCGGGTTCCGGGCCGTGATCCCGACACTGCTGCTGTTCGGGGTGCTGTTGTTCGTACCGCAGGCGCGGCTGCGGGTGGGGCAGGTGAAAGGCATCGTCTCGGCGCCGGTACCGGGGCTGCGGAAGTCGATGGGCGCGGGCGCGGTGCTGATCGGCGCAGTCGCCGTGGTGACCCCGCTGCTCTCGGTCGACCTCGCCCTGCTGGCTTCGATCGCCCTGATCTACGGCATGGTGATGCTCTCCCTCGTCCTGCTCACCGGGTACGGCGGCCACGTCTCCCTGGCGCAGCTCACCTTCGTCGGCATCGGCGCCATGGTGCTGGCCAAACTCGACAGCCCGTCCCCGTACGCCATCGTGGTGGCGACCGTGGCGGCCGCGGCCGTCGGGGCGCTGATCGCGTTGCCGGTGCTGCGGTTGACCGGGCTCTACCTGGCCCTGGCGACGCTCGCGTTCGGGCAGTTGATGGACAAGCTGGTGTTCCAGGCGCCGTTCGCGTTCGGCTACAACGAGAGCCTGACCGCGCGCCGGCTGCACCTGCTGGGGCTCCACTTCGAGAGCGAGCACGCGTACCTGGTGCTGATCGCGATCTGCTTCACGTTGCTGGCGATCGGGTTGCTCGCGCTGCGGCGGGGACGGCTCGGCCGGCTGCTGCTGGCGATGCGGGACAGTCCGGCCGCGTGCGGCACCCTGGGCCTGGACCTGCGGTGGTTCCGGGTCGGGCTGTTCGCCGCGTCCGCGGGGATGGCCGGGTTCGCCGGGGCGCTGCTCGCCGGGCTGCGGCAGAGCATCACGGCGACCGACTTCCAGGTCTTCTCCAGCCTGCCGCTGCTGCTGCTCGCGGTGGTCTGCGGCGTCACCTCGGTCACGGGCGCGCTGGTCGGCGGCGTACTGCTGATGTTGCTGCCGTTGACCCAGTCGCAGTACCCGGCGCTGTCCGGCGTGGTGTTCCTGATCATCGGGTTCGGCGCGGTCGGTCTCGGCCGCGACCCGAACGGGCTGGCCAACCAGCTGTTCCGGGCCGGCGAGGCGGTGCGGTCGCGGCTGCCGAAGCGACGGCACTCCGCCCCGGCGACGGCGGCACCGGTCGAGGAGGTGCCCAGTGGCGTTGCTTGAGGTCACCGGGGTCACCGTGCAGTTCGGCGGGGTGACCGCGGTCGACGACGCGTCGATCACCGCGGAGGTCGGCCGGATCACCGGGCTGATCGGCCCCAACGGCGCCGGCAAGACCACGCTGTTCAACGTGATCACCGGGCTGCAGCCGGCCACCCGCGGCAAGGTGCACTTCGACGGGCGGAACCTGACCCGGGCCGTACCGTCGCGCCGTGCCCGGGCCGGGATGGGGCGTACCTTCCAGCGGTTGGAAGCTTTCGGATCTTTGACGGTACGGGAGAACGTACTGGTCGCCAGCGAGATCCACGACGGGTTCCGGGGCCTGTTCCGCGGCCGCGGCCCGGGGGTGGACGGCCTGCTGGCGCGGGTCGGGATCACGGCGTACTCCGGTCACCGGGCGGACGCGGTGCCGACCGGGGTGGCCCGGCTGCTGGAGATGGCGCGGGTGCTCGCGGTCGATCCGCGGCTGCTGCTGCTCGACGAGCCGTCCTCCGGGCTGGACGAGTCCGAGACGGTCGGCTTCGGCGCGCTGCTGCGTGCGCTGGCCAGGGAAGGCCGCGCGGTCCTGCTGGTGGAGCACGACATGGATCTCGTGATGAGCGTCTGCGACGTGATCCACGTACTCGAGTTCGGGAAGATCATCGCCTCGGGTACGCCGGAGAAGATCCGCGCGGACCGACGAGTGCAGGAGGCGTACCTCGGGGTGGAGCCCGAGACGCCGCATGACACGAGTGAGCTGCCGACCGGCGACCGTTTGACCGAGGACGTCCCGCTCGGCGGTCTCTTCGGGGAGTCGCCGTGAGCGAGCGCCAGCGAGCGAACCATCGAGCACAGCGCCCTCGTGCCTCATGCCGCGCCGGAGCGAAGCGAGGCGGGGCATGAGTAAGCCGCCGATCCTCGAGCTGATCGGAGTACGCGCCGCGTACGGCCGGATCGAGGTGCTGCGCGGGGTCGACCTGCGGATGCCGCGCGGCTGCGTGATGGCGTTGCTCGGCGCCAACGGGGCCGGCAAGACGACGCTGTTGAAGGTGATCAGCGGGCAACTGGCGGCCACCGAGGGGGACATCCACCTGGGCGGCGTACACGTCAGCGGGGCGACGCCCGATCAGTTGACCCGGGCCGGGCTGTGCACCGTACCGGAGGGGCGTGGGGTGTTCCCGAACCTCTCGGTCGAGGAGAACCTCCGCCTCGCCTCGTACGCGGGGGTGCCGGCCGGACGGATCGTGGCCGAGGCGTACGACCGGTTCCCGAGGCTGGCGGAGCGGCGGCGGCAGCTCGCCGGCACCCTCTCGGGCGGCGAACAGCAGATGCTCGCGCTGGCCCGGGCACTCGCCAGCGACCCCGCGTTGCTGCTCCTCGACGAACTGTCCATGGGCCTGGCGCCACTGATCGTCGACCAGCTGTACGACACCGTCGCCGAGATCGCCGAGCAGGGAGTGTCGATCCTGGTGGTCGAGCAGTTCGCGCGCAGCGCGCTGAAGGTCGCCGACTACGCGGCCGTGATGCACGGCGGCCGGATCGTGGCGACCGGGGAGCCCGACGAGATCCGCTCCCGCCTCGCCGACGTCTACCTGGGAGGGGCAGCATGACGCCGCAGCCAAGCCGATCGAGGCTCGCCAGATTCGCGCTCGCGGGCGCGGTGGTAGGCGCTCTGGCGCTGCCCGGCGCAGCGGCCGCGGGGCCGTCGGCGCACGATGCGGCCCGGTTGCCGGCGCAGAGTCCGGGGATCGGCGGGTTCTCGCTCAAGGCGCAGTCGTCTGTGGTCAGCGTCCAGCTGTACGAGCCGACGGTGCCGATCCCGGCCGAGCCGCAGGTGGAGCTGAACCTCGCGTACACCCGGTCGACGATCGCCACCGGCCCCGACGGCCGCGGTACGGCGAGCTACCTGTGGCCCGGCGACGCGCTCGGTGACGGCTTCGGCACCGTCGTCGGCGACCCCGAGCAGAAGTGGCCCTCACGGGTGAACGCGCGCACCCCGGACGGCGAGGAGAAGCAGGAGCTGACTCCGGGCTCCGGGATGCGTACCACCGCAGAGACAGGTGGGGTGACCGCGAAGGTGAATCTGGTCGGGCTGGAGACGCCGGGGTCTGGTCTGCCCAGCCTGCCGGGGCTGCCGGCCGCCCCGTCGGACGCCGTGCCGGTGTCGCCAGGGCTGGAGCTGCTCGCCTCGGCGGAAGGCATCACGAGCAGCACCGCGGTCACCGTCAAGGCCGACGCGGTGACTTCCACCTCGCACGCGGCGGCGAAGAACATCGCACTGCTCGGCGGCCTGATCACGATCGACACCGTGGACACCACTTCGAAAGCCACCAGTACGGCGTCCAGCGCCACCGCGGACGGCCTGGCCACGGTCGCCGGGGTCACCGTCGCCGGCAAGAAGCTGGCGATCGACTCGAAGGGCGTACACCTGGCGGACCAGGGAGCTGACCTGCCGGAGGTGCCGGCGCAGCTCGCCGACCAGCTCAAGGCGCTCGGCATCGAGGTCACGCCGCTGCACGCCACCCGCAAGGTGAGCAGCGGCAGCGGCTCGCTCAATACCAACGGCCTGGTGATCACGCTGGACACCAAGCCGTTGCGCAGCAAACTTGACACCGGGCCGCTGCAGCCGATCTTCGACCTGCTGCCGCAGGAGCTGCAGGACCAGCTCAACCTGATCCTCGGCCTCGCCCCGAAGATCGTGTACGTGATCGGAGAGGCGAACACCGTCGCGGCCGCGTCCGGGCCGGTCGACGTACCGGGGATACCCGGGGCCGGGGTGCCGGGAGGTGGCGCCGGAGTCGGGGCTCCCGGTGCGGGTTCCGATCCGGGTGGCGCCGCGCCGGGCGGCAGCAAGCCGATCAGTCGCGCCGGCAACCAGCTGCCGCCGCTGGGCGCGATCCCGAAGGCACTGATCCTCGGCGCGTTGGCACTGGCGGCGGCGGTCGGCTGGGGGCTGCAGCGGGCCGGCAGCCTGATGCTCGGCGGGATGGGCGCCTGCGAACACGGGTTGGTGTCCGGCGTACCGGACCTGCGGAAGGGGCGGTCATGACCACGACGGTGATGCCGGTGGTGGCGAAGGAGAAGGCGGAACGGGAAGCCGCGAAACCCGCCGCCGCGGTGAAGCGGGACCAGCGGCGGCAGGTGCTGCAGGTGGTGCTGTTCGCCGCCGGCGCGGTCATGTTGCCGCTCGGCCTGCTGGTCATCGGGCTCGGCTGGTACGGCGCCGCCAGCACCCCGTACCTGTACGACCAGATCTCGTACCTGGTCTCGGGTGGGCTGCTCGGCCTCGGGCTGACGTTCACCGGAGGCTTCCTGTATTTCGGCGCCTGGCTGGCGCGGATCGCCGCCGACCAGCGGGAGAGCCAACGCCAACTCGCCGACACGATGCTGGTGCTCGCCGACGTGGTGGCGAAATCCGGTGGCGTGGCGTCCCGATCGTCGAGCGCCGACGCGGTGCCGGTCGTCGCCGGGGAAGGTACGACAGCCCACCGCCGCGACTGCCAGCTGATCTCCGACCGGGACGACCTGACCGTACTGACCGGAGACGAGAAGGGCCTGACCACCTGCCGGATCTGCAAACCGGCCCTGCCCTGACTGCCGCAACCGTCAGCCCGGCGCGGGACCAGCCGTTACTGCCGAGGGAGCCGCCGTGAGACTGCAAGGGAAGGTCGCCCTGATCACCGGAGCGGCGCGGGGCCAGGGCGCCGCCGCCGCGAAGCGGTACGTCGCCGAGGGCGCCAAGGTGATGATCGCCGACGTACTCGACGAGCCGGGCAAGGAGTTGGCAGACGCGTTGGGTGAGGCGGCCCGCTACCGGCACCTCGACGTGTCCTCCGAGTCCGACTGGGTCGACGCGGTCGCCGAACTGCTGGAGAGCTTCGGACGGCTCGACGTGCTGGTCAACAACGCGGGGATCCTCGGGTTCTCGGCGATCGAGAAGACCACCCTCGCCGAGTACGAGCGGATCATCCGGGTCAACCAGTTCGGCACCTTCCTCGGGATCCGTTCCGCGGTGGCGCCGATGACCCAGGCGGGCGGCGGCTCGATCGTCAACATCTCGTCGGTGGAAGGGCTCGCCGGGATGCCGTACCTGATCGCGTACGCAGCGAGCAAGTTCGCGATCCGGGGCATGACGAAGGTCGCCGCGATGGAGCTGGGCAAGCGCGGGATCCGGGTGAACTCCGTACACCCGGGGATGATCGACACGCCGATGCCGCGGGAAGCCTTCGGCGGCGGGGAGATCGACATGGACCTGATCGGGAACAAGGTCGCGCTGCGCCGGGTGGGTCGGCCCGAGGAGATCGCCGAGCTGGTGGTGTTCCTGGGCAGCGACGAGAGTTCGTACAGCACGGGTGCCGAGTTCGTCGCCGACGGCGGTGCCACCGCGACGCACTCGCTCTGGTTCAGCTGACAACGGCGGCTTCGTGGCGTGACGAGCAGAAACGTCGCGCCTATGAGCGGGGGCCGAGCAGGAGCCGGATCGTCAGCTCCAGATGATCGGCGACGTCCTTCGCGGAGGCGCGCCTGGTCACCCAGGCGACGAGCTGGGAGAGCCACACGTCGCTGACCACCCGGGCGATCGCCAGTTGCTCGTCGGTGGGCTCCTCGCCCGCGGCGGCCATCGCCTTGCCGAACATCCGGTCCATCAGCCGGCCCACGCTGTCGACCTCGGCAGCGGCGGTCGCGTCGGCGAACATGAACGCCCGGGTCATCGCCTCGGTCAGCTGTGGGTCGCGCTGCATCGCGCGGGTCACCCGCCCCAACACGAAGATCATTCGCTGGTACGGGGTCTCGCCCGGCACCTGGCCGCGGCCGAGCTTGTCCTGCGCCCTGCCGAACTCGCGGGCCAGCGCCGAGACCAGCAGGTGGATCTTGGACGGGAAGTACCGGTAGAGCGTGCCGAGCGCGACATCGGCCTGTTCGGCGACCGTACGCATCTGGACCGCGTCATACCCGCCCTTGGACGCGAGCGCCAGCGTGGCGTCGAGAATCCGTTTCCGGCGTTCGCGCTGGGCCGCCGACCCGAGGTCGACGTCGGTCAGCGCGTTCAGGGCGTTCTCAGTGCTTCGAGTACGTGACGACGCGGTCATCCTTGACAGCTCCCAACCATGCGAAACGTGTTCCAGCCTACCCGACAAGAGAACGGTTACCCGGTCCGCACCTCCCGGTTTCACCGCCGTTACACCGGCTTGTGCCGTTGTTAGGCAAACGTGAAACACGTTCCATAATGCCAGCCCTTCAGTCTGGCTCCGGGAACCGTGGCCAACAGTTACCCGTCTTCACGAGCGCCGAGCGATGGCGGAGCAGTCGATGCGATGGGTACCGTCGAGCGAGTGACGGATGCAGGGCGTCCTGAGGAGCTACGCACCACGGTGCACGGCGAGCGTTCCGTGTACGAGAACCCCTGGGTCAGGTTGATGCTCGTCGACATTCAGCCACCGAAGGGCGAGCGGTTCGAGCACCATGTCGTGCGACTGCAGACCGTCGCGATGGGGCTTGTGCACAACGATGAGGACCAGGTGCTGATGTTGTGGCGGCACAGGTTCGCGACTGACGAGTGGGGCTGGGAACTGCCCGGCGGGATCGTCGGTAAGGGTGAGGATCCGGCTGTGGCGGCGGCACGTGAGGTGGAGGAGGAGACCGGCTGGCGTCCGGAGCGGATGCAGCACCTGATCTCGTTCCAGCCGATGCCGGGAATGGTGGACACACCGCACCAGGTCTTTCTCGCCCGGGGCGCACAGTACGTCGGCGAGCCGACGGATCTAGAGGAGGCGGGCCGGGTGGACTGGATAGCGCTCGATCAGGTGCCTGACCTTGCTCGTAAGGGCGAGATCCTGGGCTCCGGCTCCTTGGTTGGCCTACTGCACTATCTTGTGGCCCGCTAGAAACCGGTCTGGCCGCGGTGTCTCAGCAGGGCGTTGATCCGCCGCCTTTGGCGAACGGAGCCAGCCCGCCGAGCAAGTCTTCGTGCTTCGGTCGCGTGGGTTTGCGCCTCGGCGCCGTCGCCGCGAGCAAGATGCGCGTACGCGAGATCGCACCGCAACGAGGCCTCTGCGCGTGTGCTCGTCGTGGCGTCCTCAGCGGGGTCAGTGGTACCGGTGTTGTCGCGTACGGCACTCAATATCCGCCGAGTGGCCTTGTCACGCTGGCCTGGCTCGGCCACACCACCGGCCATCACAGTCTTGGTGTCTATCAGTCGCTCGCAGCGGTGGAAGCCATCCACGGCCATCACGGCTACACCGAGATCATCTGGCTTACGCCTGCGCACGGGTGATGAGGAGCGCGCCGCCCTTGGTGCGCGTCTAACCGGCGAGGTGGGACCGGGCAAGTGACCACCGCCGGTGGTTCCACTCCAGGAAGCGTTCGGCCCCGCGTACGACGTGGGCGCTGCGGATCGAGGGGAAGATGTCGAACGCGTGCTGGGCGCCGGCCAGCTCGGCGTACCCGACCGGGTTGTGGGCCACGGCCCGCAGCCGCCGGACGAACTCCCGCGCCTCCCGTACGGGCACCAGGGAGTCGTGGCGGCCGTGGATCACCAGGAACGGCGGCGCGTCGGCGTGCACCCGTTCCAACGGCGATGCCGCCCGGTAGACGTCGAGATGGCGGTGCGCGCTGCGGCGTACCACCACCCGCTGGACGAAGTCCCGGCGCTGCAGCGTCGACCGGGTGCCCGTCGCGGCCGCGAAGTCATACGCCCCGTAGAACGGCACGCACGCCTGGGTCGTGGTGTCCGCGTCGGTGAATCCGGGTTGGAACAGCGGGTCGTTGGCGGTCAGCGCGGTCAGGGCGGCGAGGTGGCCGCCGGCCGACCCGCCGGTCACCGCGACGTACGACGGGTCGCCGCCGTACTCGGCGATGTTCTCGCGGATCCAGGCGAGCGCGCGTTTCACCGCGACCAGGTGCTCCGGCCACCGCGCCCGGGGCGACAGCGGGTAGTTGGGGGCGACGCAGACCCAGCCGCGGGCCGCCATGTGCTGCATCAACGGCAGCCCCTGCTGCGCCTTGTCGCCGATCACCCAGCCGCCGCCATGGATCTGCAACAGCACCGGGCGACCCGTGGGTTGGTCGCGCCGCTGGTAGACGTCGAGGTGGTGGCGGTGGCCGCCCGGCGCGTACGCCACGTCCGCGATCCGCCGGATCGACGGCTCCCGCATCCGGAACGGCATCAGCAGCTGTCCCCAGGGGGTCGCCAGGTCGTCGGGACTGGGCTTGCGCGGCAACCCTTCGGCGTAGTCCTCGCCGAGGCTCTCCCGCAGCGCGTCCTCGATCTCGCCGCGGGCCCGCTGCGAGATGGCGATCAGCCTGCCGAGCCCGGTGGCGGAGCCGGCTGCCAGGGCCAGCCCGAGCCGGCTCGAGCGCCTGCCGTGGCGTACCAGGTGTACGGCGGTGTCCAGGGCGGTCGCGGTGAGCAGGTGCGGCGCCAGCTCGGTGGTCAGCCAGCCCGCGAAGAACGCGGGCAGCGAGGCCCAGCTGCCGCGTACCGGCCGTAGCCCGTTCAGGGTGAGCCCGAGTCCCAGGGCCTGGCGGCTGACGTAACCCATCGCGCCAGTGTACCGGCGAATAGAACTCGTTCTAGGGCGGCGGCACGGCCATTCGCGCCTGCTGGGCCGCGGGGGGCGCGGGGTCGCCGGATACGCCGCGGACGAGTCGACCATCGCGCCTGCGCTCCCCGAGCATAGGACGCGCACCAAGACTCCGCGGGTCCTCAAGTCCGAGTAGGTGTCCAGTGCCTGGTTTCGGGTCCGGTGGTTGCGCCAGAGGGGTAGAACACGTTTCAATTGCGGTACGTGGAGGGAGACGGCGTGGACTTCGAGTACGACGACACCCAACGGTCGATCGCCGACCTGGCCGCGTCGGTGCTGGCCCGTACCGGCGGGCCCGATCTCGGCAGTGGCGGGTCCGGCGGCACAGGCCGGTCGGACCTGGGGCAGGGCGGGTACGACGAGGCGGCCTGGAAAGCGCTCCGCGAGGCGGGCCTGCTCTCGTTGCCGGTGCCGGAACGGTTGGGCGGGGACGGGCTCGGCTTCACCGAGGCGGCCGTGGTGATCGCCGAAGCGGGGCGGCGGGTGGCGCCTGTGCCGACCCTGGCCACGCTCGCGCTGGGCGTACTGCCGATCGTCCGCCACGGCACGCCGGCGCAGCAGGACGCGTGGCTCGAAGACCCTGGCCGGGTGTTCACCGCCGGGATCCGGGAGCCGTCCTCGGCGCTGCCGGCGGCACCCGCCACAACGGCCCGGCGCGACGGCGACCGGCTGCTGGTCGACGGCGTCAAGGTCGGCGTGACGTACGCGGCGGCGGCGTACCGGATCCTGGTGCCGGTCTCGGCCGGGACCGGTGCCGCGCTCGCCGTGGTGGACCCGAACGGGCCGGGCGTGACCCTGACACCCGGCCACTCCTCCGGAGATGCCCCCGAGTTCACGGTCCGGTTCGACTCGGCCCCCGGCGAGGCACTCGGGGGGTCGCAGGCCGTCGAAGACCTCCACCGCTGCGCGCTGGCCGGGGCCTGCGCCGCCGGGGACGGGACGCTGGCGGGGATGCTCGGGCTGACCAGCGACCACCTGGCGAAACGGGAACAGTTCGGCCGGCCGCTCGCCACGTTCCAGGCGGTGGCGCAGCAGATCGCCGACGTCTACCTCGCCGCCCAGACGTTGCACCTGGCCACCTGGTCGGCCTGCTGGCGGCTCGGCGCCGGCCTCGACGCGGACTCCGACATCGGGATCGCCTCCTACTGGCTGGCCGAGTACGGGCCCGTGACGGCGCAGACCTGTCACCACCTGCACGGCGGGCTCGGCGTGGACATCACGTACCCGATGCACCGGTATTCGTCGTACCTGAAGGATCTCGCGCGGTTCGTGGGCGGGGCCGGCCAGCGACTCGACCAGGTGGGGGAGGCGGCGTGTTCATAGCTCTCACCGACGAACAGCGGGCGCTGCAGGACGAGCTGCGGGCGTACTTCGAGAACGTGGTGACGCCCCAGGAGCGCGAGGAGATGCTCACCGAGCGGCACGGCACCGTCTACCGCGACGTGGTACGCCGCCTCGGCCGGGACGGCTGGCTCGGCGTCGGCTGGCCCGTCGAGTACGGCGGCCGCGGCTTCGGCGACCTGGAACAGCAGATCTTCGTCAACGAGGCCGCCCGCGCCTATGTCCCCTTGCCATATGTCACCCTGCAGACGGTGGGGCCGACCCTGATGCGGTACGGCACCGACGAGCAGAAGCGGCGGTTCCTGCCCGGGATCCTGTCCGGCGACCTGCACTTCGCCATCGGGTACACCGAGCCGGAGGCCGGCACCGATCTGGCGTCGCTGCGTACCACAGCCGAGCGGCAGAAAGACCACTACCTGGTCAACGGGCAGAAGATCTTCACCACCGGCGCGCACGACGCCGACTACATCTGGCTGGCCGCGCGTACCGACCCGGCGGCGCCGAAGCACAAGGGCATCTCGATCCTGATCGTCGACACCGCCGACCCGGGCTTCTCGTGGACCCCGATCATCACCTGCGACGGCGCGCACCACGTCAACGCGACGTACTACCAGGACATTCGGGTGCCGGTCGGCATGCTCGTGGGCCGGGAAGACGATGGCTGGAAGCTGATCACCACCCAGCTCAACCACGAGCGGGTGATGCTCGGCCCGGCCGGCTGGCTCTCCGGCCTGTACGAGCGGGTACGCGGCTGGGCGGCCACCGCGACCACCCCGGACGGCGCGCCCGTACTGGCCCAGCGCGACGTACGGCGAATGCTGGGCGAGGTCCACGCGGCGCACCGGATCAACGAGCTGCTGAACTGGAAGGTCGCCAGCTCGGGTGCGGTCGCGGTGGCCGACGCGTCCGCCACGAAGATCTTCGCCTCCGAGCGGATCCAGTACTTCAACCGCCGCATCGAAGACCTGATCGGCCGGTACGGCAACCCCGCCGACCCGCCCACCGACGAGCTCGCCCGTTGGCTGGACCTGCACGCGAAGCGCAACCTCGTACTGACCTTCGGCGGCGGGGTGAACGAGGTGCAGCGGGAGTTGATCGCCACGCTCGGCCTCGGCCTCCCGAGAGTGCCCCGATGATCGACGTCCTCGAGGCGGCCGGGAAACTCAAGGCGCGCGGCGAGAGCGCACCCCGGCTCGCCGCCGACCCCGTGAACCTGGCGATGATCCGCCACTGGACCGAAGCGCTCGGCTACCCTGCCGACCCTTCGGTGCCGCCGGCGGCGATGATCCAGGTCTGGACCATGTACGGGCTGCGCGGTGAGCGACCGGACGACGATCCGCTCGGTGTGATGACCCGGGTGCTCGACGACGCCGGCTACACCTCCGTGGTGGCGACCAACTGCGAACAGACGTACCACCGGGGGCTGCGGGTGGGGGAGCGGGTGTCGGTGACCTCCCGGCTGGACGAGGTGACCGGTCCGAAGCGCACCGCGCTGGGCGAAGGCTGGTTCGTGACCACCCACAGCACGTGGCGGGTCGGCGACGAGCCGGTCGCCGAGATGCGGTTCCGGATCCTCAAGTTCCGCCCGGCGCCACGTCCGGCCGGCTCCGGCGAGGTGCTGCGGCCGCCGGTCAGCCGGGACACGGCGTACTTCTGGGAGGGCATGGTCGCCGGCGAGCTGCGGATCCAGCGCTGCGACGGCTGCGGCCTGCTGCGCCACCCTCCCGGCCCGATGTGCCCCCGGTGTGGCAAGACCTCCATGGGGTACGCCGTCGCCGCCGGCCACGGTGAAGTCTTCAGCTTCATCGTCCAGCACCACCCCCCGACGCCTGGGCGCACCACCCCGTATGTCGTGGCCCTGGTGGAGCTGCCCGAGGGAGTGCGCGTACTCGCCGAACTGGTCGGCATCGAACCGGCCGAGGTCCACATCGGCATGCCGGTGCGGATCGGTTTCCAGCGCATCGACGACGACCTGACCCTGCCGATCTGGTGCCCGCGAGACACCGCCCTGACCGCCGGCGATGAGGCTCCCGGGTCGGGCGACGGGGAGGTGCTGCCGGAGCTGGCGATCGAGGCGACGCCGACCTTCGTGGTCAGTACGGCACTGGCGACCCGGGACTTCCAGGACGTGCACCACGACCGGGACGCGGCGGTGGCCCGAGGATCGAAGGACATCTTCCTCAACATCCTCACCACCACCGGACTCGTGGAGCGGTACGTCACGGAGCGGATCGGCCATGACGCGGCCATCCGTGAGATCGCACTGCGGCTCGGGGCGCCGTGCTACGCCGGTGACACACTCGTGCTGCGCGGCCGGCTGGTCGACCGGCGCGACGGTGTCGACGTGGTCGAGGTGGTGGGCCGGGTCAGCCTCGGCGACCACGTGACCGCGACCGTGAAGGTGGCCCGATGAGTGGGCTCTCGGGTGCGGCGGCGATCGTGGGGATCGGGGCGACCGAGTTCTCGAAGGACTCCGGGCGCAGTGAGCTACGGCTGGCCGCCGAGGCGGTACGCGCCGCGCTCGCCGATGCCGGGCTGGGGCCCTCCGATGTGGACGGGCTGGTCAGCTTCACGATGGACGCGAACGCGGAGATCGCGGTGGCGCGGGAGCTCGGCGTACCACAGTTGAGGTTTTTCAGCCGGGTCGGCTACGGCGGGGGAGCCGCGTGTGCGACCGTGCAGCAGGCGGCGATGGCGGTCGCGACCGGGGTCGCGGACGTGGTGGTCTGCTACCGGGCGTTCAACGAGCGGTCCGGGACCCGGTTCGGCCGGGTGCAGGCCGGTGCGGTGCAGCAGGCCACGTCGGCGGGGATCGACAACGGCTGGCACTACCCGGTGGGCCTCGGTACGCCCGCCGCCACCGTCGCCATGTTCGCCCGCCGCTACCTGCACGTGTACGGCGCCACCAGCCAAGACTTCGGGCGGGTGTCGGTGACGATGCGCCGGCACGCCGCGACCAACCCCAAGGCGTGGTTCCACGGCCGGCCGATCACCCTCGAAGACCACCAGGCGTCGCGCTGGATCACCGAGCCGCTGCGGTTGCTGGACTGCTGCCAGGAGAGCGACGGCGGGGTGGCGGTGGTGGTGACCAGCGCTGCCCGGGCCCGGGACCTGCCGCATCCGCCGGCGGTGGTCGCCGCGGCCGCTCAGGGCAGCGGGCCGGACCAGTACACGATGCACAGCTACTACCGGGACGACCTGACCGGGCTGCCCGAGATGGGCATCGTCGCCCGCTCGCTGTGGTCGCAGGCGGGGCTCGGGCCCGCGGACGTCGACGTGGCGATCCTGTACGACCACTTCACGCCGTTCGTGCTGGTGCAGTTGGAGGAGCTGGGATTCTGCGCGCGGGGCGAGGCGGCGGGATTCGTCGCCGGCGGCTCGATCGGACTGGACGGCCGGCTGCCGGTGAACCCGCACGGGGGCCAGCTGGGGGAGGCGTACCTCCACGGGATGAACGGGATCGCCGAGGCGGTACGCCAACTGCGGGGCACCGCCGCCAACCAGGTGCCCGGCACCGAGCGGGTGCTGGTCACGGCCGGCACCGGCGTACCGACGAGTGGCCTGGTACTCACCGCGGCCTGACCGCAGTCGGTGGCGCGGCCGGCGACGCGAGGTCCTGTCACACCCTCGGCCTACGGTCGCGGGCGCTGGAACACTGGACGATTACATTTGTGTCAGACACAATGGGGGCTAGGTGCAGGTTAGGTTCACTAGGTCGGCGCGCAAGCATCGGGTCGGCAAGGCGCGCGCTGTACACGCAATGCATGAGGCTGGGGAGCCGATGGTGATTCCGGCTGATGGCGACCTGGACGAGCGGCTGCTGTTCATCGGCCGTGACGACCGGGGCGTCGAGTTGGAGGTCATTGCGATCCAGCTACCCGATTACCTACTCGTCATCCATGTCATGCCATACGCCTATAGGAGGAACCCGTGAGCAAGAAGTACGACGTGGGTCCTGACGTTGACCTGGAGCGCGACGACGTGCGTGACAGCAGGGGTAGGCGGATCACGGAGGCGTACGCCGAACGCGCCGCGCAGTACGACCCGACGAAGGTAAGACGTGGGCGAAGGTCGTTGTCGGGTGGGCGGGCACATTCGCCGCAAGTGTCTTTCAGGGTGTCCCAGGAATTGGAAATTGAGGTGCGCAGGGTAGCCGCTCAGAAGGGCAAGACCGTATCGGAGGTGGCTCGGGAAGCGCTGGAGCGGTATCTGGCGTCCTGAGTGAGTACGGCGTCGGCCAGCGCGGGCGCGTCGTCGCGTTCCACCACGGTGGTCGCGAGCAGCAGCCGGGAGCCGTCGCGCCACACCCGGGTGCGCAGCGTCTCTCCGGGGATGACGACGCCGGCGAACCGTACGGCGTACCCGCCGACCCGGGTGGCGTCGCCGTCGAGCAGCCCGTCGACCACGGCCTTGCAGACCATCCCGTACGTGCACAGCCCGTGCAGGATCGGCCGCTCGAAGCCGGCGGCCGCCGCGAACTCGGGCGAGACGTGCAGCGGGTTGCGGTCGCCCAGCAGCCGGTACCACAGCGCCTGCTGCGGCAGGGTCGGGGTGAGCAGCTCGGCGTCGGGCGCGCGGTCCGGCGCCGGGATCCGGTCGGACGGCCCCCGTTCGCCGCCGAACCCGCCCTCGCCCCGTACGAAGATCGACGATCGGGCGGTCACGAAGGTCCCGCCGCCGGGCTCCCGCAACCGGGTCTCCTGGACGATGACCGCGGCCTTGCCCTTGTCGTACACGTCGGTGATCCGGGTCTCGGCGACGGCTTTCGCGTCGGTCGGCAACGGCCGGTGCACCACGATCTCCTGCCCGCCGTGCAGCACCTTCCGCAGGTCGACGTCGATGCCAGGCATGGCGAGCGACGGCGGTGCGGTGTCCCGCAGCGTGTGCGCCACCACGGCGAAGGTCGGCAGCACCTGCAGGTCGGGCTCGTACCCGTACCGGAGTTCGCGGGGCGAGACCGGGTCGGCGCCGGCGCCGAGCGCCAGGTGGTAGAGCAGCACGTCGCTCGCGGTCCACGACGCCTCTCGAGGCGGCAGCATCGCGCCGATGGCGGCTTGCGGGTCGATCGCCACGTCAACCCCTTTCCTGGGTACGCCGTCCGGCTCCCCCCGGTGCGGCCGGTCCTGTCGCGTCGGCGTCGAGGGCGGCGGCGTCGAGGGCGGCGAGGTAGCCGAAGGTCATGGCTGGCCCGATGGTGGCGCCGGGGCCGGCGTACGTGCGTCCCATCACGGGGGCGGCGGCGTTGCCGGCGGCGTACAGGCCGGCGATCACCGAGCCGTCGTCACGCAGCACCCGGGCCCGGGGATCGGTACGCAGGCCGCCCTTCGTGCCGAGGTCGCCGGGTACGATCCGGACCGCGTAGAAGGGCGGCTGGTCGAGCGGGCCGAGACACGGGTTCGGCTTGTTCCGCGGATCGCCGTAGTAGCGGTCGTACGCGCTGCGCCCGCGTCCGAAGTCCTGGTCCAGCCCGGCTGCCGCGTACCCGTTGAAGCGTTGCACGGTGGCCAGCAGCGCGTCGCCGGGCAGGCCGAGCTGCGCGGCGAGGTCGGGCAGGGTGGCCGCCCGGTGCACGGCGCCGTGCTGGTACCACCGCCCGGGGAACGGCTGGCGCGGGCCGAGGCCGGCGAAGATGTACCGGTTGCGGTAGCGCTGGTCGGCGATCAACCAGGTCGGGATGTTCTCGCCCGGCCCGGCGGCCGGCCCGGTGGCGGCGCCGGTGCCGTACATGGCGTGGACGGCGTCGACGTACGGGGCGGCTTCGTTGACGAACCGTTCGCCCCGGGCGTTGACCATGATGCAGCCGGGCAGCGTACGCTCCGCCAGGCAGAAGTACGGTCCCCGGGGCAGCGGTATCGACGGTCCCCACCAGGCGTCGTCCATGACGTCGACGGCCGCGCCGAGCCCGACGCCGGCTTCGATCCCGTCCCCGGTGTTCTCCGGTACGCCGACCGTCCACTCGGTGCCGATCGGCTCCCGCTGGTGCTCCTTGCGCATCCGCTCGTTGTGCTCGAAACCGCCGCTGGTCAGCACCACTCCGCGGCGGGAGCGAATCACCAGCGGCCGCCCGTCGTGCGTGACCTCGACGCCGGTCACCCGACCGCCTGACGGTCTCCCCGAATCCAGCCGGCCATCGGCTTCGGACGGTCCGGTCACCAGTGAGACCAGCGGGGTGTCGAGCCACACCGGGACCCCGGCCGAGTCCAGACCGGCGCGCAGCCCGCCGGCGAGCGCCTGACCCATGGTGAGCAGCTCGCGGCGGGTCACCAACGACACCAGCCGCCGCATGGTGACCCGGACGGACCGCAGCAGCCCGCGCGGGTGCCGCGCGACCAGGTTCATCCACCGGTAGTCCGCCTGCATCACAGCAAGTCCGGTCGGAGCCTTGAGGTACGGCACCTGCAGCGCGGCCCGGTCCGACCCGAGCAGCTTGGCGTCGAGCGGCCGCGGCTCGATGGAGCGACCGCAGGCGCGCCCGCCCGGCGCCTCCGGGTAGTAGTCGGAGTAGTCGGGCACCCAGGTGAACCGCAGCGGGGTGCTGGCGAGCACGAACGAGAGCATCTCCGGGCCGTGATCGAGGAACGCCCGCTGCGAGGCTTCGGGCGATTCGCCCGCCACGATGTGCTTCAGGTAGCGCTGCGCATCCTGCGGCGTGTCCTGGATCCCGGCGCCTGCCAGCACCTCGTTGTTGGGGATCCAGACGCCGCCACCGGAGCGCGCCGTCGAGCCCCCGTAACACTCCGACTTCTCGACCACGACGACCGAGAGTCCGTGGTGCGCGGCGGTCAACGCGGCGGTCATACCGGCCGCGCCGCTGCCCACGACGACCAGGTCGTACTCGACGTCGGCCACCGCCACCTCCCACTCACTTCTGGAACAGGTTATAGTAGGCCGGGCTGATCTGATAGCGCTGTTTTCTAGTGGTTCAGTATCCGCCGGTCGGAGAAACCAAGAACAGGTTCCACTATTGCAGGTGCGAGGGAGCCGCCCATGCTGACAGCTGACCGGCACCGTCAGATCGCCGAGGAGTTGTACGCCGCCGAGCGCGACCGTACGCCGATCGAACCGCTCGTCGGGCGCTACGACGGCATCGACGTGCGGGACGCGTACCAGATCCAGCTTGTGAACGTCGAACGGCGGGTGAGTGCCGGCAGGACGGTGATCGGGCACAAGGTCGGCCTGTCCAGCAGGGCGATGCAGGACATGATGGGCGTCGACGAACCCGACTACGGGCACCTGCTCGACGACATGCGAGCGACCGGGCCGGTCGACGCCGGGCGCTACTGCTTCCCCCGGGTGGAGCCGGAGGTCGGGTTCGTGCTCGGCGGCGACCTGCCCGGCGAGGACTGCACCGAGGCGGACGTGCTGGCGGCCACCGAGGCGGTCGCGCCCGCGCTGGAGCTGATCGACTCCCGGATCCGGGACTGGAGGATCGGGCTCGCCGACACCATCTCCGACAACGCGTCGTCGGCCGGGTTCGTGCTCGGCGAGGCGCGGGTGAAGCCGTCCGACCTGGACCTCACTGCGATCGACGTGACCCTGTGGCGCGGCGGCGAACAGCTGGCGACCGGCCGGTCGGACGCTGTGCTCGGCAATCCGGTGACCTCCGTGGCCTGGCTGGCCCGCAAAGTCGCATCTTTCGGGGTACGCCTGCGCGCCGGCCACGTGATCCTCCCCGGCTCCTGCACCCGGGCGTACGACGCGCGACCCGGCGACGTGTTCCGAGGCGAGTTCGCCGGGCTCGGCTCCGTGTCTCTCACCTTCGAGGGGGCCTGATGGGAGTGACCGCGGCGATCGTCGGGTCCGGCAACATCGGCACCGACCTGCTCTACAAACTGCTGCGCTCGCCGGTGATCGAGCCGCGCTGGATGGTCGGCATCGACCCGTCCAGCGAAGGCCTCGCCCGGGCGGCTTCACTGGGCGTGGCGGCGTCCTCGGAGGGGGTCGACTGGCTGCTGGCTCAGGACCCGCTGCCCGACCTGGTCTTCGAGGCGACCTCCGCGTCCGTCCACCGTGCGAACGCGCCGCGGTACGAGGCCGCCGGCATCCGCGCCATCGATCTCACCCCCGCCGCGGTCGGCCCTTACGCGATACCGCCGGTCAACCTGACCGACCACCTCGGCGCGCCCAACATCAACCTGATCACCTGCGGCGGCCAGGCCACCATCCCGATGGTGTACGCCGTCTCCCGCGTGGTCGAGGTGCCCTATGCGGAGATCGTCGCCACCGTCGCGTCGAGGTCGGCCGGGCCCGGGACCAGGGCGAACATCGACGAGTTCACCCGTACCACGTCGCGGGGGGTCGAGGTGCTGGGCGGGGCGCGGCGCGGCAAGGCGATCATCGTGCTCAACCCCGCCGACCCGCCGATGATCATGCGGGACACGATCTTCTGCGCCATCCCGCCCGACGCCGACCGGGCCGCGATCGCCGCCTCGATCCACGAGGTGGCGGCGGATGTGGCGACCTACGTGCCCGGCTACCGGTTGTTGTCCGAGCCGCAGTTCGACGATCCGTCGCCGGTCAGCAACGGCTTCGCCCGGGTCACCGTCTTCGTGGAGGTCGAAGGCGCCGGGGACTTCCTGCCCCCGTACGCGGGCAACCTCGACATCATGACCGCCGCCGCCACCCGGGTGGGCGAGGAGCTGGCACGGTCCCAGACCGCCGCGCCGGGAGGTCGCTGATGTCGTTCTCTGACGAGCTGGACATCCGGATTACCGATACCTCGCTGCGGGACGGGTCACACCACAAGCGGCACCAGTTCACGGCTGCTGAGGTGCGTTCCATCGTGGCCGCGTTGGACGGGGCCGGCGTACCGGTGATCGAGGTGACCCACGGCGACGGGCTGGGCGGCTCGTCGTTCAACTACGGCTTCTCGGCCACGCCCGAACAGGAACTGATCGCACTCGCCGCCGAGACCGCTGAGCACGCCAGGATCGCGGTGCTGATGCTGCCCGGGGTCGGGGTCAAGGACGACATCCGGATCTCACGGGACAACGGGGCGTCGATCTGCCGGATCGCGACCCACTGCACCGAGGCGGACATCTCCGTACAGCATTTCGGGCTGGCGCGCGAGTTGGGGCTGGAGACCGTGGGGTTCCTGATGATGGCGCATTCGCTGCCGCCGGCCGACCTCGCCGCACAGGCCCGGATCATGGCCGACGCCGGCTGCCAGTGCGTGTACGTCGTCGACTCCGCCGGCGCACTCGTACTCGACCAGGTGTCCGACCGGGTGTCGGCGCTGGTCGCGGAGCTGGGCACCGACGCGCAGGTCGGCTTCCACGGCCACGAGAACCTCGGCCTCGGCGTCGCCAACTCGGTGTACGCGCAGCGCGCCGGCGCAGTGCAGATCGACGGCTCGACCCGCCGGTTCGGCGCCGGCGCGGGAAACACGCCGGTGGAGGCGTTCGTCGGGGTCTGCGACAAGCTAGGGGTGCGTACGGGGGTCGACTTCTTCGCGATCGCGGACGCCGCCGAGGACGTGGTGCTCCCCGCGATGCCCGACGAGTGCAAGCTCGACCGGATGGCCCTGATGATGGGGTACGCGGGCGTCTACTCCAGCTTCCTCAAGCACGCGTACGCCGCCGCCGACCGCTACAAGGTCTCCGGCCCCGAAATCCTGGTACGCGCCGGCCACCGCAAACTCGTCGGCGGCCAGGAGGACCAACTCATCGACATCGCCCTCGAACTCCAACGCGAAGCCGCCGCTGGCTAACTCAGGAGGAGGGCGAGCAGGAGGGCCAGGAGGGGCGGCGCGGCCTGCATGATGCCGGCGCGGAGCATCCGCCGGTCGGTGCCGATGAGCACCGCACCCGCGAGCGCCATGCAGCCGCACGCGAACAGCGCGATCGCGGCGCCGGCCACCTGCCACCCCGACCACACCGCCACCAGGCCACCGAGCGCACCTAACGCCAGGAACAAGTTGTAAAACCCCTGGTTGTACGCCCACACCCGAGCCACCTCGGCGTCGGCGGCCGACTCGATCAGGAACCGGCGCCACACTTTCGGTCGGGAGAACAGCAGACTCTCCATCGCGAAAATCACCACGTGGAGCAGCCCGGCGAGCGCGACGAACACCTGCACAACTGGATGCATGCGGACGATCTTGCCACTTCCGGCCCCACCAGGCGGCCCCGCCGCCCGCCCATCACGGCTCCGGGTCAGTCGGGGCGGTACGTGATGCGGGCGGTGTCGGTGAGGGGGAGGGACTGACACGCGAGGATGTAGCCGTCGGCGAGGTCCTCCTCCTCGAGCACCTCGTTGTTGAGCATCTTCACCTCGCCGTCCAGCAGTCGGCAGGCGCACGCACTGCACACCCCTTGCCGGCAGGAGTACGGCGCGTCCAGCCCGGCATCGAGCATCACGTCGAGCAGTTTCCGATTGGTCGGCCACTCCAACGTGAACGCCTGCCCGTCCAGGTCCCCCGATACGGTCGCGGTCTCGCCGCTGGGCGCCGCGGCGACCGGCGTGTCGAACGGATTGTCCGCCAACGAGACGAAGTGCTCGATGAAGATCCGGGGCCGCGGTACGCCGAGCGAGCGCAGCGCGTGGGTCACGGCGTCCATGAACGGGCCCGGTCCGCAGACGAAGGCGTCGTACTCGACGAAGGGGGTGGCGAGGGTGCGCAGGGCGGTGACGGACGGCAGGCCCTGCACCGACTCCAGCCAGTGGACCACCACCAGCCGCTCGGGGTGTTCCGTGGCGAGTTGGCGCAGGGTGGAAGCGAAGATCACGGAGGATTCGTCGCGGTTGGCGTACAGCAGGACGAGCTTGCCGGTGCCGCGGGCCAGGGTGGACTTGATGATCGACATCACCGGGGTGATGCCGCTTCCGCCGGCGAACAGCAGCATGTCGTGGTCGAACGAGCGCGGCGTGAAGGTCCCGGCAGGCGGCAGTACGTCCAGCGTGGTGCCGGCCGTCACGTGGTCGCAGATCCAGTTGGAGCCGTGGCCGTCGGCGATCCGCTTCACGGTGATCTGCGGCCGGTCGCCCACGTCAGGGGAGCTGCAGAGCGAGTAGCACCGCGCGACGCCGGCCGAACCGTCGCCAGCCGAACCGTCGCCGTCCGGGATCCGCACCGTCAGGAACTGCCCGGGCCGGTACGAGAAGCCGCCCTCCAACACCAGCGAGTACGCGTCGGCGGTCTCCCGGATCACCTCGGCCACGCGTACCGACACCACGTCAGCCATCGCCCACCTCGAGCGCGCCTTCTCGTACCGCCGCGGCTATGGAGTCGCGCAGCCGGGCGCAACCCGCGACGAGAGCGCTCGGGGCCGCGGCGGCCGCGAATTCGGGGCAGCTCGCGGCAGGGCCGGACAGCCACTGCACGCTGGTGTGCTGCGGAGAGTTCTTTTTCACGAGTACGCGGGTGCCGCAGTGCCGGCAGTCCACCGGCTGCAGCCCGCCGGTCAGGTAGAGCCGCTGGTCAGCGAGGGTGTCGGCGGGGACCGCGCGGGTCATGGCGAGGCCCTCCGGGCCAGGTTCTCGGCGACCTCCCGCTCCCAGCTCTCGACCGCGCGGGTGGTGTCCACCTCGAACTCGAACCGCCTCGTCATGTCGCCGGTGACGTCCTCGGCGTCGACGTAGAACTGCTCGTACCAGCGGCGGAGCTGGTAGACCGGGCCGTCTTCCTCGCACAGCAAGGGGTTGTCGATCTGGGTCTTGTTCTTCCAGATCTCCACGTCCTGCAGGAAGCCGACCCCGATGCCCTTGGCGATCTTGCGGCCCAGCTTCTCGGCGTGCTCGTCCGACAGGCCGGGCAGCTTCCTCACGATCGCGCCCCACTGCAGTACGAAGGCGTCGTGCCGCACCGGGTAGTGGCAGTTGATCAGCACGGTCTCGATCTCCGTACCCTGGTAGTCCTGCCACAGGTAGTTGATCATGTATTGAAGTACGTCGGGAACGCGAAGTGGATGTAGTAGAAGTGGGCCATGTCGACCATGTTGTCGATGATCTCGCGGCAGTTGGAGCCGTCGATGCGTACCGAGTCCCAGGTCCAGCTGGTCCACTCGTCGGAGAACGCGCCGGGCACCCGCGGGATCCGCAGCTCCGGCGGCGGCGGGTTGCCCTGCGGGTCGTTCCAGACGAAGAGCTGATGGTTCTCCTCGTGGGTGACCCACGACCGGGTCCGTGCCCTTAAGGGAACCCTTTTCGCGTATGGGATCGCCGCGCACCGCCCGTTGCCGGCCCAGCGCCAGTCGTGGAACGGGCACGCCACCTCGTCGCCCTTGACCGTGCCCTGGGTCAGGTCGCCCCCCATGTGCCGGCAGTACGCGTCGAGCACGTTGAGCTGCCCTGACGAATCCGCGAAGACCACGAGTTTGGTGCCGAACGCCTCGACCGCGTGCGGCTTGCCGTCCCGGAAGGTGTCGGCGAGACCCAGGCAGTGCCAGCCGCGCGCGTACCGGGTGGGCAGGGCGCCGACGTCGATCGTGCGCACCGCCTCGGCTGTCTGGGTCATCGCACCCCTCCGGTCTCGCGATCGTGCCTCAATACTGGAACACGTTACAGATCTCGTCTAGTCTCATGAAAGCGCTAAGTGGTGTAGATTCTAGAACACGTTTCAGTTTCTTGAGTGGGACGAGGTTCGGATGAGCGAGAGCGTTGCCGAGGTACTGGCCGGAGTGACCGAGCTGCTACCCGCGCTGCGGGAACGGGCACAGGAGACCGAGGACGCGCGGCGGATCTCCGAGGAGTCGATCAAGAAGCTGGCCGACACCCGGTTCTTCACACTGCTCCAACCGGCCCGGTACGACGGCCTCGAAGCCTCCCCGGTCGACTTCTACCGGGCCGTACGGCTGATCGCGGGTGCCTGTGGCTCGACCGGGTGGGTGGCTGCCGTACTCGGCTGTCATCCGTGGCAGTTGGCGCTGTTCGACGGGCGGGCCCAGGACGAGGTCTGGGGGACGGACACCGGCACTCTCGTGTCGTCGTCCTACGCGCCGATGGGTCGGGCGAAGCCGGTCGACGGAGGATTCCAGTTCTCCGGGCGGTGGAGCTTCTCGTCAGGCTGCGACCACGCGCAATGGGTGTTCCTCGGCGGCCTGGTGCTCGGCCCGGACGGCAACCCGGTGGACTTCCGCACCTTCCTGCTGCCACGCAGCGACTACGAGATCGAGGACGTGTGGGACACGATCGGGCTGCGCGGCACGGGCAGCAACGACATCCTCGTTTCGGACGTCTTCGTACCCGGATACCGCACGTTGTCGTTCATGGACACCGGGCGGTGCAAGTGCCCCGGCCAGCAGGTCAACGCCGGGCCGCTCTACAAGCTGCCGTTCGCGTCAGTCTTCTCCTGCTCGATCTCAGTACCGGTGGTCGGCATGGCCGCCGGGGCCTATGAGGCGTACGTCGGCTACACCCGGGAACGGGTCAGGGCCAGCACCGGCGGCAAGGCCGCGGAGGACTCGTTCAACCAGGTCCGGATCGCAGAGGCCGCGAGCAGGCTGGACGCCGCCGTGCTCCAGATCGAGCGGAACATCTCCGAAGAACTCGGCTACGTCACCCGCGGCGAGAAGATCCCGATGGCGCTCCGCGTCCAGGTACGCCGCGACCAGGTCAACGCCACCGGAGCGGCGATCGCCGCCGTGGACCGGCTGTTCGAGTCGGCGGGCGGCCGGGCGCTGCGTACCGGTACGCCGATCCAGCGGTTCTGGCGGGACGCGCACGCCGGCCGGGTGCACGCGATCAACGACCCCGAGAAGGCCCTCGCCATGTACGGCCAGTTCGAGCTGGGCCTCAAGGTCCAGGACGCGTGGGTCTGATGACCGCGGTCCGGGGTTTCGAGGCTACGAGCCGGAAGGTGGACGTCGGCGGGTTCGAGTTGCACTACCATCTCGCCGGCCCCGAGGGCGCGCCGGCCGTGGTGATGTTGCACGGCGGCGGGCCGGGAGCGTCGGCGTGGAGCAACTTCGGCCGGAACCTGCCGGTGTTCGCGCGGCGGTTCCGGGTCATCGCCGTGGACCAGCCCGGGTTCGGGCACTCCGACAAGCCGGAGATCGAGGGCCAGTTCTTCACGTTCAGCGCCGACGCATTGCTGCGGCTGCTCGACGAGCTCGGCATCGACCAGGCGCACCTGGTCGGCAACTCGCTCGGCGGCGGCACCGCCGTACGGTTCGCGCTGCGGCACGGCAGGCGCGCTGGTCGGCTCGCACTGATGGCGCCCGGGGGGCTCAGCCTCGGCGTCTTCTCGCCCGATCCCACCGAGGGCATCAAGAAGCTCTACGCCTTCGCCGCCCCGCCCGGCCCGTCCAAGGAGAAGCTCGCCGAGTTCCTCCGCACCCTGGTCTTCGACCCCTCGCTGGTGACCGACGATCTGGTCGAGGAGCGGTTCCGGGTGGCGGCGGATCCCGAGTCGCTGCGGGCGATGGCGTCGATGGGGCGCTCGTTCACGCGGCCGGAGACGTTCGAAGCGGGCATGTTGTGGCGGGAGGCGTACCAGATAAGGCAACGGACCTTGCTGGTGTGGGGCCGTGAGGATCGCGTCAACCCGTTGGACGGGGCTCTGGTGGCGCTGAAGCTGATCCCGCGCGCCGAGCTGCACGTGTTCTCCCGCTGCGGCCACTGGGCGCAGTTGGAGCGGTTCGACGCGTTCAACCAGTTGGTGGGCGACTTTCTGGAGGCACCGTGAGCATCCGGTCGCTGGGTTACCTGCGGATCACTGCCACCGACATGCCCGCCTGGCGGGAGTACGGCCTCAAAGTGCTCGGCATGGTCGAGGGCAAGGGCACCGATCCCGAGGCGTTGTACCTGCGGATGGACGACTTCCCGGCCCGCCTGGTGATCGTGCCGGGCCCCCGCGACGCGCTGGCCGTCTCGGGCTGGGAGACCGCCAACGCGGCCGGCCTGCAGGAGATCCGGGAGCGGCTCGACAACGCGGGCGTCGCCTTCAAGGAGGGCACCAGGGAGGAACTGGTCGACCGGCGGGTGGACGAGATGATCACCTTCCAGGACCCGTCCGGCAACGGCCTGGAGGTGTTCCACGGCGCCGCGTTGCAGCACCGCCGCGTGGTCAGTCCCTATGGTCATCGGTTCGTCACCGGGGAGCAGGGGCTGGGGCACGTCGTACTGTCCACGAAGGACGATGCGGAGGCGTTGCATTTCTACCGGGACGTGCTCGGGTTCCGGTTGCGGGACTCGATGCGGCTGCCGGCGGTGGCGGTCGGGAGGCGACCGGAGGATCCGCCGGCGTGGCTGCGGTTCTTCGGATGCAACCCGCGGCACCACAGCCTGGCGTTCCTGCCGATGCCGACGCCGAGCGGGATCGTGCACCTGATGATCGAGGTGGAGCACTCCGACGACGTCGGGCTGTGTCTCGACCGGGCGATCCGCCGCAAGGTCCCGATGTCGGCCACCTTGGGCCGGCACGTCAACGACCTGATGCTCTCGTTCTACATGAAGACCCCCGGCGGCTTCGACGTGGAGTACGGCTGCGAAGGCCGTACCGTCTCCGACGAGACGTGGATCGCGCGGGAGAGCACCGCGGTGTCGTTGTGGGGACACGACTTCAGCATCGGGGCTCGCCCGCGATGATCACCGAGACGGTGGGTGCGGCGGCCTTCCGGGCAGCGCTCGGACGGTTCTGCACCGGGGTCACGGTGGTCACCGCCGCCGGTGCCGACGGGCCGGTCGGGTTCGCCTGTCAGGCGTTCGCCGCGTTGTCGCTGGAGCCGCCGCTTGTGCTGTTCTGCCCGAGCGCCCGGTCGCGGTCGTGGCCGGTCATCGAGGCCGCGGGACGATTCTGCGTCAACGTGCTCGCCCACGACCAGCGCGATGTGAGCGCGGTGTTCGGCACCTCGGGGGCGGACAAGTTCGGCACGGTCGCGTGGCGGGCCGCGCCGTCGGGGGCTCCGGTGCTGGACGGCGTACTGACCTGGGTGGATTGCGAGCTGGAGGCTTCGTACCCCTCCGGCGATCATCACGTGGTGATCGGCCGGGTGGCGGCGCTGGGACCGTCACGGGACACCCGGCCGCTGCTGTTCTACCGCGGCGCGTACGCCGTGACCGAGCCCGCCGAGCCGACGCCCGGCATCCTCGACAACCTGATCACCTGGTCCCGCCACGACGACTGGATCTGACCCGACTTCCGATTCACAGACGATGCCGCCTCGGCCACACTGTGCCGAAACGGAATCGAGGTTCGATGGTCGACCGGATGTTCGACTGGCTCGAGGGGATAGTCGTGGGCCTGCTGTTCCTCGGGCTCGGACTGCTCTGTGTCTGATCGGGGACTGGCCGACGGTGTACCAGGCGCTGCAGCTGGTACCCGCGGCGGCGGTGGGGTGTATCGGGACGTACCTGGTGGCGCTGGCCGGTTCGGCGGTACGGGCCCGATCGGGTGCCACCGGGGTCGCTGCCGAACCGACCGGGGACGGACCGGTGCTGGGCGACGCGGATCCGGACGGGGCGTCGGTGAACCCGACCGGGGCCTGACGCCGCGCCGTCAGAGCATGGCGGCGAGGCGGGTGAGGTAGCGCTGTGGGTCGCCGAAGAGGTGGGCGGTGCCGTGGGCGCGCTTGAAGTAGAGGTGGGCGTCGTGCTCCCAGGTGATCGCGATGCCGCCGTGCAGCTGGATCATCTCGGCGGTCACGTGGTGCAGCGCCTCCGAGCAGTAGACCTTCGCCACCGCGGCCTGCCCTGTCGGGTCGGCGGCGGCGGCGTACGCGGCCGAGCGGGCGGACTCGACGAGGACGTACATGTCGGCCATCCGGTGCTTGAGGGCCTGGAAGGCGCCGATCGGTTGGCCGAATTGGATCCGGGTCCTGGCGTACGCGACGGTCAGTTCGAGGGCGCGCGCTGCGGCGCCGACCTGTTCGGCGGCGAGCGCGGCGACGGCGACGTCCCGTAGTGCGGCCAGGTCGACCGGGCCAAGGCGCCAAGCCGGTGTCGCGTCGAACCTCACCGTGGCGAGTCGGCGGGTGAGGTCCATCGCCGGGGTCGCCGTGCGGCTCGTCGCGTGGCGGTCGACCTCGTAGAGGTGGGTTTCGGATCCGGCTTGCGCCACGGCCACCAGGACGTCCGCGGCGTCTCCGTCCAGTACGTAGTGCGCCTCGCCGTCCAGCCGCCAAGCGCCGGGATCTGTGGTCCCGGACCGATCCCGAGTCCCGGCCGGGTCTCGCCTGGCGGCGCGGGCGCTGAGCGCGGGGGCTTCCCACTCGCCGGCCGGGTCCGTCCAGGCGAGCGCGGCGATCCGGGTGCCGTCGGCGATCCCCGGAAGCAGTCGATCGCACGCCTCGTCGTTCTGTGTGGCCAGCAGTGCGCGACCCGCGAGGACCGCCGAACCGAGCAGCGGAGCCGGCGCCAACGTCCGTCCCAGTTCTTCGAGTACGAGTGCCGTCTCCGTCAGCGTCGCGCCGGCGCCGCCGTACCGGGTCGGGATGCTCAGTCCGGCTACCCCGATCTGGCCGCAGAGGAGGTCCCACAGCTTCTCGTCGTACCCGCGTGGTTCGGCGACCGCGGCCCGTACGGCGGCACTGGTCGCGTGCCGGGTGAGCAGGCTGCGTACCGCCTCCTGGAGTGCGCGTTGTTCGTCGGTCAGCACTGCTTCTCCAATACCCGAGTCCGGTGCCAGTGCGGGGTGCCCCAGGCAGAGCGCAGGGCTCGTACCTTCGCCAACCACAGGCCCAGGTCGTGCTCGGCGGTGTACCCGATCGCACCGTGCACCTGCAGGGCGACCCGTGCCGCCCGGTACGCCGCTTCGCCCGCCGCCACCTTCGCCGCCGACACGTCGCGGGGATCCCCCGTCACCGCCGCTCCGTAGACCAGCGGCCGCGCCGTCTCCAGCCCCACCAGTACGTCGGCGAGCTGGTGTTTCACCGCCTGGAACGAGCCGATCGGCCGGCCGAACTGGTGCCGCTGCCTCGCGTAGCCGACGGTCAGATCGAGCAGGGCACGCCCGAGCCCGAGCAACTGCGCCGCACAGGCCAGAGCCCCCGCATCCAGCGCGCCACCGACCTCGAAGGCGCCGAGTGGTTCACCGGCCGTGACCTGGAAGAGTCGGCGGCTGCGGTCCACCGAGGCCAGAGCGTTGCCGACCTGCGCGAGCCACAGGGAGTCGCCGTTCACGAGGAGCACCGGATCTGCCAGGTCCGCGTCGAGTCCGTACGGCACCAGCGGTGGGGCCGTCATCGTCGCGACAGTCTTGCCGGCGGCGATGCCGGGCAGCCAGCGCCCGGCAAGGTCCGTGTCCCGGAGCACCATCGGCACCGCGACCAGCGACTCGACCAGCGGCCCCGGCACGGCGTGCCGCCCCATCTGCTCGAACGCGATCACGACCTCGACCACGCCCGCACCCGCTCCTTCGAAGCGCTCCGGCACCGCGAGGCCGGTCACCCCGAGGTCGGCCAGCCGGCGCCACAGTGCCAGCCCCGGTCCGTGATCACCGGCCGCCCAGGCGCGGGCCACGGCAGGGGTGTCCGCGTCGCGGAGCATCGCGTCTATCGCGGCGCCGAAGTCCGTCTGCTCCGGCGAGAGCGCAAACCTCATCGCCCCACCTCCGGACGGTCCTCCGGCGGCTCCAGTGCTGGGCGCGGTTCTTGGCGGTCCTCCGGCCGGGGCTGGCGAGGCTGGGGGCGGGGTTCCTTGGGCAGGCCGAGCAGGCGTTCGGCGACGATGTTGCGCTGGATCTCGTTCGTGCCGGCGTAGATCGGGCCGGCGAGCGAGAACAGGTAGCCGTCCAGCCAGGGCGACGCCAGCTCACCGTCGGGGCCGAGCAGGTCGAGCGCGGTCTCGTGCAGCGCCACGTCGAGCTCCGACCAGTGCAGCTTCCCGACGCTGGACTCGGGGCCCAACGACCCGCCGGCCCGCAGCCGGGTCACCGTCTCGAAAGTCTGCAGCTGGTACGCCCGCGCCCCGATCCACGCGTCCGCCACCCGATCGGCGCTGTCCTGCGGTGCGCCCCGGGACCGCCACAGCGACACCAGCCGGGAGGCCGCCGCCAGGAACCGGCCCGGGCTGCGCAGCGACAGGCCGCGTTCGTTGCTCGCCGTACTCATCGCGACTCGCCAGCCGTCGCCGACCCCGCCCAGGACATCAGAGTCCGGTACGAAGACGTCGTCCAGGAAGATCTCCGCGAACCCGGGCTCGCCGTCCAACTGAGGAATCGGCCGCACCGTCACCCCGGACGCCCGCAGGTCGAACAGGAAGTACGTCAGCCCGTGGTGGCGCGACGCCGACGGATCGGTCCGGAACAGGCCGAAGCCGCGGTCGGCGTACGCGGCCCGGGAGCTCCAGGTCTTCTGGCCGGACAGCGACCAGCCGCCGTCGACCCGGCGAGCCCGGCTGCGCAGGGCGGCGAGGTCGCTGCCCGCCTCGGGTTCCGACCAGGCCTGCGCCCACACCTCGTCGGCGTGCGCCATCGGCGGCAGGTACCGGGCCAGCTGTGACGGGGTGCCGTGGGCGAACATGGTCGGCGCGAGCAGGGAGATGCCGTTCTGGCTGACTCGGGCCGGGGCGCCGGCGGCGTAGTACTCCTCCTCGAAGACGAGCCACTGCTGCAGGGGCGCGTCGCGGCCGCCGTACTCGGACGGCCAGGTCACCACGGACAACCGGGCGTCGGACAGCGAACGTTCCCAGGCGCGGTGGGCTTCGTACCCCCGAGGTGTGTCCATCGAGGGCAGCGGCGGATCGGGTACGTGAGCGCGCAACCAGGCACGGGCCTCGTCGCGGAACGCGACCGTCTCGGCGTCGAAGTCAAGATCCACCGGAGGCGTCTTTCATCGAGCGGGCGTCCATCCCGCCGAGCGGGTCTTCGCTGGTCTCGGCGTTGTGGGCGTGCGCGAAGTGGTGCAGCCCGAAGACGGAGTCCATGCCGGCGCGCAGGCCCATCTGGTCCTCGGCCTGGTTCACCGCCCGCTTGGTCAGCGCCAACCCGAACCGGGGCATCTTCGCGATCCGCTCGGCCAGCTGGAAGGTCGAGGCTTCGAGGTCGGACCGGGGCACGACCCGGTTCACCATGCCCCATGCCAGCGCCTGCTCGGCGGAGAACCGGTCGCCGGTGAACAGGAACTCCTTGGCGGCGCGCGGGCCGAGCACCCACGGGTGGGCGAAGTACTCGACGCCGGGGATGCCCATGCGTACCACCGGGTCGGCGAAGAACGCGTCGTCGGACGCGACGATCAGGTCGCACACCCAGGCCAGCATCAGGCCGCCGGCGATGCAGGCGCCCTGCACCATCGCGATCGTCGGCTTCGGGATCTCCCGCCAGCGGCGGCACATCCCGAGGTAGACCTCCATCTCGCGGGCGTACCGCTGGTCGCCGCCGTGGGTGCCGACGTGCGTCCACCACATGACCGCGCGCCGGTCGTACGGGACGTCGGCGTCGCGGCCCGGAGTGCCGATGTCGTGGCCGGCGGAGAAATGCCTGCCGGCGCCGGCCAGCACGATCACCTTCACCTCGTCGTCGTCCACCGCCCGCTGGAACGCGTCGTCCAGGGCGTACGTCATCGCGGAGTTCTGGGCGTTGCGGTATTCGGGTCGGTTCATCGTCACGACGGCCACCGGGCCACGCCGCTCGTAGCTGACCGTCATATGGCCTCCCGCAGGACGCGTTTGAGGATCTTCCCGGTGGCGTTGCGGGGCAGCTCGGTCACCAGCTCGATCTGTCGCGGCACCTTGTAGTTGGCGAGCCGCCCCCGGCAGTGGGTCAGCACGTCCTCCGTGGACAGTGCCGCGTCCGGCCGCGGGATGATGTAGGCCTTTCCCACCTCGCCGAGTCGGTTGTCAGGCACCCCGATCACCGCCGACTCCGCCACGCCGTCGAGCCGGGCGAGCACCTGCTCCACCTCGGCCGGGTAGACGTTGAAGCCGCCGCAGATGTACATGTCCTTCAGCCGGTCGGTGATCGTGAGATAGCCGCGTTCGTCCAGGGTGCCGACGTCGCCGGTGTGCAGCCACCCGTCGTCGACGGCGGCCTTCGTAGCGGCGTCGTCGTCGAGGTAGCCGAGCATCACGTTCGGGCCGCGCAGCAGCACCTCGCCGGTCTCGGCGTCGAGCCGTACCTCGAAGTCGGCGGTGGCTCGGCCGCAGGTGTTCGCCACCGTGCCGGGGTCGTCGTCGGGCCGGCACATCGTCGCGACGACCGCCTCCGTGAGGCCGTAGGCCGTCAGCACCGTGTCGAAGCTCAGGTCGGTCTGCATCCGCTCCACCAGCGCCACCGGCACCGTCGCCGCCCCGGTCACCGCCAGCCGCAGGCTCTCCAGCGCCGCGCGGCCGGGTGCGTCGAGCATGGTCGAGTAGATCGTCGGCGGCCCCGGCAGCACGGTGATCCGCTCGGCGGCCACCAGCCGCATCGCCTCGGCGACGTCGTACACCCGCTGCGGCACGATGGTCGCACCGGTGACCAGGCACGCCACGATGCCCGCCTTGTAGCCGAAGCTGTGGAAGAACGGGTTGATCACCAGATAGCGGTCGTCGCTGGTCAGCCGGCCGCACCGGGCCCAGGCCCGCGCCACGGCGAGCACCTGCCGGTGAGCGCTGCACGCGCCCTTGCTGCGCCCGGTCGTACCCGAGGTGAAGAGGATGTCGCTGACGTCATCGGGCGTCACGGCCGCTGCCCGCGCATCAACCCACTCCGGGGGTACGCCGTCCGCGCCGTCCAGGAACCCCCGGTAATCCGGTTCGTCCGTCTCGATCGGGACCCGCACGATCGTCGGGGGCAGCTCGGCGCCGGTGTCGTGGAGCGCGCCGAGCCGGTCGGTGCCGAGGAAGGAACCGGCGACGAAGAGGGCCTTCGCGTGGCTGCGGTGCAGGATGTCGAGCGCTTCGACGGCGGTGAACCGGGTGTTGACCGGCACGAGCGTGGCGCCGGCGTAGAGGGTGCCGAGGGCGAGGCGTACCCAGTGATGGGTGTTGGGGGACCACACCGCGACCCGGTCGCCGGGCTCGACGCCGGCGGCGATCAGTGCGGCGGCCGCCTGCCGCACCGACTGGTGCAGGTCGTGCCAGGTGAGCCGTACGTCGCCGTCGACCAGCGCCTCGGCATACGGGTGGCGCTCGGCCGTGTCCCGCAACGCCGCCGGGACGGTCTGGGCTTCGTCGCTCACCACACCTCCCAAATCTACCTAGCAAGTGCTTGGTAGGCTAACGTAACCCACGTGGACGACTCAACCTTCCGCCGCGAGGTACGGCAATGGCTCTCCGACAACCTGGTCGGCGAGTTCGGCAAGCTCCGTGGCGCGGGTGGCCCCGGCCGCGAGCACGAGGCGTACGAAGAGCGGCTGGCCTGGAACCGGCACCTCGCGAAAGCCGGCTGGACCTGCCTCGGCTGGCCCGCCGAGTACGGCGGCCGCGCCGCCACCCTCGAGCAGCAGGTGATCTTCCACGAGGAGTACGCCCGCTCCGGCGCCCCCTCCAAGGTGAGTCACATCGGCGAGCAGCTGCTCGGCCCCACCCTGCTCGCCTTCGGCACGGAAGCGCAGCGGCGACGCTTCCTCCCGAAGATCGCCTCCGTCGAGGAACTGTGGTGCCAGGGGTACTCCGAGCCGGGCGCCGGCTCCGACCTCGCCGCCGTCGCGACGACGGCCCGTTCCCAAGTAGATCTTGGAGAGAAAGTGCTCGATTCTGACACTTTCTCTCCAAGATCTACTGGTGCCTGGGTCATCAACGGGCAGAAGGTTTGGACTTCGCTGGCGCACGTGGCCGACTGGTGCTTCGTGATCGCCCGTACCGAGCCGGGGTCGAGGCGGCACCACGGGCTGTCGTACCTGCTGGTGCCGATGCGCCAGCCGGGCGTCACCGTACGGCCGATCAGGCAGATCACCGGGACGTCGGAGTTCAACGAGGTGTTCTTCGACGACGCGCGTACCGCCGCGGACAACGTGGTCGGGGAGCCAGGCGAGGGCTGGAAGGTCGCGATGGCGACGCTCGGGTTCGAACGCGGCGTCGCGACGCTCGGCCAGCAGGTCGGGTTCCGGCGCGAGCTGGAAGCGATCGTGGCGCTCGCGAAGGACAACGGAGCGATCGAGGACCCGGTGCTGCGCGACCGGCTGACCCGGGCGTGGGTCGGGCTTCAGGTGCTGCGGGCGCACGCGGTGCGTACGCTCGGCGGTCCTCCCGGCCCCGAGGCCTCGGTGGCGAAGCTGCTCTGGGCGACGTGGCACAAGCGGCTCGGCGAACTCGCGATGGACGTACGCGGCGCGCCGGGCATGGTCACCGACGGCGGCGAGCTGGACGGGTGGCAGCGGCTGTTCCTGTTCAGCCGCGCGGACACCATCTACGGCGGCTCCGACGAGGTGCAGCGCAACATCATCGCCGAGCGCGTACTCGGCCTGCCCCGGCAGGCCCGGCCGTGACGGCGCCGCCGTATCCGGCCGGGCGGGAGCTGCTCGCCGGGAAGTCCGTCGTGGTCACCGCCGCCGCCGGTACGGGCATCGGCTCCGCCGTAGCGCGCCGCTGCCTCGAAGAGGGCGCCCGGGTGCTGCTCAGCGACCACCACGAGCGCCGACTGACCGAGACGGTGGCGAAGCTGTCGGCGGAGCACGGCGACCGGGTGTCCGCGCAGGTCTGCGACGTGACCGACGAGGCCGCGGTCCAGGCGCTGGTGGCCACGGCGGTGGCTCGTCACGGGCGGCTCGACGTGATGGTCAACAACGCCGGGCTGGGCGGCACGAGCTCCGTACTCGACATGTCGGACGAGGAGTGGGCACGGGTGCTGGACGTGACCCTCAACGGCACGTTCCGCTGCACCCGCGCCGCGCTGCGCCAGATGGTGCCGCAACGCTCGGGCGTGATCGTCAACAACGCCTCGGTGATCGGGTGGCGGGCCCAGGCCGGCCAGGCGCACTACGCCGCGGCGAAGGCCGGCGTCATGGCGTTCACCCGGTGCGCCGCGCTCGACGTCGCGCCGTACGGGATCCGGGTCAACGCGGTCGCGCCCAGTCTCGCGATGCACCCGTTCCTCGCGAAGACCACCACGCCCGAGCTGCTGGAAACGCTGGCGACCCGGGAAGCCTTCGGGCGGGCCGCCGAGCCGTGGGAAGTGGCGAACGTGATGGTGTTCCTCGCCAGCGACTACTCGACGTACCTCACCGGGGAGTGCATCTCGGTGAGCAGCCAGCACCCCTGAGGAGGGCCCGTGCCGAAATCCGACCGGCGTGCCGAACTGCTGCGGATCGCCGCGGACCTGTTCGCCGACCGGGGCGTGAAGCAGACCACCGTACGGGACATCGCCGAGGCCGCGGACATCCTCTCCGGCAGCCTCTACCACCACTTCGACTCCAAGGAGTCCATGGTGGACGAGATCCTGACGCGCTTCCTCGACGAGCTGTGGGGTGGCTACCGGGCGATCGTCGCGGCGGACCTGGGGCCGCAGGCCACGATGGAGGCGCTCGTGGTCGCGTCGTTCGAGGCGATCGACCGGCACCCTTCCGAGGTCGCCATCTTCCAGAACGACTCGAAGTACCTGTCCCGGTTCGAACGCTTCGGCTACCTGGAGGAACGCAACGTCGAGTTCCGCAAGCTGTGGGTCGGGCTGCTGGCGGACGGGATCCGGGACGGCGTGTTCCGCGACGACCTCGACGTGGAGCTGACCTACCGGTTCGTACGGGACACGGTGTGGGTCGCCGCGCACTGGTACCGCCCCGGCGGCGCGCTCTCGCCGGAGGCTGTGGCCGAGCAGTACCTGGGCATCCTGCTGCACGGGATCGCCGCCGGTCCGGGCAGGAGGGGCCGTGGCTGAGGCGTACCTGGTCGAGGCGGTCCGTACGCCGGTCGGGCGGCGCGGCGGCGGGCTGAGCGGCGTACATCCGGCGGACCTGGGTGCCCATGTGATCACGTCGCTGGTCGAGCGGGCCGGGGTCGATCCCGGCGCCGTGGACGACGTGATCTTCGGGTGCGTCGACACGCTCGGGCCGCAGGCCGGCGACATCGCGCGTACGGCCTGGCTCGCGGCCGGGTACCCGGACCACGTACCGGGGGTGACCGTTGACCGGCAGTGCGGGTCGAGCCAGCAGGCGGTGCACTTCGCCGCACAGGCGGTGATGAGCGGCACCGCGGACCTGGTGCTGGCCGGTGGCGTACAGAACATGAGCCGGATCCCGATCGCCTCCGCGATGCTGGTCGGCGAGCAGTTCGGCTTTCCGACGCCGATCACCGGGTCGGTCGGCTGGGCCAGGCGGTACGGCGACCAGGAGGTCTCCCAGTTCCGCTCCGCGGACCTGATCGCTTCCCGTTGGAACATCAGCCGCGAAGAACTGGAGCGTTGGGCGTACCAGTCGCATGGGAGGGCTGTCGACGCGATCCGGGAGGGGCGGTTCGACCGTGAGGTGGCAGCCGTCGGGTCTGTGACGGCCGACGAGGGGCCGCGCGCGGACACCAGTCTGGACAAGATGGCGGCGTTGAAGCCGCTGCGCGAGGGCGGCGTGACCACGGCGGCCACGTCGAGCCAGATCTCCGACGGGGCGAGCGCGGTGCTGGTCGCCTCCGAGGCGGCGGCCCGCACCCACGGCCTGCGCCCCAGAGCGAGAATCCACCACCTCTCGGTACGCGGCGACGACCCGGTCCACATGCTCACGGCCCCGATCGCCGCGACCCGGCACGCCCTGGCGAAGACCGGGCTGACCGCCGGCGACATCGACCGGTACGAGGTGAACGAGGCGTTCGCCAGCGTGGTCCTCGCCTGGCTGAAGGAGACCGGCGCGGACCCCGAGCGGGTCAACGTCAACGGCGGCGGCATCGCCCTCGGCCACCCGATCGGCGCCACCGGTACGAAACTGCTCACCACCCTGCTGCACGAGCTGGAACGCACCGGCGGCCGGTACGGCCTGCAGACCATGTGCGAAGGCGGCGGCCAGGCCAACGTCACCATCGTCGAACGCCTCTGACCCGCGATGAGTTTTCGTGGTACCCGTGGTCTACCAGGGTGACCGCACGCGCCCACGGGTAAGGAGACTCTCATGGCGAAGGTAGTGACGGGCCTGTCGATGTCGCTGGACGGTTTCATCGCGGGTCCCGACGACGGTCCGGAAAACCCGATGGGCGACCGGGGCATGCGGCTGTTCGACTGGTACACCGGCGGCGACGTGAAGCCGGAGCGGTTCTACCAGGACTTCGCGCTCTCGCCCGCCAGTGCCGAGGTGTTCAACGAGCGGCTCGCCGAGGGCGGCGCCGTGATCACCGGCCGGCGTACGTACGAGCTCGCCAACCGGTGGGGCGGAGACGGGCCGCTGCCGGGCGCGCCGGTGTTCGTACTGACCCACCGGCCGCCGGCGGAGGCGGACGTGCCCCGGGGGAGCGCGACGTACACGTACGTCACCGACGGCATCGAAAGCGCCGTCGCCCAGGCGAAGGCGGCCGCGGGGGACAAGGTGGTGGCGCTGATGGGGTCGGCGCCGCCGCAGCAGGCGCTGCGCGCGGGGCTGCTGGACGAGATCCACATCGACCTGGTCCCGGTGCTGCTCGGCGGTGGGGTACGCCTGTTCGACCACCTCGGCGACGAGTCGATCGAGCTGGAACGTACCCGGGTCGTCGAAGCGCCCGGTGTCACCCACCTCGTCTTCCGCGTCCTCCGCTGAGAGCCGCGGTCAGCTGCCGCCGTCCAGGCGGCGGAGCGTCTCGGTCGCCAGCTGGACGATGCCGGTGATCAGGTCTTCGCAGGTCGGCAGGTCGTCGAGCACGCCGACGACCTGCCCGGAGGCGAGCACCCCCGCATCCGTACGCCCCTCGACCAGGCCGGCGCGCAGCAGCATCGGGGTGTTGGCCGCCATCACCACCTGGGACCAGGTCAGGTCGCGGCCGTGGCGCATCGCCCGGCCCTCCCGCACCATGGAGGCCCAGGTGAGGCCGGTCAGCTTCCGGAACCGGATCGCGTTGCCGGCCGCCGCCAGCAGTCCGCGGAGCCGTCCCGATTTCTCCAGTCGCGACACCAGCCCGGTGTTCAGCACCCGGTGCGGCAGGCCGTCCACCCGCGTGGTCACCACGGTGCCGTCCAGCCCCCGGGCCAGGTACGCCCGCTTCACCGCGTCCGGCACGGTCGACTCCCGGGTGAGCAGGAACCGGGTCCCCATCGCGATCCCCGCCGCGCCGTAGCACAGCGCCGCCGCGAGGCCGCGTCCGTCGAAGAAGCCGCCCGCGGCGATCACCGGGATGTCGACCGCGTCCACTACGGACGGCAGCAGCAACGTGGTCGCGACCCCGCCGGTGTGCCCGCCGCCCTCGCTGCCCTGCACCAGCACCGCGTCGGCGCCCCACCCCGCGACCTTTTCGGCATGGCGTACCGCTCCCACGGCGGGAATGACGACGACGCCGGCGTCCTTCAGGCGGGCGATCAGGTCGGGCTTCGGCGCGAGGGCGAACGACGCGACCTTGACATTTTCCCGGATCAGCAGGTCGACCCGGGCCGGTGCGTCCTCGGCGTCGGCGCGCAGGTTGACCCCGAACGGCGCGTCGGTGCGTTCCCGTACCTCCGCGATGGCGGCTTCGAGTTCGGGGTACGTCATCGTGGCCGACGCGAGGATGCCCAGCCCGCCCGCGTTCGCGGTCGCCGCGACCAGGCGCGGGCCCGCCACCCAGCCCATCCCGGTCTGCACCACGGGATGGCGTACCCCGGTGAGTCTGGTGAGCGCCGTGTCCATCAGGGCAGCTCCCGTTCCCCTCGCCCGCCCGGGTCCAGTTCCGCCCGCAGCACCTCCAGCTCTTTCTCCGTGGGTACGCGAGTGACCGCCACATCGTCCGTGGCCAACTCGAAGCCGGTCTGCGTCCTGACCTCGTCCACCGTGACCCCCGGGTGCACGGAGACCAGCCGCATCGTGTGGCCGGGCCCGCCGAAGTCCATCACCGCCAGGTTGCTCACCACCCGATACACGTGGTGGAAGCCCTTGTCGTGGCCGACGCCGGAGACCGCGTCGACCCGCTCCACGAACACCCTCGGGCTGTGCCGCGGCACCCAGTAGCTCGTCTTGTGGTTCACGGTGTTGCCCGGCGCGCCCCGTACGCCGAGCAGTTGCCGGGTCGGGCGGGAGTGGTCGCCGATGCAGGAGATGTTCTGGTTGCCGTACCGGTCGAGCTGGTTGGCGCCCATCACCACGTGCCGCCGCCCGCCCGCGACCACATCGAAAACCCGGCGGTACGGCAGCCACCCCTCCACCTCACCGTCCGGCCGCAGCAGGTACGCCTCCCCGTCCGACAACAGCAGGTCAGGCGCCTGGGTGAGCCGGGCAAGCCGGGCGGCGAGCGACGGGATCAGCCCCATCGGGCTGGCCAGGATCTCGCCGTCCCCGGCGAACAGGTCCGCGCACGCGGCCACGCACACCTCGGCCCGCGTCGTCGCGGCGCTGCCCCCGGCCGCCGGGCCAGCGGCGGAGTCCGGGACGGCTGGCTGGCTGCTCACGGTGTCTCCAGCCACTTGGCGTGGAACGACGGCCATGCGCCGTCCGGGTCCTTCGCGGCGGCGGCGTACTCCCGCTGGAGGTCTTCGTCGCGGTCGTAGTCCGGTACGCAGCTGGTGAAGCGCGCACCACCGGGGGCTTCGACCACGCCGTCGACCATCGTCCGGTTGAGCAGTAACGCCTGCATCGGCGCCTCTTTCCGCAGCTCGGCGGTCTCCACGACGCACTCGCAGGAGACGTAACGGCGGGTCGCGGCGAGGCAGAACAGGTCGTCGAAGTACGGGTCCGGCCCTAGGTACGCGGCGTTGCCCGTCACGTCGGCCCGGTTCAGGTGCACCAGCGCCGCGTCGAGCTTCAGCGCCGGCATCGCCACCAACTCCTCGCCGTCCGGATAGGGCGACCGGATCGTGCGCAGCTCCGGATCCCATCGGAGTACGTCGGAGCCGAGCCCCGCCCGGATCGGCAGGAACGGCAACCGCTGCCCCGCGGCGCGCAACCCCGCGACGACCATCCCCTCGTCGTACTCGCGGACGTCGAGGCCGGCTTGGCGGGCCCGCTGGAACCACGGGTCGTACGGGATCGAATCCAGCGACACGAAGCCGAAGACCAGCCGGCGTACCTTCCCGGCGGCGCACAGCAGCCCGACGTCGGGCCCCCCGAACGAGACCACCGTGAGGTCGCGAACCGGCGAGCGGAGCAGCGCCTTCACCAGCGCCATCGGCTTGCGCCGCGACCCCCAGCCACCGATCCCGACCGTCATCCCGTCGGCCAGTTCACCGGCCACCTCAACCGCCGACATCACCTTGCTATGCACGTGACCTGCCCTCCGCGTCGGCGCCAGCCGCAGCGGGCCGGTCCAGAAACGCTTGCCGAGCCTCGTCGGCTACTCCCAGCAAGTTGAGCTCGAAGGTGAAGCCTTGCTCGTACCGGTAGTTGCGGTGGACGGACTGCGGGTCGATCCCGTTCAGCGCCTGCTTCGCGGCCCGGATCACCCGCGGATCCTTCGCCGCGATTTCGGCGGCGACCTGAAGAGCGGCGGCGTCGAGCGAAGCTCGCGCCACCACCCGGTACACCGAACCGTGGTGCTGCAACTGCTGCGCGGTGACGCTGCCGGCGGTGTAGTACAGGGTGCGCATCAGGTGCTGCGGCACCAGCCGGGCCAGGTGCGTCGCCGCGCCCAGCGCGCCCCGGTCGACCTCCGGCAGGGCGAAGGTCGCGTCGTCGGCCGCGATCACGACGTCCGCGTTGCCGACCAGGCCGACCCCGCCGCCGAGGCAGAACCCGTGCACCGCGGCGATCACCGGCACGGCGCAGTCGTACACGGCGGCGAAGGCGGCGGCGCAACCCCGGTTGACCTGCACCAACGCGTGGTGGCCGGCGTCGCGTTGCACCTCCTTGAGGTCGATGCCGGCGCAGAACCCGCGGCCTTCCGCCCGCAGCACCACCACGCGGACGTCGTCGCCGATGTCGCGCAGCGCCGCGGCGAGGTCGAACCATCCCCGTACCGGCAGCGCGTTCACCGGCGGGTGGTCGACGGTGACGACCGCGACGCCGTCGCCGGTCCGGCTGATCGAGATGCCCACGGCCACCATTCCCTAACCAAGCGATTGCTTGGTACGTTAGCAGCGCCCCACCGTCAGAGCCAGAGCACCGCAGGAGGCGCCGCGTGACGTACCGCCTGGACGGAGCCGTGGTCCTGGTGACCGGCGGCGTACGCGGCGTCGGCCTCGGCATCACCCGCGCCTTCCTCCGCGCGGGCGCCACCGTGGTCACCTGCGCCCGCCGCCCCGCCGAGCAACCGGTCGACGACGTCGAACACGTCACCACCGATGTCCGGGATCCCGAGCAGGTCGCCCGCCTGGTCGAGCACATCGTGGCGCGTCACGGGCGGCTCGACGTACTCGTGAACAACGCGGGCGGGGCGCCGCCGGCTCGGGCGGCGGACGCGTCGCCGCGGTTCCATTCGAAGATCGTGGAGCTGAACCTGTTGTCGCCGCTGCTGGTCTCCCAGGCGGCCAACGCCGTGATGCAGCGCCAACCCGGCGGCGGCTCGATCGTGATGGTCTCGAGCGTGAGTGCGTCGCGCCCCTCGCCGGGCACCGCGGCGTACGGGGCGGCGAAAGCGGGACTGAACAACCTCACCGCGAGCCTCGCCGTCGAGTGGGCCCCGAAGGTACGGGTGAACGCGCTCGGCGTCGGCATGGTGCGGACCGAACTGTCCGAGCTGCACTACGGCGACGAGGCTGGGATCGCCGCCGTCGGCAAGACCGTGCCGCTGGGCCGCCTCGCCGAACCGGACGAGATCGGCACCTGCGCGGTCTTCCTCGCCTCCCCCCTCGCCTCGTACGTCTCCGGCGCCACCCTGCTGGTCCACGGCGGGGGAGAGGTCCCCGCGTGGCTCGGCGCGAGCACCGCTGACAACGCCATGTCCGACCTTGCCGGGTTCAGCAGGGAGTCCCGATGAGGCTGTGCCAGGGCCGAGTCGTCATCGTCACCGGGGCCGGCCGGGGGATCGGCCGGGCCCACGCGCTGGCGTTCGCCGACCGAGGCGCCAAGGTCGTGGTCAACGACGTCGGAGTGGCGGGCGACGGCACCGGAGGATCGGCCACGCCGGCCCAGCAGGTGGTCGACGAGATCGAGGCGCGCGGCGGCACCGCGACCGCGAACACCGACGACGTGGCCGACTGGGACGGCGCCGCCCGCCTGGTCGACACCGCGCTCACCCGGTACGGCCGCCTCGACGTGCTGGTCAACAACGCCGGCTTCGTACGCGACCGGATGCTGGTGAACCTGGCCGAGGACGAGTGGGACGCGGTGGTCCGCGTACACCTGAAAGGGCATTTCGCGCCGTTACGGCACGCGGCGGCGCACTGGCGGCGGCGCAGCAAGGCCGGGGAGCAGCCGGATGCGCGGGTGGTCAACACAAGCTCGGGGGCGGGGCTGTTGGGCGGCGTCGGGCAGGTCAACTACAGCGCGGCGAAGGCCGGGATCGCGGCGCTCACCCTGGTCGCCGCCGCCGAACTCGGCCGGTACGGCGTGACCGTCAACGCGATCGCGCCGGCCGCGCGGACCCGGATGACCGAGCAGACCTTCGCCGACCAGATGGCCAGGCCGGACGACGGGTTCGACGCGATGGCGCCGGAGAACGTCTCTCCGCTGGTGGTCTGGCTGGGCAGCGCCGAGTCGGCCGGCGTCACGGGCCGGGTGTTCGAAGTGGAGGGCGGCAAGGTGTCCGTCGCGGACGGCTGGCACCACGGCCCTGCGGTCGACAAAGGAGCGCGCTGGGAGCCGCAAGAACTGGGCCCGGTGGTACGCGACCTGCTCGCGAAAACCACCCCACCGGATCCGGTCTACGGCACCTGACGATCATGCGTTGTCCAGGCGCTCGATGACGGTGGCGGTGGACATCGCGCCGCCGGCGCACATGGTGACCAGGGCGGTGGCGGCGTCGCGGCGTTCCAGTTCGTGCAGCGCGGTGGTGAGCAGGCGGGCGCCGGTGCTGCCGACCGGGTGGCCGAGCGCGATCGCGCCGCCGTTGACGTTGACCCGGTCCGGGTCCGGTCGGTGCACCGACGCCCAGGAGAGCACAACGGACGCAAACGCCTCGTTGACCTCGTACAGGTCCAGGTCGTCGATGGTCATACCGGCGCGGTCGAGCACCCGCGACGTGGCCTGCACCGGCCCGTCCAGGTGGTAGTACGGCTCCGCCCCGATCAGCGCCTGAGCCACGATCCTCGCGCGCGGCTTCAGGCCCAGCGCCTGTGCCTTCCCGGCCGACACCACCAGCACCGCGGCCGCGCCGTCGGAGATCTGGGAGGACGTGCCTGCCGTGTGGACGCCGCCCTCGATCACCGGCTTGAGCGCCCCGAGCGCCTCAAGGCTGGTCTCGCGCAGCCCCTGGTCGCGGTCCACGATCTCGGAGCCGGCCTTGATCGGCAGTACCTCGCGGGCGAACCGCCCCTCGGCCCACGCCCGCGCCGCCTTGGCCTGCGACGCCGCCCCGAACCGGTCCACGTCGTCCCGCGACAGCCCACGCCGGGTCGCGATCCGCTCGGCGGCGACGAACTGGTTGGGCAGGTCGAGCTGCCACGCCTGGGGCCGCGGCATCCCCACCTCGCCGAGATTCGATCGCAACGGCACCCGGCTCATCGCCTCCACCCCGCACCCGACGCCGGCCTCGATCGCGTCTGCCGCGATCAAACCCGCAATCAGGTGTACGGAGTGCTGCGCCGACCCGCACTGCGCGTCGATCGTCGTACACCCCGTCTGGTACGGCAGGCCGCTGTGCAGCCAGGCGGTCCGTGCGACGTTGCCGGACTGCTCGCCGGCCTGGGTGACGCAGCCGCCGATCACCTGCTCGACCAGCCCGGGGTCGATCCCGGAGCGCTCGACGAGGCCCCGCTGGGCGGCACCGAGGAGCTCGGCGGCGTGTAGTCCGGACAGCCGGCCGTTGCGTCTGCCGATCGGCGTACGGACCGCTTCGACGATCACCGGTGTGCCCACTCGTGGCTCCTTCCTCGACTGTGATCCAACGTAGAACGTGTTATCGATGCAGGCAACAGCCGGCAGACGCTGAGCCGCGTACCACATCGGGGTTTGGCTCTTCCCGGGGCTCTCCAGGTGTGTTTCAATCGGACTAGAACACGTTCCACGATTGGAGGTCGCCGTGGCTGCGCCGAGCATCCCGCAAGGATTCGACTTCACCGACCCCGATCTGTACGTGCAGGGGCGGCCGATGGCGGAGTTCGCCGAGCTGCGGCGTACCGCGCCGGTGTGGTGGAATCCGCAGGTGCCCGGCGTCGGCGGCTTCGACGACGGCGGCTACTGGGTGGTGACCCGGCACGCCGACGTGAAAGAGGTGTCGAGGGACAGCGACACCTACTCCAGCTACGAGAACACCGCGATCGTGCGGCATGCCGACGGGACCACTCGGGAGCAGATCGAGCTGCAGCGGCTGATCATGCTGAACATCGACCCGCCGCACCACACCAAACTGCGGGGCATCGTCTCGCGCGGCTTCACCCCGCGGGCGATCCACAGCCTGCGTTCCGTGCTCGCCGAGCGGGCCGCCCGGATCGTGACGGCGGCGGCCGAGAAGGAGACCGGGGACTTCGTCACCGACGTGGCGTGCGAGCTGCCGCTGCAGGCGATCGCGGAGCTGCTCGGCGTACCGCAGGAGGACCGGCTCAAGCTCTTCGACTGGTCCAACGAGATGGTCGCGTACGACGACCCCGAGTACGAGCTCGAGCCGGAGACCGCGTCCGTGCAGATCCTGAGCTACTTCATGGCGATGGCCGAGGACCGCAAGCAGAATCCCCGGGACGACATCGTCACGAAGCTGGTGCACGCCGACATCGACGGCGGCCAGCTGTCGGCGGACGAGTTCGGCTTCTTCGTGATCCTGCTGGCGGTCGCCGGCAACGAGACCACGCGCAATGCGATCACGCACGGGATGATCGCGCTGCTGGAACACCCGGAGCAGTGGGAGCTGTTCAAGTCTTCCCGCCCCACGTCGGTGGCGGACGAGATCGTACGGTGGGCCACCCCGGTCACCGCGTTCCAGCGCACCGCCACCGTGGACACCACACTCGGCGGGCAGGAGATCACGGCGGGGCAGCGGCTCGGGCTGTTCTACGCGTCGGCCAACTTCGACGCCGAGGTGTTCGACGAGCCGGAGCGCTTCGACGTGACCCGCAGCCCGAATCCGCACCTCGGGTTCGGCGGCAGCGGCGCCCACTTCTGCCTCGGCGCCAACCTGGCCCGCCTGGAGATCGAGCTGATGTTCAACGCGATCGCCGACCACCTGCCCGACATCCAGATCGCCGGCGTACCCCGTCGCCTCCGCTCCGGCTGGCTGCACGCCATCAAGGAACTCCCGGTCCGCTACCGCTGACGCTTGCGGTTTGTGGTCGAATTGCTGTCTCCCGGCTGAGATGACCGCAATTCGGCCACAAACCCGAAGGCCGCAGCGCCCGTCAGGACTTGCGGAGGGTGGTCGCGGCGCGCTCGACCTCCCAGAAGGCACGGAGCGCCGTGATCCGGCCCGTGTCGTCGACCCGGTAGGTGAAGACGCCGTCCGCGTCGATCACCATCCCGCCGGGCAGGTACGACGTGATCGTCCCGACGTTGGCCACCTCCGAGCCGCACGCGAACGAGTCGCGTACCAGGAATTCGAAGCGCTCCACCTGGGCGATCGAGGCGTCCCAGAACGCGGCGATCGCCTCCTTGCCGTGGTGTCCCGTGCCGGCCTGGTCGAACGGTCCGGGGCCGACCGGATCCTCCAGGACGGCGTCGTCGGCGAACAGCGCCAGCCACTCCTCCTTGTCGCCCCGCGACACCGCGTCGAAGGAGCGGCGACCCGCGTGGCGCGCCGGATGCGATGCATCGCTCGCCTGCCAGGTGACTGTCATCTACAACCTCGCGATCACGTCGTCGGCGAACCGCTTGATGCCGTCCTGTTTCGCCCGCAGCGAGCCGTCGAAGCCGACGCCGTAGAACAGCCAGGGGACCACCACCGCGTCGGTCACCCCGATCTCGGCCTGCTGCCGGTAGCCGTCCAGCCCGAACCGGTCGGTGCACACCGCCTGGATCTCGAACGGAAGGTCGGCCCGGTCGTATTCGGAACGCAGCTCACCGAGCTTGGCGATAACACCGCGCAGGTCCTCGTACGACATCATCGCGGAGGTCCAGCCGTCGCCGATCCGGGCGGCGCGACGCAACCCGGCGTCGCTGTGACCGCCGATGTAGACCGGCACCGGCCGCGACGGCGCGGGACTCATCCGCAGCTTCCCGAAGCGGTAGAACTCGCCGTCGTAGCTCACCATCCCGCCGCCCAGGATCAGTTGCAGGATCTCGATCGCCTCGTCGGCGCGTCTCCCGCGGTGGTCGAAGGCGGCGTCGCACCACTCCGACTCCTCCGGCGACCAGCCGAGCCCGACCCCGAGCCCGAACCGGTCCCCGGTCAGTACGGCCACCGAGCCGACCTGCCGGGCCAGCAGCACCGGACTGCGCGGGTTCAGCTTCAGCACCTGGGTGTAGAACCGGATCCGCGACGTGGCGGCCCCCATCGCGGCGGCGGCCACCAGCGGGTCCGCCCACGGGGTGTCCGCGTCCCAGAACCGGGACCCGTCCGGGGTGTACGGGTACTCCGCCGACACCGTCTCGGAGTAGAACAGCGAGTCCGGCAACGCGACCGACGCGAAGCCGCACTCCTCGGCGGTGCGCGCCAGCTCCACGAGCTGGTCGAGCGGGTTCATCGCGAGCGCACAGGTGAACTTCATCGCCTCACTCCGGTCTGTCGGCCCTGACCAGCCACATCGAGAAGAACTGGGACCCGCCGCCGTACGCGTGGCCGAGCGCCGTACGGGCGCCGTCGACCTGGTGGTCGCCGGCGAGCCCGCGTACCTGCAGGGCGGCCTCGGCGAACCGCAGCAGACCCGAGGCGCCGATCGGGTTGGACGAGAGCACCCCGCCGGACGGGTTCACCGGCAGCCGCCCGCCGATCGCCGTCTCCCCGGCTTCGGTCAGCCGCCAGCCGTCGCCGGGCGGGGTGAACCCCAGGTTCTCCAGCCACATCGGCTCGAACCACGAGAACGGTACGTAGATCTCCGCGACGTCCACCTCCGACAGCGGATCGGTGACCCCGGCCTGTCGCCACAGCGCCTCTGCCGCCTGCCGCCCCGCCGTCGGGTCGACCTGGTCGCGGCCGGCGAACGTCGTCGGCTCGGTACGCATCGCGGTGCCGTGGATCCAGGCCGCGGACCCGTTCACCGGCTCCGAGGCGATCACCACCGCACAGGCGCCGTCCGAGGACGGGCAGGTCTCGTCGTACCGGATCGGGTCCCAGAGCATCGGCGAGGCCTGGACGCTTTCCACGGTGATGTCCGGCTGCCGCAAGTGGGCGAAGGGGTTTCTGGCACCGTTCTGCCGGTCCTTCGCCGCGACCATCGCGCCGATCTGCGGCGGTGCCCCTGACCTGCGGATATAGGAGCGTACGTGCGGCGCGAAATACCCGCCCGCGCCCGCGCCGACCGGCATCGAGAACGGGATCGGGATCGACAGCGCCCACATCGCGTTCGACTCCGACTGCTTCTCGAACGCCACCGCCAGCACCCGCTCGTGCACGCCCGCCTGCACCAGGCTGGCCGCGACGACTCCGGTCGACCCGCCCACCGAGCCCGCGGTGTGCACTCGCAGCAGCGGCTTGCCGGTGGCGCCGATCGCGTCGGCGAGCATCAGCTCCGGCATCATCACGCCCTCGAACAGGTCCGGCGCCTTGCCCAGCACCACCGCGTCGATGTCCGGCCAGTCCAGCCCGGCGTCCGCCATCGCCCGGTCGATCGCCTCCCGGCACAGCCCCGCCATCGACACGTCCGTACGCCGTGCCCGGTGGTGCGTCTGCCCGCACCCGACCACCGCCGCCGGCCGCTTCATCGCGCCTCCAGGACACACACCAGGTTCTGCTGCAGCAGCGGCCCGTTGGTGGCATGGCCGAGGGTGCGTCGCGCCTCACCGGCCAGGATGTGCCGCGCCGCCTCACCGATGCGCGCGAGTCCCGCCGCGAACATCGCGTGCCCCCGCAAAACCCCGCCGCTCGGATTGACCCGCGCGCCGTTGTCGAGTACCAGCTCCCGCCGCAAGATCAATTCCTGATGGGAGTACGCCGAGTGCAGCTCCACGATCTCCGGCCCGTCCCCGTCGGCTGTCGCACCCGACGCCGCGCGGCCCCGCGCGTCGGCGTGTGCGTTTGCCTGTGCGTTGGCCGCCGCCGCGGCGGCCCGTGCCGAGGGCGCGGTCGTCAGATCCCGGGCACCGAGCGACGACGAGTCGACCCGGTGCGCGATCCCGGCGATCCAGGCCGGCCGCTCACACAGCTCGTACGCCCGTTGCCCGGCCGCCAGCACCACCGCGGTCGCGCCGTCCGCGACGACCGCGCAGTCATGCTCCCGCAGCGGCTCGGCGAGATACGGTGCCGCGAGCAGATCAGCCGCGTCCTGAGCGGCGGCCCGTGCGGGGTCGGCGGTGCCGTGGGTGGGGTTTGCGGCGATGGCGCGGGCGGCGACTTCGGCCATGTCCTTCTCGGTCCACAGGCCGGCCTCGATGCCGAGCCGGGCCTGCAGCGCCGCCAGGGCGGTCGCGTCCGGCCACAACGGCGCCACCGCGTACGGGTCCAGTTGCAGCGCCAGCGTCCGGCGCAGGTCGCCCGCGGTCGACTTGCCGAAGCCGTACACCAGGGCGGTGTCGACCTCGCCGGTGACCAGCTTGACCCATGCCTCGTACAGGGCCCAGGCGCCGTCCGCCTCCACATGGGACTCCACGATCGGCGGGTACGCCCCGATCGCGTCGATCGCCGAGATGAACGAGAACGCCCGCCCGGCCAGGTAGTCCGAGGAGCCGCTGCACCAGAACCCGATGTCGCCCTTGCCGATCCGGAGCTGGTCGTAGAGCCGGCCGAACAGCGGGACCAGCATCTCGACCCCGTTCGTGGTGCCGGCCGTCCGCGCCTCGACCGAGTGCGCGTACCCGACCACGGCGACGTCGTTCACAGGTGCCCCGCGAACGACTCGTACGGCGCGTCGGGTTCGCCGCTCGGCCGGAAGTGGTCGATGTTCTGCAGCGTGTAGCCCCACTCGTCCCGCGGCTTCCACACCGCCTCGACCCGCATCCCCATCCGTACGTCCTCGGCGGGGCAGTCCAGTACGAGATGCAGGAACCCGATGTCGGCCCCGTCGAGCAGGACGTATCCGGTGACGTACGGCGGCTTGATCCGCTGGCCGGGGAACGGCACGTTCACGATGCAGAACGTGGTGAGCGTCCCCCGATCCGGCAGCTCCACCTCGTCCGTGGTCGGTACGCCGTCCGTCGGACACGCCCCGCGCGGCGGGATGTAGACCTTCTGGCAGACGGGGCACCGCTGCGCGAGCAGCCGCCCCTCGGCGAGCCCGCGAAGATACCGGCTCTCCTCCGACGACGCCGAATGCCGGTAGTGCAACCGGATCGGCGTCGTCACGGTAGTCACGCCCCCGGCGTCGGCGTCGGCTTCGGCTTCGGCGGCGGTCGCGGTGCCGGTCCAGGCTCGGCCGTTGACCGGTGAGGCTGGCCTCGCTCGGTGCGCGGTCGCGGGCTCGAAACACATGATGTCGCGGATGTGGCCCACCGGTTCGTCGGCCCAGCGGGCTCGTACCCGCAGGCCGGTGTGGATCTGGTCCGCGGTGTTGCAGTCGACGGCGTGCAGCATCGGGGTGTCGGCCCCGTCGAGCCGGATCAGCGCCCACGCGAACGGCTGGTCGAGCGGTTGCCCTTCCAACGGCGTCGGCTGCCAGGTCCAGGTCGTCACCGTGCCCTCGTCCGCGACGTCGACGGGCTCCGAGAGCGGCGCGGAGGTGACCGGGTCGTACTCGACCGGCGGCACGTGCACCCGCCCGTCGGAGCCGCGTACCCCCGTGATGCGGCGAGAGCGGAGACCGGTCATGAAACGACCCAGCACCGGCCCGAGCGAGCGGGTGTAGGCGAACTCCAGCTCGAGCGGAGCTTCCAGCGGCGCGGTCACCTCAGCAGTAGAACATGTTCTCGTAAACCCAACAAGAGCGCTTGTGGTACGAGTGCAACGCGTTCTAGGTTTGGGGCATGGCCAGCCTGGGACTGTGGAACATCGCGCGGGAACAACCGGACCGCACCGCCGTGGTGGACCCCGATGGGAAGCGGGTCAGCTACGCCGAGCTGGCCGCCGCCGCGGACCGCTACGGCCGTGGCCTGCAGGCGGCCGGCCTGGTCCCCGGGGACACGGTCGTCCTGCTGCTCCCCAACGGCATCGACCTGCTCGCCCTCTACTTCGCCACCGTCCAGACCGGCCTGTACGTCGTCCCGGTCAACTGGCACCTGGTCGGCCCCGAGGTGGCGTACATCCTGCGGGACAGCGAGGCGAAGGCGTTCGTCGCCCACCACCAGTTCGCCCACACCGCGACCGACGCCACCGGCACCGACGCGGCCGCCGGGGCGCTCGCCAGGTACGCGGTCGGCGAGATCGCCGGCTTCCGGCCGCTGACGGAACTGGGTGCGGGGGAGTCCGGCCGTCCCGAGGATCGGACCACGGGCGCGCCGATGCTCTACACCTCCGGTACCACGGGCCGCCCGAAGGGGGTGCGGCGACCACTCACCGGCGCCGACCCCGACGACGTACCGCAGACCGCCCAGTGGTTCTTCGGACTGTTCGGGCTCAAGCCGTACGACGACCACGTACATCTGTGTGGGTCGCCGCTCTACCACGCCGCCGTGCTGAACTTCGTGACGATCTCGGTCCAGTTGGGACACACCGCGGTGCTGATGGACCACTTCGACGCGGAGCAGGCGCTACGCCTGATCGAACGGCACCGGGTGACGCACAGCCACATGGTGCCGACCCAGTTCCACCGGCTGCTCGGCCTGCCCGACGAGACGCGCAGCCGGTACGACGTGTCGTCGCTGCGCGCCATGATCCACGGCGCCGCGCCCTGCCCCGAGCTGGTCAAACGCCGGATGCTCGACTGGTGGGGCCCGGTGGTGATCGAGTACTACGCGGCGACCGAAGGCGGTGGCACCGCGATCACCGCCGAAGAGTGGCTGGAACGCCCCGGCTCGGTGGGGCGCGCCTGGCCCGGCTCGGTGGTGAAGGTGCTGGACGATACCGGCAACGACGCCCCGCCCGGCCAGCCCGGCCTGGTCTACATGCGGATGGGCACGTCGAACTTCTCGTACCACAAGGATGCGGCGAAGACCCGGCAGGCGCGGCACGGGGACCTGTTCACCCTGAGCGACGTCGGTTACCTGGACGAAGCCGGCTACCTCTACCTCTGCGACCGCAAGAGCGACATGATCATCTCCGGCGGCGTGAACATCTACCCGGCCGAGATCGAGGCCGAGTTGGCCTGCCATCCCAAGGTCGCCGACGTGGCCGTGTTCGGCGTACCGCACGACGACTGGGGCGAGGAGATCAAGGCCGTGGTCCAGCCGGTCCCCGGGATCACTCCCGGCCCTGCCCTCACCGAAGAACTTCTCGGGTACGCCGCCACGCGGCTGGCCGGGTTCAAGCTGCCGCGCAGCATCGACTACCTCGGCGAACTGCCCCGCGACCCCAACGGCAAGCTCTACAAACGCCGGTTGCGCGACCCGTACTGGGCGGGTCGTGACAAGGTGATCTGATGTCGCGCCGAGACCAGATCAAGATGTCGCCGGAAGAGATCGACGCGTTCGTCGCCGAGCGCCGGACCCTGATGGTGGCGAGCGTGGGCGCCGACGGCGCGCCGCACCTGGTGCCGATGTGGTTCGCCCTGGTCGACGGGGAGATCGTGTTCTGGACGTACCGGTCGTCGCAGAAGATCGTCAACCTGCGCCGTGACCCGCGACTGACCTGCCTGCTGGAAGCGGGGGAGACCTACCAGGAACTCCGCGGCGTCTCGATGCAGGGCACCGCCACGATCACCGAAGACCCCTCAGCCGTACGCCGTGCCGGCGAAGCCATCCTCGCCCGCTACGCCGGCCCGCTCGACGACGCCACCCGCGCCGGCGTCACCGCCCTCGTAGCCGCCCAAGCCCCCAAACGCGTAGCCGTCACATTCCGCCCCGTACACACCGCCACCTGGGACCACTCCAAACTCGCCGGCACCTACTGACTCGGTCCCACCCACTTGCGCACGCCGCCGGGTGTGGAGTTGAGGGGTCATTCGCCCTGGAAGTGGGGGCGGCGCTTGGCGGCGAAGGCTCGGGGGCCTTCGCGGGCGTCCCGGGTGGCGAAGACTGCTGTGCCCAGGCGGGCGTCGATCTTGAAGGCGTCGTTCTCGGGCATGCCCTCGGTCTCGCGCATGGTCCGCAGGATCGCCTGTACGGCGAGCGGCCCGTTCGCCGCGATCAGCTCGGCCAACTCGAGCGCGCGGTCCAGCGCCGTACCGTCCGGCACCACGTGGCCGATCAGACCGTACGCCAACGCTTCGCGAGCGGTGATGTGCCGGCCGGTGAGCAGCAGGTCCGCCGCCACCGTGTACGGGATCTGGCGGGGTAGCCGCACCGCGGAACCGCCGAGCGGGAACAGGCCCCAGCGCGCCTCCGACACGCCGAACCGGGCATTCTCGCCGGCGACCCGCACGTCGGTGGCCTGCAGGATCTCGGTGCCGCCGGCGATCGCCGGACCTTCCACGGCGGCGATCAGCGGCTTCGACAGTCGGCGGCCCTTGAGCAGCGCCTCGATCACGGACAGGTCCCAGCCGCCGCCCGAGAAGGAGTCCGACGGGTGCGCGGAGGTCATCGCCTTGAGGTCGGCGCCGGCGCAGAAGGCACCGCCGGCGCCGGTCAGCACGCACACCCGGATCGCCGGGTCGGAGTCGACCCGGTCCCAGGCGGACTTCATGATCGCCATCATCGGTCCGGAGAGGGCGTTGCGGGCCTCGGGCCGGTTCATGGTCACGACCAGTACGTGGTCCCGCTGCTCCACCAGGCAGTGCGGCTGCTCGGTCATCGCGCCCTCCAGGCAAACCGGGGATTGCGCAGGACGATAACACGTTCTAGTTTGAGGCATGGCTGTGAACATCGCGGATCTCTTCGAGCACGCAGTCGATCTCATGCCCGAGCGTCTCGCGGTGGTGGCCGCAGATCGTCGGGCGAGCTTCGCCCAACTCGAGGCGCGGGCCAACAAACTCGCTCACCACCTGGCCAAACACGGGGTCGAGCCGGGGTCGCACGTGGGCATCTACGCGCACAACTCGATCGAGTTCGTCGAGACCATGCTCGCGGTCTACAAACTGCGCGCGGTGGCCGTCAACGTCAACTACCGGTACGTCGAGAACGAGTTGCGATATCTGTTCGGCAACGCGGACCTGGTCGCCCTGGTCCACGAGCGCCGGTACGCCTCGCGGGTGGCGAACGTGCTGCCTGACGTACCCACGTTGAAGCATCTGGTGGTGATCGAGGACGGGTCGGTCGAACCGTACGCGGGCACCGCCTATGAAGCGGCGCTGGAGCCGGAGAGTGAGGCGCGGGAGTTCGGCGAGCGGAGCCCCGACGACGTCTACATCCTCTACACCGGTGGCACCACCGGCTACCCGAAGGGTGTGATCTGGCGGCAGGAGGACGTGTGGCGGGTGCTCGGCGGCGGCATCGACTTCATGACCGGCGAGCCACTCCCCGACGAGTGGGCGCAGTCGCGGAAGGGCAAGGAGTTCGGCCCGCTGGTACGCCTGTGTGCCGCCCCGATGATGCACGGCAACGCCCAGTGGGCCGCGCTCGCCGCGCTGTTCTCCGGCGACACCGTCGTGCTGGTGCCGCACTTCGAGCCGCACGAGATCTGGCGCGCGGTGCACGCCCACGACGTCAACGTGCTGGTCATCGTGGGCGACGCGATGGCGCGTCCGCTGATCGAGGCGTTCCACGAGGGCGACTACCGGCCCGCCAAGCTGTACGCGGTCTCCAGCAGCGCCGCGCTGTTCTCGCCGAGCGTCCGCGACCAGTACCTGGCGGCGCTGCCGAACACGGTGATCACCGACGCGATCGGCTCGTCGGAGACCGGCTTCGCCGGCATCAGCGTGATCACCAGGGACACCGGGCAGTCCAGCGCCGGCCCGCGGGTCAAGCCCGGCCCGAAGACCATCGTGATCGACGAGTACGACAAACCGGTCGAGCCCGGGTCCGGTCACGTCGGGCGGCTGGCCCGCGGCGGCCACGTACCGCTCGGCTACTACAAGGACGCCGAGAAGACGGCGAGGTTGTTCGCCGAGGTCGGCGGCGAGCGGTACACGGTCCCCGGTGACCTCGCCACGGTCGAGGCGGACGGCACGATCGTGCTGCTCGGCCGCGGCAACACCTGCATCAACACCGGCGGCGAGAAGGTGTTCCCCGAAGAGGTCGAGGGCGTGCTGAAGTCGCATCCGGATGTGTTCGACACGCTGGTGATCGGCGTACCGGACGAGCGGCTGGGGCAGGCGGTCGCGGCCGTGGTGCAGCCCCGGCCCGGCGCCACCCTGCACCCCGCGGAGCTGGACGCGTACGTGCACCGGCTGCTCGCCGGCTACAAGGCGCCGCGCCGGATCTGGCTCACCGACGAGATCGGCCGGTCGCCCAGCGGCAAGGCCGACTACCGCTGGGCGAAGCAGTACGCCGAGCAGCATGAACCGCTGGGGGTCTGACGTGCGCACCGCATTCACAGACCGGTTCGGCATCGAGCACCCGGTCGCCGGGTTCACGCCGTCGGAGCACGTGGCGGCCGCGATCAGCCGGGCCGGCGGTCTCGGTGTGCTCGGGTGCGTACGGTTCAACGACGCCGCCGAGCTGGACGCCGTACTGACCTGGATGGACGAGCACACCGACGGGAAGCCGTACGGGGTCGACGTGGTGATGCCGATGGCGGCGCCGGCGGAAGGGGCGGCTACGGACCTGAGCTCGCACATCCCCGACGGGCATCGCCGGTTCGTGGCCGAGACGCTGCGCAAGCTGGGTGTGCCGCCGCTGCCGGACGACGCCGAAGCCGGCGACGGGGTGCTGGGGTGGCTGCACTCGGTGGCCCGGGCGCACGTGGACGTCGCGTTGAAGCACCCGATCGCGCTGATCGCCAACGCCCTGGGCTCCCCGCCGGCCGACGTGATCGCGCAGGCCCACCAGCACGGCGTACCGGTCGCGGCGCTGGCGGGCAAGGCCGAGCACGCGCGCCGGCAACTGGCCGACGGCGTCGACATCGTGGTCGCCCAGGGGTACGAGGCCGGGGGCCACACCGGCGAGATCGCCAGCATGGTGCTGGTCCCCGAGGTGGTGGACGCGGTCGGCGACGACGCGCTGGTGCTCGCCGCCGGTGGCATCGGCTCCGGCCGGCAGGTCGCCGCGGCGCTGGCGCTCGGTGCGGCGGGTGCCTGGCTGGGGTCGTACTGGTTGACCACGGAGGAGTACCGGCTGGGGACCCGGCAGGCCGCGCTGCAGGGTGCGCTGATCGAGGCCGGCTCGTCGGACACGGTGCGTACCCGGATCTACAGCGGGAAACCGGCCCGGCTGCTCAAGACGAAGTGGACGGACGCCTGGGCCGCCCCGGACGCGCCACCGCCACTGCCGATGCCGCTGCAGAACCTGCTGGTCAGCGAGGCGCACCACCGGATGATGTACGCCGACGACCCGAAGGCGATCGCGATGCCGGTCGGCCAGATCGTGGGCCGGATGAACCAGGTCCGTACGGTCGCCGACGCCATGACGGAGCTGCTGCGCGAGGTCGACGCGACCGCCGTACGACTGGAAGCGCTCTTCGACCGCGGCACCGCCGGAGGTCGCGGCACCACATGAACCGACCGCCTGGCCGGGCGCCGGGCACCGATCCCCGGAGGTATCAGATGGCGCGCAGACAGTTGCGGGACAAGGTCGTGGCGATCACCGGCGGCGCGCGCGGCATCGGTGCCGCGACCGCGGCCGCGATGCGGCGGGAGGGCGCGAGGCTGGCGATCGGGGACCTGGATCTCGACCTCGCCAAGCAGGCCGCCGCGGGCCTCGGCGACGACGTGGTCGCCCTGCCGCTGGACGTCACCGACCACGCCAGCTTCACCGGCTTCCTCGACGAGGTGGAACGCCGGCTCGGGCCGATCGACGTCCTGGTCAACAACGCCGGGATCATGCCGGTCGGCCTGCTGGAGCACGAGAGCCCGCAGACCACCGCGCGGCAGCTCGCGATCAACCTGCACGCCGTCATCCACGGCACTCAGGAAGCGGTCAAGCGGATGAAGCCCCGCAACTCCGGCTACATCGTCAACGTGTCGTCCGCGCTGGGGAAGACCGGGGTGCCGGGGGTGGCGACGTACTGCGCGACGAAGCACGGCGTGGTGGGGCTGTCGGACGCCGTACGGCATGAGTTGAAAGGCACCGACGTCGGCATCTCCGTGGTGTTGCCGGGGATGGTGCGCACCGAGCTGACCTCGGGTGTCGCCGACAGCAGACTGGTCAAGCTGCTCACCCCCGAGGACGTGGCGAACGGGATCGTGGCCGGGGTGCAGGCGGGGCGGTTCGAGATCCACGTACCGCGGTTGAACGGCTGGATGGAGCGCTACATGCGGCCACTCGGCCGGCGGGTCGGGGACTGGACGATCCGTACCGTCGGGGCCGACCAGATGCTGCTCGGCTCGCTCGGCTCCGCCGACCGCGCCGGCTACGAGGACCGCGCCGCCCACAGCGCGCCCGCGGTCGACGCCGAGGAGGCCGCGTCGTGACGGCCGCCGCGGAACGCTCCCTGGCCCTGCCCACCTCGATAACCCCTTCCCTGGTACGCCGTCTCGCCGACCTGGTGACCGCCAGCAGCGGCGAAGCCGCCACGACGACACACGTCTTCACCGGCGGCCCGCTGGCCGAACTCCCGGTGTCCACCGTGGCCGACGTGAACCAGGCTGTCTCCACCGCTCGCGACGCCCAGCGGAAGTGGGCCGCCACCCCGGTACGCGACCGGGTCCGCGTGATCCGCCGGCTGGTCGAGCTGATCCACGACGAGCGGGAGCAGATCAGCGACCTGATCCAGGCCGAGACCGGCAAGTCCCGGCTGCACGCCTTCCTGGAGCAACTGGATCCGCTGCTGGTCGGCGGCTACTACACCCGCAAGGCCGCCAAGCTGCTCAAGCCCCGCCGCCGCGCCGGTACGTTCCCCGGCGTCGCCACGGCGACGGAGATCCACGTACCGAAGGGGGTCGTGGGGATCATCGCGCCGTGGAACTTCCCGTTCGCGCTGGCGCTCAACGACACCATCGGCGCGCTGCTCGCCGGCAACGCCGTGGTCCTCAAACCCGACACCCAGACCGCCCTCAGCGCCCTGTACGGCACCGAACTGGCCCACCGCGCCGGCGTACCGAAAGAGCTGTTCAGCGTGGTGGTCGGGGACGGCCCGGTGATCGGACCGGCGGTGGTGGAGGCGGTCGACTACGTCGGCTTCACCGGCTCCAGCCGGACCGGCCAGGACGTCGCGCAGCGCGCCGGCGCCCGCCTGGTCGGCTGTTCCCTGGAGCTCGGCGGCAAGAACCCGATGCTGGTGCTCGACGACGCCGACCTGGACCGCGCGGTCGCCTCCGCGGTCACCGGCGTGTTCACCAACGCGGGGCAGATCTGCGTCGGCATCGAGCGGATCTACGTACAGCGGCCGGTCTACCGGGAGTTCCTGCGGCGGTTCGTCGCCGCCGTCGAGGCGTTGAAACTCGGGGCCAGCTACACCGACCTGGAGCTGGACCTGGGCTCGCTCACCTCGGCGCAGCAGTTGCAGCGGGTCAGCGGTCACGTGGCCGACGCCCGGGCGAAGGGCGCGACCGTCGAGGTCGGCGGCGAGCCGCTGCCGGACCTCGGCCCTTACTTCTTCGCGCCGACTGTGCTGACCGGGGTGACTCCCGAGATGGCCTGCCATGCGGAGGAGACCTTCGGCCCGGTGGTAGCGGTCTACCCGGTCGACACCGAGGCCGAGGGGATCGCCGCGGCCAACGACACGGCGTACGGCCTCAACGCCTCGGTGTTCACCCGGTCGGTACGCCGTGGCGGCCGGGTCGGCGCCGCGCTGCGGGCCGGCACCGTCAACATCAACGACGGCTTCGGCACGGCGTACGGGTCCATCGACGCGCCGATGGGCGGGATGGGCCGGTCCGGGCTGGGTCGCCGGCACGGTGCCGAAGGACTGCTGAAATACACCGACGCCCAGACGGTGGCGCGACTGCGGTTCCCGGTGTCCGACCCGCAACCCGGCCAACCCCGCGACCAGTACGTGAAGGCCACCGCCGGCGCGATCCGCTGGCTGGCCCGCGCCCGCATCCGCTGACCCTGCGTCCCGTGCTACCGACCGGCTCTGCCGCAGAACGGACGGTCGGGACCACCGAGCCAGGGGAGCCGTCGTGACCGAGCTGCGTACCGAGACGCTCCGGCTGCCGATGGCGGACCTCGGCGAGGTCAACCCGCTGCCGCCGCTCGGGCCGGTGGTTCAGCCGTACCGGCTCGCCGGTTGCGGGAGGTGGCTACCGTCCGCTGTGTGAGGTATGGACGAATCGCGCTGATCGTCACGGTCGCCGCCGCCCTGACGGCCGGCTGCGCACAGAGCAAGGTGGACCCCGACGCGCAGGTGGTCGTACGCGGCGCACTCACCCTTCCGGACGGCTCGCCGGCGGCGCACATCGAGGTGGGGCTGATGCGGGTGCCCGACGTCGGCGAGGTGTTCTTCCAGGGGCTCGTGGTCGCGGGCACCTTCGGCACCGCGTGCCTGTCGAAGCGGCCGCCGCCGGTCTGCAAGACCATCCAGACCACGAAGACCGACGCCGACGGCCGGTACGTCTTCCGGATGCGCGGCGACGACGTACAGGGGATGTTCGGGGAGGCGAGCTACTTCCAGCTCGGCGCGGTGGCGCACAGGCGGTCGGGCGAGCGGGCGGCGCCGAGCATCGACGCGAGCTTCCAGATCCAGCGCACCGAGCTGACGGTCCCGAGGATGCGGTTCTGGCGACCGGACGACCTGTCGGCGGGCGCCGGCAGCGCACAGGTCGACGTGGCCTGGTCGGGGCCGCACGGCAAGCCGACCTCCGCCGACCAGGTGCACTTCAGCGTGGCAGGCGCCGGCGCCGCCGAGGTGTGGCACCAGGAAGCCGCGCCGGGAGACCAGGTCGACGCGCGCGCCGTGGAGGACATGAGCGGCACGTTCCACGTCACGGCCTACCGGGAACTGCCCGGCCCGGACACCACCTTCGACATCACGTACGGCAGCCAGCGGGTCGGCTTCCACGGTGCGGCCGGTGCGCCCGCGTCACGGGGCTCGGAGTGCGCCGTACGCGACGGCAAGGGCATGAACCAGCTGGACACCTGCCCGTTGACCGACGGGTCGTACACGAAGAGCTTCCCGCCGCAGGGATGCGACGGCGCATCGTCGCCGTCGCCGTCGGCGGCGCGCTGCCCGGCCAACACGTCGACCCAGCTCGACCTCGGTACGGCGAAGCCGGTCACCGCGGTGTTCAGCCACAGCCTGGCGCTCTCCAGCGGCGACCCGGTCGTCGAGACCAGCGACGACGGCGAGCACTGGACCTGGCGCGGCAAGCTCGACCCGGTCGAGTACGGCAAGCTCGCGCTGCACCGAGGTACGTACGACTCCGTACCACCGGGGAGGGCGCGACGATCGACCGCCTGAACGAGCTGTCGATCTGGACCGGCTGATCCAACCCGGTCGGCACCACCACGCTCGCCACACAGGTAGTGGCCCCGGCGCTTCGGCGCCGGGGCCATCGGTCAACTCTTCTTCTTCTGTTTTTTCGCCTGTGCGTTGGAGATCTTGGCGGACCGTTCCTTCGACATCCCCTTCTCACGCAGTGCCTCGTACGTGTCCGCCACCCCCTCGCCAAGATCAAATACCCTGGTCCGGGCTGGTGCAAACGCCGTCAGGCGGCTCGCTGCCGGGGGTAGCGGTCGTGGTGGGCGACGTACCGGGCCAGCGTGGCGGCGTCGTCGTCCCGTCCGGCGAGGGCAGTCAGCTCCTCGCGGACCCTGGTCAGGTCACGGTCTGTGGCGTTGCTGCTCCCGAAGAAACCCTTTCCGGGGTACGGCTGCCGGCGGCGGCCGTAGGCGAACCCGAGTGCGAGCAGTCCGGCGAGCAACAGCAGAATCAGTACGGAAGTCATGTCACTAAGTTTGCGTACTGACAGATCCTGCCACCAGTGGCAGATCTGACCTTGTGCATCAAGATGCTGCCAGATAGGCTGACAGCATGTTGAGCAGCGTCGCCAGTGTGCTGATCGAGGGCTTCGCGCCCTTCGAGTTCGGCGTGATCTGCGAGGTCTTCGGGATCGACCGCACCGACGACGGCGTACCGCCGATCGAGTTCCGGATCTGCGGCGAGACTCCCGGAGCGCCGGTGCGGAGCAGCCTCGGGATCCCGATGGTGCCGTCGCTCGGGCTCGACGCCATCGACGGCGCCGACCTGGTCGCGATCCCCGCCTGCGAGATCCGCGACGACTACCCGCCCGCCGTGCTGGACGCGGTGCGGGCCGCCGCCGAGCGGGGCGCCACCCTGCTGTCGGTGTGCAGCGGCGCGTTCCTGCTGGGCGCCGCCGGGCTGCTCGACGGCCGCCGCTGCACCACCCACTGGCGGTACGCGTCCGCGCTGGCGGGCCGCTTCCCCGACGCGAAGGTCGACCCCGACGTGCTGTTCGTCGACGACGGCGACCTGGTGACCAGCGCCGGTACGGCCGCCGGGATCGACGCCTGCCTGCACGTCGTACGCCGTGAGCTCGGCTCCGGCCCCGCCACGGCGATCGCCCGCCGGATGGTGGTGCCGCCACAACGCGAAGGCGGCCAGCGCCAGTACGTCGAGCAGCCGATGCCGGAGACCGCGTGCGAAAGCCTGCAGCCGGTGCTCGACTGGATGCTGGAGTCGATCGACAACGACCACACCGTCGCCAGCCTGGCCCGCCGGGCACAGCTGTCGGAGCGTACGTTCGCCCGCCGGTTCGTGGCCGAGACCGGCACCACGCCGCACCGCTGGCTGTCCACCCAACGCGTCCTGTACGCCCGCCGCCTGCTCGAGGAGACCGACCTGGGCGTCGACCAGGTCGCCGAGCGGTGCGGCTTCGGCACCGCGGCGCTGCTGCGGCACCACTTCCACCGGATCGTCGGCGTCGCCCCGAAGGACTACCGCCGCAACTTCTCACCGGCGGACCGCTGACCGGCTTGCCGGGCGAAACCTACAGCGGTCCAGTCGATTGCCGGCCGTCATCGCGGGTAAACAGGGGCAGATGAAACCCGAAGCACTAGACGATCTCGATCCGTTCGGCATCTTCGACGCGGAGGCGGCGCGGCTGGACCGGTTCTTCGCCTCGCTCGGCGACGACGACTGGTCGCGCCCGTCGCGCTGCACCGGCTGGTCGGTCCGGGACGTACTCGGCCACCTCGCCGGCGAGGAGTCGTACAACCATGCGTGCCTGGACGGGGACGTCGCCGGTTTCCGCCGGATGACGCAGCGCGAGGGCGTCACCGGTGGCTACCGCGGTTTCAACGAATGGTGCGTACAGCAGCGATGCGACCTGCCCGTCGCCGACGTGCTCGACGAATGGCGTACGGCCAACGGCGACACCCGGCGGCGAATGCGGGAGCGGGGCCGGGCCGCGACGCTGGAGACCTCGGTCGGGCAGTACCCGGTCGGACTCCAGGCCTTCCACTACTGCTCGGAGTACGCCACGCACGCCGACGACGTCGGTGCGCCGGTACGCACGGACGAAGAGCCTGCGCGTACCGAGTGGCGGGCCCGGGTGGGGCAGTTCGTGCTGGGGGAGCGGCACTCGGGGGCGCAGGTCGAGCGGCACGACGGCCGGTACCGGGTGACCGTCGGCAACGTGTCCGGGGAGCTGTCGTCGACCGATTTCGTCACCGCCACCGTGTCCCGGTTGCCGGGCGACCATCCGCTCGACGACCGGATCCGCAACGCGCTCGCGGTCCTCGCCTGACCCCTGGCTGCGGGAGGGCTGCGCCGGTGTGCGGCGCGGCCCTCCCGGCAGGCGGTTACGCGAGGTCGGCGTCGCCGGGATCGGGGTCGGTCCTGCGCCGGCGCATGAGCCAGAGCACGCCGCCACCCGCGACGACCAGGCCGGCACCGATACCGACGAAGGTCAACAGCTTGAAGCCGGTGGTCGGCAGACCGCCACCGCCGCCTCCCGCGGTGCCCGAGTCGCTCGGCTGCGGCGTCTCACCCGGGCTGGCGCTCGCCGACGGTGCCGGTGAGCCGCTCGACTCCGACGGCGACGGACCCGGCTGGTCGGCCGCGCCCTGGTAGCACTGTGCCTGGCTGACGATGATGTCGCCGTACAGGAGTTTGAGCTTGGGCGTGAGGTAGACGTGGATCGAGTTGACGGTGACGCCGTTGGCTGACTTGACCTGCTCGTTCAGCACCACCTTGGCCAGGCCCGGTACGGCGATCGTGGTGTTCGGCGACGGTGCCTCCGCCTTGCCCTCGCCGGCGCCGCCGACGATGGTCTTCTCCAGCCCGGCAAGCCCCTTCAGCCGTACGCCGGCCAGCGCGGCCTTCGCGGTGGTCCCGTCCGGGCCGGTCTGGCACCTGGCGGTGACCAGTTCGGCGGTCAGCGACAGGGCTCCGGCGACGCCCGGCGACGCGCTCTGCAGGTCGATCCGCAGCTCGGCCGCGCTGGCGCGGCTGGTGAGCGTACCGTCCTCGGCGGTCGAGGCGGCGTTGAGCAGCTTCGCCGAGACCACGCCGTGCGACTTGTCCAGCACGTCCTCGCTGTGGAGGGTGACGACCGACTTCTCCGCGCCCGGCCGGTACGTCGCCGACGGAAGTGACGGGACGGAGGCCAGGGTCGCGTCGTCGCCGGACTTGACGTCGACGCTGACGGCGAAGGCGGACCCGTTCAGCGCCGCGTCCGCGTGGGCGGTGGGTACGGTGACGACGGCGGCGATCGCCATCGCGCCGATCAGGCCACCAGCCAGGGAGATGGTCCTGGGCAGCTTCAAGGAGGGACTCCTCAGTACGAAATGCCGGGGGGTGAATGCCCCGTTGATCGCCATTGATCACGGTGCGGGGGAAATGGTCGCATGGCGTACCGGTGACTCTCCAATTCGGACGGATAACAAAACGGTGAACTGCCCCGGTTTGCCGGACCGGTCGGTAATTCGCGGCGCGGACGGTGGAGCATCGGCCAAGATTGGCCCCGCCCGGGGATGGGGTACGGCGAGCTGACGGGAGGTGACCACGGTGGACGGCGACCTGCGGATCGGGCCCTCGGTGGTGATTCCCGCTGCCGAGCTGTCGTGGCGGTTCTCCCGGTCGTCCGGTCCGGGCGGTCAGGGGGTCAACACGACCGACTCCCGGGCGGAGTTGTCCTTCGATCTCGCGAACACCTCCGCGATCGGCCCGGTACGCAAGGCCCGCGCACTCGAGCGGCTGTCCGGGCGGCTGGTGGACGGCGTACTGACGGTGGTGGCGTCGGAGCACCGGTCGCAGCTGCGGAACCGGGAGGCGGCGCTGGCCCGGATGGCGGCGTTGCTGTCCGAGGCGATCGCCCCGCCCCCGCCTCCGCGTCGCCCCACCAAGCCCAGTCGCCGTGCGGTACGGCGTCGGCTGGAGGCGAAGCGGCAACGCGGGCGTACCAAGTCGTTGCGCCGCCGCCCGCCGGACGAGTAACGGTTTCAGCCGTCGATCAGTACGCCGGGGTTGAGCACCCCGGCGGGGTCCAGCGCCTGTTTGGCCGCCCGCAGCGCGGCGGCGAACGGTGCGGGGCGCTGGTGGTCGTACCAGGGGCGGTGGTCGCGGCCGACGGCGTGGTGGTGCGTGATGGTGCCGCCGTGCCGGTGCAGGATCTCGCTCGCCGCGGCCTTGATCTCGTCCCACATCGCCAGCTGCGAGCCGATCTTCCCGGGCGCGATCACCGAGAAGTACGGTGCCGCCCCGTCCGGGTAGACGTGGGTGAACCGGCAGTTGACCATGCCCGGCGCGCCGCACACCGAGGCCACCGCCGCGCCCAACTCGTCCCGGACCGCCTCGTACAACGCTTCCACGGAGCCCCAGACGCACGCCGTCTCGAAGGTCTCCACCACGCCGCCGAGCCGCGCCAACCCGTCCCGCAGGTACGGCATCCGCAGGAACGCCGTACGCCATGACTCGACCGGGTCGTCGCCGGAGCGTGGGCTGCGAATGCCACCGTGACCTGCGGCGATGTCGACCGCCTGGGCCAGCAGCGGCTCGACCGGCAGCCGCGCGGACTCGAATCCGAGCACCAGGACGGTACGGTCGCCCGCCCCCGACAAGGCAGCCTCACCCGGGTCGAGCAGCCGGCAGTTCGCCGGGTGCAGCCCCGACTGGGCGATCGCGCGGCACGCCTCGACACCGGCGGCGAACGAGTCGAACCGTATGGCCGCCGACGCCTTGAGCAGCGGCCGGTCCTGCACCCGCAGCCACGCCTCGGTGATCACCCCGAGGATGCCTTCGGAGCCGAGGAACAGCCGGTCCGGCGACGGCCCCGCCCCGGACGCCGGCAGCCGCCACGACTGGCTGACCCCGACCGGGGTGACCACCCGCAGCGACTCCACGAAGTCGTCGATGTGGGTGTGCAGCGTCGCGTAGTGCCCGCCGGCCCGGGTGGCCAGCCAGCCGCCGAGCGTGGAGAACTCGAAGCTCTGCGGGAAGTGCCGCAGCGTCAGCTCGTACGGCTTGAGCTGGTCTTCGAGCACCGGACCGAGCGCACCGGCCTGGATCCGCGCGGCCCGCGCCGTGGGGTCCACCTCGAGCACCCGGTCCAGCCGGGTCAGGTCCAGACTCACCACGCCCGGCCGGTCGCCGGCCTCGCGGCACTCGACCCCGCCCACCACGGAACTGCCGCCCCCGTACGGCACCACGGCGAGGTTCTCGCGTGCCGCCCAGTCGAGCAGGTCGACCACGTGCTGTTCGGTCTCGGGATACGCCACCAGGTCGGGCGCGTTCCGCAGGTCGCCGGCCAGCGCGCGCACCACGTCGCGGAACGCCTTGCCGTACGTGTGGCCCGCGCGGTCCGGCGCGTCGGCCGACAGCAGCGACGCCAGCGCCGCCGGCGCCCTCAGCCGCGACCGCGGCAGCTCAATCGGGGGTACGCCGACCGGCTCGCTGGCCAGCCCCGGCAGCAGCGGCGCGAGCGCCCGGCACTCCTCGTCGCCGAGGGCGGCTTCCCGGTTGCCCCAGCCCCACCATGATCGGGTGCCCGTCATCGGCCGATCGTAATGCGGCGCCGCCCCGGTCATCGGGGACGGCGGCCGCATCGCGTCTCGTACCTCGGCCGGCCCGGTCGACGAGACCGGGCCCTGGCTCAGGCGGCGTCGGCCAGCTCGGCGACCGGTGCGGGAGTCTCCGGCATCGGCCACAGCGGCGCGACGGCCGCCCGCTCGGCGAGGTACTCCGGCACCTGGTAGCCCCGCTCGTGCAGTGTCTTGGCGTACTCCCAGCGGGCCGTCAGCTCCTTGGCGTACGCCTGGGTGATCGCTTCGATCCCCGCGTCCTCGGTGAGCAGCAGCTCGTGGATCTCGCCGACCGCAGCCCACCACGCCGGGGCCAGCTCCTCGAAACCGGGCACGACCTGCAGCTCCTCGCGCGCCAGCTTCTCCTCGGTCTTCTCGGACATCACTACTTACCCCCTCGAACTTGCGTACGCCCACGCTGTCTGAACCCGAACCTACGAGCTCGTCGACAGCCGCCACTCCCCTATGTGTGCCAGTGAGCCCCACGCCACTGTTTCGACGGCTGGTCTGTCGCGCAGTGCCCCCACGGCGATGACAGACCGTGTCGAACCCACCACCCCTGTGGCGAGGAGATACTGATCTTACGCAAGGTTGGGAGGCTGATGTGGCCGGGGTTGTACCGGGATCGACTAACTCGTTGGCGGACGTCGCGGGCGTACGCGTCGGGCATGCCCAGCGGACCGAAGACGGCTGGCGTACCGGAGTCACGGTGGTGGTGCCGCCGCCGAAAGGCGCCGTCTGCGGCGTGGACGTACGCGGCGCCGCCCCGGGGACCAGGGAGACGGACCTGCTGGATCCGCGAAACCTGGTGGAGCGGGTGCACGCCGTGGTGCTCTCCGGCGGCAGTGCCTTCGGCCTGGCGGCCGCGACGGGGGTGATGGAGTCGCTGGCCGAGGACGGTGTGGGCTTCCCGGTCCGGCCGGACGTGGTGGTGCCGATCGTGCCGGCCGCCGTGATCTTCGACCTCGGCCGCGGCGGCCTCCCTCGAATGACTCCGGGCCCCGCGCTCGGGGCTACGGCGTATCTGGCGGCGGTCGACCCGGACCAGGCCGGGTCCGGCCAGGTCGGTTGGGGCGGGGTTGGGTGGGGCCAGGTCGGGCCCGGTCGGGTCGGGGTGGCGCAAGGGAATGTGGGTGCGGGTGCGGGCGCCGCTGTGCTCGGTGGCCAGCTGGCCGGGGGAGTCGGCTCGGCCAGCGCCGTTGTCGACGGCGTCACCGTGGCGGCGCTCGCCGTGGTCAACGCGGCCGGCTCGCCGGTCGACCTCGACACCGGCGACCTGTACGCCGCCCGCCTCGCCCTGCCGGGCGAATATCCCCCGCTCGGGCCGGTCGACGCCGGGAGGCTCGCCGCCTGGCGGTCCGGGCTTGCCGGCCCGGGCAGCTTCAACACCGTGATCGGCGTGGTGGCGACGGATGTCGTACTCACCAAGGCGCAGTGTGCGCGGCTGGCGGGCGCCGGGCACGACGGCCTGGCGCGGGCAGTCAGGCCGGCCCATCTGATGACCGACGGTGACGCGATCTTCGGCCTCGCCACTGCCACCGGGGCGGCTCCGGATCTGCTCGGATTCAACACCCTCCTGGGTACGGCCGCCGATGTCTTCGCCCGGGCGATCGGTCACGCGGTGCTCGCCGCGACCGGCTGGCCCGGCGTGCCCTCGTACCGGGAGGTGTTGGGCATCGCCGCCGAGCGCCCCCGCTGAGGTCGGGGGGCGGGCGGCGGTTATCCTGCAGCAACGTGTGGCCGGGCTGCTAGTTGGCCCGGCCGTCCGTGTGGCGGCACGCCACTCGGCGACTCGCACCAGGAGGTAGTGAGCGTGACTGAGGTCGCTCCGAAACCGGTCGTGACCCGGGCGTGGCCGGTGCACCGGCCGGTCAAGGGTTCGGCGTTCGCGCGGATCCTGCGAACCACGGACGCGAAGCAGATCGGGATCATGTATCTCGTCACGTCGTTCATCTTCTTCATCATCGGCGGCTTCCTGGCGTTGCTGATGCGCGCCGAGCTGGCCCGGCCGGGGATGCAGTTCCTGTCGCCGGAGCAGTACAACCAGGCGTTCACGATGCACGGCACGATCATGCTGCTGCTGTTCGCGACCCCGATCCTGTTCGCGTTCGCCAACTACATCGTGCCGCTGCAGATCGGCGCCCCGGACGTGTCCTTCCCCCGGCTGAACTCCTTCGCGTACTGGCTGTACGCGGTCGGGGGCACCATGGTGGTCGCCGGGTTCCTGACGCCGGGCGGCGCGGCGGACTTCGGCTGGTTCGCGTACACCCCGCTGTCGAGCGTGATCAACTCGCCGGGCGCCGGCGCCGACCTGTGGATCATCGGCCTGCTGCTCTCCGGCCTCGGTACGATCCTCGGCGGCGTCAACATGGTCACCACGATCCTGACGCTGCGCGCGCCCGGGATGACCATGTTCCGGATGCCGATCTTCACCTGGAACATCCTGGTCACCAGCCTGCTGGTGCTGATGGTCTTCCCGATCCTCGCCGCCGCGCTGTGCGCCCTGATCGCCGACCGGCAGCTCGGTGCCCACGTCTTCGACACCGACACCGGTGGCGCGATGCTGTGGCAGCACCTGTTCTGGTTCTTCGGGCACCCCGAGGTCTACATCGTCGCGCTGCCGTTCTTCGGCATCATCTCCGAGATCCTGCCGGTGTTCAGCCGCAAGCCGATCTTCGGCTACAAGACCCTGGTCGCGGCGACGATCGGCATCGCCGCGCTGTCGATGACGGTGTGGGCGCACCACATGTTCGCCACCGGCCAGGTCCTGCTGCCGTTCTTCTCGTTCCTGTCGTTCGTGATCGCGGTGCCGACGGGCATCAAGTTCTTCAACTGGATCGGCACCATGTGGCGGGGTCAGTTGACCTTTGAGACGCCGATGCTGTTCGCGATCGGCTTCCTCACCACGTTCCTGTTCGGTGGTCTGTCGGGCGTGCTGCTGGCCTCGCCGCCGATCGACTTCCACGTCTCGGACACGTACTTCGTGGTGGCGCACTTCCACTACGTGCTGTTCGGGACCATCGTCTACGCGGTGTACGCCGGCGTGTACTTCTGGTTCCCGAAGATGACCGGCCGGATGCTCGACGAGCGGCTCGGCAAGCTGCACTTCTGGCTGACCACGATCGGGTTCCACACCACGTTCCTGGTGCAGCACTGGCTCGGCACCATGGGCATGCCCCGCCGGTACGCCGACTACCTGCCCTCGGACGGTTTCACCACGCTGAACACCATCTCCACCATCGGTGCCTTCCTCACCGGCGTGTCGACGCTGCCGTTCCTGTGGAACGTGTGGAAGTCGTACAAGGCCGGGCGCACCGTCGACGTGGACGACCCGTGGGGGTACGGCGCCTCGCTGGAGTGGGCCACGTCGTGCCCGCCGCCGCTGCGCAACTTCGACTACATGCCGCGGATCCGCAGCGAGCGGCCCGCGTTCGACGTCAAGTTCCCGCACCTGGCGCCCGGCGCCTCGCTGGACGCGCCGCCCGAGGGCGGCGCGAAGCCGGCCACGGTGGACTCGGCCGGGGGAGCGGCGTACCCGGTCGAGGGCGGCACCGCCAAGGACTGACGCCGGCGGCTAGGCGACCTCGACGTAGTCGAGTTCGGCGTACAGGTCGCGGTGGGTGAACCGGAGGGTGTTCCAGCCGGCGTTCAGGTCCACGTCGACGGCGACCTGTTGCCAGTTGTCCCAGCCGGTGACCGGGTACGAGACCACTGTCGCGGGTCCGCCGTTGACCTGCAGGGAGTGCGTCGCGGTGGCGCCGGAGCCGTTGGCGTACCCGACGTGCACCGTGTGGTTGCCGGCGCTCGCCGCGAACACCGTGAGGTCCACCCAGCTGTCCGGGTAGTCGATGTACGCCACCACCGCTCCCTGCGAAGCCCCGGCCGCGTTGGTACGCACCACACAGTGGTTCAGCGCGCCACGCTCGGCTTCGTACCGGACCCGGCTGCCGCGTACCACGGGGTAGTCGCCGGCCCAGCCCAGGTCGGCGACGTACATCCCCCGGGCGGAGTGGTTGTCGATCCACCCGTGGAACACGATCCGGTCGGCCAGTACGTCGGCCCCGCCCGGCCCGTCCACCGCCCCGTCGAGACTGTCCGTCGTCAACAGCGGCCGATAGGCCTTCGCATAGCTCCCGGTGATGCTCGACGAGGTGGCATAGCTGGTGAAGTAGCCGCTGTCGCAGTAGCAGCCGCCCGAGTAGAACAGCACGTACTGCGACGGGCGGTGCACCAGCACCGGGGCCTCGATCACGCCGTGCTCCTCCGTACGGTCCACCCGGATCAGGCCGGTACGCCCACCGACCAGCCCGAGGCCGTCGGCGGTGACAGGTTGCAGGTAGATCCACGGGGTGACGCCGACCGCGTTGCCGTCGTTCTTGTAGAGCAGATACCGGCTGCCGTCGGTGTCCACGAAACTCGACGGATCGATGTCGCCGCCTTCGTCCGGGTTGCACACCAACGGCCCGGAGCCGACCGGCGTGAACGGCCCGAGTGGCGAGCCCGCTGTCGCGGCGCCGATGCACTGCCGGTTGGACGCGGTGTCGTGGGCCACGTAGTAGAGCAGAAAACTCCCGTCGGTGCGCCTGGACACGTCGGGCGCCCAGGTAAGTCCGCCTGATGCCCACCCGCCCAGTTGCGGCAGGGCGTCCGTACTCTGCACCGTCCACGGCCCGTCCGGCGACGGCGCGGTCGCGACGGGCACGTTCCGGCCGCCGGTGTTGGTCGCGTACGCGTACCAGGTTCCGCCGACGGAGATCACGTCAGGATCGGGGAAGTCCTGCGCGATCTGCAGCTTGGGCGCCACCTGAGCCCGGGCGGCGGGCGGCTGCCAGTTCAGCGAGCCGGTCAGCAGCGGCAGGGTGATCGCGAGGACGGCGGCGGTGCGGAGGGTCAGTCGCAGCGGGGACATGGCGACTCCTCGGCCGGAGAGCATTTACAACGTTGTACCAGCCGAAGCGCGAAATGTGAAGATTAGTTTCAGCCGTCCCGACTGGTGGTCCAGCGGAACGTACGCAGGCAGAGCACCAGACCGATGATCACCCAGACCCCCAGCACCAGCGCGATCCGGCCCAGCTCCCACGAGCCGGCAGCCTCGCGGTGTGCGAACGAGTCGGGCAGGAACACCGCCCGCATCCCCTGGGTCATCCACTTCAGTGGGA
>WNGB01000102.1_pt1 | contig 107824 bp, 101 predicted proteins | sample 5400681 | NCBI WGS metagenome assembly WNGB01 (sample SAMN13153367, study PRJNA577476) | soil metagenome | isolation source: 115 cm soil or saprolite under grassland replicate 2 | place: USA:California | collected 2016-06-15 | reverse complement strand
CCTCGTTCCGGCAGCGGTTCATCTTCGAGTCGCGGGCGGCGGCCGCGGTCGATCATCCGCACATCATCCCGGTGTTCGAGGCCGGGGAGGCCGACGGCGTGCTGTTCATCGCGATGCGTTACGTCGGCGGCGGCGACGTCGGCACCCTGGTTCGCCGGCGCGGCCCGCTGGATGCGGGCCGGGCCGTGGGCATCGTCGCGCAGGTCGCGTCGGCGCTGGACGCGGCGCACGCCGCGGGGCTGGTGCACCGCGATGTCAAGCCGGCCAACATGCTGCTCGGCGCCGCCTCGGCGGACAGCGCCAGCCCTGATCACGTCTACCTCACTGACTTCGGGCTGAGCAGGCAGGCGCTGTCAGCGACGGGCCCGACGGTGGCCGGCCAGTTCGCGGGCACGCTCGACTACATGGCCCCCGAGCAGATCAAGCACCACCCGGTCGATGGCCGGGCGGATCAGTACGCGCTGGGGTGCGCGGCGTACGAGATGCTGGCGGGCGAGCCGCCGTTCCGGCGGGAGCAGGATCTGGGGCTGATGTGGGCGCAGCTCGCCGAGCCGCCGCCGTTACTGACCTCGCTCCGCCCGGACCTGCCGGAGGCGATCGACCAGGTGCTGACGCGGGCGATGGCCAAGTCGCCGGACGATCGCTATCAAAGTTGCCTCGACTTCGCGGTATCCCTGGCGGCGGCATGCGGGCTCGAATGGGGCGCAACCGGGCAGCTGCTGGCTGGCCGGCTGAGAGCCGGCCGCCGCCCGGCGGCGCCATTGACGGCTGTCAGGGCGGCGGCAGCCAGGATGGCGGCTGTCCGCGAGCGGGCGGGCCGCCCGGCGGCGCTCGAGGATCTCGGAGGCAATCCGGCGGAACTCCGGGCCCCAGGGGATTATCCGGCGGCGCTCCGGGCCCTCGGGAACTATCCGGCGGCGCTCGAGGATCTCGGGGGCGATCCGGCACCCTGGGTCCCCGGGGGTTATCCGGCGGTGGCGGGGGATCGCGCGGGCTATCCGGCGGCGCTCCTGGACCCCGCGAGCGACCCGGCGGCGCGCCACGGCCGCGGCAGCGGCTCGGCCGGCGCCCGGCGCCATCCAGCCAAGCTGGAGTTTCCGCCAGCACCGCCATCAGCGGCGGCAGCGGGCAGGACGGACCGCGGCAGGCTGGTCACGGCGGAGCTTGAGGTGACCGGGCTGCGGCTCATCGAGCGCCCGCCGGACGGGCTGGGACCGGACAAGCTCGGGCTAGCCAGGCGGGGGCCGGACGGGCGGGGGCCGGACGGGCGGGGGCCGGACGGGCCCGGACGCTACTCGCCCGGGCCGCGCGGGCAATCGTCCATCATCGCGGTAACCGCCTTGGTGGTCATTCTCGCGATAACGGGCGCCATCGTGCTGGGCCTGCGCGGCGGCGCGACCCCCCGTTCCGGGTCCGCCGTGCCCGCTGGGATCCGCCCGGCTCACCAGGGCAGCAACGGCCAGCGCACGAGCGCAGCCAGTCCCGGCAGCCCGGCCCGGCCGGCCAGCCCGGCAAGGCCCGCCAGTCCCGGTCGGCCCGGCCATCCGGGGCGCCCGGCCGGGGCCGCCGCGGCGGTCAGGGCGTACTTCGCGGCGATCAACCGGCACGACTACCGCAGGGCATGGCGTCTCGGCGGGCGGAACAGTTCGCCCAGCTACGCGGCCTTCGCGCAAGGCTTCGCCGGCACGTCCAGGGACACACTGATCATTGTGTCCGTCAGCGGCAACGTGGTGACCGCCCGGCTGGTCGCGCAGCAGACCGACGGCACCTTCAGGACCTACCAGGGGACCTATGCCGTCCGGGACGGCATTATCGCCGCATCGGACGTCCGCCAGATCGGCTGAGGGCGGCCATTGCTCCGGCGGCGGCGACCGGCGGCGAACCATCGTTAATGCTGATCTTGATAAACATCCGGCGGGCCTGGCCGGGCTTCGCGCAAGGGCCGGCGATGCCGCTAGCCTTGACGCTGCGCTTGCCCGCTGTGCTGACCGCACTCGCCGCCACCGGAGTATCACGCCGCCCATGTGCTCCCCGTGTCGCCCGCTGCTCGGCGTGCTCGGCCGCTACCGGCCGGAGGATGCGGCCGAGGCCGCCGATGTCGCCCGGGTACGCGCACTGGCGGAAACCGCGGCGGATCCGTGGCTGCGCTCGATTCCGCTGCACGTCACCGCGTCGGCGCTGGTCGTCCACCCGGATAGCGGCCGGGTGCTGCTGCGCTGGCACCAGCGGCAGCAGGCCTGGCTGCAGGTCGGCGGGCACGCCGATCCGGGGGAGAGCGATCCGCTGGCCGTTGCGCTGCGGGAGGCCGGGGAAGAGACCGGGCTGGCCGACCTGACGCCGTGGCCGGACGCGTCGGTCCGGCAGGTGGTGATCGTGCCCGTTCCAGCCGGCCGCGGCGAGCCTGCGCACGAGCATGCGGACGTGCGGTTCGTCCTGGCCACCGGGAGCCCTGACGCGGCCAGGGCAGAGAACCCGGACGCGCCGCTGCGCTGGCTGTCGCTGCCGGAGGCGCGAGCAGCCACGGCCGAGGCCAACCTCCGGGACATGCTGTCGAGGGTGGAGCGCCTGCTACCGGACTGACGCCGCGCTCGGCTGGCCAAAGCCGGGGTTCGAAGGGCAGGTGGTCAGACGGGCAGATGGTTCCGCGGCGGCGTGGTGAGGCTGACGAGATGGCTGCCGAGCGCCTGCGTGACGCACGCGCTCGGGTCGGCGCTGCCCGATCAGGATCCTGCATTCGAGAGCAGCGCGGCCGCCACGGCTTGCGTCTTCATCCGGGATCCACGAACCAGCCATGGAAACTGCACCGGGACCGGATTTCATCGTTCGCAAGGACGCCGAATCGGTTCCCGGCACGGCCCGGCGAAGCAGACCGGGCAGCGCCAAAATGCGGGCCCTTGGGAGGGCATCCGATGAGGCACTGGCCGCCGCGTGCCGAGCAGTAGGACAACAGGAAGGTCAGGCGATCATGGGATCAACGGATCTCGATCACCGTCCCGCCGCCGGCCCGCCAGCGGGCCGGCCGGCCGGTCTGGCTGACGATCTGCCCCAGTGGCGTGATCGGCTCGAGCGCCTGTGGCGGGTGCAAGTCGAGGAGATCATCGAGCTGTCGCTGGCCTATCACGAGGCCGCATCAGATGGTCGGGCCGGCGGCAGGCCAGAGCTGCTCGGCGCACCCGGCCGCCAACGCCGGCGAATCCTGGCCCGTACCGCTCTCGCTCATCATTCGCTTGCCGAGATCGAGGCGGCGCTGCGCCGGATTGACGTCGGCAATTACGGGACCTGCGAGCAATGCGCCCTGCGCCTGCAGGCCAGCTGGCTGAAACGCGCCCCGCAGATCCGCTATTGCCCGAATTGCCGTCCGCAACGTCGCAGGCGGCGCTAATCCGGCCGCGCCGCGGTGGCCGGGCCGTCATGATAGCAGCGCACTCGGAGCATCGTGGGATCATTTGTGGTGGGGCGCTGCCGGGGACTCGCCTCGGCGGCGGGACGGAGACGAGATCCGATCATGGCCACGGTGCTGCTGGTGGAAGACGAGCGCAAGCTCCGGGAGCTGGTGCGCTCATACCTGGAGCGGGCTGGCTACATGGTGCTGTCAACTGGCTCGGGCGCAGAGGCGATCAGCCTGGCCGGCTCGGCCGCGCCGGATCTGGTTGTCCTGGATCTCGGCCTGCCGGATGTGCCAGGAGAGGCGGTGGCCAGGGAGATCCGGGCGGACGGCACTCCGATCTTGATGCTGACGGCGAAGAGCGCGGAGGAGGACCGGATCGCGGGCCTGGAACTGGGCGCGGACGACTATGTGACCAAGCCGTTCAGCCCGCGCGAGCTGGTGCTGCGGGTGCAGGCGATCCTGCGCCGCGGCACGGTGGCAGCCACTGAGCAGGGGGTGAGCCGGTTCGGCGGCGGCACGCTGGTCATCGACGAGCCCCGGCGGGCGATGCTGGTCCGCGGCGCCGAGGTGGAGCTGACGCCTACCGAGTGGGGGCTGCTCATCACGCTATCGACCGTCCCCGGCCGGGTTTACTCACGGTTTGAGCTGATCAACCGCGTCCGCGGGTATGAGTTCGAAGGCTACGAACGGACCGTTGACTCGCACGTGAAGAACCTGCGCCGCAAGATCGAGGAGGAGCCTGGTAACCCGGTGATCATCCAGACGGTGCTGGGCGGAGGTTACCGGCTCGGCATTACCCGGGATGGCTAGGCAGGGCGGCGGGCCGATCGCGCTGCGGCTTGCGCTGACGTTCGTCAGCGTCGCGCTGACGGCAGTTGCCCTGCTCGCCGGGCTGGCCGCGGTGTTTGTCGCGGCCGACGTCTCCCACCTGGTCTCGCGGCAGCAATCCGGCCTGACCCGCGCGGTCGCGGTGGCTGCCGGGGCGGCATGGGACCGCTCCGATAGCTGGGCCAGCGCGGACTTGTCGCCCGTCCTCGACCTGGCTGGCCAGGTCGGCGCGGACGTGCAGGTCCGGGACCGGACAGGCGTGCTGGTCAGCGCATCGCCGAGGTTTTCCGGATTGTCGTCGAGTCCACAGCAGCAGGCGCCGGTCGTCGTCCGGCAGCACCGGGTCGGGCGGATCATCGTCCGGTTCGGCCGGAGCGGCCTGGCGGAGGACGATGCGGCGCTCCGCGCCGACCTGTGGCGGGCGATAGCCGGCGCGGCCGGCCTCGCCGCGCTGCTGGCGATGGTGGTGGCGCTGGCCGTGTCGCGCCGGATCACCCGGCCGGTGGCACGGCTCATCGTGGTGGCCCGGGCGATGGGCCGCGGTGACCGCTCTGCCCGGGTCGGGGACATCCGGGGACCTGGTGAGCTGCGCGATCTGTCGGAAGCCTTCGACCAGATGGCCGACTCGCTGGCCCGCCAGGAGAAGCTGCGCCGCAAGCTGGTCGCTGACGTAGCGCACGAGTTGCGTACCCCGGTTGCCGTGCTGCAGGTCGGCCACGAGGCGTTGCTGGACGGCGTGGTCCAGCCGACCCCCGGCCAGCTGGGGTCACTGCGCGATGAGGTGCTGCGGCTTGCGCGCATCGTCGATGACCTGCGCGTCCTGTCGTCGGCTGAGGCAGCGGCACTGCAGCTGACCCGGCGCCGCTGCGACCTGGCTGACATCGCGGCCGGCGCGGTCGACAGCCTGTCCGGCTCCTTCGACACGGCCGGCGTGAGCATCGAGCGGCGGCTTACCGGGGTGCAGATCATGGGTGACCAGGGGCGACTGCGCGAGGTGATCACAAACCTGCTGGTCAACGCGCTGAAGTTCACCCCTGCTGGTGGCAGCGTGCTGCTGGAAACCGGGCCGAGGCAGGCCCGGGCGATGCTCAGCGTCAGCGACACCGGCATGGGCATCCATCCTGATGAGCTGCCGCATATCTTCGAGCGGTTCTACCGCGGCCAGCGCGCTGCCGGAATCACCGGAAGCGGGATCGGCCTGGCGGTGGTCGCCGAACTCGTCCGCGCCCACGATGGCCGGCTGGACGTCACCAGTACTCCCGGCCAGGGCACGAAGATCACGGTGACCCTGCCACGTGCGGACGGCATTCCCCGGGACCGGTGATCTCCACGACGTGACGGCCGGTGCCAGCCGGCCGGAGGGAAGCCCGTCAGCTCCGCGAGCTACCTCCTCCACGCTGTCATCACAGCGGCTTCACGCACCATGCGCATCGCCGCGCTGTCCTAGGAACAAGCGACCGCGCCGAAGACGACGGGCGAAGGAGGAAAGGTTGGCTGCCGCCGACGTGCTCCCCCTGGTGCCATGGCTGATTTTCCTGGCATGCATCGCGGTGATCGGCTGCCGCGTGCTGAGCGGCCGCGCCCAGGCAAAGAAGAGCGCAGCGGCAGAAGAGAATGACGAGCAGGAAGACGAGGAAGCTGCCGGGAATACCACGGCATGAAGTCCCCGCCGGGTAATGTGCCCGGCTGGTGTTCGCCGCGACGCCGCGGGCCGACAATGGGCCTGTGATCGAGGTAGCACCCGGCCGGTTCGAAGAGATGGTCATCATGGCGCTGGACGACCTGCCCGAAGATCTCGGCAGTCTGATGCGCAACGTGGCCGTTACCGTCGAGCACGACCCGGGTCCCCCTGGACTGCTCGGCCTCTACCAGGGAATTCCGCTGACCAGCCGCAGCACGTATTACGCGGGCGTGCTGCCCGACCGGATCACCATCTACCGCCACGCGATCTGCGCGGTCTGCGATACCGAGGCGGAGGTCGCCGACCAGGTGCGCCGTACCGTGGTCCACGAGGTCGCTCATCATTTCGGCATAACCGACGACCGGCTCAGCGAACTTGGCTGGTAGGCCGTCGGCGCAGGCCGTCAGCCGCAGCGCTGAAGGGCCGGCTGGCCAGCTAATTCCGGACTGCGCAGTCTCGTCTCCGGCGCGAACAGCCCGAGCATCGCCGCCAGCCCGAGTACGCACGCGGCCAGCCCGAACGCCGCGCCGTAAGACACCGTGTCGACGAGGTAGCCGGCTGCCACCGGCCCGGTGACAGTGCCGACATCGCCGGCCATCTGGAACGACGCGACCACCATCCCGCCCCTGCCGCTGAGGATGTCGCCGATGACCGCGGCGGGCGCGACGTCGAGCAAGCCTGATCCCAGGCCGAACGTGGCCAGCGCTGCCAGGTAACCCCAGGGCCCGGCGAGCAGTGCCAGCATGACCATCCCGCTGGCCGACATCAGGCAGCCGGCCAGGATGACCGGCCGCCGGCCGAGCGTGTCGGCGGCCCGCCCGGCCGGCAGCAGCGCCACGGCATTCATGGCGGCGACCACGAGGAATCCGATGCCCGTCCAGATGGCCGACCGGTGCAGGACATCGCGGACGAACAGGGGAACGATGGCACTGCGCACCCCGACGGCGGCGAAGCTGTCCGCGAGGTTAGCGCCCGCAGCGGCGCGGTATGCCCGGCTCCGTAGCGCGCTGGCGATCTCGGCGAATCGCCGCGTCGTTCCCTGCCTCGCCAGGCCGGCCCGGTGCGGCGCGTCCTGCAGGGACGCGGCCGCGATGACGGCGGGAACAAGGAGCATGCCGCCGTAGATGAAGAACGGCGCTCGCAGGGACCACGCCGCCACCAGCCCGCCGATCGCCGGGCCGCTGATCCCCCCGATGAGGAACCCGCCGGAGAACAGGCCGCTCGCGCGGCCACGCTGCTCGCTGGGCACGCTGCCGAGCAGCAGGGTCTGGGCGCTGACACTGAACATCGCCGAGCCGAGCCCGCCGACCCCGCGCAAGACGATGAGCTGCGTGAACGACCCGGAGAACCCGGCGAGAATACTGCTCACCGCGACGATCCCGATGCCAGCGGACATCACCCGGTACTCGCCGAACCGGTCGACCAGGCGACCGGATGGCAGCGCCCCGGCCACGCGGAGCAGGGCGAAGGCGCTGATCACGCTGGCGGCGGCCGCGGTGCTCACCCCGAAATGACGGGCGAACGCCGGGATTCCGGGGGCGACGATCCCGAACCCGAGCGCGACCGTGAACGAGACCGCGGTGAGGATCGCCACCTCGCGCGGCAGGTCACGGAACGGTCCGCGACGGGGGAAGGACACGAACGGCAGTCTGCCAGCCGGGCCCGCCGGCCCTGCGGCTCGTCCTGGCCCAGAGCAAGTCCGGGATCGCCAGGTCCGGCCAGTCGGCTGGTCTGCCGGTGCTGCCTGGGGTACCGCTCAGCCGCCTCAGGCACAATGCCGAGGGACGGAGATCGTCAGGCCGGCCACCGAGCGGAGCATGATGCGAACTGGACTGCCCGGGCCGGGGCCCGGGCCCGGCCCCGGGCCCGATCGCGAATCCGGGGGCGAGACCCGCGCGACGCCAGCCGGGCCGAGGTTCTCGCCCGATCCGCCGTCCGGCCGGGTATTCACGACCGCTGCACGCGTGGTCCGCAGCACCGACGTGACCCCGGCCGGTCGGCTGCGGTTCGACGCGCTGGCCAGGTACCTGCAGGAGGCCGCGGAAGACGACCTCGCCGACGTCGGCTGGGCTGAGCTGTACGCATGGCTCGTCCGCCGGGTCGCCATCGTCGTTCGTGGCTATCCCGCCTACGGCGAGCGGGTCACGCTGCGGACATTCTGCTCGGCGACCGGCCCCCGGTGGGCCGAGCGCACCACGACGGTGGCCGGCCCCGGTGGCGATGACCTCATCCAGGCCAGGGCGGTATGGGCGGCCGTCGCCCGGGCGGACGGCCGCCCCGCCCCGCTTGGCGAGAAGTTCTACCGCCTGTACGGGTCCGCTGCCCAGGGCCGCACCGTGTCCGCGCGGCTGTCTCATCCCGGCCCGCCAAAACCGTACTCGGCCAGGACATGGCCGCTCCGGGCCAGTGACTTCGACACCGCGGGCCATGTCAACAACGCCATTCACTGGGCCGCCGTGGAGGACATCCTGCCCGGGCTCGGCTGGCTGCCGACTAGCGCCGAATTCGAATACCACCGGCCGGTCCTGCCCGGCAGCGACCCGCAGCTCATCACCGGGCACGCGGCAGGTCAGCTATCCGCCTGGCTGCTCACCGGCACGCAGCGGCTCGCCTCCGCCCGGCTTTACCGCCGACCTTGATCAGGCCGACGCCGCCCGCTCGGTGGGAGACGGCGTTGCGGCGCGCGCAAGAACGCGGGTCACGTCAACCGAGGCACTGGCGGCGCCAGACTCATCTGCGGGCTCGCCGCCCAGAAAACACACCGGCGTCGGCGGGCGCCCACCCCGAATGCTTGCCGCCTCGCCTTCGGCGCCGAGGGCAATCCGCGCAGCCGGTTCCCAGAAACGCCACTGGAGCGCGACAGCGGGGCCTACCCGCGGCGACGGCCTACTACCACCGGTACGTCATCCTCGACATCTACAGCCGCTACGCCGTCGGCTGGATGGTCGCCACCTGCGAATCCGCCGTCCGCGCGGAGAAGCTGATCGCCGAGACCTGCAATAAGCTGGGCATCGGCTGCGGGCAGCTATCCACCCACGCCGACTGCGCTCCTCGATGACCTCCAAGATCAGCTCTGTGGAAGGGACCGACGGATGACCCGTCAAGAAGACGAAGCGCAATCGATTACGCAGGGCGAGATCGGTCGGAAGACTATTGACGGCGAGACGCCCGCAGCACGCCACCTTGACGACAAATCCACGACGATGCCAACCCAGCGCGATCCCTCTGACACTCTGCGCGGGTGTCAGAGGATCTTGATTCTAGGCAGAACCGGCTCGGGCAAGACCACTCTAGCCCGAGAACTGGCAGCCGCTATTGGTGTCCCCCACGTGGAGCTCGACGCGCTATATTTCGGTCCAAACTTCAGCACGGCGCCCTTGCCCGTGTTGCGGGATCGTACGAGCGCCGCGATCGCCGGAGATCGCTGGGTAACCGACGGCAACAAGAGTGCGGTGCGCGACCTGGTCTGGCCCCGGGCGGATACGGTGATCTGGCTCGACTACCCCTTGGTTGTGTCCTTGTGGAGGCTCGGGAAGCGGGCTCTATGGCGTACCTCCGTCCTCAAAGCGCAGGCGGCAGAGAAGGACGGAAGGGCGGGACTCCCCAGACAGTTTCTCTCGGCCGCGAAAGGGGTACTTACGGCGCTCCGATCACACAAGGGGCAGCGTCGTGAATACCCCAGGATATTCGCCGAGCAAGAGAATCAGCACCTCGCAGTTGTGCGCCTTCGATCCCCCCGTGCTACTCGCCGCTGGCTGGCTCACGTACCTAGAGGATGAGGCACCCGCTTACGCTCCGCCGAGCGTCCGTAGGCCTGGCCTTCACCGTGGAGGTCCTTCCGCATCCCGTGGACTCTGGGCAGCGGCCTGCTCGCCATGCCCACGCCATGCACCGGCCTGTCCTGCTGTTCGCCCAGCCGGCCTTCCGCATCACCCAGCTCACCCTGAACGACATCACCATCGACACCACCGGAACCACGTTCCTGCGCCTGGGAGACCCGCCCGTCCCCGTCCCGGCACCGTTCGCCGCGCTGCTCCGCCAGGCAGCCGCATCCCCCGTGACCACCTGGCCGCAGCAATTCCGGCCGCCCACCACTGGCTGTTCCCCGGCCAGAACGCGGGCCGGCCGCGCTGGACCCGGCGGAGCGCCGCGCGATCCTGGACATGATGGGGATACCAGGATTCACCTGGGGAGTAGTGCTCAACGTGCTACGAAACTTGCTGTCCGCGCAACCCGCCCGCTGGGTCGCGCGTGCGCGGCAACGACAGGCTGACGCGTGCCCCACCGCTGGCACTGCATCCGTGGTCAAGCCTGCCGCCATACATGGTTACGTATCTCGACACCGCGGTCAGGCCAAGCCCGAGTCCCCGCTCGATCTTCCCGAAGCCTGGGCCGGTGTCCTCGATCGCGAGCATCGCCGAACGCCGCTGACAGCCGACTTCAACGATCACCGCGCCTGACGGCCCCGCCGCACGGGTTGCGTTGCTGAGCAGGTTCGCAACCATGCGACGCAGCAACACGGAGTGAACGGTAGTGAAGACTGGCTCGGCGCCGCCTATTATCCTCACGTCGCCCGGCCAAGTTACGCACTCGGCGGCTACCGCCTCGTTAACGACTTGGAGCAGGTCGGTCTGGCAGGCACCGGACGCGCCCGACCCGGCGGCATGCAGCGAGTGCTGGATCAGATCTGCCAGCCACTCGGCCTGTTCGACGATCTGTTCTAGGCGCACACGCGCGGGCTGCGGCAGTCCGGGCTCGGCCAGCGCGGCCGCCGCCAGCGCGAACATGCTGGCGACGGGTTGTCGCATGTCATGACACGTCTCCTGGAGGCCTAGCACGAGCGCGGGCGTTGCCCGGACTTCGACGCGCGGCATCACTATCACAGTCCCCCGGTGGGCGCCAAGACCCCGTTAGGCAAATAACAGGCGAATCCCCAGAAATGCTTACCTTAAGCACAGGTTACCACGGAGGTTTACACCTAGAAAAGACAAATTGCGCGGCTCTTCCGGATCGTGCGGCGAATGTGCAGGCGGAATGTAACGCCGGGCGAACGACCGTGCGGTCACAGCACGTCGTCGCTGAAGGCCGCCAGCAAGCCAAGCGCCAGCAAGAGGCCGGCCGGTATCTGACCGACCACGGCCTTACCATGGTCATTCGGGCGGCCTGCAGCCACCGCGCCCGATGCCAGCCGCATCGCGAGCAGCAGGCCGGGCAGCTGCGGCCACCGTGCTCGCACCACGAAGAGGAAGACGAGGACCGCGGCCGCGACGGCGGCGGAGGCAGGCTGATCGCCGCCGATGCGCGTGGCGAACGAGATGACGTGCGCGGAGAATGTCCTCCCGCTGACTCGACGCCGGTCACCCGCGCCAGCTGCCTGGCGATCATGATCAGCGCCAGGCCGACCAGATAGCCGACCAGGACCGGCCGTGAAGCAGATCCGCCACGGAACCGACCCCTCGCCGAGCCGTGCGGGCCGGAGTCCGCACGCACCCGGGCCGTCATCCGCCACGGCAAGATGCGAGGTCAGTCCGAACTGCGGCGTTCGCGCTGTAAACCGTACTTAGAGCCCGTGCGTCTTAGTTAGCGGTTAGTTAGTCAGAGGTTAGCCAGATATGAATGCTCCCGTCACCTGGTAGCTGATCACCGTCATGTGGTCCGCTCACGGGAAGCGGGCAGTTCAAAGGGGGACCCATGGGCTTCGATCGACCCAGAACGCGAACGGCTTGCCTGCTGCCGCAGGGTCCGTTCTGGGGCCGGTGCTGGGGGGTAGGTGACATTAGTGCCAAGGGTTGATGCCCAGGAAAGGGCGGATGCCGCTCAGGGGCTACGAGAAGCATGTCACGACATGCGGCAGCCGGTCGCCGGCGTGCTCGCGCTGGCAGGGGCGGCCCTGACGGAGCCGGGCCTGCCCAGGTCCGTACATGCCCGCTTGGAACAGATCGTCCAGCAGGCCGAATGGCTTGCGGACATGATCCAGAATTGGCTGCACGCCGCTCAGCCCGGCACGCCGGACGCCCGGGCCGATCTGGCGACGATCATCAGCGAGGCCGTGGCGGCTGAGTGCGTGACCAACCCGGTAGAGGTAAACGTGCTGTGGCCCGCCGAGCCCGTGCATGTATCCGTCCACCCGGTGATCCTTCGCCGCATCATTGCCAACGTGCTGAGCAACGCGGCACGCGCGGCGGGTTCGTCGGGCACCGTGGCGATCGAGATCCGGAGCCAGGACGGACGGGCCCTGATAGTGGTGGACGACAGCGGTCCGGGCTTCGGCAAGCTCCAGGAGGGCCTCGGGATTGGTCTCCGCGCAGCAGCCCGGAACGTGGTCAACTACGGAGGAAGACTCGAATGCGGCTGCGGCGCCCTCGGCGGAGCACGGGTAAGCTTGTGGCTGCCGCTCTCGGCCTGTCGGCCGCAGGTCGCGCCGCCGTGGGAGCACTTGGACGCCGCGCAAGTGTAGTAGACGAGTCGTTTACCGATCCTTTATCCTGGTTTGGGGCACCCGCTCAGGTCATCCCAGCGGTGCGATGGGGAGTCCTGTGCCGATGATGGGGGTGGAACCTGCGTTGACGAATGGCCCGCTCGGCTTCCCGCTCGAGCCGGGCTCCGAAGCGGCGTCGATGAACGCCGCGCCCGAGGAAGGGCGTGCGGTTGTCCGGAACCTGCGCCTGGCAGACTCCGGATCGAACGTCCCGGACATTGATCGTCTCCACGAGATTTCCTACGGCCTGCGTCAGCCTGTCGCGAGCATCATCGTGCCTGCTGATGCCACCCTGTGCCACGCCGCGATCCCGTCAGCCGTTCGCGCCCGCGTGGAGCAGGTCCGGGATCAGGCCGAGTGGCAATTCCCGCGCTGCAGGCCGCCGACGGCTGAATGTGAGGTGCAATGATGCGGCTCGTACTCTGCGATGATCAGAGAATTCTGGTTGAATCGCTCGCGGTCGCCCTCCAGGCGCGGGGCCACGACGTCCTCGCGGCGGCGACGACGCCGGAGGAATGCCTGAGAGCGGTCGCGAAGGCCCACCCGGACGTGTGCCTGCTGGACCTCTACCTACCGGGACGAGAGGATGGCCTGGAAACGGCGCGAGCCATCCGGACGGGTCACCCCGATACGCAGGTTCTCATCCTGTCGGGCGTGGCAGATCCGCTGGTCCTCTCCAAGGCGATCGATCTCGGCGTTGTCGGGATCATCCGCAAGGACCAGACCGTCGACAAGATCGCGGCTGCGCTCCTGCAGGTAGCCACCGGAGGGTTCGTATTCCAGACCGACTTGGTCCGCGATGTCGTACGACACCTGACCGCGCAGCCGCGCAAGGAACCGTGGGACTACCTCACCGTGCGGGAACTGGAGGTGCTCCGCCGAATCGTGGCCGGCGAAAGCACCAAGCAGATGGCGCGGTCGATGCAGATCGCGCCCAGCACGGTTCGAACCTATTCACAGAACGTGCTAACCAAGCTCGGTGCCCATTCGCGGCTCGAGGCATCGGCCATCGCAGTCCGGGCTCGACTGACGGACGAGGTTCCGCACGATGTGTGCTCTCCTACATAAATCGTAGAAATCCACGCACATCCGAGGTGCCGCCATCCCCACGGGAAGGTCACGCTGTCGGCATGACCCAGATCAGTGTGGTTGTGGTCGACTGCCAGCGTACTTTCGCCGACGCACTCGCTTCCCGGCTCGCAGCTGAGCCCGGCCTGCTGCTGGTCGCCGCCGCAGAGTCAGCGGCGGCTGCCCGCAGGTTGCTCTTTGGTCGTCATGTCGACGTCGTGCTGCTGGACAGCGAGTTGACGGAGGGTCTCCGCCTGGCCGCCGAGCTGGCCTGCATCCGCGCCGCCACCCCACAGCCGGTCCGGGTGATCATGCTGGGAACGGTGCCGGAGGCCACGCGTATCGTGGAGGCGCTTCGCAGCGGGATCGCCGGATGGGTACCAAAGGAGGAGTCGATCGAGCAGTTGTTGGGCGTTATCCGGGGCGTGATGCGCGACGAAACATGGCTCCCGGCCACGGCGCTGGGCCCGGTCCTTCGGTTGCTCCTGCATGAGCGCGACGAGCGGGAGGCATCTTTGAAGCACCCGCTCGGGAGCCTCACCCCTCGTGAGCGAGAGGTGCTCTCATATCTGGCCCAAGGCATCGGCCGACGTGAGGTCGCTGAGCTTATGCACCTGTCCGCTAACACGGTCCGCAGCCACCTGCAAAACCTGATGGCGAAGCTGGGTGTCCACACTACTCTGGAGGCCGTCGCCCTCGCCCGCCGAGCACAGCTCCGCGAAGGACATTCCAGGGCGGCGTCCTGGTCCTAAGCTGGCGCCCTGCGGTCAGTTAGCCCGAAGTTCCCCCCAGGCTCATAAGGCCCATCATGTCTGCCCTGGTCATAGAGCTTCAGGTGCCGGACTTACATGCCTACGGTAGTCATGTACGTCCACGTTCTCCCTGGTGAACAGGGGTGTCAGGTCATCCGGGGGGAACTACGGGTTAGCGGCTCTGCGGCGCCGGTCCATTGGAACAGCTGCGCGGCAGGCGCCGCACCTGCCGTGATTTCAACCCATGTCCTGCGGGCCCGGGCGCCTCCCCAGGTCGTTGCCGACCAGGTGCCGCTGTTGAGGTACCAGGCATTCGTGCCGAGCGGCAATCGCATCGCGGCATGCGTGTGGCCGAACGCGTAGAACGGTACGGCAAGCTGGTTCCTGGCCAGCAGGTCGTGCACGGCGGCAGCGGCGGCGGGCAGGTAACCGCGGCAGTCACCGCGCCCCAGCCGCTGGCGGGCGAGCCGGCGTCCGATGGCGACCGGCGACCGGCTGGCCAGGTCGTGCAACTGCGCCAGCACGACCGCCGGGAGGCCGATCTCGTTCGCGTGCGCCGGAGCGAGTCCGGCGAGGTACGCGGTGCGCTTCCTGGCCGGGGGGCGACCGCGCAGTCCGGTGATGGCATCCCGCCACAGGCGGCTCGGCCTGGCCGGGAAGCGCCTTAGGTCGCCAAGCCATGCTGCGGGTGGCCGCTCAAGGCGCCCTTCCGTCGTCGCGTAGGGGTAAAGCGGGCGGGCGAAGGTGTTGATGTCGTGATGATGATGACCGTGCTCGGCGTACAGCAACCCGGGGATGTACAGAATCCACGGGTGAAAGCCGACCGGCGCGCCAAGCAGCGCGCGGAGCCGTTCCCGCACCGCCGGACGAATGAGTTCCGCGTCGTGATTTCCCGACACGAAGTCGACGCGTACACCGGCGGCGAGCGTATCCGACAGGGCGGTCATCACTACGGGGTGGGCTGCGGCTATCCGGTCAAGCTGGGCGACCGCTTCGGCCTCGCTGCGGGCGAACAGGCCGGTACGCGCGCCAGTGACCGGAACCCGCAAGAAATCGAAGGCGTCGCCGAGGAACACCAGCCGGCTCCCCGGGCGCGGGCTGAGACAGCGAAGAAACTCAACGAAGGCCTGGTCATCAGTGAACTCGTCGCTGAATCTCGGGCCCCAGACACCCGCCGTGCCGCCGCCGAGATGGAGGTCGCTGGTGATGACGAGCGTGGATTCGCTCACCGTAGCGTCAGCAGCAGCAGGTTCAGCAGGAAGTGGGCCGCCACGGCCCCGCCCAGGTAGCGAGTCCGGTAGACGACCACGCTGGTCACCGCCGACAGGGCGATGACAGGCACGGCCGCTATCGGGCCCATCCAGGCCACCGAGACGTACGCGGACGCGAGAAAGGAGAATGCGATCCCCGCCGGGCCGGCGGCGGTGACCGCGAACGGCTGCAGGACGCCGCGCCAGGCCAGTTCTTCCGCCGCGCCGGCCAGCGCGAACAGCGCTGCCCCGGCCCACTTCGCCGCGTCCTGGTGGACCAGCACATGCGGGCCGGCATAGGGAACGATAACGGCGCCAAGCACGCCGAGCCCGGCACCCGTCACCAGCACGGCCGCCTGGACGGCGCGCGGCCGTCGGTGGCCGGGCGGGGGTAGCACCAGTGGGCGCGGCCCCGGAATCCAGCGGGCCCGGTAGGCGTACCCCCCGGTCACGGCGATGGGCAGCATCCACAGAGCATTCGGGTAGAGCCGCAGGAAGGTCAGCGTGGGCGCGCTGAGCACGAGCAGCCGTTCCAGCGGGACCAGGCTGGCCGCCGCGATGAGTGCTGTCAGCGCCGGATTAGCGGTTCCCCGCGCGCCGGCCCCCCGCGCGCCGACCAGTGCGGCAACATGGACGATCGCGAGGAAGACCACGGCAAAACAGGCTGCGCCCCAGAACTGGCCGGCCAGGCGGTAGACCGCCTCTGCGCCGACCAGGGCGGTCGCGAAGGCCAGGCCCTGAAGGGCAAGGCTGGCCCGCTTCGTCCGGCGCGGTTGTACGAGCGTTGTGGGTACTGTCATGGCGCTCACCCGAGCATGGTGGCGGCGCGGAGGCCGACGAAGATCAGGAACAGGGACACTAGCGGGACGATGGCGAGATCGATCACGTGGTGCGCCGTCGTCCTCGGCGTTCCCGGCCTGGTGCGGATCATCTCCCGCTCCACGAGCAGGACAAGCAACGCGGCGATCGGCACGAAGTAGACGGGAGTGATTACCCTGAGCTGCAGCGGATCGGTCGCTAGCAGATAGCTCATGCCTCCCCCTTCACGTCGGTACGAGAGCGGAGATGGGACCAGGCAAGCCCGATCAGGCACAGCCCGAGCAGCAGGCCGAACTCCGCTTTGGTGGACCAGACACCCCCGTAGAACAGGGCGACCGAGGTGAGCGTCACGAGCGTCAGGCTCAGCGGCGCCACGATGCCCAGTTCGACCAGGCGGTCTCGCAGGCCGAGCACGCCGACCAGACTCACACCCGGACAGACGAGCACGAACCATAGGGCCAGGATCGTGCGCCAGGGGGCGCCAATCCCGGTGCCTATCACCGTTGCCAGGGCGGCGCCGGAGGCGAGGACTATTCCGGGCCGCAGCCATCTATCGTGCATGCCTCAACTCCGGCCGTCGTGGCTGAACCAGTGCGGGATGCCGCCGGTAGAGCTGTCGTGCGTAGACCTGCGCGCTGGAACTGGCGTAAACGAGCCGGAACCGCGGCGACTTCGACAGCAGGTGCTCGAAATTGTCGATGTAGCTCAACGAGAGCACGCCGCCGAAGGTCTGGGCGTACACGTGCTGCGAGCGGGTCAAGATCACGAATCCGGCTGGGTGCCCGGGGAACGGCCGGAGCGCCCGGGTGACCAGGGCCAGCGCCTGAGCGGGCGAGGGCGGGTTCGGCTGGCCGAGCATGAACTCGAGCGACAGGTACTTGTGCTGGTCGTATCCCTGGTATTTCCACGGCAGGTACGGCTGCTCGACCGCGAATGTGGAACCTGGCCGCGCCTGCGCGTATAGGAAGCTGAACGCGGCCCGGTCACTCGGGGTGAAGTATTCCGCGCGCTCGTTCCCGTATCGCGCCAGCAGGCAGCCGGCCAGCAGCACGGTGATGGGCAGGCCGAGGGCGGTGACGGTGGCGGTGGCGGTGGCGCTGCGGCGCAGCGCGACAGGCAGGCGAGCGCGCAGCCTGCGGCCCGGCACCCGGTTCACCTGGAGAGCGGCTGCGGCGAAGAATGCCACGAAGGGCAGCATGAAGAAGTAGATGCGCAACAGCATCTCGCCGCCGTACACCTGCATGCCGAACATGAGCAGCGGCACGACGCACAGTGCGGCGGCCGCTTGGTCGGCATAGCCGGCCCGGAACCGGCGGATGCCGCCGAGTAGCGCGAGCAGCCACAGCATCCCGCTGAGCAGCAGCCGCTCCCGGACCACGAGCAGGTGCTGCGGGCTGCCGCTGAGCCGCGCGGTGACGTTGGCCGAGGTGGCCCTGGTCAGGTCGCCAAGGCTGCCGACCATTTGGCCGAAATGCCCGGAGACGTAGCCATGCGCGACGAAGGCAACCCACACAGCGACGATGACCGCCATCAGCAGCGGCAGCCCACGTGCGGTGCACTGGCCGATTGCGACGAGCGCCACCACGCTGATCAGGATCGCGAACGGCGTGAGCTGGTGGCTCGCTACGGTGGCGGTGTAGAGCAGCACCACCAGCGCCACCACGGCCGCGGTCGTCCGGCGGGAGACCGCGGGAACCGGAACGTCAGCCATGCGTACCCGGAGCAGCGCCCGCAGCTTGCGTCCCCACCGGCCGCCTGTGTCGGGGTCGCTATCGCGTGAGCGGAGATACGTGAGCAGCAGTGCCAGGATCGTCAGGTAGAGGAGATAGGTGAAGGCCTGCGGCGACAGGTAATCCTGCTCGATCCAGTTCGCCGCGTAGAAGATCCATATGGTGGCCCACGTCAGCCGCGGATCCCGCGTCAGCGCCCGCGTCAGGAGCAGCAGCGGTGCCAGGTATAGCAGGTTGAAGGCGACGGTCGCCCAGGTGGCGAAGGTGAGCGCGCTCGATGCCCCGCTGAGCTTGACCAGCGTGGCCAGGCCCATGAAGAAACCGGGCCAGCTGAAGTAGGCGTCGATCTTGGTGTTGACGATCCTGGTCCGGATCAGGTTCTCGGTGATGCCGGCGTGCCGGAACACGATGGGCCCGCTCGGCTCGTGGAGGACCAGGCCGGGCAGCCCGTACAGCATGAAAATCAGCAGCAGCACATGCACGAGGAGCAGCCAGGTTGTCCGTTCAGCGCGCCGCCAGCAGGCGATGAAGCCGACGGTGAGCAGGCCGAACGCCAGCCACGTCTGCCATGGCAGCACAGAGACGAGGCCGAGATCGTTCATCGCCCCGGCGTGGATGCGCGGGAGCGACCAGGCCCAGCACGCGACCGCGGCGACCGGCAGCGCGAGGAAGCGCAGCTGCTCAAGCATCACCGGGCGGCGTGACGTCTGCTGCGTTGGTGCCAGTGTCGGCTTGATTCCTGCGGGTGCTTCTACCACCGCGCCGCCCAGAGCCGCAGCCCGGCCCAGCAGGCGACGATCGCCTGGACGGCAACCCAGGCGACCGCCATGCCGGTCAGGCCGTAGTGGACGCCTGCCATGGCAGTGACGAAGATGGCCGCCAGGCCGCCGAGGATACCGATGACGATCGCCTCACCCAGCCGCCCCCGCGCCCGGCACCCGGCGTAGTAGGCGCTGGTGAACGCCATCGGGACCACGCCGAACAACAGGATGCGCAGCGGCGTGGAGCCAGCCCGCGCGTAGTCGTGGCCGAGCAGGTCGAGAACGGGGCTGGCGAGCAGCCACAGTACGATCGCGCCTCCACCGCCGAAGATCAGCGAGACCCGCAGGGCCTGGGCCGTGGCGGTCGAGATGGTCTTCGGCCGATGGGAGCCTTCGGCGAACAGCGCGATACCTACCGAAAGGGGTGTGATGAACACCACCCAGGCACTCATCCAGATCACGTACCAGTATGCGTTCGCCTGGGGGGAGAGCAGTTCGGCGACCACGATCGGCAATACCAGCCCGGGTACGCGCTCGGTCAGCGTGAGCGCGTGATTGGCGAGGCCGGTCGTAGCCATTGCCGGAGCGAGGCTGCGTACGAGCCGTGGCCGGTACAGGTAACCGCCGCACGACTTCCGGAGCTGCCATAGGCCGAACGTGACCGTGCCCGCACCTCCCAGGACCCAGGCCAGGAAGAGTCCCAGTCTGGACACCCCAACACCGAGGGCGGGCAGCACGGCCAGCGGCGCAAGCGTGAGCAGGCCACAGGCGACGTTACGGGTAACGGCCTGGCCGCCGCGTTCAAGACCCATCGAGATCTGGTCGAAGACGATCTGCGCGGTGCCGAAGACCGACAGGGCGAGAAACGCGACCGCCCAGACCGGATCGTGCGCTACTTGATCGAGCTGGCTGAACATGGTGCGAGCGAGCAGCAAGAAGGCCAGGCCGCCCGCAATCGCCCCGATCACGGTCATGGAGAGCACGCTGTCAAGCAACGGTGCCGGGTTCCTGAGGTGCCGGGGGTACAGCTTGATGAAGGCCTGTCCGGTGCCGAGCTGGGCGAACTGTGTGCACAGCATCATCGCTGACACGACGGCCGCTGTGAATCCGACCTGTGCTGGCGTGGCCACGTGGGCTGCGATCAGCCAGAACAGGAACCCGAGACCCAGCGATGCCATGCGACCGACAATCAGGCCGATCGCGTCGCCGGTCATCGCCCCCTTACCCAGGACCCGGCGCACCAGCCGCTCCGTTACCTGGGGAGCGACACCTGCCAGCTCGGCGATCATCGCCAGGTAGTTGAAGATGGCGAAGCAGAGATAGTAGGGGATCCACTGCGGGCGGAGCCGAACCAAGCTGAGCCCGATGCCCCGAACGGCAGCAGCGCCGGGCAACGCCAGCAGGGGCGCACCCCGCCATCCATGCTTGCGGATCATCTTGCCGAGGCCCCGGCCGTCCATGCGGAACTGCATGCGCGCGAAGGCGAAGGAGTCCTCACCGAACCGGTGGGTGACGAGGGTTCGCGCCGAAACGCCAACGCGTGCGCCCTCCCGCTGCAACCGCCAGCGCAGCTCGATGTCCTCGCCTGAGATGAACTTCTCGTCGAAGCCAATACGGAGCAGCGTTTCCCGTTCGAAGATAGTGGCGACTAGGCCGAACCAGTTCCTGCTGCGGCCCCACCGGTGGTGTTGTGCGAGCGCACGGCCCCAGTAGCCTGGGCCACCGGTGCTGATCAGGCCGGCCTGCAGCGCGGTGTAGTTCCCCTCCTCGAACTCTTGACGCAGGCTGTGCAAGGCACCCTCGTGCAGCACGACATCGGCATCGACCAGGACGACGTACTGGGTTGTTGCGAGCTCGGCGCCGAGCTTGCGGGCCACCGGAAGGCCCCGCCCTTCGTCCGAGACGACCAGCGCGCCGTACTCGCGGGCGATCTCGACGGTGCGGTCGCTCGACTCTCCGTCGACGACGATGACCGCCCGAGGTTGCTCCCGTAGCGCCGATTCCATGCATGCCGGGAGGAGCCGCTCGGCGTTGCGAACTGGTATGACGACCGTCAGGTCTGCAAGCTGGACATGGTCGTCAACGACACTCATGACCTGCTCTCGACTGACACACCGAGTGCAGCGGTCACCGCCGCTAGCTGGTCGACGATGACGTCGGAGGCATGGTCAGCGCCGTAGGCCACGGGCACCTGGAGCAGGAATGTGGGCACGTCCTGGAGCGCCTTGCCGAGGATCGTGGCCTTGTCGGCGAAGATGTCCTGCAGCGGGATCAGCCCGGTCGCGCCAAGGAGATTCAGCACCTCGCGCGAGTAGGCGGTCATCTCGATGTGGAAGTTGCCAAGCATCCGGGCGACCATCGCGGACCGGTCGAGCTCGCCCAGCCACGGCTCCGCGCCGTCGAACCGCTCGACGTACACTGCGGCCGACAGCGGGGCGGACCGCACGATGGGCGAGCCGCGGAGTGCCTCATGCGGCGGGATGATCATGTGTTCAGGCGACCATCGCCTGGTGAAGGCAGCCAGCCGCGGGTAGCGCACGACGACGGGATGCACCGCGGTTGTCAGCCGGCCGATGGGCCGCGACAGCCTCTTCGGCACCAGGGGCTTGCGCATCCGGTGGAAAAGATGCGGGTAGATAGTGCGGTGGTGCGGCTTTATGGACATCGGCTTGGCGAACCCGAGCAGCTCCCCCTCGGCCGAGACGAAGGCCCAGTCGTCGCCCATGAAGCCGATGCCTCGGTGCCGCATCAGCTTCGCGATCGTGCTGGTCTTGCCGACCCCGCCGGCTGCCGGCAGCGCGACGCCGTGGCCGTCGATGCTGACGGTCGCCGCGTGGATCATTGCGACGTCCCGCTCCACCAGAATCCGGTCCAGCAGCGGAAGCACGGTGGTGAGCAGCTCTCCAGGACCGTTCAGCCGCATGCCTGTGCCGTTGCGGAAGATCTGCAAGGGGGGCGTGCGCAGGCAGATCGCATCGGGGGTGTAGGAGAAGGTGTCATCGGCGTACGCAACCCCGTGGACCGGCTGCATCTCCCCGGTGACCGTGAGGTCGAACGGCCCGTTGCCGTCTTCCGTGAGGAAATCGGCGAACATCATGCGCAGCTGTGCGGCGGTCGGCGCATTCCGGGCCACCCCCATGCGCGCCCGCCCGTGCAGGTCGAAAGATAGCCATCCGGTGTCCGCGACCGGGTTCGTTGTCATGGGGCCACTATGGTTGGCCGGGTCACGGACCTGGCACGCCCGTATGTACGAGAGGGACTACGCAAATCGAGGGAATCTACTTAGCTGAGATCTGCCCCCCCGCCGCACCCGTGAGCACGGGCTGAGGCGGGCGTGTGACCTCCCAGGAAATGACGCAGAAGCTCGCTGCAGGTCGAGTCGATTGCGAACGGAAACGGCGCCGCTACTGGGTGCCACAACGCGCCCCGTCCCGGCGAGCCGGAGTAGCCGCTGAACGTCCTGGCGGCTCGCAGACGTGAGCGTCCGGTCGGCGCGGCCCGGGTCTGCCGCGGGGCCGCGCGGCCGCCGCGAGCATCCACCGGGGCCGGCGTGCGCGTCGGCCCCGGTGGATTGCAGCCTCGTACTAGCCCGTCGAGCGGACCGCGATGGCGGAGCCCATCGGGTTGGCCGCAGTGCCGCCCGGGGTTTGGACGGTGGCATCATTGATCCCGGTCGCGGCGTTGGAGGTTAGCGCGGCGAAGCTCATCTCGATGGCGGCGTTGGAGGTCCCCGAGACGGCGCTGGCGACCTGCGCCACCTCCGTCATCCCGGTGGGCGCGGTGAAGGTAGTGACTGACCCGTTGGTGCCGTTGCGGATGGCGGCGAAGTCGAGCAGCAGCGCGTCCTGCTGCACGGGGGTGATGGACGGGATCTCGACGTTGGGGAAGGCGATGCCGGTGTTGTTATCGACGGTTGGGGTGGCGTCTTCCGGCGTGGTGTTGTCGGCGCCCTGGATGGCGGCCGATATGGCGGCGAACCGGCCGGAGCTGTGGCTGACGGTGAGGCTGTTCGGGTCGCCTGCCTGCATGACGCGGCGCAGCACACCGGTCAGCGAACTGGTGGAACTGGCCGACCGGAAGTGCGGTACCGCCTCAACCCAGCCGGGCGGCACGGTAATCGACCCGGTGCTGGCGGTCAGCTCATAGCCGACATAAACGACGTCGCCCGGCTGCCATCCGGCTGGCATCGGCACGGTGGACGACGACTCGCTCGTGGTGCCGGCGTAGGTCGCGCTGCTGCGGACGGATGCTTGCGCTGGCGTCGAAGTCGGTGTCGGTGTCGGAGTCGGAGTCGGAGTCGGTGTGGGAGTCGGGGATGACGTCGATTCCGGCTTGGTCAGCGAGAACGAGTCGGTGTAGCTACCACCCGCCCCGCGGACGAACTGCGCCGACAGCTGGCTGTCCGAGACGTTGACCTTGAGGAACCCGTAGGTGGCATTGTTGTTGGACCCCATGTAGGTCTGGAAGTAAGGTGCCCAGGCCAGCGTCGGGTCCTGCGAGTTGATCGACCGCCCGCCGCTGCCCACGGTCGCGATCACGGTGCCGTTTCCCGCGGTGTAGCTGGACGCAGGATTGGCGTCAGCGACGCAGGACGAGTTGAAGCTCGTGCTCGAGATCGCGGCACAGCCCGGGCCCAGCGCGAGCTGCTTGCTCCGCGAATAGGCGTGGTCATGGGCCTGGAGGTCGAGGTCGACCTTCTTGGAGACGAGCAGGTTCATCAGGTCGTCGCTGATAAAGCAGGAGTGGTTCACGAGCGACAGGCAGTACTCGTGCATCCCCACGACGACCCACGGGATCCCGGCCGCGCGGGCCCCATCGATCGCGCTCGCCGTCCAGTTGTAGTGGGTCGTGCCCTGCTTGTACGACCAGTTGGTGCCGTTGGCATTCAGGTCGAGGCCCGGCGAGATCATGACGAACCGCACGAGCGGGTTCACGGCGGGATAGTCGACGAAGTACTCATCCGGATAGGTGCCTTGCACGCCACCGATCCGGTCGGGCAGGCACGACGCGAAGTTGCCGATGAATCCGTCCGGCCCGTCGTTGTCCTCGTGGTTGCCGGGGAGCACCTCGACGGGGTAGCTCGCGCCGAGCCGGGCGTGGACGTAATCGCACCAATCCGACTCCGAGGGGACCTGGCTGTAACTGAGATCACCGATGGGCCAGAACAGTGCAGACCCGCTGGCGGCCACCGCGTTGATTACTCCGGAGGTGTTGCTGTTCGCCCCCAGATCGCCCGCCACCGCGAACGAGAACGTGGTCGCTGCCTTGGCCCGGACGTGGGGCAACACTGCCGTCGCGATGACCGCCGCACAAGCGAGCGCAACCGCGGTCAGCAAAATCATGACGCGCTTCATGACCCACACCGCCACATCACTGGATGCCGGCCGCCACTAGCGTCCGTTCGGTAGCCCACCGCAGTCCGTGCCGAGGCGGCGCCGGCCACCATGGCCTGCCCCGGGCCCTGCTGCCTGCCGAGCAACTGCGGCTGCTCGGCCGCGGGCCAGCGCACGGCCCGTGTGAGTACGCCGCCGCCGGGCGCGGGCAGCTGGGCCGTGCCCACGACGACTCCGCCAGGCAGGACGCCGCTGGCTTGTGCGGTGCGGCTCCCGGCCGGCAGGCCGAGATCGGTGATCCGCCCGCCCGCGCTCCACCGCACCGCGTGGTCCGTTCCGTCCTTGGCCACGGCGTCACCGACCGCCACGCCGCCGGGACCGAACGCGCGGACGATGCCATACCCGCCGCCCAGACCGGGCAGCACGTGGGGTCTCCCGGCGTGATCCCACACGACGGGGCGGAAACGATGGCCTTCCGAGATACCGCCGACCCGTCCGTCGGCGGCGACCGCGAACGCGTGGGCACCCTGATCACCAGGCAGCGGGGCGAGCAACTGCGGTGGACCGGTCGGCGACCGCCACACGGCGGCCTGCTCGTCTTCCAACGACCCCGGCGTGTTGTCTCCCTCGGCCGGCGTTCCTTCTGTCGACTCAAGTGCGCCGACGACGATGCCGCTGTTGCTGATGGCGGCGGGGAGTGCGGCGAGCCGTGTGCCCCGGAGCCGTGTGCCCCGGAGCTGTGTGACCCGGCTCCCCGACCGGACCCAGCCGATTGTGTCTTCCCCGTTCGGGCTGTTGCCCACGACGTCTCCATGGGCGTTGAGGCCGGCGGGGACGCTGCCGGCCAGGCCCGTGCGGATTCGCTCGGGTTTCCCGGCCCGCCACAGGACCGGCTGGGCGACCCCCGCCGTGTTGTCAGCGATGCCGACAATGTCGCCATTCGCCGCCGCGGCGGTTACGTTGCCATACCGGCCGCCGAGTGTCGGGAGGCCCCGGACAGCGCATGCGGCGGCGACAGGAGCACCGGACGAGACGGAGCCGGGCAAGCCGGAACCCGGCGAGCCGGACCGGGGCGGTAGGGACCCGGACGAGGCGGCGACTGTGGCACCGGCTGTCAGCAACGGGGCACTCACGGCCGCGACGATGGCCGCGGAGCGGAGCGTGCGTCGCGATGTTCGCCGGAAAGCTGGCCGTCTACTCATAGCCGTCCCGCCCAAAGGCCCTGCTGATCATGGCTGTCCCCTAATGGCCCTGCTGATCATGGCTGTCCCCCTAAAGGCCCTGCTGAAGATCGTACGGCTGGGATGCGGCGTAGCCCACGGACCGCATGGAGCCCCGTCGGCCCGCCATGAACCCTGCGGTGGTCACGGTGAGGCCGACCACCATGGCGACTGCCCGCCCGAGTGGCGCCGCCCGCACGCTGCGCACGGATTCGCCGAACGACTGAGCGACCGCCCTGGGGAGCGTTCGCGTCGCGTAATTCCGCTCGCTTGCGAGCGCGGCGGAGCGTCCGGCGAGCGCGCTGACGTGTGCCTTCGAAAGTCCCTCGGCCCAGCACCGGCGCAACAGGTATCGCCAGCCAGCTCGTTCGGCTGGCACGTGGTGATGCACCCGGGCGGTGGGCTCGAACCGGATCTGGCTGCCAGGGAACTCGCGAGCCATACGGATGCATGCCTCGGTTTCCTCGCAACCGAGCGGAACTGCGCCGATCCGGCCGATGCCTTCGCGGAATCCGCCGACCTGGCGCAGCTCCGCGGTCCGGAAGGACATGTTCGCGCCGAGCATGTTGCGTACCGGCCCTGGGTCAGTCCGGGCACCCTTGTAGGTGCAGCCCACAACCCAGTCGAACTCGGCCGGGAACCACGAAGGTCTCCCTTGCGCCCAGTAAGGGATGATCGCGCCACCCACCCCAAGGATGTATTGCCCGGCGGCCGCTCCGTATGCCTGCGTAAGGCGGGCAACCCAGTCCAGCTCCGGAACCGCGTCGTCATCGAGGAAAGCGACGACGGGCGTAGCCGTTAGCGCGAGGCCGCAGTTGCGCGCCCCCGACAATCCGCGGTTCATGTCGTTGGGCACGACAGCGAGGTGCGGGTGGTCTGCCCGCAGCGCGCCGAGAAGCCTCGGATTGTGGTCGACGACGACGATGACCGCGGCGGGCGGCTGCTCCTGATGCTTAAGTGCCTCAAGCGCGCGCTCCAGCAGCGGGCGGCGTTCCTCGTGGTATGTGCAGACGACCACCGACAGATAGTCGGGCGTGACCTCAGCGGACATATTCAATCACCCGTCTGCGGGCTCAAGCCCCGCATGCTCAAGCTGAATTTGGCCGACCCTGGCCCATCGGGCGACTTCGGTGCGCCGACGCAGCCGGTTGCGGAGCAGTACCTTCAGCACGCGCCACCCGTCCCTGAGCGGGTGCAAGTTGGACACTCCCGAGCGGCGGTTGAGCTCATAGCTCGGCACCTCGGCCACGGCAAGGTCTGCGGTCACCGCGTGCACGCAAATCTCGGTCTCGATCTCGAACCCGTCGGAGTGCAGGCGCAACCGGTCAAGTGCCGACCGGCGCATAGCGATGTAGCCGTAGCACAGGTCGCTCCAGCTGCTCCCGTACAGCAGGTTGGCGAGCCGGACGAACAGCCGGTTTCCTACCCGGCGGATGAAGGTCAGGTCCTCCGACCCGCCCCCGCACGAGTGGCGCGACCCCTTCACAACGTCGAATCCGCGGGCGATCAGTGCGACGAAGGTATCGATCTCTAGCGGATCCATGCTTCCGTCGGCGTCGAGCATTACGATGACGTCACCCATGGCGGCGGCGAACCCGGCACGCAGCGCCGCACCCTTACCCTGCGGCCGCTGCCGGATGAGTGTCGCGTCCGGGCACAGTTCCCGCACGACGTTGCTGGTTCCGTCAGCCGATTCGCCGTCAACGACGATCACCTCGTCCACGTCGGCGAGTTGTGGCAGGAGCCACCGCAGATTGTCAGCCTCGTTGAACGCCGGGATGACCACGGAGATACGGGCTCGCCACTCGGAGGAAGTCACTACGTAGTGATTCTGCGGCACGGGCACCACAGAGCGCGCAGCGCCGTCAGGCGCTTCCAAAGTCCGCACCGGAGCTGGCAATGCCCGTCTAGCTGGCCGCTGGTTCTCCATCATCTCGCCATACTGTGCGCGAGGCCGGACCGCCAGCCATCAGCACATGACTGGGCAGACCTACGATCAACGACGTATGCCGTGGCCAGTCATTTAACGCACTGTATACCGAACGGTCCTGGCTGCATCCCTGTGGGCACACGCTTCACGGTTGCCACTCACACCCGCAGGCCCAGCAAGTCACACCCGCAGGCCCAGCAAGGCACCCAGCCGGGAGATCAGCCCGCTTAGCGCGGGATCAGCAACCACAAACCAGCCAAACCCGCTGGCCAGCGAGTTTTGTCGTCGGCCCAACCACCCAGGTCAGCGGCCAGTTCCGAACGTGTGAGACCAGCCGCTGTTGGCGGTCGATGGCATTGGGGCTAGAAACCTGCATTTCTCCGATCGACAAATGTTGTCTATGCGGCAGGCGTGACGGGTGTGATGCCGAGGTCGTGGAAGAGGGTCTGCATGCCGATGCGGAGGGTCTCGTAGTCGCGGTCCACGCGAGTCCAGACGGCGGGTTTGCGTCCCATGCGGGGGCTGCGGACGCCGGCCAGGATCGGGCCGATGACCTGGTCACGGAGGGCAAGCAGGCTGGCGATGGTGCGGGCAGCTTGCGGGGGGACGTGGTAGCGCCGTGACCGGCCTGGCTTGGTGATGAGGTTCTTGCCGCGGAGCTTGCGCAAGTCGTAAGCGGCCTGACGGATCGTGTAGCCGGCCTGCCCGGTCATGGCGCAGACCCGGGCGGCGTGCTCGGCGACGGTGAAGCCGTGCGGCGCGGGGGTCAGGGCCAGTGCCGCCGCGAGGGCGGCCCGGATCCGGGGCTTGTTCAGGTCGATGCCGCCGACCCGGGTGGTGCCGAGCCGGGCGGGCAGCGGCAGCTCGTCGAGGGTGCCGTCGGCCAGGAAGCTGATGTCGGCGCAGTCCAGGGTGGTGGCGAACCGGCCGGTGATGCCGGCCAGGCGGGCGATGATCTCGGGGAAGCGCTCCAGGCCGCGGCGGCAGCGCAGTTCCCTGCTGTTGTGCACGGTGGCCTCGAAGCGCAGCACGTGCTCGCCCTTGGGTAGGCCTTCAGCTGCGGCAGCCCGAAGCGGACCCGGAACCAGGTTAGGCCGTACTGGGAGTTCTCGATCACGATCTCCTGCGCGGGCGGGCCTTCGCGGCCAGGACCAGGAACACGCCCGTGCCCACGGCATGGGACGCGAGGTACTCCTCGGCGATCAGGTGCTTGCGCTGCCCGGTCTTGCAGTAGATGACCGGGACACCGTCGATGAGCAATTCCGCCAGCAGCCGCCGCTGCGCGAACGTGGCTGTGGCGAGTCCGGCGCGGATGGTCTGGCATAACGCCTCGATCCCGTCGGCGACGGCACGCAACTCCAGCCGTTGCTCGGCGACGGCCTTGAGCTGGCGCTGCTGGGCCAGCAGGGTGGCAGGCCGGCGGTCCAGCTCCTGCCGCTTGCACTTGAGTTCGGGCCAGCCCGATCACCTCGGCCAGGTAGGCATCCAGGAGCCGCTGCAGCTGGTGCGGCCCATGGCCACGTGGGTTTCTGCACGGTGCGGGTGGCGTAGTAGGCGCGGGCGTGCCCGTCCACGTAAAGGAACCCCAGCGCGTGCGGCTTGGCAGCCGCGTGGTGGCGGCCCACCACCATGATCAGCTCGCCGACGGCAGCCAGCCAGGCGAGCTTGCGGCGGATCGTCTTGCCCCCTGGCGCCCGGTCCAGGCCCATCACCGGCCCAGCGCGGCGGACGGGGACCCGGGTGGCACCCCCACCCCGGGCGTGATCTCCTCCGCGGCCGCGGGCAGCAGCGGAAGGGACAGCTGGGTCAGCATCCCTGCTATCATCCACCCATGCCGCAGCCGCTAATTCTTGCAATTATTTCCTCACATCATCGCGCAGAGGCGGACAGCAAGACGCACAACCACAGATCAACCCACCAAAGACAGCCAAACGGCGCGCGCTCAATGTCAAGACTCCTGGAATATGACACCTTTCTCATGACGAAAGGCCAGCTATAAGCGGCTTGACGGATATCAAAGCAGGTACTAAGATTTGCCGCCATTAATTTGGGAACCTTTGATGCGCAATCTCAGTAGGCTCGCGTTGCTGTCCGCTTGCCTGCTTGCCGGAACCCCGCTGGTCCTCACCGCAATAAAGGCCGCCCCCACCACACTGTACGTGGATGAAAACAACGCCGCTTGCACCGACTTCGGTTCGGGCATCGTCGGTCAGCCTTTCTGTACTATCAGTGAGGCTGCCTCGGTCGCGGTGGCCGGCCAGACCGTCCGGGTAGCTTCCGGTACCTACGCTGAAAATGTCACGCCCACCCACTCTGGTGTGGCTGGCTCACCGATTATCTTTACCGCAGCGCCGGGCGCGCTCGTTGTCATTACCGGCAAAGCAGCGGGCTCCAATGGGTTTACGATCCCCGGTAAGAGTTACATCACCATCCGAAACTTTACTATTTCCGGAACTGTCAGATACGGCATCTCCGCCTCCTTGGCTTGCTCGTTTCTGTGGATCATCGGCAACCACATCACGGGCGCCGGCCGCAGCACGAACTCAAGCACGATCAAGCCTGCTATCAACCTGAACGTCGCGACGCACTCACTCATACAGAACAACGTTCTTGACCACAACACCTCCTCCGGCGTCTACCTGGCTGCCGGCTCGGACGGTAACACCGTGGACCACAACGACATCAGCTTCAACGCCACCCGCTATACCGACTCGTCCGGCGCGTACCACCGCCTCGCCCCTGGCATCGACGTGGGCGGCGCCTCCAACATCATTTCCAACAACATCAGCCACGACAATGACGACTCCGGCATCCAGCTCGTGCAGGGCGCGAACCTGAACGTCGTGGTCAATAACGTCGTCTACCGCAACAGGGACTACCCCAATATCAAGGCCGGTGACCACGGCATCGATGTTTCGGGCGCGCCTAACAACACGGTCGTGTCAAATACCGTTTACGACAATGTGACGGCTGGCATCAACGTGGAGGGCACCTCGACCGGGACTACACTCGTCAACAACATTTCCGTCAATAACGGCTTGCCGAGCTCGCCCCGCACCAAGGGGGACATCCGGGTAACCTCGAGCGCCATCTCCGGCACCACCATCGACTACGATGAAATCTACATGACCAAGGCCGTCCACACGATTATCACCTGGGACAGCGCGACCTTTAGGTCGCTGGCCGCGCTGCACGCGAGTTACCCGGACGTCGAAGCCAACGGGCTTCAGGCCAACCCGAACAGGGTCACCCCCAGCGGCGGCGACTTCCATCTCATTGAGAACCCTCCGGCAATCGACCGCGTCAATTCGCCCGCGCCCGGCCAGCTGCCGTACGACCAGGAAGGCACATCCCGCCGTGACGACCCCGACGGGTTCTAGCCACTATCGCCGGTCACGCCCGATGCTCTCTCACCGGCCAGCCCCCCCAGGACTCCCGACATAGGGAAGATCATGCAATGCGGGGTGGGGTTTGACTTCGTAGCGGAGCACGAGGCCTGTGCCGGGGTAGCGGGCCTGGGCGGTGTTGAGTTGCTGGCAGAGCGCGGTGACGGCGTGGGTGCGGCGGGGGGCGGTGAGGGGGTCGAGGCGGATGAGTAGCTGCCCCTCGCTGGGGTGAATGTCGCCGGAGGTGGTGAGGGCTTCGCGGATGAGGGCGTAGGCCTCGTCTCCGGCGCGGGCGTAGTGGCCTTGCAGGGCACGGGCGAGGGTGGTCTCAGTGTTGTAGGCGGCCATCCGGATGGCGTGGGTGATCTGCTTGGTCTCGGCGTCGAGCCGGGCCATGTCCGGGGCCAGGTCGCCGAGGCGGATGCGGGCGGGGATGGCCGCAGCGGCGGCTTGTGCCTGGTCCAGTTCGCGGTAGGCGGCCTCAACCGGGGCGCGCAAGGCGTTGACCATCTGGTTGGTGAGGACGGCGGCGTGGCCGGGGGCGGGGCTGCGCAGCGCCAGCAGCTTGGCGTCACGGGCTGCTTCGGTGTCCGCGACGGCCTGCTCGGCGGCCCTGACCCGGGCGGCGGCGGTTTTCTTCGCCGGGTTGGGCACCATCCGGTGCGGGTCATCAGGGGCGGCGGCGTAGGAGTCCAGCGCGTCGAGGGCAAAGTGGGTGCGGGCGTAGCGGAGGTAGTTCTCTTCCCGCCACCGTGAGTTCATCCGCCAGCACACCTCGCCTGCGGCCAGGTCAGTGCGGGAGGTCAGGGTGTGGACCTGCCGGTGCTGGCCGTCACGGGCCAGGACGTGGCGGGTGACCTGCCGCAAGCTGACATGCTGGCCTTTGCGGGCGCCGTCGGTGACCTCCAGGGTGATCACGGTGTCGGCGAGCCGGTACTCGTGCTCACGGCCGCGGTCGTCGGTGCAGGTGATGGTGGTGAACGCTGCATCTGGCAGGTCGGGGGCCGGGCCTTTGCGGTAGGTGAGCAGCCCGAACCCGGCATCGATAATGTCAGCGAACAGCGCCGGGGACCAGCCAGCCCGGTCAAAGCACACTGTCACCCGCCGGCCTTCCCCAACGATCACCCGCAGCTTGGGCAGCAGCCTCTTCAGCTCGCCGGCCAGCGAGGCGGACGGTTCGGCGGCCACCATGAACACCGGGTCCCCGTCTGTGTCGGTGACCCAGGTTTCCGGGGTAGCGGGGGCGGGGAACTTCAGCCTGACCACATGGGTTTTCTGCACGGTCCGAGTGCCGTAGTAGGCGCGGGCGTGCCCGTCCACATAAAGGAATCCGAGCGCCTGCGGCTTGGCAGCGGCGTGGTGGCGGGCCAGCGCCATGATCAGCTCACCGGCTTTGCCGGCGGCGGCGAGCTGGGCGAGCTTGCGGCGGATCGTCTTGACCTCCGGCGCCCGGTGCAGGCCCAGCACCCGGCCTAGCGCGGCGGGCGGGACCCTCGTCGCGCCCTCGGCGCGCGGCTCTCCCAGCAACGCCAAAAACACCAAGGCCAGCAGCGTCGCGTCCAGCCCATAGAACCCCTTGCGCAACCGCCCGTACACATCGCGGGCGCATTCCTGCAGGCCGGTGGCCTGAAGCGCGGGCAGCGCCAGCAGCAGCCCGGCCAGCGGGTAACGCGCCCCCGGCGCGAACACCGGCTCCGCTCCCTCACCGGGCAGCCCCCGCCGGGCGGCCGCCCGCTCAATGTCGCGGGGCACCGGGTCCGGCAGCACCGGCAGCACCGCCGCCGCCTCCGGCTGCGCGATCCCATCCCCGGCGCCGGTCCCGCCCGCGGCCGCCTCACCGCCGGCGGTGGCCTGTGCTTGCCCGGCGGGCCGGGTCCCGGTTCGGCCCAGCGCTGCGCGCACGCTGAAGGTCGACACCCCGGTGGCGGCGGCGATCTGGCGCAGCCGCATGCCCTGCCCGTCCAGCCCGGCGATCCGGGCGACCATCTCCGGGGTCAGCTTCGACGCCCGCCGGGGGCCCTTGCGCGCCGGGACCAGCCCTGCCACCCCGCCAGTGGTAAGAGCCTGGTCCCACCGCCAGATGGTGGCCGGGTCCACCCCGAACGCCTCCGCCACCTGCCCCTGGCTCGCCGCCTTCAGCCGAACCAGCTGCACCGCCGCCAGCCGCCGGCCCGCCTCATCTCCGGCGTCCCACGCGAACGTCGCCAGCCCGTGCACGCACACCAGCCCGCCGCCCGGGCCGGTCACCACGCCCACCCCGGGCGCGATCTCTTCCGCGGCGGCGGGCAGCAGCGGGAGGGGCAGCTGGGTCAGCATCCCTGCCATCATCCACCCCATCCCGCAGCCATCGATTCTTGCATATATTTTCTTACAGAATGGGCCGGAACGCACGCAGATGACACGAAAAACCGCAGATCAATCGGCTAAAGACACCCGAACCGCGCGCTCTATGTCAGGAGCCCCGGGGCTACCTGAATGTCGCCCGCCGGTCCAGGGACGACCGGGCCAGGCTGGCCGTGGCGATCGTCTGCCGGGTCCTCAACCAACTCGCTGTGCACTAACAACTGCATCAGCCAGACCAGCTGCGCGATGGGCCAGACCGCACCGTGCTGGACGGTCGGCACCCCTGACGTGGTGCCGGGCTCGACCGAGAACGCCACCACCGGGCTACTTCCCGGTTCCGCCGGGCAGTTACGACAACCTGTACACCCAGCAGGGCTCGTCCGGCTGGAAGGCGTACGGGGAGTCGATGCCGTCCAGCTGCTTCATCGCCAGTGCCGGCGGCGACTCCACCGGCGATGCGTACCACCCGAGGCACATCCCGGCTCTGTACTACACCAACCTGAACGGTGGTAGCACGTTCTCCGGAACGAACTGCAACTCTGGCACCCAGATGGCGTCCAACGCGGTGCCGCTCGCCTTGACCACCGACAACACGGGCCGCTACACCTCGGGAACCTGGTCAGCGACGTCAATAATGGCACACTGCCCAAGTTCTCCACGGTCACGCTGCCCGCCGGCGGCTGGCACCAGGTAGTGCTGCACGTCGTGGTCAACGGCACATCGAGCAGCGTCGACGTGTCACTGGACGGCACCGCAGTCCCCGACCTGAGCCTCACCGGTCAGAACATGGGCACCAACCTCATCACCAGCCTGCAGATGGGAGACACCGCCACCGGGCGGACCTAGGACATCGACTTCGATGACGTTGCCGTGTCCCCGGCCAGCCCGTGACCGCCGGGGACGACCGCGGCTACCTGGGCACGGCCCGCCGCTCCAGCGACTGCCTCGCCGTGTCGGCCGCGGCCGGACTGGTCGGCAGCATCAGCTCGAACACCGAGCCCTTGCCGACCGTGCTGCGGACTTGAACCGAACCGTGGTGAGCCTCGGCGATCGCCTTCACCACCGCCAGCCCGAGGCCGAACCCGCCGATCTCCCGGCTGCGGCCCGCGTCGATCCGGGAGAACCGGCCGAAGATCCGGCTCAGGTCGGCTGCCGCGATGCCGGAGCCCGAGTCCGACACGGCCAGGATGACCTTGTCGCCTTCGGCCGTGGCGCTCAGCTCGATCCGGTCATCGGACCCGGTGTGATCGACCGCGTTCTCGATCAGCGCATCCAGGGCCAGCATCAGCCGGTCCGCGTCGGCCGGCATGCTGACCTCCGCGAGCGTGCCGAGTGACCACCGCCGGGGCGTCTGGCTCCACCGGTGCAGCGTCTCCACCATGAGCTCGGCGACGTCCACCGGGGCCGACCGGAGGAAGTCCGGGCCGTCCGTCGCCGCCAGCAGCAGCAGCCGGTTGGCCAGCCGGCGCATCCGCAGCAGCTCGTCGACGGCCACCCGGGCGTCCTCGGCGATCGCCTGATCGGTGGTGGCGTGCTCGATCAGCTCGGCGTGGCCGAGCGCGATGGTGATCGGCGTGCCGAGCTCGTGCGAGACGTCCTGCAGGAACTGCCGCTGCTGATCGAGCAGCAGCAGGTTGTGCTCGGAGATGCGCTTCATCTCCGCCATGGCCGACTGCCGCCTGCGGGCATGCCAGACCATGATCACGAACATCATGGCGAGCAGCGGGACTTCCGCGAGGTAATCCCCGTCCTGCTGGCCCCGCAGCACCTGCCAGCCGATGAGCCCGCCGGTGGCGAGCGTCACCACGGCGACGGTGGCGAGCGTGGACCCGAGCCGCCACAGGCGGAAACCGTAGATCGCGGTCAGGCTGACCCAGATGATCAGGAACGGGACTGTCTGCCAGGCCGGGAACACGCGCATGGCGAGCAGGTTCAGCCCGATGAACACGACCCAGGCGACGTCCACCCAGGAGGACAGGGCCAGCGACCGGATCCGGTTCAGGGACAGGATCCGGTTGCTGTGCTCGCGGGCCGCGCTGGCGCGCAGCGCGGCAGCCTCCCCAGCCACGGGCTCAGCAGACCGCCCTCGCATGCCTCATCCTCTGTTCGCGCGCTGAGCGAATCTTAAGGCTTGGGGATGATTCTCGGGTAACCAAGGCGGGCCTGCTTCTGCCCGGAGCCGGGCGCGCCGCAAGGGACGGCGCGGGCAGCCCGCTCAGTCTTCCAGCGCCGCGTCCATGGTGATGTCCACACCGGCCAGCGCCTTGCTCACCGGGCAGCCCGCCTTGGCCTTCTCGGCGGCGGCGACGAAACCCGCCGCATCCAGGCCGTCGACCTCGCCGCGGACGGTGAGCTTGCTGCCGGTGATCCGGAATCCGCCGGCCGGGTCCGGGCCCAGTGAGACATCGGCCTGCACCTCAAGGGCCTGCGGCGTGCCGCCCGCATTGCCGATCTCCGCGGACAGTGCCATCGCGAAGCAGGACGAGTGCGCGGCGGCGATGAACTCCTCGGGGCTGGTGGTGCCGCCCGCGTCATCGGCGGCGCGCTTGGGGAAGGACACCTCGTAGGTGCCGACCTTGGAGCTACTCAGCTCGACCTGGCCGGAGCCCTCCGTCAGGGTGCCATTCCATGCGGTGCGGGCGGTGCGAGTGGGCATGGGGGTCTCCTCATGGATAACGAGTGCAACGGCCTCAGCGAAGCGGCTGACGGCTCTTTGTCCCAAGTTAGTCCGGGTCGCCCGCCTGCGCCGCCGCCCCCGCTGGTTCAGGGCATCCGGCCCCCTCGCCCGGATGCCCCGGACCACGCTGGCGCCGTTGGCTCGTTCATCCCGGTCCTACATCGGCATCGGAGCCAGTTCGAAGATCTCGATGCTGAACCGGCCCTTGCCCTCGGAGAGGTACGGATGTCCGGCCGTCAGCGCCCGTGCCGCTGCGAGGTCATCGGCCTCGACGATCGTGTAGCCGTTCTGGTCGCTGGGCTCCGGCGCGGTGCCGTCGTCGCTGACCGCCGCCCTGGCGCCGAACGGCGCGCCGCCGTCGGCCAGCGCCGCCCCGACCTTGCCCATCCACTCGCCCCACGCGCGGGCCTGCTCGGCACCCTGCTCGGGGGTGAAGTCCTCCATCGGCGTCGCCGGGCCGCGGTACAGGTACAGGAACTTGCTCACTGATGCCACTCCTTCTCGGTGTGCGGGGGAGGCCGGGCAGGCGATGACCGCCGGTCTCCGGGTCGCGCGGGCGCATTCGCCCGCCTCACTCAACCGACGAACGGATCCGGCGAAATCGACAGCCAGGCGGCTGTCCTGCCCGGCCGGACCTGATCGCTTGACCTGAAGCCCGCTTGAGGGTGCAGGCTGGTCGAGATGAACGACAAGGAACTGGCCGCTTACCTGGACCGCATCGGCGCCGGGCGCCCGGCGAAGGCCGATACCGCCGCGCTGCGCTCGCTGCACCGGGCGCATCTGCTGACGGTCCCGTTCGAGAACCTGAGCATTCACCTGGGCGAGCCCATCTCGCTGGAGCCTGGCGAGCTGATCGACAAGATCGTGACGAGACGGCGGGGCGGCTTCTGCTACGAGCTCAACGGGGCGTTCGCCCTGCTGCTCGGCGCGCTGGGCTTCGACGTCAGGCTGCTCGCGGCGCGGGTGTTCGGCGATGGCAGGCTCGGCCCTCCGTTCGACCACCTGGCGCTGCTCGTGCGCACCACCGGCCGCGACGGGCTCTGGCTTGCCGACGTCGGATTCGGCAGCCACAGCGATTTTCCGCTGCGGCTCGGCGAGCGCGGGCAGCAGGACGACCCGGCCGGCAGCTTCCGGCTGGCCGAGGCCGACGCCGGGTACGGTCTCGGGACCGGGCCGCTGGCAGGGACCGGGCCGCTGGCGGGTGAGCCGGCCGGGCCGCTGGCGGGTGAGCCGGCCGGGCCGCTGGCGGGTGAGCCGGCCGGGCCGCTGGCGGGTGAGCCGCCCGGGCCGCTGGCGGGTGAGCCGGCCGGGCCGCTGGCGGGTGAGCCGCCCGGGCCGCTGGCGGGTGAGCCGCCCGGGCCGCTGGCGGGTGAGCCGGCCGGGGATATCGACGTGATCAGGGACGGGCAGCCGCAGTACCAGATCGAGCTGCGCGAGCGGGCGCTGGCCGACTTCGGCCCGACCTGCTGGTGGCAGCAGACCTCGCCGGAGTCTCATTTCACCCGGACCACGATCTGCTCGCGGCTGACCGCGGATGGCAGGATCTCCATCAGCGGCCGCACGCTGATCCGCACCGCGGACGGGAAGCGGACCGAGGAGGAACTGCCGGACGCCGCCGCCGTCCTGGCCGCCTACCGTGACCACTTCGGGATCCTCCTCGACCAGGTCCCCGTAGTGGCGGCGGACGCGGGCTAGCCATCGGCCAGTGCCGCGCCGGTCGCCGGTCGCCGGTCGCCGGGCTCATTCCGCCTGATGGATGCGGCTCTGGTATGCGCCCGCGCATACCTCCCGCACATCCATCAGGCGGAACGCTGTTCCGGTGCCGGGTAAACGGCGCCAGGGCACTCAGGGGGAACCGGCGGAGCCTGGGCCCGGGACGGTAGCTGATTTCGGAGCGGAGCTGGCTCCGGGCGGAGCCTAGGCCCGGAGCGGAGCCTAGGCCCGGAGCGGAGCCTAGGCCCGGAGCGGAGCCCCGACTCCGGAGCGGAGCCTGTGCCCGGGGGAGCCTGTGCCCGGGGGAGCCTGTGCCCGGGGGAGCCTGTGCCCGGGGGAGCCTGTGCCCGGGGGAGCCTGTGCCCGGGGGAGCCTGACTTCGGGGGAGCCTGACTTCGGGGCTGAGCCTGGCCCGGTTCGGGTGTCCCGGGCCGTGGGCCGCCCGGCTGGGGTGGCCAGCGCGCCTGGTGCGGTCAGCGTGACGACACCGTGCGCTGAACCTGATGCGTATTCCGCAGTCTTCTTTTCGTCGTGTCGGCGGTGCCGCTACTGTCGGACCAGCGGCCGGCGGCGGCCCTGGTGACGATCGGAAGGGACTGGCTGGCGGCGGGGAGAGGCCTGGACACGATGAAGGTAGTGGGGTCGGTTCTACTCATCCTCGGGGCGTTTGCCACGTTCGCCGTTGCCAGCACTTACCCGTCGTGGCGGCCCATCGGGATCGTCCTCATGATCGCCGGGCTGCTCGCGTTCGTGGCCGGGTACGCTCCCTCCGATTGACGCGAGCGCCGGCGCTCGGGCCGAGCAGGGCCACCGAGGGCGCCCGGCGGCGCGGATGCCGGCTGCTGATCTATTGTTCCGGTGTGATCTCCGGAGACGCGCGGCCCGAGATGGCTGCCCTGATGCCCCAGCCCGACCGCTCCGTCGTCGCCGTGCCGCCGCCAGGGACGGCGCCGGGGACCTGGGCGGGAGCACCGAGCGCCGCGTGCAGCAATGGGGACGTCTACCTCGCCTACCGGCTGCGGCGGCCGCTCGGACACGGCCGCGGATACGCGGTGGCGGTGGCTCGGTCCGCCGACGGCGTGCGCTTCGAGACGCTGCTGACGATCGGTAAGGAGGAGATGGATGCCGAGTCGCTGGAGCGCCCGGCACTGGTGCGCACGCTGGACGGCGCCTGGCGGCTGTACCTGAGCTGCGCGACGACCGGCACCAAGCACTGGCGCGTCGAGGTGATCGAGGCCAGCAGCCCGGACGCGTTCGAGGCGCGCCGCAGCAGGGTGGTGCTGCCCGGGGACGCCGAGAAAGCGGTGAAGGACCCGGTGATCGTGCGGCACGGCGGTGTTTGGCATCTGTGGGCATCCACGCACCCGCTGGCCGACCCGGACCAGACGGACCGGATGGCGACCGAGTACGCAACCAGCGCGGACGGCCTTGACTGGACCTGGCGGGGCACCGCGCTGAGCCCGCGGCCCGGCGAATGGGATGCGCGCGGGGTCCGGGTCAGCGCCGTCAGGCTCAACGGCGGTGCGATCATCGCCCATTACGACGGGCGGGCCACCGCCGCGGAGAACTACGAGGAGCGCACCGGCGTGGCGACCGGTACCGAGCCCGCGGCGCTGACCGCGGCCAGTTCCGTCCCGGCGGCGCAGTCACCGGCTGGCGGTGGGCTCCGCTACCTGAGCGTGCTCGAACTCGGCGACGGGCACGAGCGCTGGTACTACGAGCTGACCAGGCCAGACGGCGCGCACGAGCTGCGCACCGAACTGCGCTGACCGGCTTGCGCCAGGCCCGGCCGGGCGATGTCTGCCTGGGTAAGCCTCGCGCTGCCCCGGCCGCGCTGGCCCGCTCGACCGCTGGTACTACGAGCTGACCAGGCCAGACGGCGTGCACGAGCTGCGCACCGAACTGCGCTGGCTGGCCTGCGCCAGGCCCGGCCGGGCGATGTCTGCCTGGGTAAGCCTCGCGCTGCCCCGGCCCGCGCTGCCCCGGCCCCGGCTGGCCGGCTCGACCGCTGATCACACCCGGCTGGCCGGGCGTGAGACGGTGCTCAGAATGCGCGCGGCTGGCCGTTGCGGGCCTGGCCGTGCCCGGACGGCCTGGCTCCGACCAGCCCGCCGGAGTCGCCGCGCGGCCGCAGCCAGTCGCCGAAGCTCTCGCCGGTGACGTTCTCGAGCAGCCGTATGTCGGCCTCGAACAGCGGGATCAGTGCCTGCCGCTGTGCCCAGGTGAGTGGCTGGCGCGGCGGCGCATCCTGTTGCAGCCCGCGTTCCAGCAGGCCGGTCATGGCCGCCTCAGCCCCACCGGGCAGCACCGCGCTGGCCGTGGCGCCGATGCGCAACACCCGGGACAGCGCGCGGTGCCGCCGCGTCAGCTGCGGATGGGCGGTGACGTTCTCGCGCGGCACCTCGGTGAGGACTCCCTCCTGGACGCCGAGGAAGGCGCAGATCCGGTCGAGCACGCGGGCAGGCTCCTCGATCAGAGCGCGGTACCGGAAGACCATGATCTGCTCCCTGGGGAATACCGTGTACAGGTGCTCAAGCTGCTCGCCGTACCGGCCGAGCGCCGTGTAGCGCCAGAACTCCGCCCAGCCCGCCGCGACCCGGCGGTCTTCCTCCGCGCAGGCCCGCACCACGTCATCGACGGGATCCAGGCCCGCCGACCACAGGTGCGTCCAGTTCGAGTGCGCACGCTCCACCGGATCGCGCAGGATCACGATCAGCCTGGCGTGCGGGATCAGCGCCCGAATGCGCTGCTGCGCGGCGCGGTCGTACAGGTAGAACGGCGTGGACTCACCGCGCAGGACACCCGCCGGAGCCGTCTCGAACAGCGCCTCGTAGTCGTCTCGCCGCCATACGTGCTCACGGTACGTGCGCACGTCCCCGGGGCCTCCCCGGCTGGGCGGCGGGCCGTCGGTGAGGAAGAACTTGGGTTCCTTGACCGGCGACATGTACAGCGACGGATGCCGGGCGAGTGCCGCGTGCACGGCAGTGGTGCCGGCCTTCGGCGCGCCCGCGACGAAAAAGTCCGGCAGGGCCATCGAATCTCCTCGTGGCGACGGTGTACCGGGCGAAGATGATAACTACTATGCCGACTGTTTTAATAGTGTGTAGTTCAGGCTGCCCGCGTTCCGCTCTACCCCGCCGGCCCGCGGTAAACCCGTCAGTGGCGAAGGTCACAGCCGCCCCACTTGAGTTGCCGAGGGTCCACTCGCTTCCGCCGGACCCGGTCGTATCCGCTTCCGCCGGACCCGCTCGTATCCGCATCCGCCAGGACCCGCTCGCATCCGCACGAAGCCGACAAGCGCTTGGAAGGGGCACTGCCATAACAATCCGGAACGGCGTTCCGCCTGATGGATGTGGCTGCGGTATTCGCCGGCGCATACCAAACCGCCATCCACTAGGCGGAACGCGCATCGCGCACACCATACGCATCGCGCGCACCATGAGCTATCCGGATCCGGCGCCATAGTGGCGCCCCGACGGCACATTGTCACCGCAACACCCACGGAAGGCCGCCTCCGCGGCCGGCCTGGGGAGCGGGGAGCAAGGCGGGCCGGGAGCGGGGAGCAAGGCGGGCCGGGAGCGGGAAGCAAGGCGGGCCGGGAGCGGGAAGCAAGGCGGGCCCGGGAGCGGGAAGCAAGGCGGGCAGGCCGCTGAAGCCAGCTGCCGTGTCCAGCGAAGCCCTGATTTTCGATCCTGAGTCGATGGCTGGCTATCGGGGGCGAGTGAGCCGGACGGCGTCGAGTGGCGGGGCGGCGAGCGGCTCGCCGTCGTATCCGTTCACCGTGCCGAACCTCCCGCTGGCCCACTCACCAGCCGCGGCCGTGATCTCTTCTGGCGTGCGGGCCACGAAATTCCACCACATCAGCAGCGGCTCGCCCAGCGGCACGCCACCGAGCAGGAAGAGCCTGCTGCCGGCGGCCGCGGCCATCGTTAGCTGCTCCCGCCCGGTGCCCAGGTAGAGCAGCTGGCCGGTGCGCAGCACGGTCCCCTCGACGTCCGCCGACCCGGCGGAGACGAAGACCACGTGCTCGTGCGACGGCGTGACCGCGATCCGCCCCGAGGCATCCGGGCCTCCGGCTGCGTGCCCGGCGACGGCCCAGTCAGCGGCATCCCAGTCGGCCGCGCCCCGCCGCGCCACGATCTCCGCCCCGATGATCTCGGAGTACGCCGTGGCCGGGGACCGCGCGCCCGCCAGCGAGCCGAGGAAGACGGTGACACTGAGACCGCCGACGCCGAATGTCGGCAATTCCGCGTGATGCTCGAACGCCGGCCGCACGTGCCGCTGCGCATCCGGCAGTGCCACCCAGAGCTGAACGCCGTGCAGCTCCGGGTCATGCTCGGCCGGCGACTCCTCCGAGTGCGCGATCCCGCGCCCGGAGGTCATCAGGTTGAGCTGGCCCGGCCTGATCATCTGCTCACTGCCCAGGCTGTCCCTGTGCAGCACGTTGCCAGAGATCAGCCAGGTGACGGTCTGCAGCCCGATGTGCGGATGCGGCGGCACCCGCATCCCCGCCATGCCGTCCACGGACATCGGCCCGTAATGATCGACGAAGCACCACGCGCCGACGCTGCGGCGCTGGCGCAGCGGCAGCAGCCGCCGTACGGTCACGTCCCCGACCCGAGCCTCCCGAGCGCTCGTCAGCGCAAGGTCGCCCGTGCCGGGGCCGGCGGAGAGTCCGGCCGGGCTCTGCGGGACCTCGAGCTCCGCGTCGATCGTGCTCATCGGGATAATCTCCCTCCAGTCACCAGCGGCATGCTGAGCTGGACCCAGAACTCCGACGATAGCCCGGGAGGCTCCCATGTCCATGGCCCACGAGCTCCTCGATGACCTGACCGCGGCCGGCCGTCAGCTGCGCCAGAAGATCCCCGATGTCTACTCCGGCTACGTCCGGATGTCGGCCGCGGCGATGGGCGATGGCGGCGAGCTGCCTGCCCGGATGCGGGAGCTGATCGCGCTGGCCATCGCGGTCACCAGGGAGTGTGACGGCTGCATCGCGGCGCATGCCCGCGGCGCCGCGCGGCAGGGTGCGAGCGAGCAGGAGGTTGCCGATGCGCTCGGCATAACGATCGTGATGAATGGCGGGCCTGGCACTGTCTGGGCACCGCGGGCCTACGCCGCCTTCCAGGAGTTCGCCGCCAATGGCTAACCCCAAGTTACGTCGGCGTGTCGGCTGAAAGGGGCAATGACCTGCGGAGACTCCACGGAACGGACCAAAAACGTAGCCAGAAGAATCCGTAGGCAGGGTCGACGTGGTAGCCGTTTAAGGACCGATGATCTTCTCCGGACGGGTACCTCGCCGCTCCGGGGCGGTCAGCCGGCCGGGGTCTTAACCGCAGCGGTCAGCCGACCAGGGTCTTAACCGCAGCGGTCAGGCTGGCCAGGGCCTTCTTCGCGTCGGCGAAGTACATGCTGGTCTTCGGGTTCGCGTAGAGCTCGTTGTCGATGCCGGCATAGCCGTGGCCCATCGAGCGCTTGATCACGATGATGCTCTTGGCCTGGTCCACATCCAGGATCGGCATGCCGGAGATGGCCGTCCCCGGGCGCCGGGCGGCCGGGTTGGTGACGTCGTTGGCGCCGATCACCAGCGCCACGTCGGTTCTGCTGAACTCCGCATTGATCTCGTCCATCTCCTTGAGCTGCGGATACGGCACGTTGGCCTCGGCCAGCAGCACGTTCATGTGCCCCGGCATCCGGCCGGCCACCGGATGGATGGCGTAGCTGACATCGACGCCGCGTGACTCCAGCAGGTCGGCAAGCTCGGCGACCGCGTGCTGGGCCTGCGCGGCGGCCAGCCCGTAGCCGGGCACGATGATCACCTTGGCCGCGTAGGCAAGCTGGATGGCCGCGTCGTCGGCCTCGATCGCCCGGACCCCGGCGGCCGCCCCCGGCAGCGCCACGGCGGCCGAGTCGCCGGTCCCGAAGCCGCCGACGATGATGTTGCTGATCGAGCGGTTCATCGCGTCGGCCATCAGCTTGGTCAGGATGCCGCCGGACGCGCCGACCAGTGCGCCCGCGATGATCAGCGCCCAGTTGCCGATCACGAATCCGGCCATCGCGACTGCCGTCCCGGTGAACGCGTTCAGCAGCGAGATCACCACCGGCATGTCTGCGCCGCCGATCGGCATCACCATCGACACCCCGAACACCAGCGCCGCGAGGACCACGATCCACATCGCGGCCAGGCTCGGCGTGGCGATCATGTAACCCCCCGCCGCCAGCGCGAGCGCCGCGAGCAGCACGTTGACGACGCGGGCACCAGGGAAGACCACCGGCGCTGAGGTGATGACCCCCTGCAGCTTCCCGGCCGCGATGATCGACCCGGAGAACGTCACCGAGCCGATGATCACGTCGAGCAGCGTGGTGATCGTGGTCGACTCGGCCACCCCGTGGACCGTCCCGGCCAGGTGAATGTAGTCGTGAATGGCCACCAGCGCCGCCGCGCCGCCGCCGACTGCGTTGAACATGCTCACCAGCTGCGGCATCGCGGTCATCTGGACGGTCCGCGCCGCGTAGAGGCCCGCGCCCGCGCCGAGCAGCGCCCCGGCGATCATCACGGCCCAGCCGGTGGCGCTGATCACGCCCGCGTGCACGATCAGCGCGAACGTGGTGGCGATGGCGATCACCATGCCCGCCGTGGAGAACTGGTTGCCGCGGCGCGCTGTGGCCGGGTTGTTCATCAGGTGCAGGCCGAGTATGAAGCAGGACGCGGCCAGCACGTAGACCAGCTGGCTGACCCAGTTGAAAGTACTCATGACGCCTGCCTGTCCGGGACGGCCTGGCCTGCCGGGACGGCCTGGCCTGCCGGGACGGCCTGGCCTGCCGGGACGGCCGGCGCTGGCGGGGCTGCCTGGACGGCCGGGGCTGTCGGCCGCTTGCGGAACATTTTCAGCATCCGGCCGGTGACCACGTACCCGCCGACGACGTTGGCGGCCGCGAACGCGGCGGCGACGAACGCGATCACGTAGCCGATCCAGCTGTTGGTGGCCGCCGCGATCAGCATGGCGCCGACCAGGATGATGCCGTGGATCGAGTTTGCCGCCGACATCAGCGGCGTGTGCAAGGTGGCCGGGACCTTGCTGATGACCTCGAAGCCCACCCACAGGCTGAGCACGAAGATGACAAGGTCAGTGAGCAGCGCCGTTGACATCGGGCGTACCTCCAGCGGGATCGGCCCGGGCGGGCTCATCATCGGCGGGCGCGGCAAGGGCAGGATGTATAACGGATCCGTCCCGGCTGATGACGACGCCTGCCTGCAGTTCGTCGGACAAGTCGATAGCCAGTTTCCCGTCTTTCATCATGTACAGCAGCAGCGCGCTGATGTTGCGCGCGTACATCGCGGACGCGGCGGCGGGCATCGTCGACGGCAAGCTGCCCGCGCCGATCACGGTGATGCCGTGCTCGGTGGTCACCGTCTCGCCGGGCAGCGAGCCATCGACGTTGCCGCCGAGATCGCTTGCGGCCATGTCCACCACGACGGAGCCCGCCACCATCGCCTTGAGCGCGTCGGCGGTTACCAGCACGGGCGGCCGCCGGCCGGGCACCTGCGCCGTCGTAATCACGACATCGTGCCGGGCGATGTGCCCGGTCAGCTCGTCCTGCTGCGCATGCCGCTCGTCCTCGGTGAGCGCGCGGGCGTAACCGCCGTCGCCGGCCGCCGGGCCGACGGCAGCCAGCTCGAGGAACGTCGCGCCGAGCGACTCCACCTCGGTCTTCGTCTCCGGCCGCACGTCATACGCGGTCACCACCGCGCCGAGACGTCGCGCCGTCCCGATGGCCTGCAGGCCGGCCACCCCGGTTCCGAGTACCAGGACCCTGGCCGGCCGCGCGGTACCTGCCGCCGTGATCAGCAGCGGGAAGAACCGGCCGAACGTGGCCGCGGCCAGCACCGCCGCCTTGTAGCCCGCGATATTGGCCTGGGACGAGAGCGCGTCCATCGGCTGTGCCCTGGGCAACGTCCGCGGGATCAAGTCGAGGCTGACCGCGGTCACTCCGGCCGCGGCCAGCCGCGCGGCGAGCGCGGGATCGGCGAGCGGCGCCAGCAGCCCGAACACGGCTTGGCCGGGCCGCAGCCGGGCGATCAGCTGCTCGCTGGGCTGCCCGACCATCAGGATCGCATCCGCGCCAGCCACTTCGGCGGCAGCCACGATGGTTGCCCCAGCCTTGGCGTAAGCCCCGTCCGCCAGCCATGCCCGGTCCCCGGCGCCGGACTCCACCAGTACTTCCAGGTCGGCAGCGCGCAGCTTGGCCACGGCCTCGGGCACAAGAGCGACCCGCCGCTCATCAGGCGCGGCCTCCTTGACGACAGCTACCTTCATGGATGCGTCCTCGTGACTTCGGGACCTGGGCATTCCAGGGCTGGCCAGGCCACGGCTTCAGGGCCTGGCCATTCCTGGAATGGCCAGGTCAGGCGTGCGGTGGGGCCGACCGGACAGCTGTTCACGGTACCGACCATACCGGGCTGGCCGGCTGACCTACCAGTGCCGTTGGTCCCGCCAGGACTGGTGCCCTTGGTCCCGCCAGGACTGGTGCCCTTGGTCCCGCCTGATCGGCTGGCCTGCCGCTTCCGGCCCGGATTCTGCCTCCGCCGACTCCATGGCCGATGGCCGTGAAACCCGGCAGGGTACCGTCGTAATCTAAGGGCGAGTTGCGAGGAAGTGAAGGCAGCGCGCCGAGGGCGGCGCCAGGGCGGCGCCTGGGGAGGCGCCGGTGATGCGCGCCGGGAGGCACAGCCGGCCATGCAGCCTGTTACCGGGCGAGTTCCTGCCGGGCGGGTTCCTGCCGGGCGGGTTCCTGCCGGGCGGGTTCCTGCCGGGCGGGGTGTTGCCGGGCGGGGTGCGATACTGCGGCGGCCTGGGGCCGGCCAGGATCTGCTGACCGCGTGGCAGTCGGATCCTGCTGCCGTGCTCAGCTCGGCCCGGCGCGCGGGCGCGACGATCCTCATCGCGTCCGCCGACTTCACGGCCGACGCGATACCCGGCGAGCGCGCCGCATCGGCCATGGCCGGATGCGGAATCCTGGCGGTGATCTCGCCGGGATATGGCGAGATTTTCCACGGTGCCGTCACAAAAGCGGGCGTGCTTCCGATATGCCTTCCGATCGGTCATGTCACTGAATTGCAGGATATAGTTGAAGTCGACCAGGAAACGCTCCTGTCAGTCGATCAAGGCGGCTGCGTGGTGACGGCCGGAGATGAATTTTCAGCCACGTTCGATGCCGTCTCTCGCGGCTTCCCTCAATTGCCCCGCCGGCCTGCGGGCGCTGGGCCTTCAATTCCGGGCGACAGCGAAATCGTCGTCGGCGGACGGGGTGGCCAGGCTGGGCCCCCGGCACGAGGATCCGCTCGGCTCGCGGGCCGGATACGCGCTGCCCAGCACCGCATTGCTGCCATTGATATGCCATCTGACGTGCGAGTTCACTTCCAGAACCGACTCGTGGCCGTGTGCGACGCGATGAAGGCGGCGACCGCCGACGCGGCCCGCTGCGAGCGGCGGCTTGCCGCCCTGACCGCGGATCTCGACCGGCTGACCGCCGCGGCCAAGCCGGGAATTCCGCCGGATTACAATTCCTGACAAATCGTTCCCGGGCCCAGCCGTAGTATTACCCGGCCGCTCGCTGGAATCCCTGCCGACACGCCATTAATTCGCTTGCTGGTGTTTGTGCATCGGCGCTGCATCGCCTAATTTCAGGCAGGTCAGAGGTCGCGAGCCCGGCAACCCTGTCCGCGCGACCTCCCGTTGGGGGAACCCGCAGGAGTGAAGAATGAACAAGCGTGACCTGATCGATGCGATTTCTGGCCGGATGGGAGACAAGAAAACCGCGGCCGAGGCCGTTAACGCGGTACTCGACACCATCCAGGCGGCAGTCGCCAAGGGCGACAAGGTAGCCATCACCGGATTCGGCGTCTTCGAGAAGGCCATCAGGCCGGCCCGTACCGCGCGCAACCCGGCGACCGGCGCTGCCATCAAGGTGCCCAAGTCCTCGGTCCCCAAGTTCCGGCCCGGATCCGATTTCAAGGCGGTCGTCAACGGCGAGAAGAAGCTCGCCGGGGCCAAGAGGTAGCGCGGACGGCGAGCGGCGCGCCAGCGCCGCTCGCCGCTCGCCGCCGGTTCAGCGCAGCCCGGGGCGCTTGTTCAGCGCCGTCTGCAGGAGCCGGTCGATGAGCTGGCTGAACGGCAGGCCGCTGGCTTCCCACATCTTCTGGAAATAGGACGCGGGGGACAGCCCGGGAATCGTGTTGATCTCGTTGATCATGATCTGCCCGTCCGGCGTGTAGAAGAAGTCCACCCGGGCAAGTCCCTCGCAGGACACCGCGTCGAAGGCCTCGGCGGCGAGCCGGCGGACCTCATCACGGGCCTCGGCCGGGATCGGCGCCGGGATCGCCATCCCGCTGGCCTCGTCCAGGTACTTTGCCTCGAAGTCCCAGAACTCCTCGCCGCCCTCGATCAGCAGCTGCCCGGGCATGCTGGTGTCCGGCGGCCCGCCGCTCGCGCCCTCCAGGACCGAGCACTCGATCTCGGCCCCGTCGATCGCGGCCTCGACGAGCACCTTCGGGTCGTAGCGCCGGGCCGTCTCGATCGCGTCGTGCAGCCCGGCCATGTCCGCTGCCTTGGACGTGCCGATGCTTGACCCGCCCCTGGCCGGCTTCACGAACAGCGGCCAGCCGAGCTCGGCGATCGCGTCGAGCACGCGCTTTCGCTCCGGGTGAGCCGGCTCGCCCTCCGGCCGCGCGGTGCCGGCCGGCCAGTCCCGCTCCCTGACGACCACGTGCGGCCCGACCGGCAGGCCGCGGGCCTTGAAGATCATCTTCATGTATTCCTTGTCCATGCTGACCGCGCTGGCCAGCACGCCCGCTCCCACGTAGCGGATGCCGGCCATCTCCAGCAGGCCCTGGATCGTGCCGTCCTCGCCGAACGGGCCGTGCAGGACGGGCAGCACCACGTCGACCTCGCCGAGCAGGCGAGGAATCTGCCCGGGCGGGGATGCGGCAAGCTCCCGGCCGGGCTGCCCGGCCCAGGGCACGACCTGGCCGCCCGGCTCGGCGACATCCTCCACCGACGGGAGCTCGCCGCCGGTGATGGCCAGCCGGCCCGGCTCGTCGGCCGTGAGTACCCAGTTGCCCTCGCGGGTGATGCCGACCGGAATGACCTCATAGCGGTCCCGGTCGATGGCGCTGAGCATGTTGCCGCCGCCCATGCAGGAAACCGCGTGCTCAGGGCCGCGCCCCCCGAAGACGACCGCCACCTTGATCTTCCGCTGCACGCTGACCCTTCCTTCCTGTCCCGCTGCGCTGTCCCGCCACGCCGCCGCGTCCCCAAGGTGATGAATCGCGCTACCGCCCACCATGGAACCGCGCGATCCGCAGATTCATCACCTTAGAGGTCCCGGCAGTCGGGCGCCGGGGCCTGTCGCTGTTGCCCGTCACGCTTGCCGCGGGGCGGTGCGGGTGTCAGACGCCATAGCGTTCCGGCTTGGCGCTGCGGCTGGCCAGTAGCACCGCGGCCTCGCCGACCGCCAGGCCGTCCCTGACCACGGCCACCATAACCTCGGTGATCGGCATCTCCACGCCATGCCGGTGCGCCAGCGCCAGCACCGACTGCGACGACTTGACCCCCTCGGCCACCTGGCGCGTCACCGCGATGACGGCGGCGATCGGCATGCCGCGGCCCAGGTTCTCGCCGAACGTGCGGTTACGAGACAGCGGCGAGCTGCAGGTGGCGACCAGATCGCCCATCCCGGCCAGTCCCGCGAACGTGTGCTGGTCCGCGCCGAGCGCGGCGCCGAGCCTGGCCGTCTCCGCCAGGCCGCGGGTGATCAGCATGGCCCTGGTGTTGTCGCCGAGGCCCATGCCGACCGAGATGCCGACGGCCAGCGCGATGACGTTCTTGACCGCGCCGCCAAGCTCGCAGCCGGTCACGTCGGGGTTGGTGTACGGCCGGAAGTAGCCGGTGTGGCAGGCCTTCTGCAGCCGCTCGGCGGCGCGGGCGTCGGTGCACGCCACCACGGTCGCCGCGGGCTGGCGCTGGGCGATCTCACGAGCCAGGTTCGGCCCGGAGATGACCGCGATCTGGCTCGCGGGCACGCCCGCGACCTGGGCGATCACCTGGCTCATCCGGTCGCAGCTGCCGAGCTCGACGCCCTTCATCAAGCTGATGAGCAATGCGCCGGGCGGCAGCAGCGGCACCCAGCTGGCCAGGTTCTGCCGAAGCGACTGCGCGGGCACGGCCAGCACGACCAGATCGGCGCCGTCCAGCGCATCAGCCGGGTCCGAGGTCGCCCGCAGAGCCTCAGTGAGGGTGATGCCGGGCAGGTAGTCGGGGTTCTCGCGGGTCGCGTTGATCGCGCCGACGAGTTCCGGGCGACGGCCCCAGAGAACCGCCGGGGTGCCAGCGTCGCAGAGCACCTGGGCGAAAGTCGTGCCCCACGATCCGGCGCCCATGACAGCGGCCCTCACGGTGGCGACGCCTCGGCCGGACGTGAGTCGTCCGGACCATCCGTTACCAATGCTTGTTGTCCTTCTCTGCCATCGTCCGAGCCGGCCTGGGCCTTCGCCAGCTCCTGCAGCTCCTGCCGGGCCTCGCGGCGGGCGATCGCCGGATGGTACGGCTCGGCCGGCGGCTCCGCCCCGCGCAGCTCGCCGAGCAGGCGGGTGATGTCCGCCATGATGACCGCGGTGGCCGCGCGCAGCGTCTGGCTGGTCAGCGGCTGGCCCGCGAAGGCGGACAGGTCAACCGGCGGGCCGGCCAGCATGTGCACGGTGCGGCGCGGCACCAGGTGCGGCCGGAAGCTCCCGTACGGCAGGATCTGCTGCGCGCCCCAGTGCGCGACCGGGATGACCGGCGCGCCGGTGGACAGCGCCAGCCTGGCCGCGCCGGTCTTGGCCACCATCGGCCACTGATCCGGGTCGCGGGTCACCGTCGCCTCCGGGTAGAAGATCACGCATGCGCCGTGCTCGAGGCCAAGCTCGGCGTCCTTCAGCACGAGCGCGGCGTCGGTCTGGCCGCGGTACACCGGCAGCTGGCCGAGTTCCCGCAGGATGTGCCCGAGCCCCTTGACGTCGAAGAGCGTCGACTTGGCCAGGAACACCGGATACCGGCCGGCTTTGTCGGCGAACAGCGACACGGCGAAGATGTCCGCGTAGGACAGGTGATTGGCGGCCAGGATCATGCCGCCCTCGGACGGGAAATGCTCGCGGCCACGGCAGTCCAGCTTCATCAGCATCGGGATGAGCGGTCGCAAGATGATCTTCGAGACTCCCCGCCAGGCGCGGGAGTAACTGCCGACGGCGCGCTTGCTCATCTGGCCAGTCTCCCGGTTGGGCCGGCGCCGTGTCGAGGCGGGATCCTTGCCGCGCCGGGTTCGGTGTCGGGGCCGGTCCGGCGTGCGGGCAGGATCGAGCCCATGGCCCCGGAAATGCCGCTCAGCTGGTCGCTGGTGATCCCCGTCAAGGTACTTGCCCGCGCGAAGTCCCGGCTCGCCGTCCTGGCCGGGCCGCGCCGGGCCGCGCTTGCGCTGGCCATGGCGGCGGACACGGTCGCCTCGGCCGTTGCCTGCCCGGTGATCGGCGCGGTGATCGTGGTGACCGACGACTGCGCGGCCGGGGCCGAGCTTGGCGGCCTGGGAGCGCACGTCGTCGCTGACGAGCCGGGCGCCGGGCTCAACCCGGCGCTGGTCTTCGGCGCGGCCTACGCTGATGCCCGCTGGCCCGGCCGGGGCAGGGCGGGGCTGGCCGCGGACCTGCCGGCGCTTGACCCGGCCGAGATCGGCCGCGCGCTGGCCGCGGCGAGTGGGTGGCCGGAGGCGTTCGTGCCCGACGCCGCCGGCTCAGGGACGACGCTGTATACGGCGGGCCCGGCGGCGGCGTTCTGCCCGCGGTTCGGTCCGGGGTCGCGGGACAGGCACCGGGCGAACGGCGCGGCCGAGCTTGACCTGCCCGGCGTGCCGGGGCTGCGGCGTGACGTGGATACGCCGGCCGACCTGCGCAGCGCCGCCGAACTGGGGCTCGGGCCGCGGACCGCCGTACTGGCAGCGGAGCTGGGAGGGAAATGAACTACCAGGTGACCGTCACGGATGTCGCGGCCCGCCGACTGCGGTGGTCGCTGCGACAACTGGCCGCGCAGCCGCCATGTCCGGCGGGATTACTCTGATTCCGGCGGGATTACTTGGTTTCCTTGTGCTGCCACGATGACGATGCGCTGCCGCCGGAACGCGGCTTGTGCACCGGCGCGGAGGGCCGGGTCGGCTATCTCCGCCTGGCCAGTGAATTTGCGGTTAACATTCGCCCGGCAAAAGCCGAATAGCGGTCAGCCGCTTCGTTAATCCGGGCGGCTTGGCGGCTATATGTGGACTATCGGGCAGGTCAGGGTGCGAGTGATCCCGTTCACCGACTGGATCTGCGCGACCACCAGCTTGCCAAGATCATCCACATTGTCAGCCTCGGCCCGGACGATGACGTCGTAGGGGCCGGTGACGTCGTCGGCCTGCGTGACGCCAGGGATCTGGCCGATGTGCACGGCAACATCGGCGGCCTTGCCGACCTCTGTCTGTACGAGGATGTATGCCTGCACCATGCGGTCCTCCCGGGTGCCAGTGTGATCGCCACGCTACCTTAGGTACTGGCCTGCCGGTCCCGCAAGGGGATGCGGCGGGCGACGGGCCCAGCTACCCGGCAGGCGGCGTGGCGCGCGGCGTAGCGGGCAGCGGGCAGCGGACTTGCGGAGGGCTCACATCACCGTCGCGGACCTGGGTGAATTCGGCCTCATCGCGGCGATGAAGGCCATGCTCCCCGTCGGCACCGCACAGCTGGTCGGCATCGGCGACGACGCGGCGGTGCTCAGGGCGCCCGATGCCCGCGTGGTGGCCACCATGGACCTGCTGGTCGAGGGCCGGCATTTCCGCCGCGCCTGGTCGTCTGCCTTCGACGTCGGCTGCAAGGCGGCAGCGCAGAACCTGGCGGACATCGCGGCGATGGGTGCCGTCCCGACTGCCCTGCTGGTGGGCTTCGCGGCACCGGGCGACCTGCCGGCGCAATGGGCGCGGGATTTCGTCCGCGGCCTGGCGCAGGAGTCCGTCCGGGGCGGGGCCTCGGTTGCGGGCGGGGATGTGAGCAGCGCGGATGCGATCCTGATCGCGATCACGGCGCTGGGCGATCTGTCCGGCCGTAGCCCGGTAACGAGGAGCGGGGCGCGGCCCGGGGACAAGCTGGCGGTAGCCGGCCCGCTGGGCCGGTCAGCGGCGGGACTGGCGCTGCTGGAGGCCGGGCTGGCGGAGCCCGCCGCTCTCATCGCGGCCCACCAGCGCCCGCGGCCGCCGTACGATGCCGGGCCGCAAGCCGCGTTCCTCGGCGCGACCTCGATGATCGACATCAGCGACGGTCTCGTGCAGGATCTCGGGCACGTGGCCGCGGCCAGCGAGGTGCGGATCGATGTCGACAGCACGCTGCTGGCCAGCGATCCGCAGCTGGTGGCGGCTGCGGCGGCCCTGCGCGCCGCTCGCCAGCGCGCTGCGCCAGGTGCGGCGGCCATGAGGGGCGGTGGCCCCGGCGAAGAAGGCGGCGGCATGGGTCCTGGAAGCGGAGAGCACGGCGCCGGTGCTGGCGGGACGGGCGCTGGCGGCGCGGGCCGGGGGGACGTGGACGGGCTCGGCTGGATGCTCACCGGCGGTGAGGATCACGCCCTGGCCGCCACTTTCCCGGCCGGCACGCAACTGCCGGCACGCTGGTCCGTGATCGGCGCTATAACGGTCGGCCGCGGCGTGCGTGTAGACGGGGAGAGTTCGCGAGCGCATAGTGGGTGGGATCATTTCCGCTGAACAGGCCACAATTACTGCTGGCATCTGATCGACTACATTCTATCGCACCAGCTCGCAGGAAAGTTGCTTGGTATAAACCCCCCGATGCCACGACACCGTAAAAGCAAGGCGAGGCCCTGGTATGCGCCAAGGCCGGCGCTTGCCATGGTGGCAAGGCGTTCTGCGCGTGCGGCGGCGAGCCAGCAGCGCGGGGCAGCCCCGGCCAGGATGCCGGGCGCTCACGGCGCCGCCCGTCCGCCCCGCCTGGCGTGGTCTGCCCAGCGCGCCCGATTCGCCCGGCTGGTGCGCCCCGGCGGCGCGGTCCCGCCTGCGCGGTCGATCCGCGGCATGCTCATGACGCCATGGCTGTCGGCCGGCGTCGGCATCGTCGTGGCAGCCGGCCTCGCGCTCAACCTGCCGCACGCGGTGCTGAGCTACACCCCGAACTATCCGGGGACGACCTGCCTGGAGCCGGCTTGCGGTCCGGCACCGCGGCATTCCCCCGGCGGGCTGACAGCCACCAACCCGGGCATCAAATTCAAGCACGGCGGTCACCGCCGCGGTCATCAGCGGACCGCGACCGGGGTCACGCCGAAGGCGCCGGCAACGGCACCGGGCACCCCGGAGCGAACCCGGCGGCCGGCCGCGCGCCGCGGCGCCGCGGCCCATGTGCGGTACCAGACCATACAGCACTGGTCGTCCGGTTTCACCGCGGTGATCACCATCACGAGCCGGGCCGGTCTCGCTCACTGGCGGCTGGCGTTCCGCTATCCGGGAGCGCACATCGACTCCGTCGCCGGGGCGAAGTGGGTGGCGCGCGGTGACGGCGGCGTGCTGACAGCCATCCCCTGGCCGTGGGGCGAGCCGGCCGGGAACAAGATCAAGATCATGATCATCGCCAACGGGACGCCGAGCGTGCCGACGGCGTGCCGGTTCGACCGAGCCCGCTGCCGGTTCGACGACATCTCCGGCGGCTCTGATAGCCCTGGCGGCTCTGATAGCCCTGGCGGCTCTGATAGCCCTGGCGGCTCTGATAGCCCTGGAAGCTCCGACTGACCTGCGGGCCGGGCAGGCGGTCTGTGGCTCCGGCTGACCTGCGGGCCGAGCGGGCGGTCTGTGGCTCCGGCATTCCCGCGCTCCGGCTGCGCCCGGCGGCTGCGGCCGCGTTCCGCCGCTGAACGGGAGGTCAGCGGTTCGGGCTCAGCCGGGATGCACCGGCGCGGGCGAGGCACGTGTCCGGGGAACCTAGGCTGAGTAGATGACGTCGACTCCGCCCTGCGTGCTCGCGATCGCTGGCTCCGACTCGGCCGGGGGAGCCGGCATCCAGGCCGACCTGAAAACGATGCTGGCGCTCGGCGTGCACGGCATGAGCGTGGTCTGCGCGGTCACCGCGCAGAACTCGGTCGGCGTCCAGGGCTACTGGGAAATGCCTCCCGATGCGGTCAGGGCCCAGATGGCCTCGGTGCTCGGCGATATCGGCGTGCACGCCGTCAAAACCGGGATGCTGGCCTCGGCGGACATCGTGCAGGCCGTGGCCGGCATGCTGGCCGGCGTGCCAGCGCCGGTCGTGGTGGATCCGGTCGCGGTGTCGAAGCACGGTGACAGCCTGCTGTCGGCCGGCACCCTCGAGGCCGTGCGGGCGCACCTGCTGCCGCTGGCCACCGTGCTGACGCCCAACCTGCTGGAGGCCGAGCTGCTGACCGGCCGCCAGATCACCGATGAGGCGGGGATGCGGCAGGCTGCCGAGACCCTCAGCTCGCTCGGGCCCCGCTGGGTTCTCATCAAGGGCGGGCACCTGCCGGGGAACCCAGTAGACCTGCTGTTCGACGGCTCGGAGGTGATCCGGTTCCCCGGCCAGCGCATCGCCAGCCGTCATACCCACGGCACCGGCTGCACCCTGGCATCCGCGATCGCGTCATTCCTCGCCTTGGGCAGGCAGGTGCCTGCCGCGGTTGAAGCGGCCAAGGAGTACGTGACCGGCGCGATCGGGGCCGGCTTCCCGCTAGGCGCGGGGATAGGCCCGGTGGACCACGCCTGGCGGATTCGTCAGCCGGTCAGCGGCTGATCTTGCCGGCCTTGATGCAGGACGTGCACACGTTCAGCCGCCGGGGAGTCCGGCCGACCATGGCGCGCACGCGCTGAATGTTCGGGTTCCAGCGGCGCGGGGTGCGGCGGTGCGAGTGCGAAACGTTGTTGCCGAAGCCCGGCCTCTTGCCGCAGACGTCGCAGACGGAAGCCACGGGATCGCTCCATTGGGTGCTGGTCAGATAGGTCGTCGTGCCGGATACGCCGGAACGGTCGTCGAAGGATATCCGACCGACGCGGGTTCGCGCGAGCTGGGCAGGAATGCGGGCAGGCACCTGCGCGGGCGCCCTGGCGTGACCCGCGCGAATGCCCGGACCAGTATGACCTCAGCGGACCAGGCACGGGCACCGGGTTTTCGGTGGTCAGCCGCGGCCCGCGGCTGACGGCGGCTGGTCCTATCGTGGGTGCATGACGGCGCTGGAGGCGATGGACGGCGATACCGTCCGGCGCTGGTGCCGCCTGGCCGCCGATGCGCTGACGCAGGCCAGGGCGGCGATCGACGCACTGAATGTGTTCCCGGTCCCCGATGCCGACACCGGCACGAACATGCAGCTCACGCTGCTTTCGGCGGCCGATGCCGCGGAAGCGGTCGCGCCCGGATCCAAGTCCGGTGACGTCTGGCAGGCTGCCGCCCAGGGCGCCCTGCTCGGCGCCTGCGGCAATTCCGGCGTCATCGTCAGCCAGTTGCTGCGCGGGCTCGCGGAGATCTGCGCCCCGGCCGCTCGCTGCGACGGCGAGGTGCTGGCCCGTGCGCTGGCGCACGCCGCGGCGGCCGCGCGGGCCGCGGTGCGCAGGCCAGTCGAGGGGACCATGCTGACCGTCGCTGACGCGGCCGCGGTGGCGGCGGCCGCATCGCGGGAGTCCCTGGCGGCCGCGGTCACGGCCGCCGCCGGTGGCGCCCGCGAGGCGCTGGCCCGCACCCAGCAGCAGCTGGCCGTGCTGACCGCCAGCGGCGTCGTCGATGCCGGAGCCGCCGGGTACTGCGTGCTGCTCGATGCGCTGGCAGCCGCCGTCCTGGGCCGCGTTCCTGATGCTTATGAGGTGCCTGCGCGCTCGCTGCACCCCGCGGCGCCCGCCGGCACGGCCGGGCTGGCCGGCGCGCCCGCCGCGCAGGCGGCCGGCTATGAGGTGACGTACCTTCTCGCGGCGGCGGCTCCGGCGGTCGCCGGGCTGCGCGAACGGCTCGACGCGCTCGGTGACTCGCTGGTGATCGTAGGCGGCGACGACCTCTGGCACGTGCACGTCCACGTTGCGGACGCCGGCGCGGCGATCGAGGAGGGGCTGCGGGCCGGGCGCCCGCGCCGGATCACCGTCACCTTCCTCGGCGGCGCGCCGCCGGCTGCGCGCCGGGTGGTCGCCGTCGCCGAGGGCCACGGCCTGGCCTCGCTGCTGCATGACGCGGGAGCGCTGATCGTCCGGTACGAGAGCGGCGACCGGCCGACGCCGCCTGCGCTGATCGCGGCGATCCGGCAGGCCGGGCGCCAGGTCATCGTCGTGCCGAACGGGCCGGCCGTCGCCGCTGTCGCGCAGGCGGCTGCCGCCAGGCTCGGGGACGAGGGGATCGAGGTGTCGGTGATCCCGGCCCGGTCCGCCGTGCAGGGCCTGGCGGCGCTCGCGGTCCATGACCCGCTGCGGGCCTTCGGCACGGACGTGGCCGCGATGACCGCGGCGGCGGCGGCCATGCGGCATGGCCGGGTGGAGATGGCCGGGCCTGGCCGAGTGCTCGGGTTCGCCGGCGACGAGCTGGTTTCGGCCGGGGAGCGGGCGGCCGAAGTGGCGATCGCGCTGGCCGACCTCCTGCTGGCGGACGGCGGCGAGCTGGTGACGCTGGTCGAGGGCGGTCGCGCCGGCCTGGCGCAGCTGGTCGCCGGGCATCTGCGAGAAGCTAGCCCGGGAATCGAGACCGTCTGCCACGGCGGCGGCCCGGCGAGGCTGCCGCTGCTGATCGGAGTGGAGTAACCGGCGATGGCGAGCCTGCAGGATCCGCTCGGCCCCGTGGTCGGCGCGAAGGCGGCCAAGCGGCTGGCGGCCGCCCTCGACCTGCGGACCGTGGGCGAGCTGCTCCGGCACTATCCCCGCCGGTATGAGAACCGCGGTGAGCTGACCGACCTTGCCTCGCTGCGGGATGGCGAGAACGTGACCGTGCAGGCGGAGATCGCGTCCGTGTCCGTGCGGAAGATGCGCAACCGGCCCGGCACGATACTGGAGGCAGTCGTGACCGACGGCCGCGGCCGGCTGTCGCTCACGTTCTTCGGCAGGGGCCGGCAGGACTGGCGCGAGAAGGTGCTCCAGCCGGGCGTGCGCGGCCTCTTCGCCGGCCAGGTTTCCACGTTCCAGGGCAAGCGGCAGCTCTCGCATCCCGACTACGAGCTGCTCGGCAGCGGCGCAGCCATGATCAGGGCGGCCGAGTACGCGGCCGAGCTGATCCCGGTCTACCCGGCCACCAAGGACATCACCTCCTGGCAGATCGCCGACTCGGTGCGGATGGCGCTCGACCTGCTGGACGTCGACGACGACCCGCTGCCGCCGGCCATCCGAGACCGCCACGGGCTCATCGGCCTGGCCGACGCGCTGCGCGGCATCCACCGCCCGGCGGACCACCGCGACGCGGAGCGGGCGAGGAAACGGCTGAAGTGGGACGAGGCGTTCGTGCTGCAGGTGATCCTGGCGCAGCGCAGGCTGGCGGCCATCGCATTCTCGGCGACCCCGCGCCGGCAGCGGGCGGACGGGCTGCTCGCCGAGTTCGATCGCCGGCTGCCGTTCGAGCTCACGGTGGGCCAGGAGCTCGCGGGCGCCACCATCGCGGACGAGCTCGCCCTCGACCATCCGATGCACCGGCTGCTGCAGGGCGAGGTCGGCTCGGGCAAGACGGTGATCGCGGTCCGGGCCATGCTGCAGGTCGTCGACGGCGGCGGCCAGGCGGTGCTGCTGGCCCCGACCGAGGTGCTCGCGCAGCAGCACTACCGCTCGATCGGGGCGCTGCTCGGCCCGCTCGCCCAGGCCGGGCAGCTCGGCGGCGCGGACCAGGCGACGAGGCTGGCGCTGCTGACCGGCTCGCTGGGCGCGGCGGCCCGCCGCAAGGCGCTGCTCGATGCCGCCTCGGGCAGCGCCGGGATCGTGATCGGCACCCACGCGCTGCTCGAGGAGAATGTGCAGTTCGCCGAGCTCGGCCTGGTAGTGATCGACGAGCAGCACCGGTTCGGCGTCGAGCAGCGCGATGCGCTGCGCGAGAAGGCCGGCGACGGCCGCCCGCACGTGCTGGTGATGACCGCGACCCCGATCCCGCGCACGGTCGCGATGACGGTGTTCGGCGACCTGGAGGTCTCCACCCTGACCGAGTTGCCGGCCGGCCGGCAGGCCATCAGCACGCACGTGGTGCCGGCCGCGGAACGGCCGAGGTACCTGGAGCGGACCTGGCAACGTGTCACCGAGGAAGTGGCAAAAGGCAGGCAGGTCTACGCGGTCTGCCCGCGCATCGGCGGCGACGAGCCGGCCGGGGCCGGGCCTGGCCGGGGTGGCGGCGCTGACCGGGGCCGGCCGGACGATGACACGGCCGGGCTGGGGGCCGCCGACGGGCGGCAGCCCGGCGGCCCGGAGGAAGACGAGGCCAGGCGCCCGCCGCTCGCGGTCCTCGATCTCGCCGCCGAGCTCGCGCACGGCCCGCTGGCCGGCATCCGGCTGGCGGTGCTGCACGGCAGGCTTCCGCCGGACGAGAAGGACCGGGTGATGCTGGCCTTCGCCGGCGGCTCGGTCGACGTCCTGGTGACGACGACCGTGGTCGAGGTAGGCGTGGACGTGCCGAACGCGACGACCATGGTGATCATGGACGCCGACCGGTTCGGCGTCTCGCAGCTGCACCAGCTGCGCGGGCGGGTCGGCCGGGGCAGCCACGAGGGCCTGTGCCTGCTGGTCACCGAGGCCGAGGCGGGCAGCCAGGCCCGGCAGCGGCTGGACGCGGTCGCCGCGACGCTGGACGGGTTCAAGTTGTCCAGGCTCGATCTTGAGCAGCGCAGGGAAGGTGACGTGCTCGGCGCGGCCCAGGCAGGGCGCAAGTCGAGCCTGAAGCTGCTGACTCTGCTGGCCGATGAGGAGCTGATCGGCCTTGCCCGCCGGGCGGCCACGGAACTAGTGGACGCCGACCCGGCGCTGGCCGACCACCACGGGCTCGCTGCCGCGATCGGCGCGCTGCTGGAGCAGCAGCAGGCGGAATTCCTGGAGAAGGCCTGAGGTGAGCGGCCACATGACGCGGATCATCGCGGGAACGGCCGGCGGCAGAAGGCTGGCCGTTCCGGCGGGCCAGGGCACCAGGCCCACCAGCGACCGTGCCAGGGAAGGGCTGTTCGGCACCGTGACCGCGATCCGCGGCACGCTGCGCGGCGCGACGGTCCTCGACCTGTACGCGGGCTCCGGCGCGGTCGGGCTTGAGGCATTGTCCCGCGGCGCGGCGGACGTACTGCTGATCGAGGCGGACGGGCGCGCGATCCGGGTGATCCGCGACAACATCGCCGCGGTGGGCCTTCCCGGCGCGCGCGTGCTGGCCGGCCGGGTAGAGCACGCGCTGGCCCGCGGGCCGGGCAACGGCCGGCCGCGCGACGTCGTCTTCGCCGACCCGCCCTACGCGACCGCCGGCGAACAGGTGTCGGCCATGCTCGCAGCGCTGCTGGCCGGCGGCTGGCTCGCGCCGGCGGCCGTCGTCGCGGTCGAGCGCGCCACGAGGTCCGGCCCGCTGCCCTGGCCGCCCGGCTACACGGCCGACCGGGCCAGAAGATATGGCGAGGCAACTCTCTGGTACGGTCGCGCCGCAGGCACGGTACCTGCTGAGGTGCCGCCGGTGGTGCCGTGACGAAGGGCGGGAAGCTGTGGTACGTCGCGTCGTCTGCCCCGGCTCATTCGATCCGGTGACTAACGGTCATCTCGATATCATCAGCCGGGCCGCATCGCTGCACGACGAGGTCGTCGTCGCCGTCGGCGCCAACCTGGCCAAGGAAGGCCTGTTCTCGGTTGACGAGCGGATCGCGATGCTGGGCGAGGTGCTGTCCGGCTACCAGAACGTCCGGCTGGGCAAGTTCGACGGCCTGCTGGTCGACTTCTGCCGGGCGCACGACATCTCGGCGATCGTCAAAGGGCTCCGCGCGGTCAGCGACTTCGAGTACGAGATGACCATGGCCCAGATGAACTACAGCCTGGCGGGCATCGAGACGCTCTTCATGACGACCAACCCGCTGTACTCGTTCCTGCGCTCCAGCCTGGTCAGGGAGATCGCCAAGTACGGCGGCGACGTCAGCGGCCTGGTGCCCCCGCCGGTGCTTAACCGCCTGATGGCACGCGCGCCGCGTGCCTGATGCCCGCGCCTGGTATCAGGCACGGACATCGGCGCCTGACGCCAGCCGCATGATGCCGGCTCCGGTGCCTGGCAGCACGCCGGGGAATGCCGCAGGCCAAGTTGGGTTTGCGCAGCTGGCCCGGTAGGCTGGGGCGCCCGATACCCGAGATACACCAGCCTCTTCGCCATGCCATACGCCAGCAGGAAGCACGTGAAGCGCCTTGATCCCCGGGGCCCGCTTGTCTTCGACACGCGGGCTCTGCGCCCCGGCTCGGTGCGCACCGAGGATCGCACCGTCCCCGCCCCGGCCGGCCTCGGCGTTGAGCTCGTCCGCATCCCGGAGGGAGCTGACCTGCAGCTGCACGTCCAGCTTGAGGGGGTGGCCGAGGGCACGCTGGTGACGGCAGCGGTCAGTGCCCCGCTGACCGGTGAGTGCGCCAGGTGCCTGGAGCCGGTGGCATCCGCGACGCAGGTCAGGATGCAGGAGCTGTTCGCCTACGAGGCGCCGGAGGAGGAGCCTGACGCCGACGGCTACGTGCAGGACGGCGATCTGCTCGATCTCGAGCCTGCCCTGCGCGACGCGCTTGTCCTCGAGCTGCCGCTCGCGCCGCTATGCTCTGGCGACTGCCCGGGGTTGTGCATAGAGTGCGGCGTCAGGCTGGCGGACGCGGGCGCCGGGCACGGCCACGCCCAGCCGGGCGCCGCGTCACAAGACAAGCCAACGCCGGGCGGGATACCCGTACCGGAGCTAAGGAAGGAGTGCTGAGGTGGCGGTCCCGAAGCGGAGAATGTCACGCAGCAACACCAGGTCGCGCCGGGCGCAGTGGAAGGCCATCGCGCCCGCGCTGGTGAGCTGCCCGCAGTGCCGTGATCCCAAGCTGCCGCACACGGCGTGCCCGACCTGCGGCACGTACAACCGGCGCCAGGTGATCACTCCTTCCTGAGGCGGCAGGAAACTCGCCGGGCTTCGGAGCCGCTCGCCGCGGGAAGGAGGACAGCGTGAGTGGCGCGTCACGCGATGGCCAGGCCGCCGAGCCTAACGGCGCGCAGCTGCTGAGCGCCCTCGATGTGCAGCTCAGCGCGGAGATGCTGGAGCGTGCCCTGACGCACCGGTCCTTCGCGTACGAGAACGGCGGCCTGCCCACCAACGAGCGGCTGGAGTTCCTCGGCGACTCAGTGCTTGGCCTCATCGTCACGGACACGCTGTTCCGCGAGTTTCCGGATCTTCCCGAGGGGCAGCTCGCGAAGCTGCGCGCGGCCGTCGTCAACATGCGCGCGCTCGCCGGGGTGGCCCGCGGCCTGCGGCTGGGTGACTACGTGTATCTGGGGAAGGGCGAGGAGGGCACCGGCGGCCGGGACAAGTCCTCGATCCTCGCCGACACGCTCGAGGCGGTGATCGGCGCGGTGTACCTCGACCGGGGCCTGCCGGAGGCCGACGCGCTGGTGCACCGGCTCTTCGACCCGGTGATCGCCCGCTCGGCGCGGCTCGGCGCCGGGCTGGACTGGAAGACGTCGCTGCAGGAGCTCACCGCGGCGGAGATACTCGGCGTTCCTGAGTACGTTGTCGAGGAAAGCGGGCCTGATCATCAGAAATCCTTCCGTGCCTCGGTCAAGATCGGCGGGCGCACCTACGGGTCGGGCGAGGGGCGCTCGAAGAAGGAAGCCGAACAGCAGGCCGCCGAGACGGCCTGGAACATTATCAGCGAGGAATCCTTCACTCCCGCCCGCGGGCACGCCGATGCCGATGCCGTTGGCGAAGACGACGGCGACGGCGCCCGGCAGCAGGGCTAGCTCGTGCCGGAGCTTCCTGAGGTTGAGATCGTCCGGCGCGGCCTGCAGCAGCACGTCACCGGCCGCACCGTCGACACCGTGCAGCTGCTGCACCCGCGCGCCGTCCGGCGCCACCTGCCGGGACCTGATGACTTCGCGGCGGCCATCAGCGGGCGCACCATCACCGGGGCCCGCAGGCGCGGGAAGTACCTGTGGCTGCCGGTCGGCGCCGATGCCGTGCTCGCCCATCTCGGGATGAGCGGCCAGCTGCTCGTCGGCGATCCCGCCAGGCCGCTGTCACCGCACGTCCGGGCCCGGTTCACCTTTCGTGACGGCGGCCCCGACCTGCGGTTCACCGACCAGCGGACGTTCGGCCACCTGGCGATCGCGCCGGGCGGCGCGGAACTGCCGGCCGCCATCTCGCATATCGCGCCGGATCCGCTTGAACCAGGCTTTGACCTGACCGCGCTGACCGCGCGGCTGCGCGCCCGCCGGACCGGGATCAAGCGGGCACTGCTCGATCAGTCGCTGGTCAGCGGCATCGGAAATATCTACGCGGACGAGGCGCTCTGGCACTCCCGGCTGCACTGGGCGCGGCCGTCGGAGACCTTGACCCGCGGCCAGATCACCCGCCTGTTCGCGGCGGTCGAGCAGGTCTTCACCGACGCGCTGGACGCGGGCGGCACCTCGTTCGACAGCCTGTACGTGGACGTGAACGGGCAGAGCGGCTACTTTGAGCGATCGCTCGCCGTGTACGGCAGGGCCGGGCAGCCCTGCCGCCGGTGCGGTACGCCGGTCCGGCGCGACCCGTTCATGAACCGGTCCTCCTACAGCTGCCCCACCTGCCAGCCACGGCCGCGACGGGCCCGGTGGTGACATGAGCGGCGGCTACCTGACCGGCGACGCGCCGGACGGCGGGGCGCCGGACCGCTGGGCGCCGGACGGCGGCATGCGCGGCGAGGTGGCCGACGGCGGGCCGGCCGACGGCGCGTCGGCCGGGGGCGCGTCGGCCGGGGGCGCGTCGGCCGGGGGCGCGTCGGCCGGGGGCGCGTCGGCCGGGGGCGCGCCGCCGCCCGGCGAGGATGCCGAGCCAGCGCGGCTCACCGCCTGGCTCGCGGGGCACGTCCAGGGTGTCGGCCTCCGGTGGTGGATCCGTGCCCGTGCCCTTGAGCTGGGCTTGGTCGGCTCGGCCGAGAACCTTGAGGACGGCAGGGTCAAGGTTGTCGCCGAGGGAGCGGTGGCGCGCTGCCGGGAGCTGCTGGCACTGCTGGCGGGCCCGGGAACGCCGGGCCGGGTCACCGGAGTGACCCAGCGCTGGGATGTCCCGCGCGGCGGCCTGGCCAGCTTCACCGAGCGGTAATCCGATGTGTACGGAGTGTTACCGCTCGGGCGGAGTACGACCCGGAGCGGTCATTGCCCGGCCTTGTGACCTGCGCGTTCTGTCAACTTGACCGGATACCCTGCGTGGTGGGACCATGAAGGCGTTACCTGCGCGCAATGCCGCGCGTCTATACGCGTTATCGCGTGCGCGCCCACTCTGGTCACTCAGTGTGGAGGACCTTTTACAATGGCGAAGGCTATACTCGGCCACGTCGGCGGCCCGGATCCTCGCATGGTCTCTGAAATGCGCCGCCTTCAGCAACGTGTGCGAGACCTGGAGGCTGCGCTAGTCAGGCTTCAGGAAGAGAACGACGCACTTGCTGCGGAAGTCGGTCATGACCTGCTGATTCCTGTCCGCGAGCCTGCGCTCACCTAGCGAGCGCCCGCTGGCCACGAGGCACAGCGGGGACGCCGGAAGCAGGCGTCCCCGCTGTACTCTTGCCCACGCACAGTCCCTCGCGGGCTCAGGCCCCCCGCTGGCGCCGGGTCCCGCGTGTGGCGCCGTGAATCCCGGGGAAAGCACGCCGCTCGCGGTAGGGTGCGGAAAGGCTGGCCGGTCCCGGGCAGCCCTGGCGGGGACCGGCCCGGCGCGGAGGTAGCGCAAAGCGCGGTGGCGGCGGCCTGGCGGGGGTGACGCTGCCCGTGGCTCAGGGCCGGGCAAGGGCGGCGGCGGCGGAGGAGGAAACCCGCGGGTGTACCTGAAGACCCTCACCTTGCGTGGGTTCAAGTCGTTCGCCTCGGTCACGTCGCTGCGGTTCGAGCCCGGGATCACCTGCGTCGTCGGCCCGAACGGATCGGGCAAGTCCAACGTGGTTGACGCGTTCTCCTGGGTGATGGGCGAGCAGGGCGTCAAGCCGCTGCGCGGCGGCAAGATGGAGGACGTCGTGTTCGCCGGCACCGCGGGCAGGCCGGCGCTGGGCCGCGCCGAGGTAACCCTCACCATCGACAACAGCGACGGCGCGCTGCCGATCGACTACGCCGAGGTGACCATCAGCAGGCTGCTGTTCAGGTCGGGCCAGAGCGAATACGCGATCAACGGTGACCACTGCAGGCTGCTCGATGTCCAGGAACTGCTCTCCGATACCGGTCTCGGCCGCGAGATGCACGTCATCGTGGGCCAGGGCCAGCTGGACGAGGTGCTGAACGCCGGGCCCGACGCCCGCCGGGCGCTGATCGAGGAAGCCGCCGGGGTGCTCAAGCACCGCAAGCGCAAAGAGAAGGCGCTCCGCAAGCTGGACGCCATGCAGGCCAACTTGACCAGGCTGGTGGACCTCACCGGCGAGCTCGGCCGCCGTCTCAAGCCGCTCGGCCGGCAGGCCGAGATCGCCCGCCGGGCAGCGGTCATCCAGGCCGACCTCCGTGATGCCCGGCTGCGGCTGCTCGCCGACGACTACGTGACGGTGGCGGCCGAGCTCGAGCGCGACGAGTCCGACGAGGCGGCCGCGGCCGCCCGCCGCGGCGTGCTCGAGCAGAGCCTGGCCCGCGCGCGCGAGCTTGAGGCCGAGCTTGACCTGGCCGAGCAGCAGGATGCGCCGCGGCTTGAGGCGGCACAGCAGGCGTGGTTCGCGCTCTCCGGGCTTTCCGAGCGGCTGCGCGGCGTGCTCGGCCTGGCGACCGAACGGCACCGGCACCTGACTGCTCCGCCGGAGCCGGAGCGGCCAGGTCGGGATCCGGACGAACTCGACCGGGAGGCGGCTGGCCTGCGCGACCAGGAAATTGCGCTCGCCGGCCTGGTTGCCGCCGCCCGTGATCGGCTGGCCGCCGCCGTCAGTGAGCGCACCGGGGCTGAGGCCGGCCTGGTCGAGGTGGACCGGCGGCTGGCCGAGGAGGCCAGGTCCGCCGTCGCCCGCGCCGAGCGGCTCGCCCGGGTGCGCGGCCAGGTGGAGGCCGCCCGCGCCACCGCTGCGGCCGCGGAGGAGGAGGCCGGCCGCCTGGCCGATGCCCACCAGCAGGCCCGGACCCGCGCCGAGCAGGCCCAGCAGGCCTGCAGTGAGGTCCAGGATCAGGTCGCGGGCCGGGATGAGGGCAGGGCGGGCCTCGCGGCCGCGCACGAGCGGGCCAGCGCGGCGCTCGCCGATGCCACCGCGCAGGTCGCCGCCAGGCGCGCGGACGAGCGCGCGGCCAGTGACCAGCGCGCCACGCTCCGCGCGCGCACCGAGGCGCTTTCCGATGCGGTGCAGCGCGGTGCCGACGCGTCCGGCATCTTGCTGTCCGGCCAGGACCGATTCGCCGGCGTCCTTGGCGCCTTCGCCGCCCTGCTCACCGTGGAGGACGGTGCCGCCGACGCGATCGCCGCGGCGCTCGGCTCGTCGGCCACCGCGGTCGCCGTGTCCGGCCTGGACGCCGCCGCCTCGATTCTCACCGAGCTCAAGGGGGCCGGTGCGGGCCGGGCTGACCTGGTGATCGCGGCCGGCCAGGCGGGTAGCGAAAGCGCGGCGACGTCCGGCCGCGCGGCGTCCGTGCCGCCCGGCGTCCGGTGTGCGGCCGACCTGGTGAAGGCTCCCGGCGAGTTCGGCCCGGCCGTCGAGGAACTGCTTGCCGGGGTCGCGGTGGCGGCCGACCTGGCTGACGGCCTCGGCCTGCTGCGGGAGCACCCGTACCTGCGGGTGGTCACCATGGACGGCGACCTGATCGGCGCGCACTGGGCCCGCGGCGGCTCGGCCAGCGGGCCGAGCCTGATCGGCATGCGCGCGGCGGCGGAAGAGGCGGCCGACGCGCTGCAGCAGGCCGAGCGCGCCTGCCAGCGCGCCGAGCGGGAACTGGCCGAGGCAGCCGATGCGGAGGACCAGGCCCGGCAGGCCGAGGCCGGGGCGCTGGCCCGGCTGCAGGAGGTGGATGCCGCCGCGGCCGAGATCTCTGGCCGGCTCGGCACGCTGGCCGGCGCCGCCCGCGCGGCCAGCGACGAGGCGGGCCGGCTGGCCAGCAGGATCGCAGCCGCCGAGCGCGCCAGGGAGACCGAGCGGACCCGGCTGGCCGAGCTCGAGCGCGCGCTCGCAGTGGCAGAGGCGCAGGCTGATGCGGCCGGGGCGGTCGAGCCGGGCCCGGCCGACGGCGCGGGCGAGGCGCGGGCGGAGCGCGAGCGGCTGGCCGAGCTCGCGGTAGCGATGCGGAATGGCGAGATGGACGCCCGCCTGGAGCTGCGGACCAACGAGGAGCGCGTGCGGGCCATCACCGGGCGCGCCGATGCCCTGGCGGCGGCCGCTGCCGCGGAACGGCAGGCCAGGCAGCGGGCCGAGGCCAGGCGCATCCGCCGCGAGAGCGAGGCCGCGCTGGCCGGCGCCGTCGCGACCGGCGCCGGGTTCGCGGTCACCAGGATCGAGCACTCGCTGGCGGCGGCCGATACCACCCGGCAGGCCGCCGAGGTGGCCAGCAAGGGCCGCGATGAGGGGCTGAAGGCGGTACGCGCGCAGATCCGCGAGCTGTCCGGCGAACTGGACAAGGTGGTAGACGACGTGCACGGCGCGGAAATCTCCAGGGCCGAGCGCCGGATGCGGCTGGAGCAGATCGCTGCCCGCGCGGTCGAGGAGTTCGCGGTGGACGCCGGGACGCTGACCGCTGAATATGGCCCGGAAACCGGCGTACCGCAGGCTGACGAGAGCCAGCCGCCGCTGCCGTACGACCGCGCGGCCCAGGAGCGGCGAGCGCACGCGGCCCAGCGCCTGCTCGATCAGCTCGGCAAGGTGAACCCGCTCGCGCTGGAGGAATTCGCCGCCCTCGAGGAACGGCACGCCTTCCTCGTCACCCAGCTAGAGGACCTCAAGAAGACCCGCCGTGACCTGCTGACCGTGATCAAGGAGGTCGATGACCGGGTCCAGCAGGTGTTCGCAGCCGCCTACGAGGACACCGCGAGGGAGTTCGCGCAGATCTTCAGCACGCTGTTCCCCGGCGGGGAGGGCAGGCTGGTGCTGACCGAGCCCGACGACATGCTCAGCACCGGCATCGACTTCGAGGCGAGGCCGCCGGGCAAGAAGGTCAAGCGGCTGTCGCTGCTTTCCGGCGGCGAGCGGGCGCTCACCGCGATCGCCTTCCTCATCGCGATCTTCAAGGCCCGGCCCTCGCCGTTCTACGTCCTTGACGAGGTCGAGGCTGCGCTTGACGACTCGAACCTGCAGCGGCTGCTGCAGATCTTCGAGGAGCTGCGGGAAAGCTCCCAGCTGATCATCGTCACGCACCAGAAGCGGACCATGGAGGTCGCGGACTCGCTGTATGGCATCAGCATGCGCGGGGACGGCGTGTCCACGGTCGTCAGCCAGCGGCTGCGGGAACGCGAGATCGCCTGAGCAGCTCAGCGCCGGGCGCCCGGCGTGCCCGGCTCGCAGGCCGGACGGGACACGGGCGCAGGCGGCGCGGAAGGTCTGCCAGACTGGGGCCGTCATGGAAATCCTGATCATCATCGTCGCCCTTGTCGTCGTCTTCGCGGCAGCAGGCAGCCTGCTGCTTGTCCGCTCGCGCCGCGGCGGGCCGCCGCCGGCACCTACCGCTGATCGTCCCGGCCCGGCCGGCCTGGCCGGCCCGGCCACCCAGGCTGGCCCGGCCACTCAGGACACGGCGGCGACGGGCGCGCCCGCCGCGCCGCCTGACGTCTCCGCGGTGCCCGCAGCGCCCGCGGCGCCACCGGAGGCGCCGCCGCCGTCAGCAGGGCGGCTCGTGCGGCTGCGCGGCCGGCTGGCCAGATCGCAGTCCGCGTTCGGCTCGGTGCTGCTCAGCCTGCTTGCCCGCGATGGCCTGGATGACCAGGCCTGGGAGGAGATCGAGGACACGCTGATCACGGCCGACATGGGCGTGACCCCGGCCCGGGAGATCGTCGAGCGGCTCCGCACCGAGGTCAAGGTGACGGGCAGTCGCGACGCCGCTGCTGTCCGGTCGCTGCTCCGGGCGCAGCTGATCGCGGCGATCGACCCGGACCTGGACCGGTCGCTGCGATCGGCGCGGCACGGCGACCGCCCGGCCGTGCTGCTTGTGGTCGGCGTCAACGGCACCGGGAAGACCACCACCTGTGGCAAGCTCGCGCGGGTGCTCGTCGGCGACGGCCGCACCGTGCTGCTCGGCGCGGCGGACACCTTCCGGGCCGCTGCCGTCGACCAGCTGGAGACCTGGGGGGCGCGGGTCGGGGCCAGGACCGTCCGTTCCGACCGGGAGGGCGCCGACCCGGCCAGCGTGGCCTTCGAGGCGGTCAAGGAGGGCATCGACCTCGGCGTAGACGCCGTCATCGTGGACACGGCGGGCAGGCTGCACACCAAGACCGGGCTGATGGACGAGCTCGGCAAGATCAAGCGGGTGATCTCCCGGCAGGCCGCGGTGGACGAGGTCCTGCTCGTCCTCGACGCGACCACCGGGCAGAACGGGCTGCGGCAGGCCAGGGTGTTCGGCGAGGCGGTGGACGTCACCGGGATCGTGCTGACCAAGCTGGACGGCACGGCCAAGGGCGGGATCGTGATCGCGGTGCAGCGCGAGCTTGGCGTGCCGGTGAAGCTCGTCGGCCTGGGCGAGGGACCCGACGACCTGGCGCCGTTCGAGCCCGCTACGTTCGTCGACGCCATCCTTGGCGGATAACCACTGCCGGGCGGGTTGCGGCAGCGACGCTGGCTTGCCGCCGTCGCCCTGCCTTGTCCTGCGAGGCGATAGCCTGGGGGTGGCGAGCGCGGCCCTCAGGTGTGCCGCGCCTGCCAGGCGCGGGGCCCGCGCAAGCCAGCAGTGACGGCTCGCGCTGCCTGGCGCCGCTGACCCCTGGCACCTGCACGAGAACGGCAGCCCTACGTGTTCGAGACTCTTTCCGACCGGCTCACCCAGGTCTTCTCCGCGCTGCGCGGGCACGGGCGGCTGTCGGCAGCCGATATCGATGCCACCTGCCGTGAGATCAGGATCGCCCTGCTCGAGGCGGATGTCGCGCTGCCAGTCGTCCGGGCGTTCATCGCCCAGGTCAAGGACCGCGCGTCCGGCGAAGAGGTCGCCGCGGCGCTGAACCCGGCACAGCAGGTTATCAAGATCGTTAACGAAGAGCTGGTCACCATCCTCGGCGGTGAGACGCGGCGGCTGCGCTTCGCCAAGGTGCCGCCGACCGTGGTCATGCTGGCCGGCCTGCAGGGCTCAGGAAAGACCACGCTGGCGGCCAAGCTCGCGCTGTGGCTGCGCGAGCAGGGCAACACCCCGCTCCTCGTCGCCGCCGACCTGCAGCGGCCCAACGCGGTGCAGCAGTTGCAGGTGCTTGGCGAGCGCGCGGCCGTGCCCGTGTTCGCCCCCGAGCCAGGTAACGGGGTGGGCGATCCGGTCGACGTGGCGCGTCGCTCGCTGGACGAGGCGCGGCACCGGCTGCACAACGTCGTGGTCATCGACACCGCGGGACGGCTGGGCATCGACGAGGAGATGATGCATCAGGCCGTCGCCATCAGGGATGCCGTCGAACCGGACGAGATCCTGTTCGTGGTCGACGCCATGATCGGCCAGGACGCGGTGATCACGGCGCAGGCATTCCTGGACGGCGTCGGCTACGACGGCGTCGTGCTGACGAAGCTGGACGGCGACGCCCGCGGCGGCGCGGCACTGTCGATCGCCCAGCTCACCGGCCGTCCGGTGATGTTCGCCTCGGCGGGCGAGAAACTCGAGGACTTCGACCTCTTCCATCCCGACCGGATGGCCTCGAGAATCCTCGACCTCGGGGACGTCCTCACCCTGATCGAGCAGGCCGAGCGGAACTTTGACGAGGACCAGGCGACCGCCATGGCCGGCAAGCTGGCCTCCGGCGAGGGCTTCACCCTGGAGGACTTCGTCGAGCAGCTTGCCATGGTGCGCAAGCTCGGGCCGATCGGGAACCTGCTCGGCATGCTGCCTGGCGCGGCGCAGAACCGCGAAGCCCTCAGCCAGGTCAGCGACAAGGACCTGGACCGCGCGGCGGCGATCGTGAACTCGATGACGCCCACCGAACGGCGCAACCCGAAGATTATTAACGGGTCCAGGAGGGCCCGTGTCGCAGCCGGGGCCGGCGTCACCGTGGGCGAGGTCAACAACCTGATCGTGCGGTTCCTCGAAGGCCAGAAGATGATGCGCCAGATGATGGGTGGCGGGATGCCCGGCATGCCGGGGATGCCCGGCATGCGGCGCGCGCAGAAGGGTGCCCGGCAGAAGGCGAAGAAGAAGCAGAAGGGCGGGCGCCCCGGTGGCGCACCCGGCGGCAAGTCCGGCAGCAGCCGGCCGGCCGGCGGGAAGCCCGCCGTGCCCGGCGATGCGCCTCCAGGCGGCACCGGCGGATTCCCGGGCGGATTGCCCGGCAGCGTCCCCGGCGGGTTGCCCGGCGGCCTCCCCGGCGGCCCGGGCGGAGGCCGGACGTTCCGGCTTCCGCCCGGGCCGCCGCACGGCGGGCCTGGCGGCCAGCCGCAGAACCTGCCGCCAGGGCTGCGCGGGCCGCTGCCAAGCCGCCGCGGCCGTTCGGGCAAGAAGGGCAGGTAGCGGCCCCGCGTCCGGTACCTGGCGGCCGCGGCCCTCCAGCGCGAATGGCAATTACGCTCCAGCGCAAGCGTCTGGCACAATGTGACCGCAACTGTCGGCACGGCGAGACCCTCTCTGACTCGCCGGGCCGCACCCATCCGGGCGGCACGGCCGGTCCCCACCCGGCATCCTTGCCGCCCGCACCCGAATCCGCTGGGAGAAGACCACAGCCGTGGCTGTCAAGATCAAGTTGAAGCGCCTGGGCAAGATCCGGGCGCCCTATTACCGGATCGTCGTCGCCGACGCCCGCACGAAGCGGGACGGCCGCGCGATCGAGGAGATCGGCAAGTACCACCCGAAAGCCGAGCCGTCATTCATCGAGGTCGACTCGGAGCGGGCACAGCACTGGCTGTCCGTCGGAGCGCAGCCCACCGACCCGGTCAGGAAGATCTTCGAGATCACCGGCGACTGGCAGAAGTTCAAGGGCCTGCCCGGGACCGAGGGGACGCTGCGGACCGCGGCCCCGAGGGAGGACAGGAAGGAAGCCTTCGCCGCCGCTGTGCAGGAGACCATCGGCGACGCGGCGGCCAGCCCGAAGGGGCGGGCCAAGGGCAAGTCCGATACCGCCAGGGCCGAGCCCGCGGCCAAGGCCGGGCCGGCTGCCAAGGGCGCTACGGCGAAGGCCGACAAGCCTGCCAGGCAGGCAAAGGCAGCCGACCAGCCCGAGAAGGCGAAGGCAGCCGGCCCGGCCAAGGCAGAGACCGCGGCTGACGCCGGGGCCGACGCAGCCAAGGCTGAGGGCGGGGCCAAGCCTGAGGCCGGGGCCAAGGCTGACACGGCTAAGGCTGAGGGCGGGGCCAAGCCCGAGGCTGGCGCCAAGGCTGACACCGCTAAGGCTGAGGGCGGGGCCAAGCCCGAGGCTGGCGCCAAGGCTGACACCGCTAAGGCTGAGGGCGGGGCCAAGCCTGAGGCCGACACGGCCAGGGCTGCGGCCGACACGGCCAAGGCTGAGGCTGGCGCCAGGGCTGAGGCCGGGGCCAAGGCTGACACGGCCAAGGCTGCGGCCGACACGGCCAAGGCTGAGGCTGGCGCCAAGGCTGAGGCCGGGGCCAAGGCTGACACGGCCAAGGCTGAGGGCGGGGCCAAGCCCGAGGCCGACACGGCCAGGGCTGCGGCCGACACGGCCAAGGCTGAGGGCGGGGCCAAGCCCGAGGCTGGCGCCAAGGCCGATGCCGACACGGCCAAGGCTGAGGCTGGCGCCAAGGCTGCGGCCGCCACGGCCAAGACCGACGCCAAGGCTGGCGCCGCCAAGAACGAGCCCAAGGACGGGGCCAAGGCAGACGCGGCGGCCAAGCCGGCGGCGAACGCCGCTGCGGAGTCCAAGGCTGACACCACAGCCGAGGCGGGCAGCGGACCCGAGGCTGACGCCGCAGCGGAGCCAGCGAGCGCCAAGGCGCCCGGTGAGCCGGCGAGCGGAGGCTGACGTGCTCGAGGAGGCCCTGGAGCATCTGGTCAAGGGCATCGTCGAGTATCCCGACGACGTCCGGGTCGAAAGCCGCGGGCTGCGCCGGGGCCGGGCGCTGGAGGTGCGCGTCCACCCTGAGGACCTCGGCAAGGTCATCGGCCGGGGCGGCCGGACCGCGCGGGCGCTGCGGACGGTCATCGGATCGCTGGCCGGCAACCTCTATGTCCGGGTCGACCTGCTGGACGTCGACGAGATCCGCTAGCCGGGCATGCAGCTAGTCGTCGGCCGGATCGGCAGGCCGCACGGAATCCGCGGTGAGGTGACCGTCCAGGTCCGCACCGACGATCCGGGCCGGCGATTCGCGGCGGGCACGGTCCTGGCGACCGAGCCCGCCGCCCTGGGCCCGCTGACCGTGATGTCATCGCGGTGGCACTCGGGCAGGCTGCTCGTCAGCTTCGCTGGATCGACCGACCGGAGTCACGCAGAGAGCCTCACCGGCGCCATGCTCGTCGTTGACTCAGCCGAGGTGGGGACGCCGGAAGATCCCGACGAGTTCAACGATCATGATCTGATCGGGCTGGACGTCCTGACGACTACCGGAGATCTGGTCGGCACCGTCAGGGATGTCCTGCATCACGGCCAGGACCTGCTGGTCGTCCAGCCGGTGGCGGGGCAGGCGCCCGAGGCCCTCGTGCCGTTCGTCACCGCGATCGTGCCCGAGGTCGACATCGCGGCCGGGCGGCTGGTGATCGACCCGCCGCCCGGACTGCTCGACCCGGATCGGGCCGGCGGCCCAGGACAGTTCCGGCCGCGCTGACCAGCGGTCAGGCTGACCGGCGGAGGTGGCGAGGCTTGTTCGGCGGGGATTGACCAGCGGCCGTGCTGCCTGGTGCCCCGGCCGACAAAATGACCGGGCCGGCAGCCGGCCGGACAGACAATGGCGGCCAGAGCCGGCCGCCGGCCCGCCGCCCGGCCAGCTTTGCTGGCCGGCTGGGCCAGCGGCGGCCCGCTACACCCGATGGATGTGCACATTGGTCGTGCTATAGGCCTATCAATGTGCACATCCATCGGAACCGGCGGCGGGCCGGCACGGGAGGAGGTCCCGATATGCGCATCGACATCATCACGATCTTTCCCGAGTACTTCGGCCCGCTTGAGGTCTCGCTGATCGGCAAGGCGGCCCAGCGCGGCGACATCACGTTCCATGTGCACGACCTGCGCGACTGGGCCAGCGGCGCGCACCATTCGGTGGATGACGCGCCCTACGGAGGCGGCCCCGGCATGGTTATGAAGCCCGAGCCATGGGGCGAGGCGCTGGACGCGATCGCGGCCATGGCCGGCCCGGCCAGGCTCGTGCTGCCCAGCCCGTCGGGCATCCCCTTCACCCAGCGGATGGCTGCCGGGTATGCGCGGGAGCCCCGGCTGATCTTCGCCTGCGGCCGGTATGAGGGGATCGACGCCCGGGTGGCCGAGGACGCCCGCGGGCGGATGCCGGTCGACGAGGTGAGCATCGGGGACTATGTGCTGGCCGGCGGGGAGACGGCCGCGCTGGTGATGACGGAGGCGGTCAGCCGCCTGCTGCCCGGGGTCATCGGCAACGCGCAGTCGGCCGCCGATGACTCGTTCGGCGGCGGCAGCGGACCGATGGCCGGGCTGATCGAAGGTCCGGTCTACACCAGGCCGCGGATCTGGCGCGGGCGCGAAGTGCCGCCGGTCCTGCTGTCGGGGGACCACGCCGCGATTGCCAGGTGGCGCCGCGACTGCGCGCTGCGGGCCACGGCGGCCAATCGTCCCGATCTCGCGGCCAGGCTCGCGGCCGGGCAGCCCGCCGACGCTTTCGCCGCTGAGAGCGGGGCCAGCGCGCTGGACGCCCGCGACAGGGAGCTGCTCTTCGAGGCTGGCTTTCCGGTCAGTGGCGAAGATGTGGCACACTGAAAGCCGCCGTCCCCGCACAGGCTGACTCAGCAGGGGCGTGCCCGGGGGCTCGCCGGCCCGCCGAACAGACCGAAGCCGCGCTCTTGCAGGCGTGCGCGTGATGAACGACTGAGGAACCAACAGCGATGCACACCGCCATTGCCGAGCTTGAGCAGGCGCAGATCCGTTCTGACATCCCCGAATTCCGGCCCGGTGACACCCTCAGGGTGCACGTGCGGGTGGTGGAAGGCAGCCGGTCGAGGATCCAGGTCTTCCAGGGCGTCGTTATCCGTCGCCAGGGCGGCGGTGCGCGCGAGACCTTTACCGTCCGCAAGATCAGTTACAGCGTGGGGGTGGAGCGGACCTTCCCGGTGCACAGCCCATCCCTTGACAAGATCGAGGTAGTCACCCGCGGCCGGGTGCGCAGGGCCAAGCTGTACTACCTCCGCTCGCTGCGCGGCAAGGCGGCACGGATCAGGGAACGTCGCGACGTATCGGCCCGTTAGGAGCGCGCACAGCCGTGACAGGAGTCGGCCCCGTCGCCCAGAGTCGGCCAGGTGCCGGCCCCGGCACCTGGCGTCGGCCGTGCGCGGCAGGACCGCGGTCAGCCCGGCCGCGCCTGGCGCGAGCCCCACGGACATCAGGTTCAGCGTGGCCGCGCCCGGATCGCCGGCCGCGGCCAGAACGCGAGGATTACGGAATGTTCTGTTCGGTTAATGGCAATTTCGCCGGGACCGGCGCGCGTGGACTTTCCGCGGCCCGCGGAGCTGGCATCGTTGACACTCGCCGGCCGGGCTAGGCTCGAAGCCGATGATGGACGATCAGAACACTCATGACTGGGCCTTGACCGAGACGGGCCACGACGGAAAACCGGGCAGGACGGGCGCTCCGCCCGCGGACCAGAGTCCGGCCGCCGACCCGCTTCTGCCGGGCCAGTCACCGTCCGGAGAGCTGCCACCCGCCCCGGCCGGCCCGGCCGCGGATGACGCTGCCCAGGACGGCCAGTCCGGCCAGTCCGGCCAGGACGCCGATTCCGCTGCCCCAGGGCGGCCGAAGCACAGGTCGTTCTGGCGCGAGCTGCCGGTCCTGATAATTATCGCCCTGGTTATCGCGCTCCTCATCAAGAGCTTTGTCGTGCAGGCCTTCTATATACCTTCGCCGTCCATGGAACAGACGCTCGATGTCGGCGACAAGGTCCTTGTTAACAAGCTCGTCTTTGACTTCCGCTCGATCCAGCCCGGCGACATCGTCGTCTTCAACGGCGAGGGCTCGTGGAACACGCTGCCGCCCGCCGTCGTGGCCAGCTCCAATCCGCTGGCGCGGCTGTACGACCGGGCGATCCTCCCGCTGTTCCGCTCGATCATCGGGCTGTTCGGCACCGCGCCCGGGCAGCAGGACTACATCAAGCGCGTCATTGGCGTTCCTGGTGACCATGTGGCCTGCTGCACAGCGGGCCTTGTCACCGTCAACGGCGTACCGCTGCGGGAGAACTCCTATCTCTTCCCCGGCAACGTGCCATCGACGTCGCATTTCAGCATCACCGTGCCGCCCGGGCGGCTGTGGGTGATGGGTGACCACCGGTTCGTGTCATTCGACTCCCGCGGGCATATCAGTTACCCCGGCGGGGGGACGGTTCCCGAGAGCCAGGTAGTCGGCCGGGCATTCATGATCGTCTGGCCGCCGAGCAGGTTCCGCATCCTGCCGATTCCGGCTACCTTCGGGCAGCCGGGGATGGCCGGCAAAAGGGCCGCGGCGACGAGCTCCGGAGCGGTCAGTCAGTCGCTGGCAGTCACCCCCGCAGCCCCGTTCCTCCCGCTCGAGATCGGCTTCGCCGGGGCAGTTCCGCTGACCTTGCTGCAGCGCGGCGTCCGGCGCCGGATGCGCGGGCGCCGCTGGCGCCGGGCGTCACGGTGAGGCCATGCCCACCTCACAATGGCGGCATCCCGGCCTTACTCCCCGGCGGACCGCAGGGCTGACGGGGTACGAGCGCGTCCTGGCCCGGGCGGGACTGGCTCCGGTGGCCGGGATTGACGAGGCCGGCCGGGGCGCTTGCGCCGGACCGCTGGTCGTCGCCGCTGTCGTCCTCGATCCGGCCGGGATGTCCGGCCTCACCGAGGTCGCGGACTCCAAGGCGCTGTCACCGGCCGTTCGGGAGATCGCCTACCTGCAGGTGACGAGGTTGGCCGTCGCGTGGCACGTGGTCGTGATCCCGTCCACCGACATCGACCGGCTGGGCCTGCACGTCTGCAACCTGGCCGGGATGCGCCGCGCGCTGGCCGGGCTCGCCTGCCGGCCCGGATACGTGCTTACCGACGGCTTCCCGGTGCGGGGCCTGGCCGTTCCCGCCCTGGCCATGTGGCAGGGGGACGAGGTGGCGGCCTGCGTGGCGGCCGCGTCGGTGGTGGCGAAGGTGACCAGGGACCGGATCATGACGGCCATGGAGGAGCGGTACCCGGCGTACGGGTTCGCCGCGCATAAGGGCTACTCCACCCGCGCGCACATGCGGGCGCTCGCCGCATACGGGCCCTGCCCGGAGCATCGGCATTCGTTCGCCAACGTGATCGGGACGATGGCCGGCCGTGCTGCCGTAGCTGACGGGTCTGCCGTGGCGGACGGGCCCGTGACGGCCGGGGCTGACCTGACTGGCGGGGCCGACGGGGCCGGCGGGGCGGAAGAATGCGCCGATGGCCGGGCAGCCGGGCCCGGTGGCTGGGCCGACGATGCCGATGGCCGGACAGCCGGGCCCGGTGGCTGGGAAGCCGGGCCCGGTGGCTGGGAAGACGGGCCGGGCAGCCGGGAATGGGCGGTAGCTGGCCAGCCGGGCGGGTAGCTTCCATCGGTCCGGCGGCGCGGACCGGGGACCGGTCCGATGCTGGAGGAGAATGGCCCTATGGTTGACCTCATCGCCGGCCGTGCGCCCGGAGACGGGGCCGGTCAGGAGGGGAGAGCATGAGCGCTGAAGATCTCGAGAAGTATGAGACCGAGATGGAGCTGCAGCTCTACCGCGAGTACCGCGATGTCGTCGGACTGTTCAGCCACGTGGTCGAGACCGAGCGCCGGTTCTACCTGACCAATCAGGTGGAGCTCAACGTACGGACGGCCGACAACGGCGAGGTCTTCTTCGAGGTCGCCATGCAGGATGCCTGGGTGTGGGATATGTACCGGCCCGCGCGGTTCGTCAAGAACGTACGCGTCGTCACCTTCAAGGACGTCAACATCGAAGAGCTCGCCAAGAGCGATCTGCAGCTGCCCGACGAGAAGGAACAGGGCTACTCCTGACGCGGCGACCGCCGCCATATCCCATCCGGCCATCTCTGGTCGCGCCGGAGCGTGCCATCAGGGTTCGCCCGCCAGCCCACGCTCCGCCCCGATCCCACGCTCGCCCTGGGTCCGGTCCCGTCCTCGGGCTCCGCCCCGGCCCCGCGCCCCCACGCCCGTCCACGGGCCTGGCCCCGCCCAGGCCGCGCCCCCGGCCCGATCCCGGGCTCCGGGCCCGCCCCGGGCTCCGGGGCCCGCCCCGGGCTCCGGGGCCCGCCCCGGGCTCCCGGACTTGCTGAATGTGACGTTCAACAACACCTGACTGGCCCGCTGCCACATTCATCACATTGCCAGCGGGGCGCGGCCGGGCATCCAAGCCGCCGGTACTGACATTCCGGCTGTTTCATCCACCGTCGCCGGTTTCCTGCGCCGCTGGGCCACAGCGGCTGACGGGCTTCAGCCCGGCGTTCCCGGATCCGGCACCGTCGGTGCCGGAGGTGGTGTGAGTTGAATGCCAAGGACATCCTGGGCAGGCGGGGCGAGCAACTGGCTGTCGAGCATCTGCAGCGGGCCGGGCTACGAATACTCGACCGGAACTGGCGGTGCGCCGATGGCGAGATCGACATCGTGGCCGCCGAGCGGCGGGCGCTGGTCATCTGCGAGGTGAAGACCCGCTCAGGTGTCAGGTACGGCACGCCGCTGGAGGCGATCACCCGGCAGAAGCGGAACCGGCTGCGGCGGCTTGCGATCCGCTGGCTGGTCGCACACGGGATCCTGTTCGACGAGATACGCATCGACGTGGTGGGCGTGCTGCGGTCCGAGTCGGGCGAATTCTCCGTTGACCATGTCCGCGGGGTGGGCTAGATGGCGCTGGCCCGGACCCACTCGATCGCGCTGGTGGGCGTGCAGGGGCATCACGTCGAGATCGAGGCTGATATCGAGAACGGCCTGGTCGCGCTGCTCCTGGTGGGCCTGCCCGACACCGCGCTACGGGAGGCGCGGGACCGGATCCGGGCGGCGATCATCAACAGCAAGGAAGCCTGGCCGCAGCGCCGGATCACGGTCGGGCTGTCGCCGGCCAGCCTGCCCAAGCGCGGCAGCAGCTTCGACGTCGGCATCGCCGTGGCCATCCTCGGCGCCGCCGAGGTCCTGCCCGCGGCGAGCCTGGCGGACCTGATGTTCATCGGCGAGCTCGGGCTCGATGGCAGGCTCCGCCCCGTACAAGGCGTCCTGCCGGCGGTGGCGGCGGCCGTAGCGGCCGGGTTCGGCACCGTTGTGGTGCCGGCGGACAACGCGCCCGAGGCGGCGCTCGTTCCGGGCGTCCGGGTCCTCGCCGCGAACAGCCTCAGCTCGCTGCTCGGCTGGCTGCGCGGCGGCTGCCCGGCTGCGGGATCATCGGGCGCGGCGATATGGCAGGGCGGCTCGCTGCCTCCAGACAGCGGCGGCCCCGGCCCGGCGGGAGCGGAGGTTCCCGGCCGTGATCTGGCCGAGCTGGTGGGGCAGCCGACCGCCAGGCGGGCCGCCGAGATCTGCGCGGCCGGCGGGCATCACCTGCTCCTGCTTGGTCCGCCGGGAGTCGGCAAGACGATGCTGGCCGAGCGGCTTCCGACGATCCTGCCGCGGCTGGAGGCTGCCGCCGCCCTGGAGGTCACCGCCATTCACTCGGTGGCGGGTACGCTGCCGCCCGGCGGCCCGCTGTTGATTCATCCGCCGTTCTGCGCGCCGCACCACACCGCGACCAAGGCCGCGATCGTCGGCGGCGGCAGCGGGATCATCCTGCCTGGTGCCGCCTCGCTGGCCCATCACGGCTGCCTGTTCCTTGACGAGGCGCCGGAGTTCTCCAGGGACGTCCTCGATGCGCTGCGCCAGCCACTGGAATCCGGCGAGGTCGTGGTGGCCCGGTTGGGGCTTACCGCGCGGTTCCCGGCCAAGTTCACGCTGCTGCTCGCGGCCAACCCGTGCCCGTGCGCCCGGGCGGCGGGTTCGGGGCCGGCCGCGGTGGGATCGGCTGGGCTGACGGCCAGGCCGTTGGCAGCGCGGGCGGCCTGCACGTGCCCGCCAGTGGCTCGCCGCAGGTACCTGGCCAGGCTGTCCGGGCCGCTGCTCGACCGGGTGGACGTGAAGGTGGAGTTCCTGCCGGTCGGCCGAGCCGAGCTGCTCAGCGACCGGCAGTTCACCGAGCCGAGCTCGGTAGTGGCCAAGCGGGTGCAGCTGGCCAGGGAGCGGGCCGCATTCCGGCTGCGCGGGAGTCGGTGGCGGCTCAACGCCGAGATCCCCGGCAGCGAGCTGCGGCGGAGCTACTCGCCAGCGCCGGGCGCGCTAGCCCCGCTGGAACGGGCGATGGACCTCGGCGAGATCAGCGCGCGCGGCGTTGATCGGGTCATCCGGCTGGCCTGGACCGTGGCGGACCTGGCTGGCGTCGCGCGGCCGACGGTCACGGAGGTCAGCTATGCGCTCGGGCTCTGGCTGGGGGCAGCGTCATGATGGGCGTGAGCGATGAGGAGCGCCTGGCCAGGGCGGTGCTCAGCTACGTGGCCGATCCTGGTGACCGGGCGCTGGGGACCTTGCTGCGGTACTGTCCGGCCGCTGAGGTCGTCGCGGCGCTGGCAGCCGGGCGGCATCCGCTGGCCGGGCGGTTCGGGGAGCCCGCGGATGCAGCGGGAAGCGGGGCCAGGCCAGGCCGGCCGGCGGACCCGCCAGGCCGGTCGGCCTATCCGCCGGAGCCTGCCGGGCTCTTCCAGGCTGATCAGCTTCGAATGGCCAGCGGGCCGCCCCGCGACAGCCCGCCGGACTCGGCCGGGCCGGCAGGCCGGTCAGGCCGGTCAGATCGGTCAGATCGGTCAGGCCGGGAGAAGAGCGGCGGGCTCCCGGGGCTGGACCGCGCGCTGCGCCGGTGGGGTGCGCGGATCGGCCAGGCGCCCACGGCCGCCCAGTGCGCCGCGTGGCGCCAGGGGGGATTCCGGCTGATCTGCCCGGGGGACTCGGAATGGCCGACGCAACTGGCGGCGCTCGGGGTTGCCAGCCCCGTGGCGCTATGGCTACTGGGCAGCGCTGACCTGCGCTTCGCCTGCCTGCGCTCGGTCTCCATCGTGGGCTCGCGCGCCGCTACCGCATACGGCTCGCATGTGGGCATGGAAATGGCCGCGGCGCTAGCCGAGCGAGGCTGGGTGATCGTATCCGGCGGCGCGTTCGGCATTGACAGCGCGGCGCATCGTGGTGCGCTGGCCGCCGACGGCGTTACTGTCGCCGTGCTGGCCAGCGGGCTCAGCTACGGCTATCCGAAAGGGCATCGCGAGCTCTTCGAGGCCATCGCCGCGCGAGGCGTTCTGGTCAGCGAGATGTCGCCGGACCGCAGGCCGACCAGGCCCGGATTCCTAGTGCGGAACAGGGTCATAGCCGCGCTGAGCCGCGGCACGGTCGTCGTTGAGGCCGCTCTGCGCAGTGGTGCGTTCAGCACCGCCGCCCGTGCGCGCGACATGTACCGTCCGCTGATGGCCGTGCCCGGGCCGGTGACCTCGGGCATGTCGGCAGGCTGCCACGAGATCATCAGGGAGTGGGGTGCGGTCCTCGTGACCGGCGCGCGCGATGTCCTCGAGCACGTCTCGCCGGTCGGCGAGGAACTCGGCAGCGCGCGCTTCGGTCCCGCGCTGCCTCGAGACGACCTGGACCCGGTCACCCGGACCGTCCTCGAAGCCGTGCCGGCGCGCGGCGGAAGCGGGCCTGCGTCGATAGCCGTAGCCGCAGGCGTTGACCTGGACACCGTTATCCAGTGCCTCGGGTCGCTGGCCGCCGCGGGCTTCGTAGAGCGGTCGGAGAAGGGCTGGCGGGCCAGGAAGGGCAACTGACGCGCAGTGGCAAGCGCGTGGTCGCATCCGAGCCATCCGGCGGGCCCGGTCGCAGGCTGACCCGTTCGCCCGGGCACGGGCCGGCGGACTGGCCGGGTGCGGGCTGCCGGACTGGGCTATCCGTGGAGCACGGGCCCCGGGTCGCGCCATTCATAAATCGGACAGCACCGACAGAAGGTCAAGTGCCTGCTGGTACAGCATGCCGGCGCGTGCGCAGATGCCAAACGACCGTTCTCCGATCTGGTTCAGCGCCAACTGCTCCCGCGGCTGCAGGGCCAAGGTGTGGCAAAGGATCGTGTTGACGGTCGCATTGGCGCCGATCGTGTCAGTTGTGTAGAGCCGACGGCCGGCATCCATGGCGGTGATCTCGGCCGCGGACAAGGGCCTGGCCGTTGAGCGCAATGGCATCTCGTTAACTTGCTGTGACATGGCTGGCCTCCTTGGCAGCTGGTGCCGGGGCGGCATCGTCCGGTGAGTCGTTGCTGATGGCGGCGAGCCCGGCGCCCTCGCGGCCAGCGCCGCCGTGCGGCCCGGCTTGGCGGGCGGGCCCGAGCCCGCGGGCATCCTCATGCTCGGTCAGGCCGCGCAGCCACAGGCCGCCAATAAGGCCGCTGACCACGAGCATGCCGCCCGTGCCGCCAGTGGCCACCATGGCGACGGCCCCGGCCGGGCAGGCGCCGGAGATACCGAATCCGGCCCCGAAGACTGCTGCCCCGTAGATATGACGGCGCTGCGCCGGGTGACGCGGAAGCCGCAGCGGGCCTCCGAATTTCGTGCTGCCGCCACGGCGGAGCAGGGCCAGCCCGAGGACCGAGACGGCCATGGCCGAAGCGAAGACGGCATACAGGTACCCGCTGCGGAGCAGGAGCGCCTGGTGGATCGTCGCATAGTTGCCGAACCCGCTGGAGGTCAGCAGGAACCCGAATGCCAGCCCCACAGCGGCGGTGCTGAGCCGAGCACCGCGGTTCACAGTGCGCCGCTCGTCAGAGCCTGCGCGGCGAAGGTCACGGCGACCGCCACGCCGAAGAACGTTCCGGTGGCGGCCAGGGAGTCCGGGGAGCCGATGGAGCAGCCGGCCAGGCCATGCCCGCTGGTGCAGCCGCCGGCCCAGCGTGAGCCATACCCAAGTGCGAGGCCGGCCACCGTCACCAGCGGCAGCAGGACTGCCACAGGCAAGCTATGGGACAGGACCGGATAGCTGGTCAGCCGGGTGGCGGAGCCCAGCAGGCCCGCGGCGAGCGCGCCCCCGAGCAGCGCGACGAGGAACTCCGCCTGCCAGCGCCCGCCAGGCCTGCGCTCGGCCGACCGGTACTCGCTGTGCCGACGCTCTCCGTGCCAGCGCTCGATGGGCGCGACCACCGCGGCCAGCCATGCTCCGGAGACCGCAAGGCGGCGGTTGGCCAGTCCATATAAAGCGACGACACACAATCCCAGGCCAGGACCGCCGAGCCACCACGGAAGCTGAGCCGGAAGCAGCTTCAGCACCGTGGTCTCCCCTCCTGCTGGCTGTCGTCAAGGCTGTTATGGCGTCGGCGTTAGGCAGAGGCTACGCAGGGGCGGCATGGTGCGAACAGTCGGGAGAATTCCCTAATGCGGGGCAGGTGCCGGCGGGCCGGCTTCGGCAGGCCGGCGTTCTGCGGATCGGCGTCCGGCGGGCGGTACCCGGCAGCCGGCCGATCTTCGTCCGCCGCATGCGGGTCTGCCAGGCGACGAAGATCTACCCCGAGCTGACGAGCCCGTGCTCCAGCGCGAACAACGTCACGCCCGCGCGGGTGGAGACGCCGACCTTGGCGTACAAGCGCTGAATGTGATGGTCGCAAGTCTTGGGAGAGATCCCCAGCTGGCGGGCGACCTGCTTGGTGGCCAGCCCGCGGGCAATGAGGCCGAGTACCTCGCATTCGCGCTCGGACAGCCCGGCGGGCCGGCGCACCGGCCGGCGTGGCTGGCCCGCAGCGATCAGCACAGCGCTCACCGCCTCCGGCGCGAGCCTGCCCGCGTCCGCGTCCCGGCACAATTCATCCGCCGCCGCGGTCGGCGACAGTGCCGGCCGGTGCGGACGCCGCTCTCGCATCGCGTGGTAGCAGTCCGCCGCCGCCAGCAGCCAGGCAGTGAGCGGCAGCTCACCGGCCCGGCTACCCCGGTGATAGCCAGACCCGTCGCAGCGCTCGCCGTGCGACCCGGCCAGACGGGCCAGCGGGCGCAGCCCGGCCGCGGCGCCAAGCACCCGCTCGCTGTGGTAGGCGTGCAGCCGCACCTGCTCATGCTCGTCGCGGGTCAGCGGGCCTGGCTTCGCCCACACGTTGACGGGTACTGCGACGCGGCCGATGTCGTGCACCAGCGCCGCGCGGCGGAGCAGCAGCACATCCTCGGCGGCCAGCCCGGCTACAGCGGCGGAGTCTCCGGCAAGCTCGGCGACGCCGCGGGAGTGCCCGACCGTCCACATGCTTTTCAGGTCGGAGAAATCGGCGATCGCCGACAGGCAGGCATCCAGCCGTTCCTCGCCCACCACCGGCTGCGGGCCCGGCTCGGCGAGCATCGCGTCATCCCAGATCGATGGCGCGCCCAGGCCCTCATACGCGTGATCGCCGAGTGACAGGCAGGCCGCCACGACCCGCGGGTCCAGCCCTGACCCGGCGCGCTCGGCCAGGATGCTGTTCGCGAGTTCGGTACCACCCTGCTGCCGGGCCATGTCCGCGTCCTGTGCCACCTGCATGATCCGCACAGCCAGCGGGATCTGCTCGCCTCGCAGCTCTCCTGGCATGCCCTTGCCGTCCCAGCGCTCCCATAGATGCCGCAGCGCAAGCTGGACCTGCTCGGAGAATCCCATCCGCGCGCCCAGCACCCGGGCGACATCGCAATGGCTGGCGGCCCACTTGCGGAACTCCGCCACGCCGCCAAATGCTGACCTGGTCATCACTGCCGCCCGCGCCAGCCGGGCACGGTTTGGGTGGACAACCCGGGTCGCGGTGGTGACCAGGTCCAGCCTGGTCCCGAAGGCCACCGCTATCATCTGCGGCCGCGCCGAAAGCTCGTCCCCGAAGAACCGCGCATCGATTTCGCTTTCGGCCGTGCAGCCGGCGAAATGCAGCACGCCCGTATAGAAGACGGTCACCAGGTCGTCTTCCGGCAACCCCATTGCCTGAGCCGTCCGGACGGCCAGCAGCGCGGTACGCAGCCCATGCTCAAGCGGCTGGCCCATCGCCAGGTCGGTTGCCAGCGATAGCGCCCCGACGGCCTCGGCCAGCCGTAAAGAGTGAGTGAGCGGGGTCATCCACACCTGTCCAGGGCCCCTCACAGCCGGAGGAGGCCGCAAGGCAGGCAGTTCAGCACATCGGCATTGATTCCTGCGCGTCAATTATTGCACCGCGCGGCTCGGATGAGCCGGGGCTTCCGCGCGGCCATGTCCTCATGCCCACTTTTGTCCGGAACCTTCTGTCCGGAACCTTTCTTGATCATGGAATATCTTGGGCTTCGGCACATCTGGACTTCCGCGATCTCCATGCCGGGCTGGGCTGCCCGGCCGCAGCCTCAGTTCCCGGCCGCAGCCTCAGTTCCCGGCCGCAGCCTCAGTTCCCGGCCGCAGCCTCAGTTCCCGGCCGCAGCCTCAGTTCCCGGCCTGGCCAGGCTTGCGGCAGGCTGTTCTTCGGGTAGTCCGAACGTCGGGAACAAGCTCGGATCCAGGAACGACACGACCCGGGCGATGGCTGTGCTGGTGCCGGTGCCTGCGGTGGTGAGCACCTGGATGGAATGGGCCCGGTAGCTGCCGTCCTGTTCGGGATGGTAAGTCGCGACGGTGGGCTGACCGTTAGCACCGGTCAGGACCATCCGCCAGGCACTCCGGGTGCCTCTGGTCCTGGCAATGAGGAACCGGGCGACTGCATCGCGGCCGGCGAACCAGGTGAGGTGTGGCGGCATCTCCAGCTCTGCGTCCTCGCGCAGCAGGCGCATGAGGGCGGTCACGTCGGATTTCTCCAGCGCCGCGACGTACTGGTCGAGCAGCGCGCGCTGATCCGCGTTTCCCGGCTCGGTGATCTCGTGTTCGGCGGGCGCCGCCTGTTCGAGCTGCGCCCTGGCGCGCTGCAGCAGGCTGTTGACCGCCGCCGTGCTCGTGCCCAGCAGGTCGGCGACCTCCGCCGCGCGCCATGCCAGCACGTCACGCAGGATCAGCACGGCGCGCTGCCGGGCGGGCAGGTACTGGAGGGCGGCGATGAACGCGAGCCGGATGCTGCCCCGCGAGGTCACTATCTCCGCCGGGTCGCCGGGCTGGGAGCCGATAAGGGCGTCCGGAATCGGCTGCAGCCACGGGACCTCGGGCCGCCGGATCAGAGCCGCATCCGGGTCGTCGCTCGGGCCGCCGAGCCCGGACGGCAGCGGGCGGCGGCTGCGTCCTTCCAGCGCCGTCAGGCAGGCGTTGGTCGCGATCCGGTACAGCCAGGTGCGCAGCGATGCCTGTCGCAGGTCGAATTCGTCATGTGCCCGCCACGCCCGCAGGTAGGTCTCCTGCAGCAGGTCCTCGGCGTCGTGCACGGAGCCGAGCATGCGGTAGCAGTGCGCAAGCAACTCGCGGCGGAACCCGTCGGTAAGACGTGCGAATTCGTCGCCGTCCGCGAATGCCGTCGAGGTCGCTGTCATCACACTCCCGCTGGTCGCCGCGTGGTCCGGTCGCGTCTGGGCTGACGGGCAAGGTGCCGCCATCTGTATGTACCGGGCCACCGGCCAGAACTCATCGGCCCCGGGCCGATGAGTTTCCGCCAGCCGCCGGTATGTACGGGTGAGCGCAATGCGGCCGCGCCCGGCCCGCTGGTACTAGCTAACCGCATGGATGTGGAGGACCGACCGAGAATGAATGTCAGCCGACTGCGGATGACGCCGAGCCAGCTCTGGGCACTGGCGCTGACTTCGACGGCATCGTTCATGATCGCGCTCGACGGCACCGTCGTGACGACCGCGCTGAGCACGATCCGGCATGATCTTGGCGCGTCGGTGGCGACGCTGGAGTGGACGGTCAACGCGTACGTCCTGAGTTTCGCCGTGCTGCTGATGACTGGCGCGGCGCTCGCCGACCGGTTCGGGCGGCGTCGCATGTTCGTGGCGGGCCTGGCGATCTTCATAGCGTCGTCGGCTGGCTGCGCACTGGCGCGGGGGATCGGCGTCCTGATCGCCGCCCGCGCGGTCGAGGGAGCCGGTGCCGCGCTGGTGATGCCGCTGGCCCTGACGCAGCTGAGCGCGGCGTTCTCCGCCGAGCAGCGGGGCCGGGCGCTGGGGATCTTCAGCGGGATGACCGGGCTTGCCACGCTGAGCGGCCCGTTCATCAGCGGCTGCGGCGTGTCGATGGCGATGCCCGCGGCCCAGAAGGCGGCCGTCGGCGCGGTCGGGGCCCAGGAGATCGGCCAGGCGTCCAGGGCCTTCAACATGCTGCGTCAGCTGGGTGGCGTCTTCGGCATTGCCGCCATCGTCAGCGTGTTCGCGGCCACCGGCAACCTCGGCTCGGCGCGGGGATTCACCGACGGGTTCGGGCCGGCGATGGGAGTGGCCGCGGTGCTGGCGCTGGCGGGGGCGGCAGCAGCCCTCGGCATGCCAGGACGGGCGGCGGCGCCGCGCCCCGGCAAGGGCATGTCCTCATCCAGGCCAGCGCCGCCTTTCCTGAGCAGCTCAGGAGCTGACCGAAGTCACCAGCCGATGCGAAAGCCAGAGCCAACCTCTCATCGCACAGCCAACAGGCCGGAACCGGCCATCAACCAACGGAGGTAACCATGACAAAGACAGTCATCGTGCGCTACAAGACACGGGCCGACACCGCGGACGAGAACCAGCGGCTAGCGGAACAGGTGTTCGCCGAGCTTGCCGACAGCGATCCGGGCGGTCTGCGGTACGCGACCTTCCGGCTGGCCGACGGCGTGACCTTCGTGCACGTTGCCGCCGTCGAAGGCGACGTCAACCCGCTGCAGAAGGTCAGCGCGTTCGCAGAATTCCAGCGTGAGATCGGCGAGCGCTGTGCGGAGCCGCCGAACGCGTCCGACGCCACCCTGGTCGGCTCCTACCGCTGGCCGACGGGGTAACCGCCGTCCGCGCGCCGCGCCGACGGGGTAACCGCCGTCCGCGCGCCGCGCGTGCGGCCGGCCGGCGGATGGCTGACACTAGGACAATGGACGCCGCCGCCGGCCCGGCCGCCGGGGCCAGCCGCGGGCCGGCTGGCTGGAGCGCGCCCGGCCAGGGCACGGCCGGCCGCGGCGCGATCAACAGCGGCGCGATCAACAACCGCACAGCCCGCCGGGGTACGGCCGGCCACAGCGCCGGCGGGGGCGAACGACCGACGGTCGCGCTGCCCGAGCAGCCTTTGCCTGAGCACCTTGCCGAGCGACTGGCCGCGTTCGAACGCCATCTCGCGGCCGAGCGCGGCCTTTCCGCGCATACCGTGCGGGCCTACCTGGGCGACATCCGGTCGCTGCTCGCCCATGCCTGCGAGGACGGGATGACCGGCCTGGCCGGACTGGACGTCGGCGTGATCAGGGGCTGGCTCGCCAGCCAGCATGCCGCCGGGCAGGCGCGTGCCACGCTGGCCCGCAGGGCCGCCTCGGCGCGGACATTCACCGCGTTCGCTCGTTCGCGCGGCTGGCTGGCCAGTGACCCCGGTCCGCTGCTCGGGACGCCGAAGGCCCGGCGTCACCTCCCGCAGGTGCTTGCCGCTGACCAGGTAGCCGCTGTGCTTGATGCGCCGGGTGACGGCGACACGGAGCCGGTGGCGGCGGCCGTCGGCTTGCGGGATGCGGCGATCATGGAATTGCTGTACGCGTCAGCGCTGCGGGTCAGCGAACTGTGCGGAATGGACATCGGCGACATTGATGACGACCGCAGGACGGTTCGCGTGCTCGGCAAGGGCAATAAGGAGCGGATCGTCCCGGTGGGCGTGCCCGCCACCCGCGCCGTCCGGCGCTGGCAACACGACGGCCGCCCGCTGGTGGTCACTGAGCGCAGCGGGCACGCGCTGTTCCTGGGCGCCAGAGGGGGCCGCCTGAACCCGCGGACGGCGCGGCGCGTCGTGCACGCCATGATCGCGGCCGTGCCTTCGGCTCCCGATACCGGCCCGCACGGCCTGCGCCACTCGGCCGCCACCCACTTGCTGGAGGGCGGCGCGGACCTGCGGAGCGTGCAGGAGTTTCTCGGCCACACGTCGCTCGCGAGCACCCAGATCTACACGCACGTCTCGGTCGATCGGCTGCTGGCCGCCTACCGCCAGGCGCACCCCAGGGCGTGAACCGGGCGGCAGCGCATCCCCGGGACGCCGTGCGCCCGCGTTAGCGTGACCTGCTGTCACGGAAATCAAGTCAGGGCCTCGGAACCTGGCGGGCCGGCGGACGGGGCGCGGACCGGGATGACCGGCGGTAGGGCATGTAGACTACGCACGGCCGGAGCAGTCTGCGCGCATCACGCGCGCGCCGTGCCGGCAAATTCGCGCGTCCGCTCGCCGCCAGGAAAGCCACGCAGGTTCCCCGGCGGAACGCACCTCACCGGTCCGCGGGATCAGTATCCCTCGGCGGGGTCGTACGGGCGCCAGGAGCAACCGAGCCGCGCCTCCGCCCTGCGGCCAGGCGCACGACAGGAAAGGACACCGGCATGGCACCGGTCGTCACCATGCGGCAGCTGCTCGAGAGCGGCGTACATTTCGGTCACCAGACCCGGCGCTGGAACCCGAAGATGAAGCGGTTCATCTTCACTGAGCGCAACGGGATCTACATCATTGATCTCCAGCAGTCGCTGGACTTCATCGACAGGGCATACGAGTTCATCAAGGAGACCGTCGCGCACGGCGGCTCAGTCCTGTACGTGGGAACCAAGAAGCAGGCCCAGGAGGCCATTGCCGAGCAGGCCCGGCGGGTCGGGATGCCGTTCGTGAACCAGCGCTGGCTGGGCGGCATGCTGACCAACTTCACCACCGTCTACAAGCGGCTGCAGCGGCTCAAGGAGCTTGAGGAGATCGACTTCGACGACGTGGCCGGCTCCGCCCTGACCAAGAAGGAACTACTCCAGCTCAGGCGGGAGCACGACAAGCTGGAGCGGTCGCTTGGCGGCATCAGGGACATGGCCAGGGTGCCGAGCGCGCTGTGGGTGGTGGACACGAAGAAGGAGCACATCGCGGTCAGCGAGGCGCGCAAGCTAGGCATCCCGGTGATCGCGATCCTTGACACCAACTGCGATCCCGACGAAGTCACCTACCCGATCCCCGGCAATGATGATGCGATCCGCAGCGTTGCCCTGCTCACCAGGGTGGTCGCTGATGCGGTCGCGGACGGCCTGATCGCCAGGGCGGGAGCCGCTGAGGGCGAGGAGAAGCCGGCCGTGGCGGCCGACGGCGTGCTCGGTGCCGAGGAGCCGCTGCCCGAGTGGGAGCGGGCGCTGCTCGAGGGCGCGAGTGACGGTCCCGCCGCGAACGGCAGCGCGTCGGCGAACGGCACGGCGGTCGCCAGTTCGGCCACCGCGGCCAGCGCCGCCTCGGCTGGCGGCGCGGCGCCGGCTGCCAGCACCGGCGCGGCAGCGCCGGAGAACGCAGCGCCGGAGAACGCAGCGCCGGAGAACGCAGCGCCGGAGAACGCAGCGCCGGAGAACGCAGCGCCGGAGAACGCAGCGCCGGAGAACGCGTCGGCAGCCGGTACGGCAGCCGCCGCCGGCAGCGCCGTGGCGCAGACGGACGTACCCGCCGGGGAGGCCACGGCGCAGGCGCCCGACAGCGCTGGTGCCCGGGACCAGGAGGCCGGGGCCGTAGCCGATGGATCGCCGTCCGGATCGGCCTGACCCCGCGGCCTGGTCTCGCGGCGCGAGATGCCAGCCGAGCCGCCCGCCCAGGCAGGCCGCGCTCAATGACAAGACGAAGCGAGAGATGAGGAAATGGCGAACTACAGTGCCGCGGACGTGAAACGGCTGCGCGAGCAGACCGGCGCCGGCATGCTCGACTGCAAGAATGCCCTGGTAGACGCGGGCGGCGACTTTGACGCCGCGGTAGAGGCGCTGCGCCTCAAGGGCGCCAAGGATGTCAGCAAGCGGGCCGGGCGGACCGCGGCGAACGGCCTGGTCACCGCGGAACTCGACGGCACCAGCGCGGGGATACTCGTGGAACTCAACTGCGAGACCGACTTCGTCGCCAAGACCGACCAGTTCCAGCAGGTGGCGGCCGACATCGCCGGAGCGGCGATGGCCGCGAAGGTCACCGACAGGCTCGCGCTGCTCGGCGTGGAGGCCAGGCCGGGCACGACGGTACAGAAGCTCATCGACGAGGCGGGCGCCGCGCTCAAGGAAAAGCTCGAGCTCGGCAGGTTCGCCCGGCTCGATGGCGGCTACATCGCGAGCTACCTGCACCGCAGCGACCCTGGCCTGCCGCCGGCCAGGGGTGCGCTCGTGCAGCTGGACTCCGCTGACGCCGCGACCGGCAAGGACATCGCCCAGCAGATAGCGGCCAGCCTGCCCGCTTATGTCACTCGCGACGAGGTTCCCGCCGAGATCGTCGCGAAGGAGCACAGGATCGCCGAGCAGATGACCCGCGAGGAGGGCAAGCCGGAGCAGGCGATCGGCAAGATCGTCGAAGGCCGGGTGAACGCGTTCTTCAAGGAAGTCGTGCTCGTCGAGCAGCCGTTCATCAAGGATCCGAAGAAGACCGTCAAGCAGGTGCTCGCCGAGCGGAAGGTCACCGTGCGTAGCTTCGCGAGGTTCCAGATCGGCCAGGCTGGGTGAGCCACGGACAGCTAACGGCAACGCCCGGCCCAGCGGCCGTCATGAGCGGAGGATGCGGCTCGTGCACGAAGGCGTCAGGCAAGAGCACGGCGAAGCGGCCTTGAACCACGCGGCTGCCGCGCAGGATCAAGAGCGCGCCACCAGCGGGGCGATGCATCCCAGCTGGCACCGGGTGGTGCTGAAGCTGTCCGGCGAGGCATTCGCCGGCGACGAACCGCTGGGGATATCCCCGGATGTGGTCGCCCATATTGCCAGGGAGATCACGGCAGCGGCCCGTGAGGGGATCCAGATCGCGGCCGTCGTGGGCGGCGGGAACATGTTTCGCGGCGCGACGCTGTCCGCGCGGGGAGGGATTGACCGCTCCCGCGCGGACTACATGGGCATGCTCGGCACGGTCATCAACTGCCTCGCCCTGCAGGACGTGCTCGAGAAGCTGGGCGTGGAGACGCGGGTGCAGACGGCTATCACCATGGGGCAGGTCGCCGAGCCCTACATACCGCGCAAGGCGATCCGGCACCTGGAGAAGGGCCGGGTAGTGATCTTCGGGGCGGGGCTCGGCGCACCGTTCTTCTCCACCGATACCTGCGCCGCCCAGCGGGCGCTGGAGATCGGGGCCCAGGCGGTGCTCAAGGCCACTCAGGTCGACGGCGTGTACGACGCTGACCCCCGGATATCGCCGGACGCCGTCCGGTTTGACCGGCTGGACTACGCCGAGGTGCTGCGCCGCCAGCTACGGGTGATGGACGCCACCGCGGTCAGCCTGTGCATGGACAACAACCTGCCGATCGTGGTGTTTGACCTGATGGAAGAGGGCAACGTGCTGCGGGCGGTACGAGGCGAGAAGATCGGCACCCTGGTCAGCAGGGCCGGCCGGTGACGACGGGCAGCCGATGACGGGCATGGCATGACTCCCCGGCCTGGCACCATGGAAGATGCCGGCGCCCGCGGGCGCGCGCCGGGACTACGGACGGACGCACAGGAGCCGCAGTGATTGACGACACACTCCTCGAGGCCGAGGAGAAAATGGAAAAGGCCGTCGTGGTAGCCAAGGACGAGTTCAGCGGCATCCGCACCGGCCGGGCGCACCCGGCGATGTTCGGGAAGATCACCGCCGAGTACTACGGGACGCAGACGCCGCTGAACCAGCTGGCGTCCTTTCACATGCCTGAGCCGAGGATGGTGATCATCCAGCCCTTCGACAAGTCGTCGATGGGCGCCATCGAAAAGGCGATCAGGAACAGCGACCTCGGGGTCAATCCGTCTAACGATGGCGCGATCATCCGGGTGAACTTCCCCGAGCTCTCCGAGGAGCGCAGGCGCGAGTACATCAAGATTGCCCGGCACAAGGCGGAGGAAAGCAGGGTTTCCATCCGCAACATCCGCAGGCACGCCAAGGACGCACTGGACAAGCTGGTCAAGGGCGGCGACACGGGCGAGGATGACGGCCGCCGGGCTGAACGGGAGCTTGACGAGCTAACCCACACTTATATAACGCAAGTCGACGAGCTACTCAAGCGCAAGGAAGCTGAGCTGCTCGAGGTGTAGCTTGCAGCCATTTCGCCGGCGCCGGTCAGGAGGAGGAGGCGGGCCGGTGACCGAGGGCAAGACGATACGCACCGGCCGCAACCTGCCGGTCGCGCTGGCCGTCGGCGCGGGCCTTGGCGGCGCCGCGTTGCTGACCCTCTTCACCGTGCGAGCAACTTTCCTCGGGCTGGTGGCCATCGCGGTCGGGGTCGCGCTGCTGGAACTGAGCCGCGCCGTCAGCGCGCGTGAGATCAACCTGCCGCTGGTCCCGGTCGCGGCCGGCGGGGCGGCGATGCTGGGGCTGGCGTACTGGGCCGGCGAGCGGGCGGCGCTGGCCGCCTTCGCTGGGACCGTGGTCCTGCTGCTCGCCTGGCGGCTGTCCGGCGGCACGGCGGGTTATGTGCGCGACCTCACGGCTGGGGTCTTCGCCCTTGCCTACCTTCCGCTGCTCGCGGTTTTCGTCCCGCTCATGCTGGCCAGGCCGGACGGCTCGCGGCGGACGCTCATCTTCGTCGCGCTGGCGGTGTGCAGCGACGTCGGCGGCTATTTCGCCGGAATCCTGTTCGGCAAGCACCTGATGGCCCCGGCAATCAGCCCCAAGAAGACCTGGGAGGGATTCGCGGGATCGCTGCTCGCCTGCCTGGCCGGCGGCGCGATCCTGCTGGTCACGCTGCTGAACGGGCGGGTATGGCAGGGCCTTGTGCTGGGCGCTGCGGCCCTGCTTGCCGCCACCCTCGGCGATCTCGCCGCATCGATGATCAAGCGGGATCTGGGTATCAAGGACTATGGCTCGATGCTGCCCGGACACGGCGGCGTGCTCGACCGGATCGACTCACTGCTGGTGGTCTCGCCAGCGGTCTGGGTCCTGCTGACGGTGTTCATACCGCACAGCCATCATTAGATCTTTACCGTACGGCCGGCCTCAGCCGACTACCCAGCTGCGGCGCTGCGCGGCTAGCTGGTTGACCAGGCTCGCGGATCCCCGTTCCCTGGCCAGCAGGCGCTCCCGCTCGGTGATCGGCACCAGCCACAGCCACCGCACCGCGTCACCGGCGAACGTGAAGCCGGACAGGTCGGGCACCTCAGGCCCGAGCAGGGCACCCGGCTCGTCCAGCAGAAGGACGGCCTCGTTCCCGCCGCCGAGCGGAAAGGTAGCCGGCTGGTGATACCAGCGCAGGGTATGCCCTGGCCCGAACCAGGTCACGTCCCGCCACGGGTACTGGGCGAGCCAGAGGAAGATCCTGGCCGCATCCGTGCTCGGCAGCGTGGTCGCGATAGCGAGCTCGATCCTGGACCGCGTGCGCACATCTTCCGTCAGCCGCTCCACCACCGGCATCCGCTGGCTGCACATCCCGATAGTCGACAGGACCGTGTAATTCCGGTAGCCGGTCGGCGGGCGCTCGGAGACGCCGACTTGCGGCTCCTTGCCGCCGCCGACGTCCCAGTACCTGGCGCCGGGGCCAAGCTTGCCGAGCAGGTGGCCGAGCACGGCCTGCTGGAAGCGTGCCCACGCGTCGTGGTCAGCCCGCCAGCGCCAGAACCTGGCCGCCTGTTCCACTCGCGGTCCCAGGCCTTCCATCGCGTCGTCGAGCGACCAGGCGAACGGGGTCTGGCCGATGACGTCCCGGCAATAACCGGGCATGCCATGGGACATATCCGACCAGCCGGGGATCACGGCGAGTAGCTCGCCGTTCTCGAGGATCGCCACGCCGTCGCCCTCTTCCAGCCAGATCGCGCGCAGCCGGTCCGGCTCGATCATGGGCCGGCCGTCCGGGTGCTTGACGTGGCCGGCCGGCATTACCGGCGCCTTCCCGGAGTTCAGCCTGCTCAGGTCGGTGGAGGCCGGGGCCTGCTCGTGATTGGCGATCCAGGTGGCCGCGATCGCTGTCGTCTTGTCGTGCAGGTAGGCGGCGGTCGTCGATCCATCGCACTCGACTACCACCCGCCTGCTTGCGTAAGGGCTGTCGCTCTCGAGCAGGATCCTGGGCCGTCCGGGCTGGGCGGCTATCCTGGTGTCCCTGGGCCCTCTGCGCAAGGTTGGCATGTCAACGAAATCTACCGACTTGTCGCAGGTCACCGAGGGCCATGCGGGAATATCGTTAAGGGTTTGCAACGGCCTCTGCACGGAGTGGTGCGCCGGGCGGAGACGGAAACGGAGCACGGGTGCCGAGCGCAGCGCTTCCGGTACCGGTCAGCGGGCCGCCGGACGGGCTGGCCGCCGGCCTGCCTGCCGGGCTGGCCGGCGGGCCCGGCGGCCCGGCCGCACGCCGTCGGCCTGCTCCGCCCCGGCACCTGGCTGACCTGGATCCGGCCGGCCGCCGGGCGGCCGCGGCGGAACTCGGCCACCCGCGGTTCCGCGCCGACCAGCTGTCCCGGCACTACTTCGGCCGGCTGACCGATGACCCGGGCGACATGACCGACCTGCCGGCCGGGACCCGGGCGGCGCTGACCGCGGCGCTGCTGCCCCGGCTGCTCACCGCTGAGCGCGAGCTCACCTGCGATCAGGGCACGACCAGGAAGGCCCTGTGGCGCGCGTTCGACGGCGCCTACGTCGAGTCGGTGCTGATGCGCTATCCGGACCGGGTGACGATGTGCGTGTCGTCGCAGGCGGGCTGCGGGATGGCCTGCCCGTTCTGCGCGACCGGCCAGGCCGGCCTGACCAGGAACTTGTCCGCGGCCGAGATCGTGGCGCAGGTGGTGGCCGGCGCCAGGGCGCTGGCCAGCGGCGAGGTGCCCGGCGGGCCGGGGCGGATCTCCAACGTGGTGTTTATGGGCATGGGGGAGCCGCTGGCCAACTACGCCAGCGTGCTCGCCGCCGTGCGCCGGCTCACTGACCGGGTCCCTGGCGGTCTCGGCATCTCCCAGCGCGGGATCACTGTCTCCACCGTCGGCCTGGTCCCGGCCATCGGCCGGCTCGCCAGCGAGGGCCTGTCGGTCCGGCTGGCGGTATCGCTGCATGCTCCCGACGACGAGTTGCGGGACGAGCTTGTGCCGGTGAACCGGCGCTGGCAGGTCGCCGAGGTACTGGCGGCCGCGTGGGCATATGCCGAGGCGACCGGCCGGCGCGTCTCGGTCGAGTACGCCCTGATCCGCGATATCAACGACCAGGCATGGCGGGCCGATGCGCTGGCCGCGCTGCTGGCCGGCCAGCTGGCCCACGTCAACTTGATCCCGCTAAATCCCACGCCGGGCTCGCGCTGGACGGCATCCCGGCCGCGGGACATGCGGGAGTTCGAGGCGAGGCTGGCCGCACGAGGTATCCCGGTGACCGTCCGCGATACCAGGGGCTCGCAGATCGACGGAGCATGCGGGCAGCTCGCGGCGTCGAACCAGGCTGACGGCTAGCCGGGCGATGCCGCCCTGGCGCGCTGCGCTCCGCAGCCGGTGCCGCTCCGCCGTGGCCGACCTGGTCCACGGTGCCTGGCGCACGGTCCAGCGAGCCGGGATGATCACGGCAGGCTCTCGCGCCGGGCGCAGGTTCGCGGCTTTCGGCCCCCGGTCGCTGATCGCGTTCCCGACCGGCTCCGTGTACGGCGAGGGCTGGATCGAGATCGGCGACGAGACCATGATCGGTGCCCAGGTGACGCTCTGCGCGGGGATGCTGCCCGGGCAGGATCTGGGGGACAGCCCGGTGCTGCGGATCGGCGACCGCAGCGTCATCGGGCGTGGCAGCCACATCGTGGCGCACCACTCGATACTGATCGGCGATGACGTCTTCACCGGCCCGTATATCTACGTCACCGACCAGAATCACGGCTACGAGGATCCGGATATGCCGATCGGCCGCCAGTGGCCGCGTAATGCCGCGGTTTCCATCGGCTCCGGCAGCTGGCTCGGCGCCGGGGTCGTGGTGCTGCCCGGCGCCTGCATCGGCCGGAACGTGGTCGTCGCGGCCGGCTCGGTCGTTCGCGGGAACATTCCCGATCATTGCGTGGTGGCAGGCGTTCCGGCCAGGATTGTCCGTGAATATGTGCAGGGCAGCGGCTGGTCGCGCCCCGCGCCCGGCCCGGACTGAGCGCTTTGGCTGTGACGTCCCGGCGAGTTCTGCAACGATGGGCAGGGCCGCCTCCGACGTGGGCGGAGAGGCTCCTGTGAACTCGGCCGCCGGAGGCGGCCGAGGCCGGGAATGACCGAAGCTACCGCCAGTCAAGAGGGCACGTGCAGGCACGGGATGATCTCGTTGCTACCGCGGCGTACCAGCCCGAGCCCGCGGCAGCTGCGGCAGCGCGCCGATTCGTCCGGGACACGCTGCGGACATGGCAGGTGGCCGGCCGGTCGGCCGGCCAGGACGAGCTCGTCGACGACGCAGTGCTGCTCACCAGCGAGCTGGTCACCAACGCGGTCGTGCACGCGGGCACGCCGGTTCAGGTGACCTGCCGGCTGGCGGCAGAAGCGGTCGAGGTCGTGGTACTTGACCGCCATCCGGTTCAGCTGATCCCGGATCCGCAGCACGGCGAGATCACCGAGGCGGAACGCACCAGCGGCCGCGGGCTCATGCTGCCTTCCGAGCTCGCGACATCCTGGGGGGTCACGTACGCGCGCACGGCCAAGGCGGTCTGGTTCCGGCTGGGCTTAACAGGCGCCGATGCGGCCGGCGAAGCGGGCGGCCAGCACGGCCCAGACGGGGCCGCGGCCCGGACGGCGGGACCGGCCGCGGGCGAGCCGGCCGGCCAGGCGCGCATCGCCGCCGCCGGCATGCTGACCGCCGCCGGCACGGTGGGAAACGGCAAGCCGGCGGCCGGTCCTGGGCAGCCAGCGAGGGACCTGCCGCTAGCTCGCCAGGAACCTCCGCCCGGCCTCCCGGTGTGGGCCCGCCGGAATCTCGGCAGGCTCGGTTACGAGGAGCTGCTCAGCCATACCGTTGAGGCCGCCAGGACCATGATGTCCGCCGATGCCGCCTACCTGCTGGCCGCCGGTGAGGGCGGTGAGCTGAGGGTGCGCGCCGCGGCTGAGGCGGGCTCGCCCGGCGGAGCCGGCTTCGCGCCACTCGCCATGGGCCCGGCGACGGTTGCCGCCGGCCCGGCCAGGGCCTTTGCCGACGCGGCGCTCTCCCTGGTCACGGTCCCGCTGCTGGCAGAAGGACGGGTCACAGGAGTGCTGGCCGTGGCCGCGGCCGAGCCCGGCCGGTTCTGCGAGCGGGATGCGGCCAGGCTGCAGGACCTGGCCGACCGGTCGGCCGCCACCCTGGAGCGGGCCAGGCTGGGCGACCTCGAGCGGGCCAGGCGCGCACGCGCCAGCTTCCTCGACGAGGCAGGCGAGCTGCTGGCCGGCCATCTTGACCAGGAGAAGGTTGTTGCTCTCGCGGCGCAGCTGGTGGTTCCCGAGCTGGCTGACTGGTGCGCTGTACTCCTCGAGGACGCCGACGGGATACCGCGGCCGGTCTACCTTTGCCACGCGGACGACGCACGCGCCGACGCGCTTGCCTGGCTGCTTGAGCACGCGCAGCCGGCGAGCATCCCGGGCACCGCCGCCCAGGGCCGCCGCCGCACCGGTGGCCAGCGGTGGCAGCTGGGCATACAAGTCCCGGTCACCGGGGCGGATCCGCCCGGGGCCGCGCAGCTGGCCGCCGACGGGGCATGGTGCTTCCCGCTGGCGGCGGCGGAGGGCCGGCCCGGCTTGCTCGCGATTGGCGGCATGGCCGGCGGGCGGCTGTCCGCCGAGGTGACGGAGCTGGCCGAGGGCGTGGCGCGCAGGACCGCGCTCGCCCTGGACAACGCGCGGCAGCGGGCCAGGCAGCAGTTCGCCAGCCGGGTGCCGCAGCCAGTGCTGCTCCCGGCCGGCCTGCCGCAGATCCCTGGCGTGGATCTGGCCGCGGCGCACGACGGGCCCGCGGGCGCCGATCGTCTCAGCGGGGACTTCTACGACGTCTTTCCCGTTGGCGAGGACCGCTGGCGATTCGTCATCGCCGACGTGTGCGGCACCGGGCCTGCCGCCGCGGCCATCGGCGGCCTGGCCAGGCATACCCTGCGCATCCTGGCTCGCGAAGGGCACGGCATCCCTGCTGTGCTCGAGCGGCTGAACGAGCTCATCCTCGATGAGGGCGAGCAGGCCAGGTTCCTGACGCTGGTGCACGGCGAGGTCGCCCTGGCCATGCGGGCGGTTCCCGTCCGGATCTCGATCGCCTGCGCCGGCCATCCGCAGCCGCTCGTGCTCAGGGACGCAGGCGGGGTACCGGCACCGGCCGCCGACCCGCAGCCCTTGCTCGGGGTCATCGACGGGCTCACGTTCCGTACCCAGACGGTGGATCTCGGCACCGGTGACCTGCTGCTTGCCGTGACCGACGGCGTGACCAAGCGGCGGCACGGATACCGGCTGCTCGACGATAGCGCCGGCCTGGCCAAGCTGCTGGCACAGTTCCGCGGCCTCGGCGCCAGCGCGGTAACCGCCGGGATCCAGCGAGCGGCCCGCGAGTTCAGCACCGCCCCGCTGGCCGATGACATGGCGCTGCTCGCGCTAAGGGCGTCCTAGCTGCGGGGCGAACACTTCGCCGCGCAGTGCCCGGCCGATGAGGTCGACGGCCCGCGCGGTGGCCACCAGCCTGCTGCCCTCGCTGCTGTACACGGCCAGCACCGCGTCAAGTCCCTGCGGCGGCAATACATCGCCGAGCTCGGTGCGGGCACTGCGATATCCCTCCCGGGCCCCCTCCACGCAGGCGGCCAGGTAATGCCTGGCGAGCACGGCGAGCGCGATGGGGTGGCGGCGCAGCACGCCGTGCACGCGGTAGTCCGGCGGCATGACGTCCAGCAGCCACGCGACCGCGGTCTGCTCGAACCCGTCGCTGCCGGGCGGGTGAACGCCCGCAGGCCAGCCGGGCGGAAGATAAGCTGCCACGTACTCAGAATACGCTGCTGTCGAAAGCCTGTTCTAGAGCGGGATCGTGTTCTCGCCGATTCGGCCAGCGGTCATGCGTGCCCGACGGCCGCGCCGCAGGGAATCGCCACAGACGAGGCGGCGGCGGCCGAGTAGCCGCGCCGGGCGCGGCGTGCCCGCCGGGCACGCCGCGCGACGGTGGCGGTCAGCTGCATGTCCCTGACATGCTGGCTGGCGAGACCTTGCATAATCACCGGATGCACTGCTACCTCCTACGCCTGCGGGCCGTGGACACGACCCGACACCATTGAGGTTCGCCGTAAGGTGGGGTAGATCACATTGGTCGGATGCCTTATCTCTGCAACCGGACCGGCTTAGGCCCGGTCAGGGCCCCGCCGCACCCCGCATGCTGCGCTAGCGCACCATGTCACGGAGGATCCAGGGGTTCTGCCGCCCGGATCCTTCGTGATCATGAAACCATTGCGGCCGCTGCCGCCAGATCCGGAGTCCTGATGCGGCGCAGCTGCGGTAAGAACTAACCGAGCAGGTCGAGCAGCCCGGCTGGCCTGGCGCTCAAGAGTGCCAGGTGGATTGCGGTGGTGGGCGCTGCCGGTGGGAAGCAGCCTCATGACCCAGAAGGCTGCGATCAGGCGACGAAACTGTCTTATCTGCTGGCGCTCGCCTGGACTCAGGCCGAAACGGCCGAGGAAGGCTTCGGCGTCGATGCCCGCATGCGCCCAGACCGTTATGTGCTCGACGAAGTCGGCAAGCTCGCCCGCCCGATCGCCGCGCCCGGATTTCTCGAAGCCGACCAGGCGCACTTCGCGCCCGCGTCCAGGTCGGCCCTGATGGGCTCTGGTGCAAGTCCTGGCGCGTACTGCGCGAGCAGATTCAGCGCCTGCCACTCGCGGCTCGGTTCCTCACCGTGGAGCCGCTCATCACCATGGAGCCAGGACCGGAAGCGCTTGACCGCAACCCCTTCCTCGAAGACAACGCCATGCGTCACGAATCCGAGGGGACTCGACGGGCCGATGTCCGCGGGCATGCGGGCAAGTATGTCAGCGCGCACTATCTCTCTTGATCTGGAAGCGCCTGGCTGCGCGTTGCCCGCGACTCGCCTCGGCCTTCTCCACGCCGGTGCCCGCCATGCCACGGCGACCGCGTGAATGATTTACCGAGGCATCCCTGATCATCTATATCGTGACACAATATCGAGGCAGTGCTTATAGTTCGAACACATACACATATTAGTTTCACATTGTCAGTGTCAGTCGCTAATATTAGCTAAAGCAGTCGGCGCGGGCCGGTGGCCCGGTTACCAGTCAGCGGAGGAGGTGACCCGGTGCTCGATGAGACGGACGGTGCGGGCACCCCGCAGGCCCTGTCGTGGTCCTGGGAGCTGGATTTCGCCGCGCTGATGGACAGCCTCAACGAGCCGGGCCCGCACGATCCGACCGGCCCCGGCGCTGACCCATCCGGTGCGGGCCGCAGCCCTGCGCCCGCGAGCCCCGCCCCGGCCGGGCCTGCTTTCGCCGGCCCTGCTTCGGCGGGCTCTGGTTCGGATGGTGCGTCTGGCCCGGGTGCGCAGCCCGGTGTCGGCCGGAACCCCGGGGAAGGCGCACGGGACGTGGTGCCGGATGATCTTGAGGATGAGGGTGTGCCCGGGGAGCTGGTCCCGGCCGGAGTACTGGCTGGGCGGGTGGCGGAGAAGCTGGCGCCGGGCCCGGACCTGGCGGCGTGGCTGTCGCTGATCCCGGCGGCCGAGCTGGGTGATGCCGACCTGGCCGCGACCGCGGGAGCGTGGCGCCGCCTCGCGTCGTGGGCACAGGCCAAGGAACTCGCCGCGGTCGCGCAGATCGCGTCCCGGTCGGCCGCGCGGGATGAGGACATCGGCACCGGGCCCGATGGCCGCCCGGCCCGGATCCCGGCATCTGCGGCCGCCGAAGTGGCGCTGGAGCTGACCATGTCACGGTACGGCGCGTCCTGGTGGGCTGGGCTGGCGGTCGACTTGGGGTGGCGGCTGCCCGGCACCGGTGCGGCGCTGGAGTCCGGCGTGATCGACTTGTACCGGGCCCGGCTGATCTGCGAGGCGACCACGCGGCTGTCCGATGAGGCGGCCCGGTCGGTGGAGAGCAAGGTGTTGCCCGCGGCCGGTGGGCAGACTCCGGGGATGCTGCGGGCGGCGCTGCGCCGCGCGGTAATCGCCGCCGACCCCGAAGGAGCGGACCGGCGCCGGGAAGAATCAGAACGCCAGGCGAAGGTGGTGCTGTATCCCGATGAGGAGCACACCGCGACGCTGGCCGGGCAGCGGCTGCCGGTGATCCACGCGGCCGCGGCGATGGCGCGGATCCGGGCGATGGCCCGCGCGTGGAAGGCCTCCGGCGCGTGCGGCGGGATGGACCTGCTGTCCGCGAAGGTCTACCTCGGGCTGCTGCTCGGCACCCTCCCGCTGATCCCGCCCGCCGAAGGCGCGCCCCCGGACATCCCGCCCGGCGACGGTACTGGCCCCCCCGGTCATGATTCCGGCGACCCCGGCCAGGACCCGCCCGGCGGCAGCCGGGGCGGCGTTCCCGATGATGGCCCGCCGCGTGGTCGGCGAGACGGCGGCCCGCGCGGCGGCCGCCCGCCAGATGACGGTCCCGGTGGCAGCCCGGCTCGTGATGACCTGCCCCGCGCCGGCAGCCCGCCGCGCGGCGGCCCGCGAGAGGGCGGCCCCCCGGACGGCAACGCGCCGGACGATGACCCGCCGGGTAGCAACGTGCCGGGTGATGACGTGCCGCCGCCCGGGAATCAGGACGCGCCCCGTTATCAGGAAGATTACCCGTGGCCCGGCGACGGCCCGGCCTCGAACCATGGCCCGGCCGGGAGCCAGCGGGATGGCCCGGGCCAGGACGATGACGACAATTGCTGGCAGGCTCGTGGGCCGGCCCCGCTGTGGCCGGGGCTGCCGGCGATGATCCCGCCCGCGCTCGCCCGCTCCGCCGAGGGCGGTACCGGGCCGGTGCCGGGGCTGCTTGATGTGTCGCTGCCGTGGCTGGTGCTGGCCGGGGCCAGTCGCGGGCCTGGATACCTGGGCCGGATCGGGCCCGTGCCCGCCAGCCAGGCCCGCCGCCTGGCCGCCTACGCCGCCGGTGACCCGGCCGCCGAATGGCGGATCATCGTCAGTAGCAGACGGCCGGCCTGGTGGTGGCGATCGGCCGGGATCATGTGCGTTACGCAGGAAAAAACGAATAAACTAAATGAGCCGACACTCTTGGCGCCCTCCCTCAGCTATCGGAGCCTCCTGTCATGCCTGCCCGCACGGTGCAGCTCGCTACCCGCGATGACCTCCGCAACGTCGCGATCGTCGCGCACGTCGACCACGGCAAGACCACGCTGGTCGACGCGATGCTGTGGCAGTCGGGGGCATTCCGCGCGAACGCGCAGGTTGCTGACAGGGTGCTCGACTCCGGTGACCTGGAGCGGGAGAAGGGCATCACGATCCTGGCCAAGAACACGGCGGTCACCCACGGCGGGCTGACCATCAACATCGTCGACACCCCCGGCCATGCTGATTTCGGCGGCGAGGTCGAGCGCGGGCTGTCCATGGTGGACGGCGTGCTGCTGCTTGTCGACGCCAGCGAGGGGCCGCTGCCGCAGACCAGGTTCGTGCTGCGCAAGACGCTGGAGGCCGGGCTGCCGGTGATCCTGGTGATCAACAAGGTGGACCGCCCGGACGCCAGGATCGCCGAGGTGGTCGATGCGTGCTACGAGCTGTTCATGGACCTGGACGCCAGCGAGGAGCAGATCGAGTTCCCGATCGTGTACGCCTCGGCGCGGGCAGGCCGGGCATCGCTGGCCCGCCCGGCCGACGGGACGCTGCCGGATTCTCCGGACCTCGAGCCGCTGTTCACCGTGCTCAGGGAGACCGTCCCGGCACCGTCGTATGACCCGGAAGCGCCGCTGCGGGCGCACGTTACCAACCTGGATGCCTCCTCCTACCTGGGCAGGATCGCGCTATGCCGGGTGTTCAGCGGCCAGATCGTGCGCGGCCAGCAGGTGGCCTGGTGCCGCCGGGATGGCTCCATCGAGCGGGTGAAGATCACCGAGTTGTTCCGCACCGAGGCCCTGGAGCGAGTGCCGGCCGCCAGCGCCTCGGCCGGGGACATCATCGCGGTGGCCGGCATCGGCGAGATCATGATCGGCGAGACGCTGGCCGACCCGGAGGACCCGCGGCCGCTGCCGCTGATCACGGTGGACGAGCCCGCGATCTCGATGACCATCGGGGTGAACACATCGCCCCTCGTCGGCCGGGAGAAGGGATCCCGGGTCACCGCGCGGATGGTGCGCGACCGGCTGGACCGCGAACTCGTCGGCAACGTCTCGATCCAGGTGCTGCCCACCGACCGGCCGGACACCTGGGAAGTACAGGGCCGCGGCGAGCTGGCACTGGCTGTGCTGGTCGAGACCATGCGGCGGGAAGGGTACGAGCTGACCGTCGGCCGCCCGACCGTCGTCACCCGCGAGGTGGACGGCAAGCTGCACGAGCCGGTGGAGCGGCTGACCGTGGACGTGCCCGAGGACTATCTCGGCGCGGTCACCTCGCTGCTCGCCATCCGCAAGGGCCGGATGGACAACATGACGAACCACGGCACCGGGTGGGTGCGGCTTGAGTTCACGGTCCCGGCCCGCGGGCTGATCGGGTTCCGCACGCATTTCCTCACCGATACCCGCGGCACCGGCATCGCCCACCATGTCTTCGACGGCTACGAGCCCTGGTCCGGCCCGCTGCGGATGCGGCCGACCGGGTCGCTGGTCGCGGACCGCGCGGGCACGGCGACCCCGTACGCGATGTTCGCGCTGCAGGAGCGCGGCACGTTGTTTGTCGCGCCGACCACCGAGGTGTACGAGGGCATGATCGTCGGCGAGAACTCACGGGCCGACGACATGGACGTCAACATCACCAAGGAGCGCAAGCTCACCAACGTCCGGCAGTCCTCCGGTGAGGAACTCGAGCGGCTCGTCCCGCCGCGGCAGCTCAGCCTGGAGCAGGCGCTGGAGTTCTGCGCCGTCGACGAGTGCGCGGAGGTGACGCAGTCCACCGTCCGGCTGCGCAAGCTCGTGCTCGACGCCAAGGAGCGCGGCCGCCAGCGCGCCCGCCGTGCCCGCGGCGAGTAACCAGGGCTGAGGCCGGCGGGCATCCGGCCGCTGCCGAGGATAGACTCGCCGGGGCGCCGACTTCGGCGGCGGCGCGTTCCCGGGAGTACCGTGTCCGGGCCCTGGTTGGCAGGCGGCTCCCGGGGTATTGACCTGCTCTGGCAGCTCAGCAGCTATTTTCGGAGCGCAGGCAGATGGCAGAGCAACCCGGCCAGGAGCCTCTGCAGCCGAGCTATCTGCGTCATGCCGGCCTGCCCGTCCTTCCGCAGGTCCGGCTCGCCGCGCGGTACCGGACCGCCCCCGAGGGCGTACCCGCGGGTGGTGACTGGCTTGACGCGATCCCCCTGCCGCGCGGGGACGTTGTGCTCGCGGCTGGCCGCATCGGACGTGGTCCTGGGGCGATTTCGGTCACGTCACGATTGCGGGCGGTGCTGCAGGATGCGCTGCTCGGTGGTGCTGCCCCGGCCGAGGCGCTGGCCCGCGCGGATGCTCTCGCCGCGCAGCTGGCCGTGGCCAGGGGGGCGACGGCGTGTCTGGGCGTGCTTGACCCGGCGACGGGCGATCTCCGCTATGCCAGTGCCGGACATCCGATGCCGATGGTCTGCGGGCCGGCCGGCGAGCCACGGTTCCTGGCCCCGGCGAGTGGTGAGCCACTGGGCGTCGGCGGGGGCAAGGCCGCCATCGCGAGCGCCGTCCTGGCGCCCGACGCCGTGCTCCTGCTCTATTCCGGCGGCCGGTTCGGCCGGCCGCCGGAGAGAGCCGGGCATGACCGGCGGCTGCTGGCCGAGGCGGCCGCCTCTGTGCTGGCCGGAGCCGGTCCTCGGCCAGTGGCCGACACGGCCGACCGGGTGTGCTCGGCCGTCATGGAGCGGGTAGCCCGCCATCAGCATGGCGACGACGCGGCGGTGCTCACCGCGCACCGCCTGCCCGACCGGGTTCCCGACTTGTTCATGCGGTTTCCCGCCGACGCGATGGCCCTGCGGAACTTGCGTGTACAGCTACGGAGCTGGCTGCGGGGACTCGGGGTCGCCCCGGCTGACTGCGTCGATGCCGAGCTGGCCGCCTACGAGGCCGCTGCCAACGCGGTCGTCCACGGCCGGCCCCGGCATGGTCCGGCCACGGTCATCGTCCAGGTCGGCCTGGACGGCGCTGGCAGCGCCGTCATTCAGGTGACCGATCGCGGCCGATGGCAGCCCGGCGAATCCCGGCACGGCGGGCAGCGGCTGGGCGGACGGGGACTTACGGTGATCAGCCAGGTAACCGACGAGCTGAGCATTACCCCGGGACCCGGCGGCACGACGATCACGATGCGCCGGCGCCTGAACCGCCCCGTCCCGGTAGAGCCCGCGCCGCGCAGCGACCAGGAATAGCCCCGGCAAGATCCGGAACCCACCATGACAGCGGCCAACCGCTGGAGACCATCAACGGTAACGACTCGCGGAATGAATCAGGTGGTCAAGGATCGGCTAGAACACCGAGATATGCACGTGGTCGAAGTGGTTCGCGGTGATGCCGCCGCGATCTGCCATGGCAACCCAGCCCGACGACGCCATCCGGATGTCCCAGATCCGCTGCCGGTAGATGATGTACATGATCCCGAGCCGGGAGGCGTTCGCCTGCGCCCAGGCAGCGATGGCGTAGCCCCGCTGCACCCCGGAACTTGACGGCATGACGCCGCCAGAACTCAGCATGAAGTCGCAGGCTCTGCCCAGGGGATGCTCGCCAGAGCTCTCAGGCCGGTAGCAGCCGATGTAGATGAACGGGCCGAACCTCCGGTCGACCTCGTCCCGCACCTGTCGCATCCGGGGGGTAATCCGATCCCCGCCGACGGTCGGTGACTGAGGCTGGAACTTGGCCATGAGGCGCTCGACCGCCCGCCGCTGGCTCAGCAGCGCGGCGACCAGGCGGCGCAGGTCGGCGATCTTGGCCTGCGCGGTCTGCCCGGCGCGCTGGCCGGCCGCCACCAGCCGCTGCAGTTCCTGCTCCCTGGCGCTGCGCTGCCGGGCGAGGTACTCGACGGTCGCGTTCCCGTCCAGCATCTGCTGCGGGTTGCCGCTGAACAGCAGCGTTAGCGCCGGATCCGCGCCACCGCCCATGTAGCTCGCCGCGGCGAGGCTGGCGATGCGACGCTGCGTCCTGCCAAGCTGGCGGCGCAGCACGCGGGCCCGGGCCGTTGCCGCCTCGGCTGCGGTCTCCGCCTCCGCGAGCTTGACTATCTGACCGCGGTACTGCCTGGACAGCCGTGCGGCGCGGGCTTCCAGCCTTGCCAGCACCACATGCGAGTCAGCGCCGAGCTGCCCGGTAGCTGACGCATCCAGCGCGGACCGGGCGGCCGGCGCGGCATTCCCGGCCGCCGGGGCCACCAGCGAGCAGAGGACTACCGCGATGACCGCGGCGATACCGCGGCCCGTGCTGAGGCCACGCAGGCGGTACAGAACAGCGAAACGGCTCCTAGCGGAGTACGAGCGCCGCACAGGCTCAACTCTCCCTCCCTGCCAGGTGAACCGGCGGTCCGGGCCGGGAGCCCGCCACTGCGAGGCGGCACGGAGCCGACTTACCCAAGGCCCCGGGTGCGGCCGGCCGGGCTCGGGCGAACGCGCGTCACCGGCTGACTCACCGACCACAGGAGCCGATTCCGGAACATAGCACTTCGCGCCTGCCCGCGCAGTCCGTTCCGCAGGCATGCGACTTGCGCTGCCCGCCATGGCGGGCAGCGCAAGCGCGGCCGGGATCGCGAGGTCCGGTCAGTAGCCAGCCGCCTGCATCTTCTGGAGGAACTGCGTGATCTGGCTGATCGTGCTGCTGGTGATCGAGAGATAGAAGCCGTCCGCGGCGACGGGACTTGGCGGCGGTGGCCATCTGGGTTGGCGTGCCGTAGTTGGTGGATAGCTCGGAGTCCACCACGATGCCCGGGTTGGCGGCCAGGGCCTGTGCCTTCGCATTGTTGAACAGCCAGTCGTACTCGCTCAGGTTCGTGGTGTTCACCTGGTTCTGGAGCACGTAAACGTCGGCTACTTCACCGACAG